>Ga0164243_10016175_pt1 | contig 10250 bp, 8 predicted proteins | sample OricompcompostOP_FD_108781 | JGI IMG/M metagenome (GOLD analysis project Ga0164243, IMG submission 108781) | Organic Plus compost microbial communities from Emeryville, California, USA - Original compost - Organic plus compost (OP) | ecosystem: Engineered > Solid waste > Mixed feedstock >... | reverse complement strand
CACTCTCCAAATCCAATGTGTGTCAAGGAAGTAGTACTGCCTTGACGATGTCGTGTCGACCGTTCATCAGCTCGGCGAAGACCTGAACCCCTTCACTGAGCGGGAATGACGTGGTCCAATCGGCGGGAACCTGCTCGGCCAGAGCGAGGGCGGTCGCGAAGTCGTCCGGCAGGTAACAGTACGAACCGATGACCCGTTTCTCCGATCGAACGATCTCCTGACCGTCGAAGGATGATTCGGCGCTCAGCAATCCGATCCACACCGCCGTCCCGCCCGGCCGCAACAGATCGATCGAGGCTGCGTGGGTTGCGGCCGCGCCGACAGCGTCGACGACGACATCGAACTCGCCGTGGAGTTCACGACGCACCGTGGCGGCGCCCAATCGATCGGCGAACGCCAATCGTTCATCGGATAGATCTGCGATATGGACATCCGTGCTGTGCTGCAAGGCGACGAGCAGGGCACACAGACCGATCGTTCCCGCTCCGATCACACCGATCCGGGCATCGGGGTCCGGATCGGCAAGACGCAGCGCATGTACGGCATTCGCCAGTGGCTCGACCATGCACGCAGTCATCAGATCCAAGGAGTCGGGCAGTTCGTGCACTGCACTCGACGGGACCGCCACCTGTCCAGCAAACGCACCGGGGCGATGGATGCCGACGATCGTCCGCTGGCGGCACAGGTGGACCGAGCCCCTGACACACAGGTCACATGTTCCGCAGCTGATCAGCGGATTGACCGTCACTCGTCGTCCGTCTCGCGTGAGCCCTGAGAACTCATGGCCCATGACCAGCGGCGGCTGACGGAAACCCACCTCGCGTATACCGTGCAGTTCGCTACCGCAGACGCCGCAACCGGCCACGTCGATCACCACGTCACCCGGCTCGGCGACGGGAGCAGCCAACTCCTGCAGCTCGAGAGTGGATGGGCCGGTGAAGACCAACGACGGCACTGAGGCCTGGCTCGACAATGTGGCGCTCTGAGCCATCACGCCGCGCCCTTCAAGAGATCGCGCAGGATCTGCGCGGCACGCAGGCGCAGTTGCGGGAGCGATTCGGTGGACAGATAGGCCGTGTGAGGCGTGATCAGAACCCGATCATGTGCCGCAATCTGTTCAGCGATCCCGGTCGGAGGCTCCGATGAGAGCACGTCGAGGGATGCGAAGCCCAGCGAAGCGTCCCCGAGCGCGGCCAGCAGTGCCGGCTCGTCGACCAGGGCTCCGCGGGCCGTGTTGACCAGATGACCCTGCTCGCCCAGCGCAGCGAGCACGTCGGCATCGATCATGCCGGCCGTCTGCTCCGTCGACGGCATGTGGAGAGTCAGGTGGTTCACCGATGCCGCAAGGTCGTTGAGGGTCTCGTGCACGACGACCCCGTCCGCAACCTCGCTGACGAAGGGATCCCACACGTGGACCTCGAAGCCCAGTGCGCCGACGCGTGCGGCCACCGCGCGGCCGATCCGTCCGAAGCCCGCGACTCCGACCGGGTCCTGCTGCGGCGGCAATGGCTGGCTGATTCCCTCCGTGGTCCAACCCGACGCAGCATAGTTGCGAGCCGACGGGATCAACCGCCGGTTCTGGGCGTAGATCGCGGCCGCGGCGTGGTCGGCGACCTCGTTGATGCAGTAGTCGTCGACGTTGCTCACGTGTACGCCGAGTCGCTGCGCTGCCTCGAGATCGATATTGTCCAGGCCGATGCCGTAGCGCACCACGGAACGTAGATTCGGCAACGCTGACAGCACCCGGTCGGTGATCGGCGCCCACTGGACCAACAGTCCGTCAGCCTCGCGGGCGACGTCGATGACCCCGTCCTCGGTCGTCACGTCGTACACGTCGACGGCGAACTCCGGTTCGAGTTCTGCCCGCTCGTGCGAGCCGTCGCCCAAGTTCGTGTCAGTGATGACGATGCGTTGCATAGCTGTCCTTCATTCGCAGTTGATGGTTGACCGGTCCGTCGTCATGCCGAACCGGCGAAGTTGGAGTCATCGCCAAGACCCTCAGGGCCCATGGCCTGGTAGCCGCCGTCGACGGGAAGATCCGCACCGGTGATGAAGCTCGCGTCGGTCGAGCACAAGAACGCGATCGCCTTGGCGACCTCGTGCGGGTCTCCCAGTCGACGCAGGAGGTGATACCGGCCCCAGATCGGTTCCCAGCGCTCGCGGTCGCCGTCTGCCGCCCTGGCCACCTCGGGTGTCCAGATCCAGCCCGGGCTGACCGAGTTCACGCGAATCCCGTCAGCAGACAGGTCCATCGCCATGCACTTGGTCAAGGTGATGATGGCACCCTTGGTCGCGTTGTACGTCCACCGCGACGGCTGGGCGATGAACGCCGAGATGCTGCTGGTGTTGACCACCGCGGCCTCGGCAGCGGTTTCGAGATACGGCTGGGCAGCCTGCACGACATTGCTGATGCCCCTGACGTTGACGCCGAGCGCGAGTTCCCAGTCCGATGTCGTGACATCGAGACCGCGCGCGATGAAGTTGGCGGCGCAGTTGACCACGAAGTCGAGTCGATCTGTCTTCTCCACTGCTTCGTCGATGCCCGCACGCACGGCCACTTGGTCGGAGACGTCGACAGCCAACATGCTCATCGACGACCCCGCGTCCTTCGCGATAGCTGCGAGTCCCTCGGCGTCACGGTCCACTCCGATGACATGGGCGCCACGGGCCATGAACTCCTGGGCGGTCGCACGACCGATCCCGGAGGCCGCTCCGGTCACCAGCGCGACTCTGTCAGCGAACTGCACGAACACTCACCTTCTTCGATCTCATAGAACGAGTGGTCCGGTGCCCGGCCGTCTCGACGGCCGGGCACCGAACGGGTCACTTCGAGAGCCAGACGTTATTGACGGTCGGCACGTAGTAACGCAGCCGGCTGGGCTCTTCGAAGTCGATGCTGTGCACCTTCTTGCTGGCGAGGAACCCGATCGGCTGGCTGGTGGTCCAAACCCAGGGCAGTTCCTCGGTCAGGATCTTGTCGGCCTGGATCCACAGGTCCTTCTGCTTGCCCTCATCCGAGGTCTGCCGAGCCTGGTCGACCAGCGAATCGAACTCGGCGTTGTCGAAGCCCATCGAGTTCAGATCACCCGTGGAGTAGAAGAACCGATACGGCAGAAGATCGGGAGTCAGGAATCCGGCCATCGTCCAGCACGTCGCGTCGTACTTGCCGGCGATGTAGTTCGAGACCGCCGTCGTACTCTCCTGAACGTCGACCTTGACCTTCATCCCCGCCGCGGTCAGTTGCCGCTCGATGACGTCCGTCGTGTTCACCGTCGGCCGGCACATGTACGTAAACTCGACCTGATTGCCGGTGTCCGCCTCATACTCGTCCACCAGCGCCTTGGCCTTGTCCAGGTCGTACTCGGGGTCGGAGTTGTCGTTGGCGTAGGGGTCGCTCGCGGGGAACAGGTTCACCGCAGGCTCACCCAGCCCCTCCTTCGTCAGGTCCAAGATCTCCTGGCGGTTGACCGCGTACGAGACCGCCTGCCGGACCCGGAGGTCGTCGAACGGAGGCTTGGTGACGTTCAGCGCAATGCTGTCCTGATCGCTTCCCTCGCCATGAATGACCTGCAGTTGCCCTCCCGATTCGGCCTGCTGGATGATCGTGGGATTGATGGACGGCGCGTAATCGATGTCACCGGCCTGAAGAGCCTGGTAGCGAGCCTGTTCGTCTTCGATCAACTTGATGTTGATCTGGTCCAGATATGCCTCATGATCGCCGGCATTCCAGTAGTTCGGATTTCGCTCCAGCACGATGTCCTTACCCGGCGCCCACGACTTGACCTGGTACGGGCCCACGCCGGAGGCATGCGCGGTGTAGTCATCGCCGTACTTCTTCAATGCGGTCGGCGAAGCGATATAGCCGGCGGTTCCAGAACCGTCGTACGACAGCACGGCCGGCAGATTGGCGAACGGGTACTTGAGGTTGAACACGACCGTCGTCTCATCGGGTGCGTCCACGGACTTCACCGACGACAACAGCGACGCTGCGGTCGATGCCTGATCGGGATCGATATGCCGGTCCATGTTGTACTTCACGGCCTCTGCGTTGAAGTCCGTTCCGTCGCTGAACTTCACGCCGCTGGGCAGCTTCATCGTCCACACCGTGAGGTCGTCGTTGGGTTCGAACGACTTCGCGATATTCGGGGCCGGCGTGTCACCGAGCTTGTCGACCTTCATCAAGGTGTCGTAGATGGCGTACCCGCTCAATGCCATGGCATTGGCCGAACCCTTCGCGGGATCCAGCGTCGTGACCTCAGAACTCATCCCGACGTTCAGCGTTCCGCCGGTCTGCGGCGTTCCACCGGACGTTGTATCGGATCCACCACCGCCTCCACAGGCAGCCAGGGTCAGCACAGCCGCCACCGCAACCGATGCGGTCGCGAGCATACGCCGACGCCCTGTGTTATTGACTCTCATCATCTACTCCTTATTCGGTGCTGTCGGCGATCGAGGCGATCACCTGTGGTCCCCCGACGGACTCATTCATGGGGTGCAGACACGCGACGCGATGTGTCAAGGGACGCAGTTCTGGCTGCCGGGTGTCGCACTCGTCGGTGTGGCGAGGACACAGCGCCGCGAATCGGCACCCTGGCAGGGTGCGGCCGTCGACCGTGCTCTCCCGCGCCACCACCGTGATGGAATCGCGGTCGCGGCGGCGGATCGAACCAGGCACCGCGTCATGCAGGATCGCGGTGTAGGGATGCAGCGGGTCGTGGGCCACCATCGGGGTCGGGCCCTCCTCGATGATCGTTCCGGCATACATCACCGCTGTGCGATCACACAGGGTCGCGACGACCGACAGATCGTGGGAGATCAACAGCATCGCCAGGTTCTGTTCGGCGCGTAGCTGATCGAGCAGCTCAAGGATCTGCGCCTGGATCGATACGTCGAGTGCCGAGACCGGCTCATCGCAGATCAGCACATCGGGCCGCAGGACCGTGGCTCGCGCGATCGCCGCGCGCTGGCACTGGCCGCCGGATACCTCCGAGGGACGCCGCTCCGCCATAGCGGCCGAGATGCCGACCCGTTCGAGTTCGTCCAACGCCACACGGCGGCGGGTTGCCGCGTCACCCCGTTTCCAGACGCGAAGCGGTTCGGCGACCGAGTCGAGCAGTGAACGCTTCGGGTTGAACGACCCGGCCGGATTCTGGAAGATCGCCTGCACCGAGGGGCCCAAACCGTGGCGGCCACCCGGCACCTGCTCGCCCTGCAGCCGCACGACTCCTTGGGTCAACGGCTGCAGACCCATCAAAGCCCGCGCCGTCGTCGATTTTCCGCACCCTGACTCGCCGACCAGGCCGAGCACCTCGCCCGGATGCAACGCAAGCGACACGTCACTGATCGCCGCGAAGTCCTCGCCGTCGTTGCCCGTGAAGGTGACGCCGCCTCCGTCGAGCTCGAGGACAGGCTCGGTCGCGGGGCGCCTGCTCGTCGGTGTCTCAGACATCAGCGCCCTCCATCGGAACCGGGTGCCAGCACGCGTAGTGGTGCTCTGGTTCTCCTGGAACCGCGACCAACTCAGGTGCACGTTCGGTGCACTCACCCGTCGCGGCCCCGCACCGCGGCGCAAACCGGCAGCCCTCAGGGGCATCGATCAACACCGGTGGTAGCCCGCCGATAGGCCGCGGGAGGCTGCGTTCAGGACCGTCGATCCTGGGGATCGCGTCCATCAATGCACGGGTATATCGCATCGTGGGCCGCGTGATGACGTCACCGACTCTCCCGGTCTCCGCGATCCGGCCGGCATACATCACCGCGACCCGGTCGGTGTGCTCGGCAACGACACCCAGATCGTGACTGATCATGACAAGTCCGATCGAGAACTCCCGGCACAACTCATCGAACAGATCGAGGATCCGGGCCTGCACCGTGACGTCGAGCGCAGTCGTGGGTTCATCGGCGAACAGCAGACTCGGCTGCGCAGCCATGGCGATCGCGATCACCACACGTTGGCGCATGCCACCGGACAGTTCATGGGCTCGCGCCTTTGCCCGTCTGCGCGGTTGCGGGATTCCCACCATGTCGAGCAGTTCGACGGCCCGTTCTCGTGCATCGGCTCGGTTGGTGGTGCCATCGCGCCTGACGGCCTCGGCGACCTGCTCGCCGATCGGCGTGATCGGATGCAAGGAGCTCAACGGGTCCTGAAAGACCATGGCGACCTGGCGTCCCCACAGCTGGCGACGCTGCTTGGCCGACAGGTCCAACACCGAGCTGCCGTGGATCAGGACTTCACCGCTGATCCGGGCGTTGCGGTCATCGAGGATCCCCATCGCCGCACGCGACAGGACACTCTTGCCCGAACCGGACTCTCCTACGATGCCCACGCGCTCACCGGGCGCCACGTCGAGGCTGATCCCGTCGACCGCGCGCAGGACACCACGGGGAGTCCGGAACTCGACCACCAGATCGCGGATCGAGAGGATGGGATCGACAGCACCGGACGTGCTCGGGCCGGGCGTATGCGGAGTTGCGCTCATCATCATGCCGTCTCCTGCGAAGCCGCATCGTTGAGCAGGAATCGATCGGACACGATGTTCAAGCTCAGGATCGTCAGGATCAGGAAGAGCGCCGGCACCAGGATCACCAGCGGGTTGGTCGCCATGTAGATCCGGCCCTCGTCGATCATGCTGCCCCACGTCGGCTGGGGCAGCGGGACACCGATGCCGAGGAAACTCAGTCCACCCTCGATCAGGATCGCGCGACCCACGCTGACGAACGCGAAGGACAGCAGCGCCTCGAGGATGTTGGGCAGGATGTCTCGGCGCATGATCGACAGCGTCGGTGTGCCGATCACCTCACTGGCCTCGACGTACTCGGCGTTCATGATCGAACGGGTCTGTGCCTTGGCCAGTCGCACGAAGACCGGGAACATCGGCACGGTGATCGCGATCATGACGTTCATGACCGACGGCCCGAGGAACGACGTCAGCGCCAGCGCGAGCACCAGGCCCGGGAAGGCCAGGATGACGTCGACGACGAAGGACGCGACCGCGTCGAAACGACCTCCCAGGTAGCCGGACAACATGCCCACCGGTACGCCGATGACCCCAGCGATGACGGTCGAGCCGACGCCGATCAGTAGGGAGACCTGCGCACCGTCCAGCGCACGGGCCAACAGGTCCCGGCCCAGATTGTCGGTTCCCAGGAGATGCTGAGCGCTCGGCGATGCAAGTCGATCCTTCGAACTCAGTTCCAGCGGGTCCAAGGACAACAGCATCGGGAGCACGAGCATGCTCACGATCAGCACGATGAGCCACCCGGCCGCCACCCGCTCCGAGATCGGCCAGCGACGCCGGCCACGATGGGCCGCACCGGCGGCATCCGCCGCACCGCGTGTCACGATGTCAGCGCTCATCGCGCACCCCTCCCTGAGGTCGAGGCGGCCAGACTCAGCCGAGGATCGATCACGCCGTAGAGCAGGTCCACCAGGGCGTTGATGACGACGAAGGAGGCCGCGATCATCAGCACCAGGCCCTGTACCTCGACGTAGTCACGGTTCACGACCGCAGATGCCAGCTCGGCGCCAATTCCCGGAAGCCCGAACAAGGACTCGATGACCACGGTCGAACCGATCAACGTGCCGATCGTGACGCCGACCGATGTGACCAGACCGGTCAGGCTCGGCCGCAGGGCGTGGCGGAATGTCACGCGCCACATCGAAATGCCCTTCGCCCGGGCCACCGCGATGTAGTCGCGACGAAGCGTCTCCACCAGATCGGCCCTCAGCACGCGTTGATAGAGCGCGAAGGATGCCGATGCCAGCGCGAGAGCAGGCATCACGAGGGACTCCAGGTGGGGTCCGATTCCATCGGACCACGGGGTGTATCCGGTCGATGGGAAGATCCCCCAGGACACCGAGAACACCAGCACCAGGAGGACGCCGATCACGAAGTCCGGAGTCGACAGCGTGGTGAAGACCCACAGGCTGATCGCGCGGTCGGTGGCCGTGCGTCGACGGTAGGCTGCGACGATCGCGGCCGGAATCGCCAACGCCAACGCGATGATCTGACTCAACACGATGAGTTCGAGCGTGACCGGTGCCCGATCACCGATGATGCCCATCACCGACTGGCCGGTGCGATACGACGATCCCAGGTCGCCGTGCAGGACACCGCCGATCCAGTGCACGAATCGCTCGACGATCGGCTGGTCCAGACCGAGTTCGGCACGCAGAGACGCGACCGCTTCGGGGGTCGCCGAGGTCTCACCCAGGATGATCCGCGCCGGATCGCCCGGCAATAGCGACATGCTGAAGAAGCACAGCACGCTGACGACGAGCAATACGCCGATCAAACGCACGACCCGGCGAGCCACGAACCTGTGACGCCTGCGCTGGACCAGACCCGAACTCATGGCCCCACCTTTGCGACCGTCACGACGTGGTCCCCGGACGGAACTTCGACGAGTGAACCCCCGACAGCAGTTCCGTCGATCGTGCGGACCTGATAACCGTCAGGCGCCCGCAACCGTGTGGTCACCGCCGCAGGCACCGTCAACTCGTGTCTGATGGCATCGCCGTGCCATGACCAGTGGCTCGAGATCTGACCCATCGGACTGTCGTAACCGCCTCGTACCCAGTCGAGACGTTCGGTGTAGGTCGCGGCGATGTCGATCTGCCGGTCCCACGCAAGCGCAGGCATCTGCATGCCCAGCAGATCTTCGAACAGGAACCCGCCGACAGCACCCAGCGCGCAGTGGTTGAACGAGTTCATCTCGGCCGTCGCCAGGGATCCGTCCGGCCGGATGCCGTCCCACTTCTCCCAGATCGTGGTGCCGCCCTGCTCGATCATGTAGAGCCAGCTGGGCATGTCATCGCGCAGCAGCAGATCGATCGCCAGCTCCCGATGCCCGAACCGGGCGAGTGCCCCGAGAACATGCTGAACACCGTGGATGCCCGTGGTGACGTATCCGCGGCGCACGATGGCGTCAGCCAACAGATCGGCCATCACACGCGCCTCGTCGGCTTCGACCAGACCGAAGCCGATGGCCTGTGCGTACACGGTCTGTGTTGCATCGGCGATCGTCAGGTCCGAACGGAGGAACTCCCGCCGGTACGCAGCGCGCACGGCCTCGGCCTCGTCAGCCCAATGCCGGGCTTCGGTGCCACGACCCAATCGCGCGAGCACCTGCGACACCTGGACGAAGCTGCGGTAGGTATGAGCGGTCCCGACGACGGGCTTCGGCGCGGTCGAGAATGCTCCGGTGTAGGCATAGCCGGGATGAGGCTTCTCCCCGTCCCGTTCCGGCAGTGAGAGCCAGTCCGCGAAATCGGCACCGACCGCGTTGACCCGCAATCGATCAGGATTATGCCGGCGTACGTGCTCGGCGAAGGCGAGCAGAGTGTCGGCATGACGCTCCGCCGCAGTCAGATCGCCGTAACGATCAACCAGCAGGTGCACCATCCGGACGTAGCCATCGGCCCAGCCGGGAGCGCCCGGGCGTTGGTCCGCAGGCGGAACCGCAGGGACGTAGGACGCAATGGCACCGTCTGAATCCTGGGCATCGATCGCGTCGGTCGCGAACTTGTCGAGGAACGCCGCCGTATCGAACAGATACGTGGCTGTCGGGGCGATGACTCCGGCATCGCCCAACCAGCCATGGCGCTCATCGCGCTGCGGACAGTCGGTGGCTACTTCGAGGAAGTTGTCACGCACGGTCCACTCGATCGCGCTCACCAGCGCCGTCAGCCGATCATCAGAGGCCTCGAAACGACCCACCGTGCGATGGCCGGTCTCGACGGCGACGGCCGTGATCGACGTCTCCGGATGCTCCTGGGTCTGACCGAACTCATCCACGCTCGGCAGTCCCCAGACCTCGGCGTACCGGAATCCGTGACTGGTGAACGACGGTTCGAGGGTCCGGATGCCGTCCGCCTCGTCGCTGTAGACGTCCTCTTGGAAGGCACCTCTGAGGTTGTCGCGATACACCAGGAGGGAAGGCGTGAGAATCTCGCCGTGCCTGACGATCACCTCGGTGCCGGCCAGCAGCGGCGACTCGACGCGGGTCCAGCCCACGACGTTCTGGCCGAAGTCATAGACCAGCGGTCCCCGGGCATGCTCCCTGACCAGTTGACCTGGATACTCACGCAGCACCCGGATCGAGTCGTGCGGCTGGGGGACGATCTGCGTTTCGACCGCTCGGACCGCGACCGCATCCCATGCCGCGTCATCGAACCCGGCGTCTCGCCATCCGGCCGGCTCCTGCCGTCGATCGACCGTCTCCCCGCGCAGCAAATCGCTGGTGAGGAT
>Ga0164243_10016174_pt1 | contig 10250 bp, 8 predicted proteins | sample OricompcompostOP_FD_108781 | JGI IMG/M metagenome (GOLD analysis project Ga0164243, IMG submission 108781) | Organic Plus compost microbial communities from Emeryville, California, USA - Original compost - Organic plus compost (OP) | ecosystem: Engineered > Solid waste > Mixed feedstock >... | reverse complement strand
GGCACGTGCATCGCGCGGTAGCGTGCCTGCAGGATCACCAGCTTCGGCGGCTTGAGCCCCGCCCGGCGCGCGGGCTGTTCCACATCGAAGCGCCATTGGGCGCGCAGCCCGGAGACGTTCTCCATCGTTCCGGGTCCCGAGAGTTGCGTCAGGTGAACGGCAATCACATCGGGAGACAGGCTGAGCGCGAATCGCAGCGCCGTGTCCGTGAGCTTGTTCCAGCCGGCCGTGGCCACGAGCACGATGGGCGGGCGCGTGTCATCGAGCCGCAGCGGTAACGGATCGCGCACGCGACGCTCCACCTCGTCGTAATAGCTGCGCACCGCCTTCAGCACGCCGATGGCGACGGGGATGGCCAGCAGCGTGATCCACGCGCCGCTCGCGAACTTCGTGACCACGATCACAATGAGCGCCAGGCCCGTGGTCAGGGCGCCGACGGCATTGATGCCCAGATGAATGGAATGGCCGCGCCGCGCGCCCGCGGGCGCATCCCGTCGCTCGCGCCACCAGTGAACGATCATGCCCGTCTGGGAGATCGTGAAGGTGAGGAACGCGCCGACGGCAAAGAGCGGGATGAGGCGGTCGGTAATGCCGCCGAAGAGAAACAGCAGCAGGCCCGCTGCGGCGCCCAGGTACAGGATGCCCACGGTGAAGACGAGGCGATGCCCGGCAATGCTGAAGGACTTGGGAAGGAAGCCATCTGCGGCCACGCTCCGGCACAGCCGTGGAAAGCCGACGAAGCTGGTGTTGGCCGACAACGCGAGCACGCACAGGAGCGAACCGATCGCCACGTAATAGAACGGCCCGTGGCCAACGACCACGTGTGCCAGCTGCGAAAGCACGCTCTCGTAGCCGGGGCGCATCTGGTTCATCGCCCCGATGCGGTAGGAAGTGGCGAGGAACGCAATGCCCGCGAGCAGCGCGCCGAGCATCACCACGATGCCCGTCAAGGTGCCGTGCCCATGCCTCACGCGCGGCTCGCGGAAGGCTTCCATGCCATTGCTCACGGCTTCCACACCCGTCATGGCGGTGCAGCCGCTCGCAAACGCCCGCAGGAGCAGGAACACCGTTGCGGCCTGCGTCGCCTCGCCGACCGCAGGCGGATGAATGACCGGCCTGGGGGACCCGCCGCTCATCAGCGTGCGCACGATGCCCAGGCCGAGGATGGCGAAGAAGCTCGCGATGAACAGGTACGTGGGAATGGCGAAGATGCGGCCCGATTCGAGCGTGCCGCGCAGGTTCACGAGCGTGATGAGCACCAGGATGCCGAGGCACAACGCGAGAATGTGCGAGTGGAGCGCGGGCACGGCGGAAACGAGCGCACCGACGCCGGCGGATATGCCCACGGCCACGTTGAGCACGTAATCGATCATCAGCGCCGCTGCCGCGAGCAGGCTCGCATTGCGCCCCAGGTTTTCGCGTGCGACGACGTAGGCGCCTCCGTTCGTCGGGTAGGCGCGAATCGTCTGCCAGTACGACGCGAAGAGAATCAGCAGCAGCGCCACGATCGGCGCCATGATCCAGCCGATATACGTGAAGCTTGCCGCGCCCAGCGGGATGAGCACGGTGAGGGCTGCTTCGGGGCCGTAGGCCGAGGAGGCGAGGCCGTCGAGGCCCATGGCCGGCACGCCCTCGAACGCGCTGATCTGGCGTTGCCGGTACTCGCGGTTGGCGAGTCTGCGGCCCAGAAGGACGTCGGCTACGTTCACGGAGGCGTCGTCGTCACGATGGCAGCAAGGGCGCGGCGGCACAACTCGCGAACAGTACAATCTGCGGTCCGCCGCGAGGTTCCGCCGCACGCTTGCTGCCGCGCCTTGCCGTCCGTTCGGCGTGCCCGAAGCGACCGCGCGAATATTTCTAATTGATCTAACTGGTTCCGCCACCGAAGATGCGCGCCCCAAAGTACGTGCCCTCGGGCGCATGACGTCGCCTCGGGCGCCACCGTCACCGCGCGTGCAGGCGCCGCGGCCGGGAGAGTGTCATGAAGCTGTTGTGTGCGACCGATCTTCTGCCGAAGAGCGAACCGGCGGTGGAACGGGCAGGATGGCTGGCTGCGGACCTGGGCGCCGACCTGTCGCTGCTGCACGTGGTGGCGCCCATCGCCTCCGAGCGCGTTCTCGAGCAGGAGCTGCAACTCGCCATCGCGCACCTGGAAGCCCGTGTTCGGCCGCCCCTCTGGAAACATGGCGGCACGCCGCGAGTGCTGATCCGCACGGGCATTCCGGTCCGCCTCATTCTGGAGACGATCGAAGAGCTGAAGGCGCAGCTGCTGATTCTCGGCCCGCATCGCAGGCGCACCTTGCGCGACGCGCTCGAGGGAACGATTGCCTCGAAGGTGCTCGCCGAGCGGAAGTGTCCCGTGCTCATCGTGCGCAAGGAGCCGCGCCGGGCGTACGCCAACGTGCTTCTGGCGCTGGATCTTTCGGCGTACGCCCTGGCGGCCGTGCGCGCGGTGGAATCGCTCGAGCTCCCGGGCAGTGCGGAGCTCACCATCCTGCACGCGTTCGACCCGCCTTATCAGGGCGTGCTGCGTTACGCGGGCGTCGAGATGGGCTCGCTACGCACCTACGCGAAGGGCTGGAAAGACGAGGCGACGACCGCGTTGCGCGACTTGCTGAAGTACGAGTCCAGGGACTTCGCGCGCTACGGCATTCACGTGGAGGAGAGCCGCCCCGTGCCGGCGATCCTCCGTGCGGTGAAAGAGCGCGAGCCCGATTTGCTCGTGATGGGCACGAGCGGCAAGGGCCGCGTGCATCGTGCGTTGCTGGGAAGCGTGGCCACCGAGGTGTTGCACGAGGTGAGGTGCGATGTGCTCGTCGTGCCCGGCCTGCCGCGCCAGCAAGATGCGCTATCATATGCCGGCTCGCGCCGTGGACTCCGGCACATCGCGCGGGCCCGAGAAGAAGGGCGCTGACATCGCGTTCCGGCGTGTCCAGCGCCGCCTGCGAATGGGCGACCTTCGCAGTTCACCCCTGTCAACCAACTTCTGCTGGAGAAATCGAGGTGACACAAGTCGTTCGTCAGGTGGCGCGCTACGCGAATGTTGCCACCCCCGCGTCTTCCGCGAATCAGGCGCATGCGGGCCCGGCCCGCATCGAGTCTTCCGCATCGGCGGCGACGCCCGAGCGCGGGCGCGTCCGGTACGCGGGGGCGCACCTGCTCATCGATCTGTACGGCGCTTCGGCGCTCGACGACATCGAGGCGATCGAGCGTTGCCTCGTGAAATGCGTCGAAGCGGCGGGCGCCACGCTGCTGCACATCCACCTGCATCCGTTCGAGCCGAATGGCGGGGTGAGCGGCGTGGCGGTGCTTGCCGAGAGCCATCTGTCGATCCACACCTGGCCCGAGCACGCGTACGGCGCGGTCGATGTGTTCATGTGCGGCAAGGCGCGACCCGAGCGCTGTGTGGATGTGCTGCGTGACACGTTCCGTCCACAGCGTCTCGTGGTCGAGGAGATCATGCGCGGGAGCCTGAGATGAGCGACGGACGCTGGTTCGACGAGCGCGCCGCCCCGGGGGTGCGGGTGTCCTACGAGGCGGAGCGCGTGCTTCACCACACGCGCGCCGATCCTCACGAGACGCTGTTCATGGACAACCCGCAGTTCGGGCGCATGCTGATGCTCGATGGCGTGGTGCAGGTGACCGCGGCGGACGAGTTCATCTATCACGAGATGATGAGCCACGTGCCGCTGCTGGCGCACGGGAGCGCCGAGCACGTGCTGATCGTGGGCGGCGGCGACTGCGGGCTCGCCGAGGAGGTGCTGAAGCATCGCAGTGTGAAGCGCCTCATCCAGGTGGAGATCGATCCGCAGATCGTCAGTCTCGCGCGCGAGCACCTGAGCTCGATGAACGCCCCGGTGTTCCAGGACTCGCGCTTCATCCTGGAGACGGGCGATGGGGCCGAGTACGTGGCCACCACCGAGCACCGGTTCGATGTCATCCTGATCGACTCCACGGACCCGGGGGCCACGAGCCTGCCCCTGTTCACCGAGACGTTCTATCGCTACGCACGCGGGTGCCTGAAGCCGCGCGGCCTGCTCGTGGCGCAGCTGGGCGTGCCGTTCCTGCACCCGATGCAGTTCAGCGCCAGCATGAAGCGCCTCGGCGCCACGTTCCCCGAGGTCTCCTGCTATCTCGTGCCGGTGCCCACGTACTTTGGCGGGCCCATCGCGCTCGGCTGGGCGAGCAACGTGCTGGCGCCCGGCGAGCCGGGCGTCGAGCAGCTCGCCGAGCGCTACGCGGCCGCGGGGTTGACGACGCGGTACTACACGCCGGAAGTCCATCGCGCGGCATTTGCCTTGCCGCGCTTTCTGCAGGATGAAGTGACACGCGCCATCCACCCTGACAAGAGCCCGGCCTGAGTCCATCGCGGCCGGCAGCACCTTCCCCATCGGTTTCGTGCATGATTGCCGCCCATGCACGGTGCCGCCGTGCCGGATGGAGAGCCCGCTTGTCCTTCCTGCTGAGACGTAAGCCGCTCGATGCCCCCGCTCCCGATCGTTACCATCGTCTCGCCCGCACGCTCGGGTGGCCACATCTCGTCGCGCTGGGAGTTGGCGCCGTCGTCGGCACGGGCATCTACACACTGATCGGTGTGGGTGCGGGGCTCGCCGGGCCCGCCGTCATCCTGTCGTTTGCGCTGGCCGGGCTCGTGTGCGCCTGTGCCGCGCTCGCCTACGCCGAGCTCGCCTCGATGATGCCGCTGTCCGGCAGCGCGTACACGTATGCGTACAGCGCATTGGGCGAGCTCATCGCGTGGATCGTGGGGTGGGCGCTCATCCTGGAGTACACCGTCGTCGTGAGTGCGGTGGCGGTGGGCTGGTCCGGGTATGCCGCCGGGTTCCTGCAGAGCATGGGCATCGACGTGCCGCAGATGATTCCGGTCGGCACGCTCGGTGCGATGGCCGTGCATGTCAATCCGCTCGCCGTGATGATCATTGCCGTGGTGGCGGGCCTTCTCATCCTGGGCACGCGCGAGAGCGCCAACATCAATTCCGCGCTGGTGGTGGTGAAGATCGCGGCGCTCGCGGCATTCGTGGTCATTGCGCTGCCTCACTTCGATGCCTCCCACTTCCACCCGTTCATGCCGAACGGGTTCGTTGCGCATCAGGCGGGTGGCGAGACGGTGGGCGTGATGGCGGCGGCGGCCATCATCTTCTTCGCGTTCTACGGCTTCGATGCGGTGTCCACCGCGGCGGAGGAGGCGAAGACGCCGGGGCGGGATCTCGCGATCGGTATCGTGGGGTCCATGGTGATCTGCACGCTGCTGTACATGGTCGTCGCCGCGGCGGCCATCGGTGGGTTGCCCGTGGCCGAGTTCGCGGCGAGCGGCGAGCCCCTCGCGCACATCGTTCGCACGCTCGGGAACTCGACGGCGGCCACACTCATCGCCGGGGCGGCCGTCGTGGCCATGCCGACGGTGCTGCTCGCGTTCCTGTATGGACAATCACGCATCTTTTTCGTGATGGCGCGCGACGGGCTGTTGCCGCGCGGGTTGGGGGCCGTGCATCCGCGATTGGGCACGCCGGCGCGAGTGACGGTATTCACGGCCATCGTCTGTTCCCTCCTTGCAGGCATCTTCAGTCTTGCCGACATCGCCGCGCTCGCGAATGCCGGCACGCTTGCGGCATTCACCGCGGTGGGCATCAGTCTCGTCGTGATGCGAGTGCGCGATCCGCAGCATCCCAGGCCCTTTCGGGCGCCGATGCCGTGGGTGATCGCCGCGGTGACGGTCGCCGGCTGTGTGTATCTCTTCCTGAGTCTTCCGACGCGCACGAAGGTGCTGTTCTTCACCTGGATGGTGATCGGGCTGCCGGTCTATCTCATCTGGGGCGCGCGCCGTAGCCTGCTCGCCCAGCGCTGACGGCGCCGCTCACGTTCGATGCGGTCAGGCGTTCGGGGACCACGCCCAGATGCAGGGCGGAGGCGGGCCGCACTTTCCCTATAATCAAGCGATGAGCACGATGCCCGCCATCCAGATTTCCGGTCTTGCGAAATCCTTCGGCACGACACGTGCCGTGGACCACATCGATCTCCAGATCGCGCGCGGGTCCGTCTATGGTCTCCTGGGGCCGAACGGCGCCGGCAAGACCACCACGATCCGCATGCTCGCCACACTCATCCGCCCGGATGCCGGCACCGCACGGGTGCTCGGGCACGATGTCGTGCGGGACGCTGCGGCGGTTCGTTCGAAGGTGAGTCTCACGGGCCAGTTCGCCTCGATCGACGAGGATCTCACGGGGAAGGAAAACCTCGTCCTCATCGGCCGCCTGCTCGGGCTGTCGTGGGCGGATGCGCGAGCCCGGGCCGCGGAACTGCTGGACGCATTCGGGCTGGCCGAGGCCGCCGGCCGTCAGGTGCGCACATTCTCCGGCGGCATGCGGCGCCGGCTCGACATCGCGGCCAGTCTGGTCGTGACGCCCGAGGTGCTGTTTCTCGATGAGCCCACCACGGGGCTCGATCCGCGCAGCCGCAGCCAGGTGTGGGACATCGTGCGCGCCATTGCGTCCGAGGGCACGACGGTGCTGCTCACGACTCAGTACCTCGAAGAGGCCGATCGTCTCGCGGATCGTCTGGCCGTGATCGATCACGGGCGCGTGATCGCGGAGGGCACGAGTCGCGACCTGAAATCCTCCGTCGGCGCGAACATGCTTCACGTGCGGCTGCGGGAAGCCACGCAACTCGCGGACGCGCAAGCGCGCCTCGTGGAGGTGCTGAAGGTGGACGTGCAGCGGCATGCAGACCCGTGTCTGCTCTCCGTGCAGGTGTCGGACCTCGCGCTGGTGGGCAATGCGCTCGCGTCGCTGACGAGTGCGGGCGTCGTGGTCGCGGAGTTTTCCCTCGGCCAGCCGAGTCTCGACGAGGTGTTCTTCGCGCTCACGGGGCGGCCGGCCGAAAGCGAGAGTGACAACGGACAGGAGGCGCGGGCATGAGTGTCGACATGCTTCCCGGAACGGCGGCCCGCACGGGGCAGTGGGATTCCGTGTTCTCCCGGGCACGGAAGGTGAATTCGGCGAGTTGGCTCTCCGCCGTGGTGACGCTCGGCTGGCGCGCGGTGCTGAAGATCAAGCACGTGCCGTTCCAGCTCTTCGACGTGACCGCGTTCCCGATCATGATGACGCTGATGTTCACGTATCTGTTCGGTGGCGCGCTGGCCGGCTCGCCGCGCGAGTACGTGCAATTCCTGCTGCCGGGCATTGTGGTGCAGGCCGTTCTGTTCATCACCGTGTACACGGGTGTGGGCCTCAATACGGATATCAGCAAGGGGCTCTATGACCGCTTCCGTTCCCTGCCGATCTGGCAGCCGGCGCCCATCTTCGGCGCGCTGCTCGGGGACGTGATGCGCTATGGCATTGCCGCGGTGATGGTCATCGGCCTCGGGCTGCTGCTCGGGTTCCGGCCCCAGGGTGGACTTCCCGGCGTGGTGGCGGCGGTGGTGCTGCTGCTGTTGTTTGCGTTCAGCGTGTCGTGGATCTGGATCATCGTCAGCATGTTCGTGAAGACGCCCGAGTCCGTCATGACGACGAGCTTCCTGTTCCTGTTTCCGCTCACGATGGCGAGCAACATCTTCGTGGACCCGGCGACCATGCCGGACTGGCTCGCCACGGCCGTGAGCTTCAACCCGGTGACTCACCTCGTGACCGCGTCGCGCAGCCTGATGCACGGGCAGGGCGCGGCAACGGGAAGCATCGTGTGGGTGCTGGTCGCGAGTGCGATCATCACGGCGGTGTTTGCCCCGATTGCGCTGCGCATGTATCACAAGGAGCGGTAGCTGGATCTGTTTGCGCACGAAGGCTCGGGGCGGGCGGGCGACGAACCGCTGGCGCCGGGTGCGGCCGTGCTGCGTGGCTTCGCGCCAGGGCATGCGCACACCTTGCTCGCGGAGGTGGAGCGCATTGCCGCGAGCGCTCCGTTCCGGTTCCTCACCACACCCGGCGGATACACCATGTCCGTCGCGATGACGAACTGCGGGCTCGCCGGGTGGGTGAGCGACCGCACCGGGTATCGCTACGACCCGATCGATCCGCTCACCGGGCGTGCGTGGCCGGCCATGCCTGAATCGTTCCTTGCGCTCGCTCGCGAAGCGGCTGCCCGGCTGGGCTTCGAGCCCTACGACCCGGATGTCTGCCTCATCAACCGGTACGAGCCGGGCGCGCGGCTGTCATTGCATCAGGATCGCGACGAGAAAGGCTACGTGGACCCGATCGTTTCGGTGTCACTGGGTCTTCCCGCAGTGTTCCTGTTTGGCGGAGCACGGCGCGCGGACCGTGCGGCGCGCATTCCGCTCATGCACGGAGACGTGGTGGTCTGGGGCGGGCCATCGCGCCTGCGCTTTCATGGCGTGATGCCGCTGAAGGAGGGGCATCACCCCCTGCTCGGTCGCAAGCGAATCAATCTCACATTCCGCAAGGCACTGTCACGGGCTCCTGAGCCGCTCACCCCCATCGCCGACCGGCACCATGCTAGGCTCCGCCGCTCTCAACCGGCACGGGTCTGGTTTCACGTTCAGGGGGATTCGTCATGGCAGATCGCAAGAGCTCACCACAACGCATGCTTTCGGCATCCGGCCGCGCGCGCCGCCGGTTTCTCGGGAGCACGGCGCTCGTCGCTGCAGGGACGTCGGCCGCACTCGTGCCGGGGCTCACTGCGGCACAGGGCAAGCCCTCCAGCGACGCCTCGCCGGCGAGTTGTCCCTCGGTGCCCACGCCGATGAAGGACGTGGAAGGCAAGGTGGCCTTCATCACCGGCGGAAACAGTGGCATCGGCCTCGGCATCGCCCGCGCGTTCACGGATGCGGGCATGAAGGTGGTGATCACCTATCGCTCGAAGTCTCACCTTGATGAGGCGATGAGTTATCTCGAAAGCGCGGGCAATCGCGTTCACGCCGTGAGTGTCGACGTGACCGACCGCGCGGCCATGGAGAAGGCCGCGGAGGAAACCGAGCGGGTGTTCGGCAAGGTTCACGTCATCGTGAACAATGCCGGCGTGGCCGTGGTCGGCGGATTGAGCACGGCCACCTACGACGACTGGGATTGGGGCATGAACGTCAATCTCGACGGCGTGTTCAACGGCATCCGCACGTTCCTGCCGCGCATTCGTGCGCATGGGGAAGGTGGGCATGTGATCGCCACGTCCTCGCTCGCGGGATTGCTGGCACACGGCACCGCGGGTGTGTACACGGCAACGAAGTTCGCCGTGGTCGGCATGATGGAGGCGCTGCGTAACGAGCTTGCGGATACGAACATCGGCGTCACGGTGTTCTGCCCCGGCATCGTCAACACGAACATCGGCGATTCGGCCCGCAATCGTCCGGCGGAACTGTCCGACAGCGGCTTCAGGTTTGACCCGAGCCAGGCGCCGCGGCCGCCCGCGGGCGCACGCCCGATGGGTCCGCCGCCCGGAATGGATGCGCTCGAGGCGGGCCAGCGCGTGCTCCGGGGCATGCGCAACAACGACCTTTACGTGCTGACAACGCCGGAGTTCGAGGAGCAATTCCGCGCGCGCGGGGAGGCCATCCTGGCGTCGCTCCCCACGGACGTGAACCCGTCCGAAGCCCGCGTCGCCGTCGGCAGCATGATCCTGGGCCGGACGGTGTATGCGGCCGAGCGCGATCGCAAGCGCTGCGACCGAGCGCGCGCGAAGAAGGCCTGAGGCCCTGAGTCACGCGGCTCGCGGATACGTGAACAGCAGGAAGTGTGTCGCGTTCAGCGCGAAGTGCGTGAGCATCGCCATTTCCAGCCGACCGGTGCGGGCGTACGCATAGCCGTACCCCGCGCCGGCCAGCGTCGCGAGAACGGCGTAGGCCGTGCCCCCCGCCAGGTGTGCCGCGCCAAACGCCGCGGCCGCAATCCCGATCGCGAGCGGCTCGGCATACCGGCGTCCGGCCAGCGCCGCGCGAATCTCGCGCTGGAGGAAGCCACGGAAGAATGCCTCTTCGCTGAGGCACGTCATGAGCAGGTTTGCCGGCGCCCAGATCCAGAACAACTCGTGCCACTTTGCATCGACGCGCACATAGCCGAGAGCGAGTGATCCGGCAATTGTGACGGCCACCGTCGCGAGCAGCACAGGCGTCGCGCGCATGAGTGCGCTCGAACCCGCCCGCGCCGTGCAGATCAATGGGATCTGCAGCACGCCGATGATCAGGACGCCCACCATGGTCTTGTCGAAGTTGAGATACAACGTGTAGGGCGTGGCCCCTGGGGAAAGAGTCACCTCGTGCGCGACGCGAAAATTGTGAAACCCGGGCAATG
>Ga0164243_10016173_pt1 | contig 10250 bp, 9 predicted proteins | sample OricompcompostOP_FD_108781 | JGI IMG/M metagenome (GOLD analysis project Ga0164243, IMG submission 108781) | Organic Plus compost microbial communities from Emeryville, California, USA - Original compost - Organic plus compost (OP) | ecosystem: Engineered > Solid waste > Mixed feedstock >... | reverse complement strand
CGCGCCTTCGAGCTGGGCGCCACCGACTTCGTGGAGAAGTCCATCCCGCTCGACACCCTGGTCGACCGGCTGTGGAGCCACGTGGCCGACGAGCAGCGCCTCGGCGTACGCCCGGTGCGGCGGGTGCTGCGAGTGGCGGGCGTCAGCGACGACGAGGAGGCCCGCGACCAGCTCGTGCTCGACGAGCACCTCGAGCGCTACCGGGAGGTCTTCGACCAGGCGGCGATCGGCATGGCGACGTTGACGCTCAACGGCAGCATCGTGCGCGCCAACCGGGCCCTCGTCGAGATGGTGCAGCGCCCCGCCGACGAGCTGGTCGGCCTCGACTACGGCGTGCTGACGCGCGAGCACGGCGACCACCTGGACGAGGCCCTGGCCCAGGTCACGGAGAGCGGCGCCGACCTGGTCTCCTTCGAGCACCCGATCGACAGCGACCACGGCCGGCACACCGTGCGGGTCACCCTCACGCCGATCCGGGACTCCAAGAACGAGCCGCTCTACATCTTCGCGCAGGTGCAGGACCTGACCGCCGAGGTCGACCTGCGGCGCAGCGAGGAGATCTTCCGGCTGCTGGTCACGGCGGTGAAGGACTATGCGATCTTCATGCTCGACGTGGACGGCCGAGTCGCCAGCTGGAACGCGGGGGCGTCGTACATCAAGGGATATGCGGCCGAGGAGATCATCGGCCAGCACTTCCGCGTCTTCTACCCCGAGGAGCAGCGTGCCTCCGGCCATCCGGAGCACAACCTCGAGCTGGCGCTGCGCGACGGCGTCTACTCCGAGGAGGGCTGGCGGCTCCGGCGTGACGGCAGCACCTTCTGGGCCCGCGTGGTGATCACCGCCGTGTACGACGACTCCGGCCGGCACCGCGGATTCGCGAAGGTCACCCGCGACCAGACCGAGCAGCGCGCCCACGAGGAGGAGCGACGCCGCGCCCTCGAGCAGCAGTCGCACCTGCTGGCGGTCACCGCGCACGAGCTGCGCACCCCGACGGCGGTCATCGACGGAGCCGTCGGCATGCTGCGCGACGGTGCGCTCGAGCACGACGCGCAGCAGCGGGCGCAGGTGCTGGAGGCGCTCGCCTCCAGCGTCCGACGGCTGCAGCGCCTGGCGACCGACCTGAGCACCGCCTCCGACGTCCAGGCCGAGGCGCTCGCCCTCGCCCCGGAGCCGGTGTCACTGCGGGGCACCCTCACCTCGGCGGCCGACCGGATCCACGCCGCCCACACCGCCGCCCGGGTCCACGTCGACGTCGACCAGGACGTCGACCTGGTCGCCGACCCCTCCCGGCTCGGGCAGGCCCTCGACAACCTCCTCGAGAACGCCGTCCGGCACGGTCGCCCGCCGGTCGTCCTCGCTGGCGAGCGCACCGCCGACGGCGTCCGGATCACCGTCAGCGACGCGGGTCCGGGAGTCTCGCCGCGATTGGTCGACCGGCTCTTCGACCGGTTCGCGCACGCCGGCTCCACCGCGGGGACCGGGCTCGGGCTCTACCTCGTGCGCGAGATCGCCCGGCTCCACGGGGGAGACGCGGGCTACCGGCCCGGCGGGGAGGGAGGCCGACCGGCCTTCGTCCTCGACCTGCCGACGACGCCGCAGATCCCGCGCGGCTGACCTCTCCGGACACCGGCCTAGGATCGGCGCTCGTGAAGACCCTCGTCATCGGCACCGGCGGCCGCGAGCACGCGCTCGCCCTGGCACTCTCGCGCGACCCCGCGGTGACCGAGGTGCACGCCGCGCCCGGCAACCCCGGCATCGGCGCCTGCGCGCGCCTCCACGACGTCGACCCCATGGACGGCTCGGCCGTGACCGCCCTCGCCGCCGAGATCGGGGCCGACCTCGTCGTGGTCGGCCCCGAGGCCCCGCTCGTCGCGGGCGTCGCCGACGCGCTGCGGGCCGCCGGGATCGCGGTGTTCGGGCCGTCGCGCGCGGCAGCGCTGCTGGAGGGGTCCAAGGCCTTCGCCAAGGAGGTGATGGCGGCCGCGGGCGTGCCGACCGCCGGCTCCCGCACCTGCACCACCGCGGGCGAGGTGGCGGCCGCGCTCGACGAGTTCGGGCCGCCGTACGTCGTCAAGGACGACGCGCTCGCCGCCGGCAAGGGCGTCGTGGTGACCCGGGACCGGGCCGCGGCCGAGCAGCACGCGGCGACCTGCGGGACGGTCGTCATCGAGGAGTTCCTCGACGGGCCGGAGGTCTCCCTCTTCGCCGTGTGCGACGGCGCGACCGCGCGGGCGCTGCAGCCGGCGCAGGACTTCAAGCGCATCTTCGACGGAGGACGCGGACCCAACACCGGCGGGATGGGCTCCTACTCGCCGCTGCCGTGGGCGCCCGCCGACCTCGCCGACACGGTGCTCGCGAGCGTCGTGCAGCCGACCCTCGACGAGATGGCCCGGCGCGGGGCGCCGTTCGTGGGTTGCCTCTACGTCGGGCTGGCCCTGACCGCGCAGGGTCCGCGGGTGATCGAGTTCAACTGCCGCTTCGGCGACCCCGACGTCCAGCCGGTCCTGGCGCTGCTGGAGTCGTCGCCGGGCGAGCTGCTCCATGCCGCGGCGACCGGGCGGCTCGACGCCGTCGCCCCGCCGCGCTTCCGCGACGGCGCCGCGGTCACCGTCGTGCTGGCGTCGGCCGGCTATCCCGAGTCGTCCTCGAAGGGCGACGTGATCACCGGGGTGGGCCGTGCGGGCGGCGTCGCCGACGTCGACGTCATCCACGCCGGCACCGCCCTCGTCGGCGGCGCGCTGGTGACCGCCGGCGGACGCGTCCTCGCCGTCCGCGCCGTGGGATACGACGTGGCGGACGCCCGCGCCCGCGCCTACGCCGCCGCCGACCTGATCGCCTTCGACGGACTCCAGCGGCGCTCCGACATCGCCGCCGAGCCGCTCGGCGTCGTCGAGGGCGCCTCGCTCACCGATGACTGAGCGGACCGGGCCGACGGGGCCGACGGGGCCGACGGGGCCGACCGTCGTACGCCCGGCGGTCGACGCCGACCTCGACGCGGTCGCGGCGATCTACGGGCACCAGGTGCGCACCGGTCACGCGACTTTCGACGTCGTGGCGCCACCGCGGTCGGTGTGGGAGGCGAAGCTCTCCTCCGCTCACCCCGGCGACCACTTCCTGGTGGCCGAGGAGGCCGGCGCGGTGGTCGGGTTCTGCTATTCCGGGCCCTTCCGCGACCGCGGGGCCTACGACCGCACCCGCGAGGTCACGGTGTATCTCACCCACGCGGCCGCCGGACGCGGCATCGGCCGCCGGCTCTACGACGAGCTGCTGGCCCGGATGGCCTCCGCCGGCGTGCACACCGCGCTCGCCGTCATCGCGCTGCCCAACGACGCCAGCGAGGCGCTGCACCGGGCGTGTGGGTTCGAGCGGCAGGGCGTGCTGCGCCAGGTCGGCCGCAAGTTCGACCGCTGGATCGACGTCGCGTGGTGGCAGCGGATGCTCGATGAGTGAGCCCACCACGCCCGTCGGCGTGGCGACGCCGCGGCTGACGCTGGCCCTGTGGGACGCGCCGACCGTGACCGCGATCCGAGCCGGCGACCGGCTCCCCGGCTGGCACCCGGACTTCCCCCGCGACGACGACCGGGCCGCCGCGGCCCTGTGGCGCGACGGCGACCCGTGGGGGCCGCGGTCGATCGTCTCCCGCCGCCAGGGCCTCGTGATCGGCTCGATCGGGTTCTTCGGGCCGCCGGAGCCGGCGGCGGACGGGGTGCCCGAGGTGGAGGTCGGCTACGGGCTCGTGCCCGCCGCCCGCGGCCACGGGCTGGCCACCGAGGCGCTCGGCGCGCTGATGGAGCGCGCCGACGCGGCCGGCGTGCGGGTGCGCGCGGCGATCGCCCCCGACAACGCCGCGAGCCTGCGGGTGGCCGCGAAGGCCGGCTTCACCGAGGTGCGCGGCAGCACCGAGGACGGCGAGCTGGTCCTCGTCCGGCCCGTCCGCTGATCCTCGCGGAGTACGGCCCCGCGCTCCCACCGTGGGAGGATGGCCCACCGTGACCGGTGCGAACGTCGTCCCCAATGTCCTCGCCACCCGCTACGCCGCCGCCGACCTCACCGCCATCTGGTCGCCGGAGCACAAGATCGTGCTCGAGCGGCGGCTGTGGATCGCCGTCCTCCGGGCGCAGCGCGAGCTCGGCATCGACGTACCCGACGGCGTGATCGAGGCCTACGAGGCCGTCGTGGACAAGGTCGACCTCGCCTCCATCGCCGCCCGCGAGCGGGTCACCCGCCACGACGTGAAGGCGCGGATCGAGGAGTTCGCCGCGCTGGCCGGGCACGAGCACATCCACAAGGGGATGACCTCCCGCGACCTCACCGAGAACGTCGAGCAGCTGCAGGTGCGCCAGTCCCTGGCGCTCCTGCGCGACCGTGCCATCGCCACCCTGGCGCGGCTCGGGCGGCTCGCGGCCGAGCACGAGACCACGGTGATGGCCGGACGCTCGCACAACGTGGCCGCACAGGCGACCACCCTCGGCAAGCGCTTCGCGACGGTCGCCGACGAGCTGATGATCGCCGTCGAGCGGATCGAGGAGCTGCTCGCCCGCTACCCGCTGCGCGGCATCAAGGGCCCGATGGGCACCGCGCAGGACATGCTCGACCTGCTCGGCGGCGACGAGGACGCCATGGCGAGGCTCGGCGAGCTCGAGCGCCGCGTCGCCGACCACCTCGGCTTCGACCGCGTGCTCACCAGCGTCGGGCAGGTCTACCCCCGCTCGCTCGACTTCGACGTGCTGTCGGCCCTCGTCCAGCTGACCGCGGCGCCGTCCAATCTCGCCACCACCATCCGGCTGATGGCCGGCAACGAGCTGGTGACCGAGGGCTTCAAGGAGGGCCAGGTCGGCTCCTCGGCCATGCCGCACAAGATGAACACCCGCTCCTGCGAGCGCGTCAACGGCCTGGCGGTCGTCACCCGCGGCTACCTCTCGATGGTCGGCGAGCTCGCCGGCGACCAGTGGAACGAGGGCGACGTGTCCTGCTCCGTCGTACGCCGCGTCGCGCTCCCCGACGCCTTCTTCGCCGTCGACGGGCTCTTCCAGACCTTCCTCACCGTCCTCGACGAGTTCGGCGCCTTCCCCGCTGTCATCCAGCGCGAGCTCGACCGCTACCTGCCCTACCTGGCCACCACCAAGGTGCTGATGGCGGCCGTGCGCAACGGCGTCGGTCGGGAGAGCGCCCACGAGGCGATCAAGGAGGCGGCCGTCGGCACCGCCCTCGCCATGCGGCAGGGCCAGGCCGAGAACGACGTCTTCGCCAAGCTCGCCGCCGACGAGCGACTCGGCCTCACCACCGAGCAGCTCCAGTCGCTGGTGGCCGAGCCGATCACCTTCACCGGCGCCGCCGTGGCCCAGACCCAGGAGGTCTGCCGCCGCATCGAGGAGCTCGTCGCCGCCCATCCGGACGCGGCGGCGTACGCGCCGGGCGCGATCCTCTGAGCGGTCGGCGGGCCGCCGCTCGTACGAGCGCCCGCGCCGCTCAGCTCCAAGCTCAGGACGGCTTGACGTCGAGCACGACCTCGAACTCCAGCAGGTCGGCGCCGGTCGCGACCGGCCTGCGCGGAGCCTCGCCGGGCGTCTCGGCGTGCGCCGCGCGGCCCTGGCCGTCACGCCAGGCGGCGAACGACTCCTCGTCGGCCCAGTGGGTGAGGACGAAGTAGCGGTCCTCGCCGGCGGTGGGACGCAGCAGCTGGAAGCCGAGGAAGCCGGGCGAGCCCTCCACGGCGCCGGCGCGCGCGGCGAACCGCTTCTCGAGCTCGAGGCCCGCGCCGGGCGGGACCTGGATGGCGTTGATCTTGACCACCGACATCACAGCGACCTCACACCCGCGCCTCGCCGCCCCAGTTGGCCAGCTTGACCGCGATGTCGTGGAGCCGCTCCTCCGGCACGCCGGTCACCTCGAAGGTCAGGCACACCCGCTCGCCGGCGATCCGGCCGAGCGCGACCGTGCCGGACTCCCCGAGGTGCTCGATGATCCGGATCAGGCGGTTGCCGATCCGCCCCAGCTGAGAGGCGTGCTCGTCGGAGAGCTGGCCCAGCCCCTCCGGCTCGCGGTGCAGGAGGCTCAGGCCGAGCCGGTCGCCGGCGTCGTGGCGGGCCAGGACCCAGATCTCGTCCTCCCAGATCACCGGTCCGGGGGCGAAGGTCGAGCTGTCGATGAGCGGCTGCGCGGACTCCGTCATGGCGACACTGTGCCACTCCTGCCCTCCGCGCTCGCCCCCACCCCCCGCGGCCGTGGCGAACGCGCGAGCGGGGTGCAACGATCGGGCCGCACCCGGACATGGGAGGGGCATGAGGGACATCGCTGCCCGCGAGGAGGACTTCCGTCGCCTCTACGCCGAGCACTTCGACGCGGTCCTCGGCTTCGCCCTGCGCCGCACCGACCGTCCGGACGACGCGGCCGACGTCACCGCCGACACCTTCCTGGTCGCCTGGCGGCGGCTGTCCCACCTCCCGGCCGGCGATGCCGCCCGGCCGTGGCTCTACGGCGTCGCGCGCCGCGTGCTGGCCAACCAGCGTCGCGGTGACGGCCGGCGGGCGGCGCTCGGCGACCGGCTGCGCCACCAGCTCGCCCACGCCGTCGGCGACCTCGCCGACGACGTGGCGCACCGCGCCGACGTCACCGCGGCGATGAAGCGGCTGAGCGCGCGCGACGAGCCGGGACGCGACCGGGGTCCGGCCACGTCCAGCGCCGACCCCGCCGGCGCGAGCGTCCCGGCGTACGGCTTCGGCGACCGGGCGGTGCTCACCCGCGAGGGGTGGAGCGTCGACTACGTGCAGGACCACCCCGAGCACGGCGGCGAGCTGTCGTACCGCAAGGGACAGCAGCGCCTCGAGATCAGCTGGCGCCCGGCGGCGCTCTACGACGACTTCGTCGCCGACCGCAACGACATCGGCACCCCGGTCGAGGTCGACGTCCTCGGCAAGACGTCGCTCATGTGGGCCTACAGCCGGCGCGACCACACCGTCATCCGCCCGGTCGAGGGGGACCACACCCTCGAGGTCCGCGGCTCCGGCATGGGGGAGCGCGCCTTCCGCGCGCTGCTCGCCGAGCTGAGGCTGGTCGACAGCGACGGCTTCCGGCGAGCACTGCCGGACGAGGTGATCCTCGACGACGAGCGGCCCGCCGCCATCGCGGAGATCCTCGCCGACGTCCCCCCGCCCGACGGGTTCGAGGCCTCCGCGGTGCGCAGTCACGAGCTGACCCGCTACCAGCTGGTCGCCGACGTGACGGGCGCGGTGACCTGCGCCTGGATCGAGCGCTTCCGCTCCGCCCGCGCCGCCGGGGACGCCGCGGCGGTCAGGCAGGCGCGGGACGCGCTCGGCACGGCCCGCGACTGGGCCGCGCTCCGGGAGATCGCCGACGACGGGGGATGGTCCGACGCGGTGTGGCAGTACGCCGACATCGTCGCCGCCGGCGCATCGACGCCGCGCGACGAGGAGATGCTCGGCAACGCTCTCGACGGGGGACTCGGCTGCGACGACTGACGGTCAATAGGCTGTCGTCCGTGACGCTCGCCAACATCCCGCCCGCTCCGCAGCTCCCCGGCGCCCGGCACCTGCACTCGGGCAAGGTGCGCGACCTCTACGAGCTGACCGACGGCCCGCACGCGGGCAAGCTGCTCATGGTGGCGAGCGACCGGCTTTCGATCTTCGACTTCGTGCTGGAGACGACCATCCCGGACAAGGGCGAGATCCTCACCCGGATGTCGCTGTGGTGGTTCGAGCAGCTGGCGGACCTCGTGCCGCACCACGTCGTCTCCACCGACGTGCCCGAGCAGGTGCGCGGCCGCGCCGTGGTCTGCGAGCGGCTCGACATGTTCCCGGTCGAGTGCGTCGCGCGGGGCTATCTCACCGGCTCCGGGCTGCTCGACTACCAGGCGACCGGCCCCGACCACCGGGTGTGCGGCATCGCGCTGCCCGCCGGTCTCGAGGACGGCAGCCGCCTGTCGGAGCCGATCTTCACCCCGGCCACCAAGGCCGCGCTCGGCGACCACGACGAGAACGTCTCCTACGACGCGGTCGTCGCGACCGTCGGCGCGACGACCGCGGCGCAGCTGCGGGAGCTGACCCTGCGGGTGTACGCGCGGGCCGAGCAGATCGCCCGGGAGAAGGGGATCCTGCTCGCGGACACCAAGTTCGAGTTCGGCGTCCTGCCGCACGGCGACGGCCGGATCGTGCTGGCCGACGAGGTTCTCACCCCCGACTCCTCGCGCTACTGGCCGGCCGACGAGTGGAGGCCCGGCCGGGCCCAGCCGTCGTACGACAAGCAGATCGTGCGCAACTGGGCGCTCTCCGCCGAGAGCGGCTGGGACCGATCGTCCGGCGAGGCGCCCCCGCCGCTGCCGCCCGAGGTCGTCGAGCGCACCCGGTCGCGCTATCTGGAGGCCTACGAGCGGCTCACCGGCGCGCGCTTCTGACCCTGCGCGACCGACGCCCGTGACGCCGACGGGCCGACCCGGCGCAGCGGTGCGCACGACCCCGTCCACCGTTCTTGGTCAAATGACTAGTGACGTGCTGGTGACCGGCCAGTAGGTTGTCGGCCATGACGAACCTCGCCGAGTTCCTCGAGAACAGCGCCCAGACCTATCCCGACCGCATCGCGATCGTCTTCGGAGACACCCGGCTGACCTACCAGCAGGTCGACGGAGCCGCCAACCAGGTCGCGAACCTGCTCGCCTCGCGCGGGATCGGCCGCGGTGACAAGGTCGCCCTCAGCTGCCCGAACCTGCCGTACTTCTCGATCGTCTACTACGGCATCCTCAAGGCCGGCGCGACCGTCGTACCGCTCAACGTGCTGCTCAAGGGCCGCGAGGTGGCCTACCACCTCGGCGACTCCGACGCCAAGGCCTACTTCGCCTTCCAGGGCACCCCCGACCTGCCCATCGGCCAGGAGGCGTACGCCGGCTTCCAGGAGGCCCGCCAGGCCGGCGGCTGCGAGCACTTCTTCGTCATCACCGCCGACCCGGCGGCCGCCTCCCCGATCGAGGGCACCGAGACCCTGGGCCAGGGCCTGGCCGGACAGCCGCCGACCTTCGACACCGTGGCCGTCGACGACGACGACACCGCCGTCATCCTCTACACCTCGGGCACCACCGGCCAGCCGAAGGGCGCCGAGCTGCGGCACCGCAACATGAGGGACAACGCCCTCGTCGGCAAGGAGCTCTTCGGCGCCGACCCGGCCGCCCCGGACACCTACCTGTGCGTCCTGCCGCTCTTCCACTCCTTCGGGCAGACGGTGATCCAGAACGGCGCCTTCGCGTTCGGCGGCACGATCGTGATGCTGCCGCGCTTCGAGGCGGCCCCGGCGATCGGCCTGATGCTGAACGAGAAGGTCACCTTCTTCGCCGGCGTCCCGACGATGTACTGGGGCCTGCTCAACGCGCTCGACGACAGCGTCGACGTCAAGACCCTCGCCGAGAACCTCCGGGTCGCCGTCGCAGGCGGCGCCGCGCTCCCGGTCGAGGTGCACCACCAGTTCGAGGAGCGCTTCGGCGTCACCATCCTCGAGGGCTACGGCCTGTCCGAGACCTCGCCGGTCGCGAGCTTCTCGCCGTTCGGCGAACCGGTCCGCGTCGGTTCGATCGGTACGCCGATCCCCGGTGTCGAGATGAAGCTGATCGACCCCGACAGCTGGGACGAGATCACCGACCCCGACGGCATCGGCGAGATCGCGATCCGCGGCCACAACATCATGAAGGGCTACTACAAGCGCCCCGACGCCACGGCCGAGGCGATCAACGAGGAGGGCTGGTTCCGCTCCGGCGACCTCGGCCGCAAGGACGCCGACGGCTGGTACTACATCGTCGACCGCTCGAAGGACATGATCATCCGCGGCGGCTACAACGTGTACCCGCGCGAGATCGAGGAGGTGCTCCTCACCCACCCGGCCGTGTCGCTGTCCGCCGTGATCGGCGTCCCGCACGAGAGCCATGGCGAGGAGATCAAGGCGTTCGTGATCCTCAAGCCCGGCGCGAGCGCCACCCCGGACGAGATCGTCGCCTGGTCCAAGGAGCAGATGGCGGCCTACAAGTACCCGCGCATCGTCGAGATCGTCGACGCCCTGCCGATGACCGCGACCGGCAAGATCCTCAAGCGCGAGCTGAGCTAGCCGCCTGGGGCCGCGTCCTAGGCGAACGGGTCGGGCAGGGCCCTGGGCAGCTTCGCGAGGAGCTCCCGGGCCTGCCCGGCGACCTTGTGCTCGACCAGCACCTCGTAGCGGGTCGCCACCACCGAGCTGACCGAGGAGAAGTCGCGCTG
>Ga0164243_10016172_pt1 | contig 10250 bp, 9 predicted proteins | sample OricompcompostOP_FD_108781 | JGI IMG/M metagenome (GOLD analysis project Ga0164243, IMG submission 108781) | Organic Plus compost microbial communities from Emeryville, California, USA - Original compost - Organic plus compost (OP) | ecosystem: Engineered > Solid waste > Mixed feedstock >... | reverse complement strand
CTCCTTTCGGCATGCACCGGAAAGTCCGTCTCGCCCCGCGACATCGCCGCCGCTGTACTGGCGCTGACGCCGGGCGCTGCGGCGCAACCCGGCAGGGACGGCGAGCGACCGGATGCCGCCCTCGCCTGCCATCTCGCCCGCCACATGCAGGACAGGGCAGCCGCTACCTCCGGAAGGATCGACCGCGACTTCAGCGTGCCGACCGCCGCGTCGATGACAGGCATGACGGGCGGCATGGTGCTGTCGGCGCGGTGCGCGCACGCCTGCGCGAGCGGATGGAGCGCGCCCCGCAGACCCGGCTTCTCGCCGCCTCCGAACCGGTGCGGAAAGCCATCTTCGAGAAGACGATGCGCAGCCTCATCAAGGACGGGGCGGTCAATATCGCCAGCCAGCTCGGTCTCGAAGGCCGCGGCCCGCATCTCATGAGGCCGGAGCATCTCGCCGCCCTGCGCGCCGCCGCCCCGCGCGCGGAAGACATCTACATGAGCAACAGCCTGAAAGTGCTCACCAAGCAGGAGAAGAAGGACGGTAAGCTCGCGCGCAACAGGGCCGTGCAGGACATCGTCACCGTCGCGCGAAGCCGGCAGCTCCTCGCGGCCCTGCCGGAAGCCGCCCCGCCGTTGCCGATGGGGCTCGAGCGCCCCTCCCCGCCTTCGCCCGCGTGGCATGCGACGGCATCGCAGGCCCTCGCCCTGCACTCCGGAGGCGACGCTGCATTCCTGGCGCGCGCGCAAGCGGGCATCGCGCTCGACCGTTATGGCGATCATGCCGCCTACATCGCCTACGCGCAGCAGGGCATAGACCTGAGGCCGGAGACCCTCGAGCTGGCCATCGAGGCGCCGCACCGGTAGAGGCACGCCGCTGACGAGGGCGGAGGAATCGCGAGAGCGCTGAAGCGGCGGGGCTAGGCGCCAGCCTTCGCGAGCGCCGCGACGCGTCGCTTCACATGGACGATGATCGCCGCGTGCAGGGCGATGACGACAGCGAGGGCGACGGCATGATCCGTCGCCGTCACGCCAGGCGCTGAGGAAATCTCGCGCAGCGCCCAGAACCCGAGCGGCAGAAACAGCGCGACCGCGGTGAAGAGGCCCGGATTGTAGCGCCGCTGCACAGCAGCCCCGGCGATATGCACGACCGCATTGACGAGCGTGAGATAGACCGCGACCAGCCCCCAGCCGATGCCGGCGAAGCGCGCGAGATAGAGCGCCAGAAGGTCGACGGCCCAGACACCGACAACGTTGATGAAGACCACGGCCGAGGTCGACAGCGCCTCCCGCCGCCCGGCCATCACCCGGTTGAACCACAGGCGAAACCGGTCGCGATGGTGTTCCTCCACCTGATGCAGCATGTAGGCGGGAAGCTGCACGTAGATGGCGAGCAGCGGCAGGCTGACCATCCCGACGAGAACCGGCACGAGCGCGAGCAGCACCAGCCCGGCGACAAGGCCCGCATACATCCAGCCGTGCCTGAACCAGTCGATGATCATCGCCCCCCTCCCGCTGTGCCGGAAGCGCTCCCATGCGCTCCCGCATGCGGGAGAATCTAGGCGACGAGCGTTGCGAGCGCACGTGACGCCGAAGCCTGACGGCACCAGTGAGCGCCCGGCCTCACTCCCACTCGATCGTTCCGGGCGGCTTGCTCGTCACGTCGTAGGTCACGCGGTTGATGCCGCGCACCTCGTTGATGATGCGGGTGGCGACGCGGCCGAGGAAGGCCATGTCAAAAGGGTAGAAGTCGGCCGTCATGCCGTCGACAGAGGTCACGGCGCGCAGGGCGCAGACATAGTCGTAGGTGCGGTGGTCGCCCATCACGCCCACGGTGCGCACCGGCAGGAGCACGGCGAAGGCCTGCCAGATGTCGTCGTAGAGGCCGGCGCGGCGGATCTCCTCGAGGTAGATGGCGTCGGCCTGGCGCAGGATCTCGAGCTTCTCGCGCGTGATCTCGCCCGGGCAGCGGATGGCGAGGCCCGGCCCCGGGAACGGATGGCGGCCCACGAAGGCCTCCGGCAGGCCAAGCTCGCGGCCGAGCGCCCTCACCTCGTCCTTGAACAGCTCGCGCAGCGGCTCCACGAGCTTCATGTTCATGCGCTCGGGCAGGCCGCCGACATTGTGGTGGCTCTTGATGGTCACTGACGGGCCACCGGTGAAGGAGACGCTCTCGATGACATCGGGATAGAGCGTGCCCTGGGCGAGAAAGTCCGCCCCGCCGAGCTTCTTCGCCTCGGCCTCGAACACGTCAATGAACAGGCGGCCGATGGTCTTGCGCTTCATCTCCGGGTCGGTGACGCCCGCGAGCTCCTTGAGGAAAAGGTCCTCGGCCTCCACGTGCACCAGCGGGATGTTGTAGCTGTCGCGGAACAGCGTCACCACGCGCTCGGCCTCGCCGAGGCGCAGCAGGCCGTGGTCGACGAAGACGCAGGTCAACTGGTCGCCGATTGCCTCGTGGATCAGCACCGCCGCAACGGCGGAGTCGACGCCGCCGGAGAGGCCACAGATGACCCGGCCGGAACCGACCTGGGCGCGGATCTTCTCGATGGCCTCGGCCCGGTAGGCGGCCATCGTCCAGTCCGGCTTGCAACCGCAGATGTTGACGACGAAGTTGCGCAGCAGCTTGCCACCGTCGGGGGTATGCACCACCTCGGGGTGGAACATCGTCGAATAGAAGCGCCGTTCCTCGTCGGAGGCGACGGCGAAGGGGGCGTTTTCGGACCTTGCCTTGACAGAGAAGCCGGGCGGCAGCTCCGTCACCCGGTCGCCATGGCTCATCCACACGGGATAGCGGCCCCCCTGCTTCCAGACGCCCTCGAACAGGGCCGAGGGGGCGACGACCTCGACATCGGCCCGGCCGAACTCGGCCGCGTGGCCGCCCTCCACACGTCCGCCGAGCTGGTGCGCCATTGTCTGCTGGCCATAGCAGATGCCGAGCAGCGGGATGCCCGCCGTGAACACCTCCTGCGGCGCCCGGGGCGAGCCCTCATCCGGCACGGAGGCCGGCCCGCCGGAGAAAATGACCCCCTTCGGCCGCATGCGGGCGAAGGCCTCCGCGGCGGACTGAAAGGGCGCGATCTCGCAATAGACGCCGATCTCGCGCACGCGGCGCGCGATGAGCTGCGTGACCTGACTGCCGAAATCGATGATCAGGATCTTGTCGTGATCAGCGGTCGGGGCGGAGGAGGTATGGTGAGGAGCCGTCATGGACATGGCGTTAATGGATCAGGGGGCCCAGCGCAACGGGCGCGGCCCCGAATAACACATGTGCGTGCGGCGGGGCAGTCCCGCACGACGGGCATCAGGACCGCCGCAGCACGGCGATGAAGAAGCCGTCGGTGCCCGTCGTGCGCGGCGTCAGCAGCACGCCGGCATCCGTCCGGCGGTGCGGCACGGCCGCGAGGCCGGCAGCGGCGAGCACTTCGGCTCCCGGCACGACGGCAAAGCCCGCCTGGCGGGCGAGGAAGGCAGAGACGGCGCCGTCGTTCTCCTCCGGCAGGAGGGAGCAGGTGATGTAGGCGATGCGCCCTCCCGGGCGGACGAGGCGCGCCGCACGGTCGAGCACCGTGGCCTGCTCCTTCCGGCGTTCGGCGAGCGCGCCGGGCCTGAGGCGCCACTTGGCGTCGGGATTGCGGCGCCAGGTGCCCGAGCCGGTGCAGGGCGCGTCCACCACGACACAATCGATGCTGCCGGCGAGGTCGGCCAGCGGGTCGGGCCGCGCCGGGTCGTAGCGGCCCTTGGGCGAGCGCACCTCCACGAGCGTCGCGCCGCTGCGGGCGAGCCGGCCGTGCAGCGGCACGAGGCGGCGCGTATCGACATCTGTCGCGAACAGCGCGCCATCGTCGCGCATCAGGGCCGCGAGTGCCAGCGTCTTGCCGCCGGCACCGGCGCAGAGGTCGACGATCCGCTCGCCGGCCTGCGCCAGCGTGAGGCGCGCGGCGAGCTGCGAGCCCTCGTCCTGGATCTCGAAGCGCCCGTCGAGAAAGCTGGGCTCGCTCTGCAGCGAGGGACCACGGCCGTCCTCGCCCACGGCAAAGCGCAGGCCGTCGGCGGAATGCGGCGTCTGCCGTGGAGAAAAGTGCGCCAGCTCCTCGGCGAGGGCCTCCCGGTGCGTCTTCAGTGTGTTGACGCGGATGTCGAGCGGTGCGCGGGCCACCATGGCCTGCATCTCGTCAACGGTGGCGTCACCGAAGGCGGCCGTGAGCGAGGGCGCCAGCCATTCGGGAAAATCCCCCGCCACCGGTGCCGGCGCGTCGTCCAGGGACGGAAGGCTCGCGAGGCGCAGCGTCTCCTTCTCTGTCAGCGGCGCGGGCGCGTGGCGCTCGCCCGATAACAGGCTGGCGAGAGCCGTGGCGTCGAGCAGACGCAGGCGCACCAGCATGCCGAGCACGATGGCGCGGGGTGTGTCCGCGCCCATCAGGAAGGCAGCGGATGCCCGGCAGCGCAGGGCGTCGTAGACGAGGCTCGCCACCGCCGCCCGGTCTTTCGAGCCGGCGAAGCGGCGCGCAAGCCCCCAGTCCTTCAGTGCGTCGGGGGCGGGGCGGCGGCGCGTCTGGATGTCGGACAGCACCTCGATGGCTGCCGCGATGCGTGCTGCAGGCGTCATGGCGCCTTCCTGTCGAGCGTGAACGAGCCGTCGCGCACGGCGGCGGCGAAGGTGTCGAGCGCTGCCGCCAGCCGTTCGTCGATAATGTGGAGGTATTCCGTCCAGTCCTCGAACTTCGTTAGTTCGGAGCGGCCATCGCTGATGCCGCGCAGGCCGACGACGGGCAGGCCGAAGCGCCTGGCGGCGCGCAGCACGGCAAAGGTCTCCATCTCCACCATGTCCGCCGCGATGGCGTCATAGGCCGCGCCCGTGACGATGTTGGCGCCGGTGGAGACGCTGGCCGCGGGAATGCCGGGGATGCGGTGCGGAATGGGGATCACCGCCGGCTCGTCAAGCATGGGCGTACGCCCCTTCTCGAAGCCGAGGGGGGAGGCGTCCATGTCGCGGTAGGAGACGCTCGCCACCTGGTAGACCGCGGCATGCTCCAGCGTGCGCGAGCCAGCCGAGCCGAGGGTGAAGACGAGGTCCGGCAGCCGCCCACGGTGGCGAGCGTGGCGAGCGCCGCGGCCACGGAGGCGGCGGCCTCGACGGGGCCGACGCCGGTGATCAGCGGGTCGATCTTCTGCCGAAGGTGCGCGCCATACTCCTGCTCCGTCGCCATGACGAAGAGCACGCCGAGCCCGCCGACGGCCGTGATGTGGCGGCGCGGATCGTCCAGCACGGTCCTGCCCCTGCCGGTCAGGCGCGCGTCGAGTAGTTGGGGCTCTCGCGCGTGATGGTGACGTCGTGGACGTGGCTCTCGCGCAGGCCGGCGCCTGTGATGCGCACGAAGGTTGCCTTCTGGCGGAACTCGGCGAGGTCGCGCGCGCCGACATAGCCCATGGCAGCCCGCAGCCCGCCGGAGAGCTGGTGCAACACGCTCGAGACCGGGCCCTTGTAGGGCACCTGCCCCTCGACGCCCTCGGGCACCAGCTTCAGCGTGTCCTTGATGTCCTGCTGGAAGTAGCGGTCGGCCGAGCCGCGCGCCATGGCGCCGACGGAGCCCATGCCGCGATAGGCCTTATAGGAGCGGCCCTGCCAGAGGAAAACCTCACCGGGCGTCTCGTCGGTGCCGGCCAGCAGCGAGCCCACCATGACGCACTCGGCCCCGGCGGCAAGCGCCTTGGCGAGATCGCCCGAGGCCTTGATGCCGCCGTCGGCGATGACGGGAATGTCGTGCTGCGCGGCGACATCGGCCGCATCCATGATGGCGGTGAGCTGGGGAACGCCGACGCCAGCCACGATGCGCGTCGTGCAGATGGACCCCGGACCGATGCCCACCTTGACGGCATCGGCGCCGGCGTCGATCAGCGCCCGCGTGCCCTCGGCGGTCGCGACATTGCCAGCGACCACCTGCACCGCGTTGGAGAGCTTCTTTACGCGGGTGACGGCGTCGAGCACCTTCTGGGAATGGCCGTGCGCCGTGTCGACGACGATGACGTCCACACCGGCGTCGATAAGCATCTCGGCGCGCAGGAAGCCTTCCTCACCCGTGGTCGTCGCGGCGGCGACGCGCAGGCGTCCCTGGTCGTCCTTGGCCGCATTCGGGTAGGCGACCTGCTTCTCCATGTCCTTGACGGTGATGAGGCCGATGCACCGGTAGTGGTCGTCGACGACGAGCAGCTTCTCGATGCGGAACTGGTGGAGCAGACGGCGGGCCTCGTCCTGGCTCACACCCTCGCGGACCGTGATCAGCCGGTCCTTGGTCATCAGCTCCGAGACCTTCTGGTTCGGATTGTCGGCAAAGCGCACGTCGCGGTTGGTGAGGATGCCGACGAGCTTGCCGTTGTGGCCGCCCGGCCCGCGCTCGACAACCGGAATGCCGGAGATGCCGTGATTCTTCATCAGCGCCAGCGCCTCGGCCAGGGTCGCATCGGGATGGATGGTGACCGGGTTCACCACCATGCCGGACTCGAACTTCTTGACGAGACGCACCTCGTCCGCCTGCTGCTCGGGAGTGAGGTTGCGGTGGATGACGCCCATGCCGCCGTTCTGCGCCATGGCGATGGCCATGCGGGCCTCGGTGACGGTGTCCATCGCCGAGGCAAGGATGGGCAGGTTGAGGGAGATGGTGCGCGTCAGCCGCGTGCCGATGGCGACCTGGCTCGGCAGGACGTCAGAATGTCCCGGCTGCAGCAGGACGTCATCGAAAGTGAGCGCTTCGCGGAAGGAACCGTCGCGGATGACCGGCATCGCCAACCCTTTCATGGCCGTTTCGGCAGCCCGCTCAGGGACTCATCGGGCCCGGGCTGCATCGTTGAGTTGGCAGCGGCCTGTAACATGCATGTGGCCGGCCCGTCGAGTGTCATATTGCGGCGCCGCACGAGAAATCTGCCCCTTGTCCCGCCCCCGGCACCCGCCGGCTGCACGGATTGGCATGAACAACCGCCCGATGCATGCCGCTGGCGCAGGCGTTGAGAGAGCGGCACCCTCCCCCGCCTGCAATGGGCGCATAGGTGATGGGCGACCTGCACCCTGCCCGCGCTAGCGCCGTCCGGGGGGTGTGCTAAGAGAAACGCCCACCGCCGTGGGCCGTGGGTCCGCTCCTCCGCGCCCGATGGGGCCAGCCGTGTCACGCAACGTCCTCGTTCCCCTGATCGTCGCCTGCGCCCTGTTCATGGAGAACATGGACTCGACGGTGCTGTCGACGAGCCTGCCGGTGATCGCCCAGGATCTCGCCGTCGACCCCATCGCGCTCAAGCTCGCCCTCACCTCCTATCTCGTCAGCCTCGCCGTCTTCATTCCCGTCAGCGGCTGGATGGCGGACCGCTTCGGCGCGCGCACCATCTTCCGCGCCGCCATCGGCGTGTTCATGGGCGGCTCGCTGCTCTGCGCCCTCGCCCATTCGCTCGAGTGGTTCGTCGTCGCCCGCTTCGTCCAGGGCATGGGAGGGGCCATGATGGTGCCGGTCGGCCGGCTCGTCATCCTGCGCACGGTGCCCAAGGCTCAGATGGTGCAGGCGCTGGCCTATCTCACCATTCCGGCCATGGTCGGCCCGGTCGTCGGGCCGCCGCTCGGCGGCTTGATCTCCACCTTCTTCGACTGGCGCTGGATCTTCTTCATCAACATCCCCATCGGCCTCGTCGGCATCGTCCTCGCCAGCGTCTTCATCGAGAACGTGCGGGAGCAGGACGTGCCGCCGCTCGACCTGCCGGGCTTCGCCATGACGGCCGTGGGGCTTTCGGCGCTGATGATGGGCTTCGCCACCGGCGGGCGCCACCTCGTCTCGGAGGAGGTGTCGGTGCTCCTCGTCCTCGCCGGCACGGTGATGCTCTATTTCTACTGGCGCCACGCCAGGCGTGCGGAGCACCCGGTGCTCGACCTGGCGCTGCTGCGCATCCCGACTTTCCGGGCCAGTGTCGCCGGCGGCGGGCTGTTCCGCATCGGCGTCGGGGCGGTGCCCTTCCTGCTGCCGCTGATGCTGCAGCTCGGCTTCGGCCTCAATGCCCTGCAGTCGGGTCTCCTGACCTTCGCGGCGGCGGCGGGCGCCCTTTTCATGAAGACGATCGCGGCGCGCATCCTGCGCATGTTCGGCTTCCGCCGCACGCTCGTCGTCAACTGCGTGCTCGCCTGTGCGTTCCTCGCTGCGACGGGCCTGTTCACGCCCGAGACGCCGCACGTCGTCATCATCACGGTGCTACTCATCGGCGGCTTCTTCCGCTCGCTGCAGTTCACCAGCATCAACGCCGTGGGTTACGCGGACGTGACGAGCCGCGACATGAGCCTCGCCACGAGCTTTGCCAGCGTAGCGCAGCAGATCTCCCTTTCCATGGGCGTCGCCGTAGGGGCGCTGGCGCTGGAGGCGACAGGCTACGTGCGCGGAACGGACGGCCTGACGGCCGGCGACTTCGGGCCCGCCTTCGTCGTCGTCGCCCTCATCTCGCTGTCGTCGCTCGCCTTCTGGCTGCGGCTGGCGCCGGACGCAGGCGCCGAGGTCTCCGGCCACGCGCGCACGTCCCGGCAGATCACGGCCGAGGCCGTGCAGGACAACATGCCGGGCCACTGAAGGGTGCAAGGGTCAGGCGGCTGCCAGGAGGCTGCTGACGACCTGCGGCAGCTCCGCGGGCACCGCGCAGATGTGGCGGGCGCCGGCCTCGGCCAGCTCGCCATGGCTGCCGTAGCCCCAGGCCACGCCGATGCACGGCACGCCGTTGCGCGCAGCGCCGAGGACGTCGTGCTTGCGGTCGCCGATCATCAGCGTCCCGGCCGGCGCTAGCCCCTCGGTGGCGAGGATATGGGCGATGAGATCGCCCTTGTTGTCGTGCGTGCCGTCCAGCTCCGCGCCGTGAATGGTGACGAAGCGGTCGGCGAGGCCGAAGTGGGCAAGCACGCGCCGCGCATAGAAGTGCGGCTTGGAGGTCGCGACGAAAAGGCGGTAGCCGTCGGCGGCGAGCCTGTCGAGCGTCTCCGGCATGCCGGGGATGACGATGGCATCCTTGTAGCCGGTTGCGCCGTACTGCTCGCGGTAGAGCTCGATCGCCCTCTCCACCAGCGCCTCGCCGAGCAGCGTGCGGAAGGTTTCGCGCAGCGGCGGACCGATGACCCAGGCCAGGTCGTCGTCCTCCGGCGCGGGTCGGCCAAGCGTCGCGAGCGCATAGCGCACCGCGCCCGTGATGCCCGGCTTCGGGTCGGTGATGGTGCCGTCGAGGTCAAAAAGCAGGTTCATGCGCTCCTCCCGTCGCCTGTCCCAGCCTCGATAAGGGCGGGCGGGCGAAGGGGCAAGGGCCGCAGGATCAACCTTGGCCATCGTCCCGCAGAGGCTGCGTCACGAGACGGTCCAGCCGTCGTTCGCACGGGTCGCGGAACTCGCGGAGGCCGAGCGTCATGCCCTCGTGGCCCTGCTCCGGCTCGGGCCGGTAGGTGCCGAACAGCCTGTCCCACCAGGGCAGGTTGAAGCCGAAGTTGCTGTCCGTCTCCCGGCGCACTGCAGAATGGTGCACGCGGTGCATGTCCGGCGTCACCACAAGCCAGCGCAGCACCGGCTCGAGCCGCGCCGGGATGCGGATGTTGGCGTGGTTGAACATGGAGGTGGCGTTGAGCAACACCTCGAAGGCGAGCACCGCCGCCGGCGGGGCGCCGAGGACGAGGATGGCCACGCCCTTGATGGCGAGCGACAGCAGGATCTCCCCCGGATGGAAACGCCCGCCGGAGGATACGTCGATCACCGTGTCGGTGTGATGCACCCTGTGCAGCCGCCACAGCAGCGGAACATGATGAAAAACAACATGTTGCGCGTAGATGACAAGATCCAGAATCACCACGCTCGCGACGAAGGCGAGCCAGGGCGGCACGCCGAGAAGCGGCAGGAGCCCCCAGCCCCGCGCCTCGACAGCGATCGCGATGCCAACCGCCGAGGCCGGCGCCACCAGGCGCACCACGAGCACGTCGACGACGAGAATTGCGAGGTTGTTCGTCCAGCGCACCGGCCGGTCAGCCGCATCGTGCCGGCGCGGAGCCAGCGCCTCCCACAGCGCCATGGCCGCGAAGACGGCGAAGAAGGCACCGAGCCTGATAGCGGCTTCGCCCGTCAGCATTGGCGACGCTCCCCGGTCACCCGTGCATGATCGGCCCTGACACGGAGTTAGGAAACTGATTCAGGTTCCTCACATTCTGATTCAGCCAGTTGAGAAACTGATTCAACCGGCGCCGATCAGCGAGTCTCTTCAGAATCTTGCGCG
>Ga0164243_10016171_pt1 | contig 10250 bp, 6 predicted proteins | sample OricompcompostOP_FD_108781 | JGI IMG/M metagenome (GOLD analysis project Ga0164243, IMG submission 108781) | Organic Plus compost microbial communities from Emeryville, California, USA - Original compost - Organic plus compost (OP) | ecosystem: Engineered > Solid waste > Mixed feedstock >... | reverse complement strand
TCCAACTCCTCCTGGCTCACCTCGTCTCCGATGCCGATCGCGATCACCTGCACCGGCCGCTGGTCGTCCCGGATCGTCTGCAGCTGATCGAGGAGAGCGTCCAGGCCGATGCTGTTGCGGTCCTCGTCGCGGCCGTCGGTGAGCAGCACGATCGAGTTGACGAACGCGGGATCCCAGTTGGTCTGTACGGTCCGGTAGGCGGCCAGGACGGTGTCGTAGAGACCCGTACCGCCGTTGGGCACCGGCTTGATCGTGCCGAGTGCCGCCTCCAGCGCCCGCTTCTGCACCGCCATCGAGGTGATGGGCAGCAGTTCCCGGTAGTCCTTGTCGCCGGACAGCCGGGTGGAGAAGATCCACAGGCCGACCTGCCACGAGTCGTCGAACAGCGCCAGCCCCTGGCGGGCCGCCTCGATCGCCACATCCATGCGTGTGCCGGCGGCGGCGGAGACGGACTGCGCCATCGATCCAGATACATCTATGATCGCCAGCATGCGGGCCGGTCGGGTCACCGAGATCCACGTGCTGAGCGTCTGGTTGAGGGCGGCACCGTCCACGTGGCCCGGAGCGGTCGTGAGCGGCGTGCCGGCCGGGGCCGCGAAGTGGGCGGTGCCGTCCGGTCCGCGCAGGTTGGCGGTGCTCAGGCGGGCGCGGAAGTCCTCGCCGGCCAGGTGGTACCGCAACTCGTCGGCCAGCCGTACCCGGTCGGCCGCGATGCCGGGCAGCACGGCGTAGGGGTAGTCCAGCGCGATCGGGGCCGGCGTCACGTGGACGGCGGCGAGCCGGACCGCCGGCGCGCCCGCGTTGTAGCCGAGCAGCAGGTACTCGGGCAGCGGCGCCGCCGCGAGGGTGGCGCCGAGCACCTCCGGCGCGCTGGACTTGGGAAAGCGGTTGAGCAACTGGCCGGTGTCCGCGAACTGGTTCTGGAACAGGGCCCGCATGACCGCCACGGTCGCCTGGTCGGCGGCGGCACCGGTGGCGGCCGCGGCACCGTCGAGAGCGACCAGCCCGGACAGCCCGGCCGCGTCCCGGTTCGGTTCGACGATGCCGATCCGCATCCCGGAGCCGGGGGCGAGCCGCTGCAGCAGGCCAGACCAGGTGACCTCGGCCGAGGGCCAGCCGACCGTGCCGGCCAACGGCTCGGGCATGGCCAGCACCACCGGGCTGGTCGCGATCGAGGGCGCCTGCGGTGGCACGAGACCCGACCCGGCTCCGCGCACGCGCACCAGCCAGGCGGACGAGTCGGGCACCCAGACATCCGGAACCGCCACCCTCGGCATCGGCGCGGCGCCGCCGGCGCGCACGAGCGGGGTCAACCCGGTCAACACCACACCGCCGGCGTCGGCCACGGCGAGCGCCATGTCGGCCGAGCGCACCGCGTTCACCTCGACCGCGACGCATTCGCCGCCACCGCCGTGCGCGCCTCGGGCCCACAGCGCGGCGGATTCACGCAACGGCGTGGCGATCTCCGGTGCCGCGGCGAGCGTCAGCTTCACCTCGCCGGCGCAGCTCGTCACGGAGCCGCCGAACCGCCAGAGACCGAAGGCTCCCGCGCCGGCCAGCACGACCAGGACCACGACGGCGGCGCGGGCGCGCTTGGTCAACCCGCGCCCGCGATGACGCCCGCTCACCCTCGCCCCGCATGCATAGTGACCCATCTTGTGCATCGGCTCGGTGCCTGTCCAGCCCACGGATCTTTCCGCGCTCGAATCCACCAGCGCATATGCCCCGGGGGCGCGGGCACGGGCGACATCGATGAGGCCGGGGCGGGCGACATCGACGAGGCCGGGGCGACCGATGTCGTACCGGGCTGGAAGGATCGCCAGCATGACGGACACCGGATCCAGCGCCCCCCTGCTGACGGGTGGGCCCGAAGCGATCTCCCAGGCCACCCAGCGCGCGATCGCCGCCGCCCGGGAGGGGTTCGCGGCGGTGAAGTCGGGCGAACTGCACGGGCTGGCCGTGCTCGACGCCTACGACGAGGCGATGGCGGCGCTCGCCAACACATCCCAACCGGTCGACCTCGTGGCCGTGACCCACCCGGACGAGGCGACCCGCGCCGCGGCCGAGGCCGCCAAGCAGGAGATCGCCAAGGTCTTCACCGAGGCGAGCCTGGACCGTGCCCTCTACGACGCGCTGGCCGCGGTCGCGACGAGCGCGACCGACCTCGACGCCACCACCGAGCACTATCTGACCACCACGCTGCGGGAGTTCCGCCGCGCCGGTGTCGACCGCGACGAGGCCACCCGCGCCCGCGTCCGGGCGTTGCAGGAGGAACTGGTCGAGGTCGGGCAGAGCTTCGACCGCAACATCCGCAGCGACACCCGCACCGCCACGCTGCCGCCGTCGGCGCTGGAGGGCCTGCCCGAGGACTACGTGCGCGCCCACCCGGTCGGCGAGGACGGGCTGGTCCGGATCACCACCGACTACCCCGACTACGTGCCGTTCATGACCTACTCACGGGACGAGCAGTCGCGCCAGCAGCTGTGGCGGCTGTTCCGCTCGCGCGGTTATCCGTCCAATGTGGAGATCCTGCGGCGGATGCTGGAGCTGCGCCACGAACTGGCCACGCTGCTCGGCTACCCGTCGTGGGCCCAGTACGCGGCCGAGAACAAGATGATCGGCAGCGAGGCCAACATCGCCGACTTCATCGCCCGCATCGCCGAGGCGGCCGGGCCCCGGGCCGAGCGCGACTACGAGCGGTTGCTGGCACGCAAGCGGCGAGACGACCCCGACGCGGCCGCGGTGCTGCCATGGGATTCGTCCTATCTGGACGACCGGGTCAAGGCCGAGCAGCTCGCCTTCGACACCCAGGCACTGCGCCCCTACTTCGAGTACGGGCGGGTCAAGGCGGGCCTGCTCGACCTGGCGCAGAGCATGTTCGGCATCTCGTTCGTGCCGGCGCCCGACGTCCCGGTCTGGCACCCCGAGGTGGAGTGCCTCCAGGTGCACGACGGCGACGGCAGCCTGCTCGGCCGCGTCTTCCTCGACATGCATCCCCGGCCGGACAAGTACAACCACGCCGCGATGTTTCCGCTGATCACGGGCAAGGCCGGCCGGCGGGTGCCGGAGTGCGCGCTGGTCTGCAACCTGCCCCGGCCGACCGCGGGCGAGCCGGCGTTGCTGCAGCACAGCGACGTGGAGACGTTCTTCCACGAGTTCGGGCACCTGCTGCACCACATCCTCGCCGGCGCCACCCCGTGGTCGGGCACGAGCGGCATCGCCACCGAATGGGACTTCGTCGAGGCGCCGTCGCAGCTGCTGGAGGAGTGGGTGCGCGACGCGGACACCCTGGCGACCTTCGCCGTGCACCACGAGACGGGCGAGCCGCTGCCGGCCGAGCTGGTCGAGAAGCTGCGCGCGGCCGAGGAGTTCGGCAAGGGCCTGTACGTACGCCAGCAGATGTTCTACGCCACGTTGAGCCTGGAGCTCTACCGTCACGATCCCGCGGGTCTCGACCCGATCGCGGTGGAGCGTGAGGCGCAGGAGCGGCTGACGCCGTACAAGTACGTCGACGACACCTACCTGCACCTGGGCTTCGGGCATCTCGACGGCTACTCGGCGATCTACTGCACCTACATGTGGTCGCTGGTCATCGCCAAGGACCTGTTCACCGTCTTCGCCCGCGACGGCCTGCGCAACCCGGCGGTCGCCGCGCACTACCGCCGCACGGTGCTCGGGCCGGGGGGCTCGGCCCCGGCGGCCACGCTGGTGGAGAACTTCCTGGGCCGCCCGTACGACTTCGCCGCCTACCAACAGTGGTTGGACGCGGACTGACCGGGTGGGAGCCCGCAGGCCGTTACCAGGCGCTGGGGTTTACCAGGCGCTGAGGTCGTGGTGCAGGGCGAGCAGGTTGACCCCGGGCATGGGTGACCAGTCCCGGTCCGGGGTGCGGGTGAAGCCGAGCCGGGCGTAGAGCCGCTGGGCCGGCGCGGCGAAGTCCCGCACGCTGATGCGCAGGCCCCGCGCGCCCGCCTCGGCCGCCCGGTTCAGGCAGGCGCGGACGAGCAGTTCGCCCGCACCGCGCCCCTGGGCTGCCGGGTCGACCGCGAGCATCCGGAACTCCGCCTCGTCCGGGCCGCAGAGTTCGGCGTAACGCGAGCCGGGCAGCACGAAGAGCACGGCGCCGAGCACCGCCGTCTCCTCCACGGCGACCAGGACGACGCCCTCGGCGGCTCGCGTGGCCACGTCGGCCAGCACCTTCTCGTAGCCGTGCTCCCCGGCGAGCTGGCCGTCCGCCTCGTACGCCGCCACGGAGAGCCGGCCGATGGCGTCATAGTCCGCCGGCTCGGCGGTTCTTACCTCGATCTGCGCCACGGGCAGACGATAGCGTGGCGGCCTCTGACGACCCGGGCCGCGACCCCGACAGGTAGAGTGCAGCGACACCCCATCCTCCGGAGGAACCCGACCGCCATGCCGTACGAGACCGTGGCGACGCAGGCCACCCCGGCGCTGATCATCTATCTGCTCGACATGAGCGTCTCCATGAGCGACGCCGTGGACGAGAACGCGCCGGAGCCATCGGAGACCAAGAGCGAGCTGGTCACGCGCACGCTGACCCGCGCCATCCGGGAGATGGTGCGGCGCTCGACCCGCGGGACGCAGCCGCTGGCGCGCTACCGCGTGGCGGCCTTCGCCTACAACGACGAGGTGCACGACGTCTTCGGCGGTGCCCGTCCGATCACCGACGTCATCCAGATCGGGGTCCCCGCGATGGCCCCGGCCGGCACCACCGACACGGCGAAGGCGTTCGAGCACGCGGAGCAGCTGCTGCTGAGCATGCACGGTGAGCTGAAGAACTGCCCGGCACCGCTGATCTGCCACTTCACCGACGGGTCCTACACGGACACCAGCCCGCTGCCGGTGGCCGAGCGCATCCGCCAGATGACCTTCCCCGACGGCCCGGTGTTGATCGAGAACATCTTCTTCGACTCGGGGGCGTTGGCCCAGCCGGTCACCGACCCGTACAGCTGGGGCGGTGTGCTCACCCGGGACGACCTGGCCAGCACCTACGCGTACGAGCTCTACGAGATGTCCTCGGTGATCCCGGACAGCTACCTGCGCATGTTCACCGAGCGCGGCTACGCCATGCGCCCCGGCGCCCGGCTGTTCTTCCCGGGCAACAACGCTGAGATGGTCGAGGCCGCGTTCACCATGTCGGGCATGACGCCCGTCGCGTGAGCGATCGGCGGCGAGCATGAGCGACGGCGGCGATGACTGACGAGCGCGGTCGCCGGGCCCCCACCCCTCGGGCGCTGGAATCGCTGCAGCCTGTCCCGGACGGTTACCGCATCCTGCCGGACCCGCTCAACGGCCAGCCGCTGCAACGCATCCCGGCGCAACCGGCCGAGGTGCGGCTACTGCTGAGCCGCTCCAGCGAGAGCGCCCGGGCCGGCGAGCCGTCGCAGGACTACCTGGTCGTCCGGCACGACCCGCGACGGCTCAGCTTCGCGGTCACCGACGGGGTCGGCTCGTCCTTCCTCGGCGACGTGGCGGCGCAGATCCTGGCGGCGCACCTCACCGAGTGGTTCGTGACGGTGACGTCGCCCGATCCGCAGAGCCTGACGGGGTTTCTGGCCGGCCTCTCCGCGCAGGTCGCCGAGCAGGTGGCGGCCTGGCCGCTGCCCGAGCACCTGAGCGGCATCATGCGCGACGCCCTGGACGCGCAGCGGTCGTACGGCAGCGAGGCGATGTTCGCCGCCGGGGTGGTGGATCTCAGCGGTTCCCGCCAGGCGACGCTGACCGTGGCCTGGTTGGGCGATGTGCGGGTGCGGGTGCTGCTGCGCGACGGCAGGCTGCTCGACTACGTGGGGCACACCAACGACCGCTGGTCCTCCCGCTCGGGTGCCCGGGGCGCGGTGCGCACAGCCACCTGGCCCGTCGCCGAGGTGGCGCGCGTGCTGGCCTGCACCGACGGCCTGGTGCCCGAGCTCGACGCGGCCCTGGCGCTCGGCGACGCCGAACTCGCCGCCCGCCTGGTGGCACTGGCCGCCCGTCCCCGCAACGACGACATCGCGTTCGTCGACATCGGCCTCGTGCCGCGGGCGATTCCGGGCGGGGACGAGGCGACCATCGCGACCGCGGGCCGGCACGCCCGCACCTCGGCCGCGGGCTCGGTGGTGCGCCGCCTGCTGCGCGGGGTGACACCGCCGACCCTGCCGACCGCCTCGGCCCCGCCGGCCCCGCCACAATCGGCCCCGCCCGCCCCACCTGGCTCGTCGCAGGCACCGCCGACGGCGGCGACGGCGGCGGCGGGCCCGCCGGGCCCCGTTCCCCGAGCCGTACCGGCTCCGGTCATCATGCGCCGCCGCCTGGAGCGGGGGCAGGAGCTCGTCTGGTCCCCTGTGGACGGTGCCGACTCCTACGTCCTGCTGCTCAGCCGTGAGCCGACCTTCGCCGAGCCGATCCGGTACGAGATCGACGGGCTCAGCTTCCGGGTGCCGCCGCTGCCCGACCCGATCTACGTCCGGCTGTGCAGTGTGGTGGCTGGCGAGCCCGGCCCGTGGGGACCGAAGTACGACCTGTCGCTGGGTGGTTCGGCATGACCGCGCCCCGATACCGTCCGTTCGACGGCGATGAATGGCTGGGCCGGGACCTGCCGCTCGCCGAGGGCACCTTCCGGGTCCTGCCCGAGACGGCGTTCGAGGTGGCGCAGGAGATGGCCTTCGCCCGTCAGGGGCGCAAGGCGCGGGTCTTCAAGCTGCGCGGGCCCGACGGCGCCCCCTATGCCCTCAAGACCTTCTACCGGGGTTTCAGCCTGCCCGAGTACGCGCCGATCACGCGGGCGCTGCCCGCCTTCGGCGACATCCGGGGCCTGCGGGCGTGCCGACGGCGGCTCATCACCGCCGACGAGGCCGACGCACTCGGCGAACCGGGCCTCGTCAACGCCGTACTGATGCCGTGGATCGAGGGCGTCGCCTGGGCCGGCGTGGTGGAGTCCCGGTTCCCGCTGGAGGAGGCGACCTGCCTGAGCCTGGCGCAGCAGACCGCGGCCACGCTCGCCGCCATGGAGGCGCGGCGCCTCACCCACGCCGACGTCTCCAGCAGCAACGTGCTCGTGACGGTCGGCCCGGCGGTGGAGTTCATCGACGTCGAGGACATGTACCACGACAGCTTCGGACCGCTGCCCTACGTGCCCGACGGCAGCCCGGGATACGCCCACCCGGCCAACCAGGGTCGGGGCTGCCGCAACGAGTTCGGCGACCGGTTCGCGGCCGCGATCCTGCTCACCGAGATGCTGGTGTGGCCCGACCCGTCGGTGCGCCGGTCGGCCGGCGACGTCAGCCTCTTCGAGCAGGCGGCGCTGGGCCGGCGCGGGCTGCTGCACGACCTCGTGGTCGCCGTCCTGCGCACCCGGTCGGCGGAGGCGGCCGACCTCTTCGAACGGGCCTGGCACTCGACGGGGCTCGAGGAGTGTCCCGCGCTGCACGAGTGGGCCGCCGTCGTCGAGCCGCTCGCGCCCGGCGGTCTGGCGGTCGGCGTTCTGGCCCCGGTCACCTGCCCGGGCTGCGGGCGCGAGGTCATTCCCGGTCACCGTACCGCCCGGCACGCCACCCGCTGCCCGCTGCGGCCGGCCAGCACGGTACCGCTGCAGGCCGATCGCTCGACGTTCCCCGGCGTACCGGGCTACGACGGGATCGGCTTCGTGCCGCTCTTCGACTGATCGGTGTCGTCGACGCGGGCGCCCCGAGCCGGGAACTTTCGATCCATCCCGATATGGAGATCTTCGAGTTGCCGGGCGTCCATGGGTCGGCCGAAGAAGTAGCCCTGACCGACGACGCCCGGCAGGTGGGACAGGCACGCGACGGTCTGCTCGTCCTCCACGCCCTCCGCCACCAGCTCCAGTCCCAGGGCGTGGGTCACACCGTGCAGGCTCTGCATGATCGCCCACTGCTCGGGGCTACTGGAGATCTTCTCGACGTACGATCGGTCGATCTTGACCTCGGTGAGCGGAAGCGCCCGCAGCTGGTCCACGGAGGCGAAGCCGATGCCGAAGTCGTCCAGCGACAGGCCGACGCCGAGCCGCGCGATCCGGGTCGCCGCGCGCGCCACCAGCGGATCGGCGCTGATCACCATCCGTTCCGTGATCTCGATCGTCAACTGCCGGGGCGCGACGCGATAGCGTTCGAGGACCCTGCCGATGTGCTCGGCGAACCCCGGCTGGTGCAGATCCCGGACGCTGACGTTGACCGCCACCCGCGTCGACACGCCCCGGTCGGCCCACTCCCGCACCTGACGCACCGCGTCGTCCAGCACCCGCATCGTCAGCTGGTTCATGACCGCGCTGGGTTCGATCGCGTTGACGACCTCGTCGGCGCGCACCGGACCCCACTGCGGATGGGTCCACCGGACGAGCGCCTCCACCCCGACGATCCGACCGCTGTCGACCCGGACCTGCGGTTGGAACAGCAGCCCGATCTCGTCGGCCCGAGCAGGGTCGGTCAGCGCCGCCTGCAGTTCGTACAGGATCGCGAGGCGGCGGTTGGCCTCGTCCACCTCCACCCGCCCGTACACCTTGGCCGGATGCCCCAGCTTGCGCGCCTCGTGCACCGCGTAGTACGCCTTCGCGACGAGCGAGCTGACGTCGCGCCCGTGGTCGGGCGAGAGTGCCGCGCCGGCCGCGGGTTCCAGGTAGAACGGGACGCCCGTCACCTCGATCGGGTCGGCGACGAGCCGAGCCGCCTGCTTGGCCTGGCTGAGGGCGGACTCGTGGGTCATGCCGGGCACGATGATCAGCAGACCCTCACTGGCGATCCGCCCGACCCGTTGCGGGCCGTACGCGCGGATGAACCGCCGGGCCACCTCGTCGATCAGCTGGTTGTAGGCCTCCCGGCCGAAGAGCCGGTTGATGGTCAGGAGCTCCTCGACGGTGATCAGGATGACGCCGAAACGGTAGAGCCGGCCGTGACGCATGTAGTCGTACGTGATCAGGTCATGGATGACCGTGTCGAGCCCGGCGGCGTTGAGCGTGCCCGTCACCGGGTCCCGGTGGAGCTGGCGCTCGCGGCCGACCCGCACCCGGACCAGCGCGCTGAACGCGAACAGCGGCAGCGCACTGACGAAGCTCCACCAACCGGGTCCCGAGCTGAGCATCGGCTCGACGAGCAGGATCGACGCGGCGACCAGCATCAACTCCTCGCCGGCCGCGGCGATCACCCGGCGGGGGCCGTAACCCGTGAGCACGACCGTGCTCAGTGCCAGCACGCTGAACGCCACCGCGAGCCAGACCACCGCCATCATCCCGAACGGCAACAGCACCTGCCGGGCCAGATGCTGCACCGCGGGGTCGATGACGTTGGCCGGCACCCCACCGACCGCCACCGCCACGGACCCGGCGACTGCCGCCGCCGTGATGTGCCGGGAGATGAAGGAGCCGGCGGCCAGCGTGTCGAAGCGCTCCCACAACACCGCCACGACGACGGCCACCGCCTGGACGAAGATGGCCGGTGCCGCCCCCCAGTTGACGAAGACCGCCAACGCGGCACAGGCGGAGAGACTGGAGCGCACCCGCACCGGGCCCGGCCGACCCAGCCGATAGAGCGGGGCGTCGACCAGCAGCGCGATCGCCAGGAGGACCCAGAACCCGACCGGAGCCGTGGGCAGAAACCGTACGGCTGCCGGCAGCGTCCAGAAGAACAGGACCGGGCCGATGGCCACCAGCGCGCCGTAGCACACCGCGGCGACTATCCGTCTTCGCCGGCCGATCCCCACCTGCTGAGCGTAGGGTCGGGCGGGTGCCCGAATCGGGGCATTCGCGAGACGTTCCGGCGCGCGAGAGGATTCAGCGCGGCGGCTCGACCTTCTGGCCCTTGCCGAGAACCACCACACCGCCGGCCGAGACCGTGTAGCGTTCGCGGTCACGATCCAGGTCGACGCCGATCTGCGCTCCCTCAGGCACGATCACGTTCTTGTCCAGGATCGCGTTGCGCACCACGGCGTGGCGCCCGATGTCGACACCCTCCATGAGCACGGATCCCTCCACGTGCGCCCAGGAGTGCACCCGTACGTTCGGTGAGACGACGCTGTTCTCCACCAGCGAGCCGGAGATGACCGCGCCGGGCGACACCATCGACCCGATCGCGCGGCCCAACCGCTCCTGCCAGCCGTGCACGAACTTCGCCGGCGGCCAGGGCCGGTTCTCGGTGTAGATAGGCCATTCATAGTTGTACAGATTGAAAACTGGATGAATGGCGATGAGGTCCATGTGCGCCTCGTAGAACGAGTCGAGCGTCCCCACGTCGCGCCAGTAGCCG
>Ga0164243_10016170_pt1 | contig 10250 bp, 8 predicted proteins | sample OricompcompostOP_FD_108781 | JGI IMG/M metagenome (GOLD analysis project Ga0164243, IMG submission 108781) | Organic Plus compost microbial communities from Emeryville, California, USA - Original compost - Organic plus compost (OP) | ecosystem: Engineered > Solid waste > Mixed feedstock >... | reverse complement strand
GTGGTTGCACTCCTCCGTCATCTCGTGGAGGCAGTAGCGGAACTCCGGCGAGCCGTTCGGCAGCGCGACGACGTACTGCATCAGGCCGCGGATCAGCATGCTCTCGAACGCGGCGCCGACCTTCACCGCGTTCATGATCCGCGCCTTGCCGATCTCGATCTGGCGCGCCTGCGGCAGCGCCTGGTACCAGGCGGTCGCGCCGAGCGGATCGAGCGTCGGCGACAGCACCCAGCGCGGGTCGTCCTGGTCGATCGCCAGCTCGGGCGAGTCCCAGGCGATGTCCTCGTAGGGATCGAAATGGACGTGCACCGAACCCTCGGAGAGGATCCGCAGCATCTCCTGATAGCCCTCGTCCAGCTCGTGCGGCCTGACCTGCGTCGTGCTCATCGAAGTCCTCTCTCGCTCACGCCTGCGCGCGCGCCGTCGCGGCGATCGCCGGACGGGCGCTCAGGAACAGGCGCTTGAAGTTCGCGACCAGGCCCTCCTGGTCGATCGGAAGCTCGTCGCGGACGTAGGAGATCAGCAGCTCCTGCGCCGCGCCGACGACGGCGCGCGCGATCAGCTCGACCTCCACGGAGTCGTGCGCCCACGGCCCGAAGACCGTCGCCGCGGCGCCGCGGATCACGTCGACCAGCGCCCCGATCAGGACGCGGCGGCGGTCCTCCAGCGCCGGGCTGACGCCGACGATCTCGATGAACAGGATCCGCGCGCGCCGCGGGTCGTCGGTCAGCGACGCGATGACGGCGCGCGCCGCCCCGCCGGCGGCCGCGTCGAAGTCCGCGCCGACGAGCGCGACGCTCGGCGCGGCCGCCGCGACGAAGTCGGCGACGATGCCCTCCGCGACCGCGCGCAGGAGCGCCTCCTTGTCGGCGAACGACTCGTAGAAGTAGCGCTCGGTCAGCTTCGCCGCGGCGCAGACGTCCCGCACCTTCGACGCGCCGTAGCCGCGCGTCGCGAACACCTCCAACCCGGCGGCCATCAGCCGCTCGCGGCGCTCGCTGACGCGCTGCTCCGCGCTGACGCCGCGCCATGGGCGCACGGGCTCAGAGGCTCCGGTCATGTCGATCCCTGTTCTTGACAACCACGAATGTCAGGAAGCTTGAAGCTGACAATCGCGGATGTCAAGAGACGACCGCCGTCGGCGGGACAGCGGTCGTCTCAAGGCGCCGGCTCGCCCGGTCGATCTTCCTGTTCGACGGGCGTCGCGCCGACGTGGCGGGCGCCGCTCCGAAGAGGGACGTGACGACGGCCATGAACCCCCATCCGCCCAGCGATCGCGCCGAGGACGCGCAGGCGCCCGCCGGCGCCGCGGGGCGGATCGTCGACGCGCTGCTCGCCAACCCGCTCGTCGGCCTCGCGCCGTGGATCGTCTACAGCCTCGTCGAAGGCGAGGGGCGGCTGGAGGAGTCGTCCGCGATCGCGTTCGGCCTGGCGCTCGCGATCGTGATGGTCGGGAGACTGCGCGGCGGCAGACCGAAGCTGCTCGAATTCTCCGACGTCATCTTCTTCGGCGGACTGGCGATCTTCGTCGCGGTCGCCTCGCCCGACACGCACGCCTGGCTGGAGCGCTGGTCGGGCGAGGTCGCCAACGTCGCGCTCGTCGCGATCGCGCTCGGATCGATCGCGGTGGGCCGGCCGTTCACGCTCGCCTACGCCAAGGAGCAGGCCCCGCCGGAGCTGTGGGACAACCCGGTCTTCCTGCGCACCAACCGACTGATCACGTGGGCGTGGGCGATCGCCTTCGCGATCGAGGCCGCGTCCGGGTTCTACGGCGACCTCGTGCTCGACGACTCCAACGACATCTGGACGGGCTGGATCATCCAGACCTTCCCGCTGATCGTCGCCGCGCAGTTCACGCTCTGGTACCCGGATCGCGTCCAGGCGCTCGGGGCGATCGCGCGCGGCGAGCAGGCGACCGTCCCGCCGGTCAGCGCCTTCGTCGCCCAGGTCACGCCGTGGATCTCGATCGTCGGCGTGATCGTGCTGGCGATGGGCGAGGGACCGTGGTGGCTGGGCGTCGGGTTCGTCGTCGTCGGCGGGTGGCTGACCAACCGGCTCAAGCCCGACGGCCAGCGCCGATAGGGCGCGACCCTCGACGATTTCGATCGGAGCCGGGACGCCCGGCCGGTCGCCTCAGGCGCGCCCGCGCGCGAGCTGGCGGGCGATCACGAGGCGCTGGATCTGGTTGGTGCCCTCGAAGATCTGCATCACCTTCGCCTCCCGCATCAGCCGCTCGACCGGGAACTCCTTCGTGTAGCCGAAGCCGCCGAGCACCTGGACGGCGTCGGTCGTGACCTTCATCGCCGCGTCGGTCGCGACCAGCTTGGCGATCGAGGCCTGCTGGGCGAACGGGAGGCCGCGGTCGCGGCGCCGGGCGGCGTCGAGCGTCACGCCGCGCGCGGCGGCGACGGCGGCGGCCATGTCGGCGAGCAGGAAGCCGAGGCCCTGGTGGTCGATGATCGCCTTGCCGAAGGTCCGCCGCTCGCGCGCGTACGCGACCGCGTGGTCGAGCGCGGCCTGCGCGACGCCGACGGCGACCGCCGCGATCCCGAGGCGTCCGCTGTCGAGCGCCTGCAGCGCGATCGGCAGGCCGTCGCCCTCGCGGCCGATCAGGCGGTCGGCCGGGACGGGGACGGCGTCGAGGTCGATCGTCGCGGTCGTCGACCCGGTCAGGCCCATCTTCCGCTCGGGCGGCTGCGGCTGGAGGCCGGGCGCGTCGGCGGGGACGAGGAAGCACGAGACGCCGCGCGAGCGGTCCTCCGAGGTGCGGGCGAAGAGGGTGTAGAAGTCGGCCTCGCCGCCGTGGGTGACCCATGCCTTCGAGCCGCTGAGGCGGTAGCCGGCCGGCGCCGGGCCGGCGCCCGGCGTGCCCGCGCCGCTGCCCGGCGCGCCGCCGGCCGCCGCGTCCTCCCGCACTGCGCGGGCGCGCATCGCCGCGGGGTCTGAGCCGGCGTCGGCCTCCGACAGCGCGTAGGCGCCGAGCAGGTCGCCGGCGAGCAGCTCGGACAGCCACCGCTCGCGCTGCTCGGCGCTGCCCCAGGCGGCGAGCGGATAGCACGACATCACGTGGACGCTGACGCCGACGCCGACGCTCGCCCACGCCCCGCCCAGCTCCTCCAGCGCCTGCAGGTAGACCTCGTACGGCTGCCCGCCCCCGCCGACCTCCTCGGGGTACGGCATGCCAAGGAGCCCGAGCTCGCCGAGCTGCCGGAAGAGCTCCCGCGGGAAGGCGCCCGCCTCCTCGGCGGCGGCCGCCCGCGGCGCCAGCTCGGCGGTGGCGAAGTCGCGCGCGAGCGCGACGATCGCAGCGGACTCGTCGTCGGGAAGCAGGCGGTCGGCGGGCATGGCCGGACAGTACCCCTCCGCGCGGGGCGCCTCCGCCGGTACGCGCCACGCCGGGGCGGCGGTGTCAGCGCGGCGGCGGCGAGCTGGCGCCGAAGCGGCGAACCCAGCGGCGCTGCCACGGGGTCTCGACGGCGCGCGGGTCGTAGCGGGCGCGGACGAAGGCGATCGCCTCGTCGGCGGGGACGCCGGCGAGCTGGGCGATGCAGGCGAGCGCGAGGCCGGTGCGGCCCTTGCCGCCGCCGCAGGCGACCTCGACCCGCACGCCGTCGCGCGCCAGGCGATGGGCCTCGGCGAAGGCCGCGCGGGCCTCGGCCGCGTCGCGGGGGACCGAGAAGTCGCGGCAGCGCAGCCATCGCGACGGCCACGCGAGCTCCGCCGGCGCGGCGCCGAGCAGATAGAGCCCCCACTCCGGCGCCGGCTCGGGCGCCGCGCCGCGGCTCAGCCCGCGGCCGCGCAGCCGCGCGCCGTCCGGCAGCTCGATCACGCCCGGACCGAGGTCCCACGCCATCGGACCATCATGACGCGCGGCCGGCGCGTCAGCGCACGACGACCCTGCGCGAGACCGTGCCGCGGTTGCCGGCCAGGTCGCGGGCGCGGACGACGGCGCGCAGGCGCAGCGGGCGGCCGGCGGCGGCGCGGAGCGCGCGGCGGCCGGGCTTCGTGAGCGCCAGCCGCACGGTCGCCGTTCTGCCGGCGCCGGCGTCGAAGAAGCCGCGCGCGAGCGTGCGCGGGCCGCTGCCGCCGGTCCGCAGCTCGACCGTCCCGCGGCAGGCGCCGCGCCCGGCCCCTTCGAGCGCGGAGCAGGTCACGCGCAGCGGCACGACGCCGCGAGCCGCGCGCAGCCGCGCCTCGCGGACTCTGACGCCGGGGGCGTACGGGTTGACCTGGAACTCGACGGCCGACGCCGGGCCGCCCGTGCCGTCGGCGCCGATCGCGCGCACCGCGGCGGTGTGGTCGCCGGCGCGCAGGTTCTCGAAGGTGTGCGGCGAGCTGCAGGCCGACCAGGGGCCGTCGTCGAGCCGGCACACGAACGTGCCGTCGCCGGAGAAGGTGAGCGTGACCGAGCGCTCACGCCCGATGCTCGCCGGCCCGGAGCCGATCGCCGGCGCGCCCGGCACGACCGTCACCGGCCCGGGCGCCGGCGGGTCGACGGGCGGCTGCTCGGTCGGCGGCTCCTCGGTCGGCGGCTGCTCGAGGCCCGGGACCGCGACGCCGCCGGCGGCGACCGTCACAGCCGGCAGCTCGTTGACGCCGGTCTCCGCGCACGTGACGGTCGTGCCGCGGTCGGCCTCGCCGACGACGTACGTCAGGCCGGTCTCGCCCGCGATCGGCGTGCCGTCGCGCAGCCAGCCGATCGACGTCGTCAGCGGCTCGCTGCCCGTCCAGACGCCCGGATCGCAGGTCAGCGTCGCGCCGACCTCGCCCACGCCGGAGAGCGTCGGCGGCGTCGTCGCGGCCGCCGCTCTCGTCGCGTTGCGCAGCAGCTCGACCTGACCGGAGCCGTAGCGGAGGATCACGTCGTCGAGGCCGTCGCCGTCGAGGTCGGCGAGCGTCACGTCGGGCTGGCCGGAGAGCCCGCGGCGGCCGTTGCGGGCGACCTCGAAGCCGCCCCTGCCGTCGCCGAGCGTCAAGGTCAGCTCGCCCCGGTAGCCCGGCAACGTCGCGAGGTCGACGCGCCCGTCGCCGGTCAGGTCGCCCGCGGCCAGGCCGTCCGGGCCGGCGCCGACGACCGCGTCCGCGATCTGCGTGAAGCCGCCGGCGCCATCGCTGCGCAGGATCGACAGCGAGTTGGCGCCCCGCTGCGTCGCGGCGATGTCGTCGTTCCCGTCGCCGTCGAAGTCGCCGGTCGCGACCGACCACGGGCCGTAGCCGCCCTGCGGCTGCACGGTGATCGGCGCCCCGAAGCCGCCGCCCGCGGCGCCGAAGGCGACCGTCAGCCTCGACTGGTCGTTGGTGCCGACGACGAGATCGGTGCGGCCGTCGCCGTCGAAGTCGCCGATCGCGAGGTCGCGCGGATCGGCGTGCGTCGGCACGTCGGCGACCTGCGTCCACACGCCCGACGCGCGGTCGCGCTCGTAGGCGAAGACCGCCGGCGCGGCGCCGTCGAGCACGATCGCCTCCGGCCGCGCATCGCCGGTCACGTCGGCGAGCTCGAGCCCGCGCACGTCGCTCAGCTCCGGTGGGAGAGCGTGCCCCACGTTGCCGAAGGTGGCGCCGAAGTTGGTGGTGGTCGTGAACTCGTTCGCGCCGGCCGCGACCAGGTCGGCGAAACCGTCGTCGAGGATCAGGTCCCCGAAGGCGATCTGGCGCGGGCCGACGGGCGCCAGGCCCGTATGCGAGAACGCGAAGCCGCCGCTCCCGTCGCGGGCGAAGACGCGGACCTCGTTCCCCGACTCGCTCGCGACGACCACTTCCACGTCCCCGTCGCGGTCGAGGTCGAGCACCTCGACGTCGGACGGCGCGGCGACCGACAGCGGCGAGCCGGGGAACGGCTCGAACTCGAGCGCCGACGCCGGAGCGGCGGCGGCTGCCGAGGCGAGGACCGCGGCGAGCGGCAGGGCGAGACGACGGCGTTGCGACACGGCGGGCTCCCGGGGACGACTGCGACCACCACTGGTAGTCGGCGCATGGGCGTTCGTCTTGAGCTCGCGGGTCAGCGCGCCGCCCGCGGTCCGGTCGGCGGACGGCGCCGTGCGACGCCGCCCGCCGCGCGTCACCGCGTCGGCCAGAGCACGACGGCCGGATCGCCGACCGTGCCCTCGCGCGAGACGGCCGCGACGGAGACGTAGATCTCCTGACCGGCCGGGAGGTACTTCTTGTAGAAGGCGAGGAACTCGGGGCTGATGCGGCCCTCGGTCCGGATCGCCGTGATCGGCGCCGACGCCGTCTTGGGGATCGTCTTCGGCTCGCTCGGCTTCCAGCCGAGGATCGACAGGTAGTAGCCGGCGATGCCCGAGGGCGTCTCGACCGACGGCGCCTTCCAGTCGACGTCGATGCCGCCGCCGGCCGCCTTGACCTTCAGGTCGGTCGGCTTGCCCGGCTCGGCGAGGCTCGGGACCGCCGGGCCCTCGCCGTCGGCGAGCGAGTCGCCGTCGATGACGGTGCCCCACTGCTCGGTGCAGGCGATCCAGTAGCGGGCGTCGGTGCTCGTCGGGGTGAAGGGGTAGGCCCACTGGGCGACGTCCCAGTTGTGCCATCCGGGCGTCGGCCCCACCTCCCCGCCGGCGGAGTTGGCGTTCTTGCCGGAGACCTCGAGGAAGCGGTTGCTGTCGTTGGAGCGCCAGTAGCTGGCGAGGTTGTCGACCGTCACGAGGTAGTCGATTCTCGGCACGGTGAAGGTCCAGCTGCCGGCGTTGAGGTTGCGCGGGAACTCCTTGTTGCACTGCAGTCTGCCGCTGTAGAAGTCGGCGCAGGCGGGGAAGCAGGCGCCCTTCTCGAAGTGCTGCGGCTCCGAGCAGGCGAGCGCGAGGCTCTCGGTCAGCTCGAACAGCTGCCCCTGCGCCAGGCCGCCGGCCGGCCGCGAGTCGCACGGCCGCGACTTGTCGGCGATCTTCGGGTACTTGTTGGTGACGAACGAGCCCAGGGCGCCCTCGAACCGTCTCACGCCGGAGGCGGTGTCGACGTTGGCGACGGCCTGCCAGTAGTAGCGCGTGCCGGCCTTCAGGTGGGTGAGCTTGTCGACGACGTCGACCGGCTCGTCGTCGGCGCGCGTCGCCGGCTCCTGCAGGGCGGTTCTCCTGTCGGTGTCCTTCGTGCGGCCCCACTCGAACCAGACCGAGCGGACCTTGCCGGCGGGGTTCTTGACGTGCGCGCCGATGCGGACGCCCGAGACGCTGCCGGCCGCGATCGAAGCCGCCCAGGTCGCGACCGGGCTGTCGCCCCACTCGTAGACGAGGCCGGTCGGCGAGGGCCACTTGTTCGGGTAGACCTGCGGGCCCTCGTAGGGACCGAACTCGCCGCTGTTGCGCGCCATCTGCAGACCGGCGCCGACGCCCTTCGGCTGCGAGGGCTTCAGGCAGGCCGGCTGCGGGCCCGCGAGCACGCGGAAGGCGATCTCGCGTCTGCCGGCGGTCAGCAGCGTCACGAGCTCGGGCGAGGTGGCGGCCCAGCCGTCCAGCCTGCCCGTGATGCAGCGCGTGACGACGCGGCGGGCGTCGGCGCAGCCGAGCCCCTTCGCGCGCAGCACGTCGACGGCGGTGAGGTCGTCGGAGCGGGGCGTGAGCGCGGCCACCTCGTTGCAGGAGGTCTGGCGCTTCGCTCTCGCCGCCGACGCGGTGGAGGTGAAGGTCGCGGCGAGCAGGGCGGCGAGCAGCAGCGCGATCGCCGCGCCCACGGCGCGCAGGGGAGGTCGTCTCATCGGATCCATTCCGGCGGGGGCACGCCCGGCTGACCGGTCCGACCGGCGGACCGCCGGGGCCCGTGAACACCCCGTGGGTCGGCGCTCGCGGCCGCCGCTGGAGAAAGAGTGCGGTCGGCTGCGGATAACGGTACGGCCGCAACAGCAAATGTATACTGTATGTCACCTTGCCGACCATCGATCGCGACGACCCCGGCTACGAGGACGCGCGGCGCGAGAGCGTCTGGGCGCTGAACGTGCCCGGCCGCCGTCCGGACCGGATCGTCCGCGCCCGCACGGTCGACGACGTCGTCGCGACCGTCCGCGACGCCGCCGCCCGCGGCGAGCCGGTCGGGATCAAGGGCAGCGGCCACAACTACGCGGCGACCTTCCTGCGCGACGGTGGCACGCTGCTCGACGTCTCGGCGCTCGACGCCGCCCGGCTCGCCGACGACGGCGTCGCCGCCCACGTCAGCCCCGGGATCGTCTCGGCCGCGCTCGCGCGCGTGCTGAACGAGCATGGCCGCGCCTTCCCCGGCGGGCATCACGGGACGGTCGGGATCGGCGGCTTCCTGCTCGGCGGCGGGATGGGATGGAACGGCCGCAGCTGGGGCGAGTTCGCCTGCTACGGGATCGAGGCGGTCGACGTCGTCTGCGCCGACGGCGAGCTGCGCACGATCGACGCCGAGCGCGACCCCGACCTCTTCTGGGCCGCCCGCGGCGCCGGGGCCGGCTTCCCCGCCGTCGCCGTCGGCTTCCGGATCGGCACCCGCCCCCTGCCGCGCGGCATCCACGCCGCCGGCTGGACCTGGCCGATCGAAGCCGCCGCCGAGGTCGCCGCCTGGCTCCAGGCCGACGCCGACGCCGGACGTCCCGACGTCGAGCGGTACGCAGGGTTCGAGGGGGACGTCGACGGCCTCGCGGGCGGGCGCAGCGCGGCAGCGGGCGACGGCGCGAGCGGTGCGGGCGCGGGCGCAAGCGCGCCCGGCGGCGCGAGCGGCGCGACGGACGCCCTCCAGTCGCGCCCGCCGCTCTGCCGCGTGCGCGTCATCGCCTTCCACGACGACCCGGAGGACGCCCGCGCCGCGCTGCGCGACCTCGCCGCGGGCGCGCCGGCCGGCGCGCTGGAGCGGATCGACGCGCGACCGGTCGACTTCGCGCGGCTGTACGCCCGCCCCGGCATCACCGGCGAGCGGCTGCGGGTCGTCAGCGACACGGCGTGGAGCGACGACCCGGTCGGCGCCGCCGCCGCGCTCGCGGAGCAGGTCGCGCAGGCGCCCGACCGCCGCAGCTTCGGCATGGCCGACTTCCGCGCGGCGCCCGAGCTGCCGGTCGACGGCGCCGCGTCGGTCGCGGCGCGCGGCTTCCTGTCGTGGGCGGCGAAGTGGGACGACCCGGCGCGCGACGAGGAGAACGGCGCGTGGGCCGACGCGACGACCGCCGCGCTGGAGCCGTTCCGGACCGGCTGCTACCTCAACGAGACGGATGTGATCCGCCACCCGGAGCATGCGCCGCTCTGCTTCAGCGCAGGCGCGTGGGATCGGCTCGCGGCCGTGCGCGAGCGCTACGACCCGGAGGGCCGCTTCCCGCCGCCGTGGTGAGCGGCGCTCAGCCGGCCCGCATCCCGCGCAGCACCAGCTCCGCGAGCCGGTGCGCGGCGTCGGGGCCGATCCCGCCCAGCTCGCGCAGGGCGCAGAAGACGATCCGCAGGTCCTCGTGGCTGGCGTCGTCGCGCAGGAGGCCGGCCGCACGCGCGCGCTCGGTCATCCGCGCGAGCGCCTCGGTCGCCCCGGCGCGCGCCTCCCGCACCGCCTCCGACGCGAACGCCGCCTCGTCCCACGCCGTCTGCGTCAGCGCGTCGGCGACGCAGTCGTCGACCGTCGCGTGCGTGGCGTCGGCGAGCGCCTCCCACGGGTCGGGCGCGGAGAGCGTCGCGAGGAAGCGCTCGCGCAGGATCCGCGAGCGCTCGATCACGAGCGCGGCGATCACGTCGTCCTTGCTGCCGACCTGACGGTAGATCGAGCCGACCCCGGCGCCGACCGCCTCGGCGAGGATCGGCATCGTCACGTCGATCCCCTCGCGCGCGAACAGCTCGTCGGCGACGGCGAGCGTACGGGCCCGCTTCTCGTCGGCGGTGAGCGATGCCCATGGCGGCGGAACGGTCATTCCGCTAGCCTAACGCAGACGCGCGCCGGACCTTCCCGTCCGCCGCGCCGATCGACTCGACCCCCGGCACCCCACGAGGAGACGACACCACCATGGCACCGCTGCGGTCCCGCACCGTCACCCACGGCCGCAACATGGCCGGCGCCCGCGCCCTGCTGCGCGCGGCCGGCGTAGCGCGCGAGGACTTCGGCAAGCCGATCATCGCGATCGCGAACTCCTACACGCAGTTCGTGCCGGGCCACACCCACCTGAAGCCGGTCGGCGAGGTCGTCGCCGACGCGGTGATCGCGGCCGGCGGCGTCCCGCGCGAGTTCAACACGATCGCGGTCGACGACGGGATCGCGATGGGCCACGACGGGATGCTCTACTCGCTGCCGTCGCGCGACCTGATCGCCGACAGCGT
>Ga0164243_10016169_pt1 | contig 10251 bp, 10 predicted proteins | sample OricompcompostOP_FD_108781 | JGI IMG/M metagenome (GOLD analysis project Ga0164243, IMG submission 108781) | Organic Plus compost microbial communities from Emeryville, California, USA - Original compost - Organic plus compost (OP) | ecosystem: Engineered > Solid waste > Mixed feedstock >... | reverse complement strand
GGGCTCGTGCTGGCCGCGCTCGGCGTGGCCGCGCTGGTGCGCCGCGGGCGGGCGCACGCGCACGTCGGCTGGGTCGTGGCCGCGGGGCTGGTCGCGGTGCTCGCCGCGCTCGCCACGCTGTCCACGGCCACGTGGCAGCACCTGCGCTACCTGCAGCCGTACGCACCGCTGCTCCTGCTGCTGGTGGTCGTCGGCGTCACCGGACTCGCCCGCCGCACGCGCTCCGGCGATCTGGTGCGCGTCGGGGTGCTCGGGGCAGCGGTCGTGTACGCCTGCACCGCGCTGCCCACCTGGGCGGGCACGCTCGGCGAGGACTCGGCGCACGCGCGCCAACGCGTCGTGTCGCTGGCCGCGTGGATCCGGGAGCACCTGCCACCGGGAGCTCGGGTCGGCGTGCACGACGCGGGAGCTGCGGCGTTCCTCGGCGGGCATCCGACCGTGGACCTCGTCGGCCTGACCACCGCGGGGCTCGCGCGGCCCGCGGTGCACGGGCCGGGAAGCGTGTACGAGGCCCTGCGGCACATGCCGCCGCAGCAGCGGCCCGACTACCTCGCGCTCTACGACGACCTCCCGGAGGGCGCCAACCTCATCCACCTCTCCGAAGGCGGCCTGTTCTCGGCGACGAGCCCGGTGCTCGGCATCCCGGAGCTGTCGCTGTACAAGCTGGACTGGAGCCTCATCGACAGCGGCCGGTTGCCGCACGGCTCCCCCGCTGCAGGCCCCCAGAACGCAGCTGGCTTCCAGAACGCGGCTGGCTTCCAGAACGCAGCTGGCCTCCGGGACCAGGTGAACATCGGGTCGTTGAGCAGCGAGGACGCCCACCACTACGGCACCGACCCGGCGCGACCGGGCCAGCAGGCGCACACCGAGGTGCGCACCGTCGAGTACCCGGACGGCAAGTCGGTCGACAGCGAGCGGCACGTGCTCGGCGGCGAGCACTTCGACCTGCGGAACCTGACGCCCGGCCGGGACGTGCGCCTGGTGCTGCGCCACGACGCCACCGGGAGCAAGCCCGGGGTCGACACCGGGGCCCGCGACGTCATGTTCCGGGTGAACGGCGAACTGGTCGGCGGCCACCAGCTCACGCCGCACTCGCGCGGGTGGAACGAGACCGAGTTCACCATCCCCGGCAGGTTCGTGCGCTCACCCCAGGTCCACATCGGAGTGCAGCCGCCGAATCCGCGCACCGGGCCGTATCCCGACTACCACTCGTTCCACTACTGGGCCTTCCAGTGAGTCCCGGCCCACCAATGAGTTCGGAACCACCAGTGAGTCCGGTGTGGACGCTGCGACGCACGCCTCGCGGCGCCGCGGCGCGGGAGGCGACCACCACGCTCGTCGTGCATCGGCGCTGACGAGCCAGCGGTTCGCCGCGACCAGCCTCCCGGCTCCGCACGTCCGCACCACCGCCGCATCCGACGCAGCGCCGCGGAGCCGATCACCGCACCCGGTCACCACCGGCCCCGGCGCACACCCGCCCGGGCCCGGTGGTAGACCGTGCGGGGACGGGAACGCGGCACCGGAAAGGGCGGCAACGATGGGCTCTGCGACCGCGAAGCTCGACAAGGTGCAGAAGACGCTGCTCGCCACCCTGTACGGCAAGGCGCTCGACCACCGCTCCGCGCGTCCGGTCCTCGACGACCGCTGGGCCGACGAGGTGCTCCGGAAGGTCGGCGGCGCGGGCTGGTACGGGTGGGCCAACCTCCAGGACGCCTACCTCCCGGTGCTGCGGGCCGAGCGCATGGACCGGTGGGCGCGGGACTTCCTCGACCGGCACCCGGACGCGACCGTCGTGCAGCTGGCGTGCGGACTGGACAGCCGGTTCCTGCGGCTCGACCCGCCGGCCGACGTGCGCTGGTTCGACGTCGACTTCCCCGAGGTCGTCGAGCTGCGCCGCGAACACCTGCCGATCAGCGAGTCCGAGCGCTACCAGCTCGTCGGCTCGTCGGTGACCGCGGAGGACTGGCTGCAGCGCCTGCCCGCCGACCGGCCGACGCTGGTCCTCGCCGAGGGATTGCTGATGTATCTGGGCGAGGCCGAGGCGTGGCGGTTGCTGGGACGGCTGACCGAGCACTTCCCGCGGGGCGAGCTGCTCTGCGACGTGCTGGCTCCGTGGGCGGCGCGCTTCGCCGGCAAGTTCGGGTACGCGATGTGGGGCCTGGACGATCCGCACGAGATCGAGCGCGCCCACCCGCGCCTGGCCCTGCTCGAAGAGACCTCCGCGGTGCAGGGGTGCGACCGCGTCCCCCGCCGCTTCCTCCGCGGCTACCTCCGCTTCATGAGCCGCTTCCGCGGGTACCGCACCATGCTCCGCCCGCTCCGCTTCCGCCTCGACCCCCGATGAGCGCCCGGTGAGCCTCGGGCGCTGCGCGGCTTTCCGCTCACCGCACCGCATCCGGCGGCTTGGCGGGAACGAGCACGGTCCGGATCGGGTTGCTGGCGAACAGGTCGCTGGCCACGGGGTTCGCACCGAGAACCGCTCCGGCCGGAGAGCTGCCAGCGGCAGCCGGCGCGGGCTCGGTGCAGCAGTGGGCCGAGGCGGGTCAGCTCTCGGAGGAGACCGCCACCGGCTCGGGTTCGAACTCGGCGTTGCGGCAGCACTTCTTGTACTTGCTGTCCGAACCGCACCAGCACGGGTCGTTGCGGTCCGGGGGCCAGGTGATCATGGTGGTCTGCTCGGCCCGCTCGTCCACGCACGCCCCGAGCACCGTGTGGTCGTCCGGATCCCCGCCGGTGCGCTCGACGAAGTGCGCGAGCTTGGCGGTGCTCATCGGCACCATCTCGATGCGGGCGTAGCCGAGCTCGGACAGGGTGCGGTTGTCCAGCTCCCGCTCGCGCGAGACCTGCTCGGGGTCGGCGCTGGTGACCAGGTCCGGCCAGCGCTCGTGCGCGGCGGCGACCTCGTCCCGCGGCCAGTACATGACCCGCACCTCGGTCGGCGCGTCCGGGTTCTCCCAGGCGTCGGGCAGCGCGACCTCGCCGCTGAGCTGCTCGACGTCCACGAGGGAGCTGACGGTGCGGTCCAGCTCGTCCTCGGGCAGGTTCAGCACGTCGCGCACGCGCCAGCGGGTGGCCAGCACCAGGGCCGGGTCCGGCAGCGAGTCCCCGTCCTCGGGGGTTCGCTGCGGCAGGTCGGCCAGCTCGTCCTCGTCGAGGTGCCCGACGGCCTCCTCGATCCAGGCCTCGGCCTCCTCGGCGTCGCCGTGGTCGAGGAACAGCTCCGCGGCGATGCGGTACGGGATCGGAGTGGCGGGCCGCTCCTGCCACAGCGCGTCCAGCTGCTCGTCGGCCTCGTCGAGGCGCTCCTGCTCGGACAGCAGCTCGGCCAGCCCGGACCGGGCGATGCCGCGCACCTCGCCGCCGAGGTCGAGCGCCGCGGTCAGCAGCGACTCGGCGTGGGCGGTCTCCCCGGCGCGCATCCAGGCCTCGGCGGCCTGCACGAGGCGTTCGCCGCGCCGGTCGGGGTCGTCGTCGGCGCCGGCTTCGACCGCGCGCGCGTGTGCCGCCAGCGCGGCATTCGAGTCCTCCACGCGGCGACCATACCGACCGCGCGGGCAGGCGGTTCACCCCAGGGCAACGATTCGTTCGGCGGCCGAAAGACCGGTTGCGGGGACCGTGATCCACGCCGCGCCGTGATCGCTTGACAGTCCGGACGATCACCGCACACACTTCTCCCGAAACCTGTTACCGCTGGTAACATGAACTGGGGCGAGCGACATGTGGGCCACGACCACCCGAGCGCGGGAGAAAGCGCCGATGACGGGCGAGCCTGAACCGGAACACGCGCGCGACCGCGCGGGAGAGGCCGCGCGCCCCCGCGGGAAGCGCCGCCTCGGCAGCTCCCGCCGCAGGCGCCGCGCACTTGCCGACGACAGCTGCCAAGCCACCGACAACCACCGCGCGCGCACGAGCGCCGACCGCAGCAACGGCGGACTCCTGCAACTGCTGCGCCGCTTCGACCGCGACCCGCGGCTGCTGGCCGCCGCCGACTGGCTCCGCGAGCGCGCCCCCGGCGACCGCCGCTACGGCGACCCGCTGTCGGTCGGCGGCAACTCGGCCACCGACCTGCTCGGCCGCCGCCTGGCGGCCCGCCCGGCCGAGCCGAGCGTCTTCCGCGAGCTCGGCATGGGAGCGCTGCAGGTCTGGCAGGCGCACGCGGCCACCCAGCCGCAGGAGACCGAAGGCCGCGAACTGGCCGTGCTGTTCACCGACCTGGCCGGGTTCTCGGACTGGACCCTGCAGGTCGGCGACGAGACCGCGGTCGAGCTGCTGCGCCGGGTCGGCGCCGAGATCGAACCGCTCATCGAGCGGCGCGGCACCGTGGTCAAGCGCCTCGGCGACGGGCTCATGGCCGTGTTCGACGACCCGGACCAGGCCGTGGCCGTGGCGACCGCCGCGCGGGACGCGGTCGACGAGGTGTCCGTGGACGGGCACAACCTCCGGCTGCGGGCGGGCGTGCACGTCGGCACGCCGCAGCAGTTGAGCGGGGACTACTTCGGCCGGGACGTCAACATCGCCGCCCGGGTCGCCGCGGCGGCCCGCGCCGGCGAAGTGCTCATCTCCAGCCCCACGCGGGAAAAGCTGACCGCCGAGGCCGACCTGCGCCGCCGCTCGTTCGCGGCGAAGGGCGTTCCCGAGGACGTGCACGTCTACACCGTCACGGGCTGAGCCCCGGGTGGACGGTCGAACCCGGCGCGGGCCTCCGGCACCGCGCGGGCCGACCCGGGGCACGTGGCGCTGGGGGTGCCGCGTGCCCCGGCGGTCGGGTCAGTCCACGCGGGCCTCGACGATCGAGAACTGCGAGCTCGTCGGCCGCGAGCCCACCAGGCTCAGCCCGGCGCGGCGGAACAGCTCGGCGTACTCGGACTCGGTGCGCTCCCGGCTGCCGAACAGCAGGAACATCTGCAGGTCCATCATCGCCGCGAACTCCGAAACCTCGCCCCGCTCGGGGACGAGCACCTCGACCACGTGCACCCGCGCGCCCGAACCGCCGGCCTCGGCGCAGGAGCGCAGCATCCGCACGCAGCTCTCGTCGTCCCAGTTGTGCAGGATCGTGCGGAACACGTAGGAGTCCGCCGCCGGCACGGACACCATCGCGTCACCGGAAACGACCTCGCTGCGGTCGGCCAGCTCCACCCGCAGCTGCTCGTCCACATCGGACAGCGCTGCCGGGATGTCGAACAGCACGCCGCGCACGTGCGGGTTCGCCCGCAGCAGCGAGCGCAGCATCGTGCCCTGCCCGCCGCCGACGTCGACCAGCTTCGAGACCCCGGAGAGGTCCAGCGCCTCGGCGATCGCCTCGTTGGTCACGCCGAGCCCGCGCGTCATGGCCACGTTGAACCGCTCGGCGGACTCGGGATCGTCCTCGCTGAGATAGTCGAACAGGTTCTTGCCGAACAGGTCCGGGAACTGGGTCCGGCCGGTGCGCACCGCCGGGGTCAGGTTCTCCCACAGCTGCCACATCCACGGGATGTTGGCGAAGTCCGCGTAGCCGGTCGAGGCGCTGTCGGTGCGCCACAGCGCCGACATCCGGGTCCCGGCGTAGGCGTCCTCGCCGACCGGGCGGAACATGCCGACCCGGACGAGCGCGCGCAGCAACCGCCGCAGCGCCGCCGGCTCCGCACCCACCTGCTCGGCCAGCTCCGGCACGGCCACCGGCCCCTGGCCGACGGCGTCGGGCAGGCCCAGGTCCAGCGCGCTGCGCATCAGGTAGCTCGCGGACATCATCACCATGCCCGGGGCCATGGCGCTCAGGTCGTCCTCGTTGGCCTGGTTGGCATGGTTGGTCTCGTTGGCATCGTTGGCCTCGTTGGCAGCGGTCACGAGCTTTCCCCTCTCGGTTCCGAGCGGTGCGGCGGGAGGCCGAGCGCGGGCAGGACCACGGCGTCGACGTACCGGACCAGGTGCTGCGCCCCGGCGTGCTCGCCCTCCAGCAGCGGCCGGGCGAGCACGGCCGAGACGAACAGCTGCGGGCAGTAGGGCAGGGCGGGGTTGTCGGCGGCGACCTCACCGCGGTCGACGGCCCGGGCCAGCATCCCGTTGATCGCGTCGGTCTCGGGCTGCATGAGCACGTCCCGCTGGGCCTGCGCGAGCTCGTCGCTGGTGTGGGCCGCGTGCGCCATCGCCGCCATGAGAGCGCTGTCCTCGACGGCGACCGCGCCGATCCGCCGCGCGGTCTCCACGAGGTCCGCGCGCAGCGACCCCGTGTCGACGTCGTGCAGCGACAGCGGCTTGTGGTGCCGCAGCGCGGCCACGACCAGTTGCGGCTTGCCGGGCCAGCGGCGGTAGAGCGTGGCCTTGCTGGTGCGGGCGCGGGCGGCGACGGCGTCGATGGTCAACGCCTCGTAGCCCACCTCCCGCAGCAGGTCGAGCACCGTCGCGAACAGCGCGTTCTCGCGGTCGGGCCGCAACCGCGACCGCGATGGCCCTGCGCGCACGCGCACCGCACCTCCCGTACGAAACGGTTTCGTACTCCGGACGCTACGCAGCCGGCGGAGCGAAACGCAACCGTTCTCTTCGGCGCGATTCCGCTTGCAGCGCAAGCAGATCCGGACGACGCGCCGTCCGCGTACCGTTCCTGGCACCACCACGTCACGGGGGGCGAGGACCATGACCGAGAACAGGACCGGGACGAGCGCCGACAGCGCGGGCGACCTCGGCGCCGGAGCGCCGAGCGACCCCGACGAGCGCCACGGATGGTTCGCGCGCATGCGCGCCGAGAACCCGGTGTGGTTCGACGAGAGCACCGGCTTCTGGCACGTCTTCAGCTACGCCGACGCGGCCCGCGTCCTCGGCGATCCCGCGGGGTTCTCCTCCGAGCTCAACCGCGTCTTCCCCGACGCCGACGCGTTCGTCGCCGGTGACCTGACCTCGATCGACCCGCCGCGGCACGACGCGTTGCGCGCGCTGGTCTCGCAGGCGTTCACCCCGAAGGTCGTCGCCGGGCTCGAGCCGCGCGTCGCCGCGCTCACCGACGAGCTCCTGTCCGCGGTCGACGGTCAGCGGTGGGACGTCGTCGCCGACTTCGCCTGCCCCCTGCCGATCGCGGTCATCGCCGAGCTGCTCGGGCTGCCACCCTCCGACCACGACCAGTTCCGCCGCTGGGTGGACCCGCTGTTGGCGCAGCAGACCGGTGATCCGGTGGTCGGCGAGGAACTGTTCGGCGAACGCACCGCCGGCATCGCCGAATCCGTGCGCGCCCTGCGCGAGTACCTGCGCGAGCAGTGCCGGCACCGGCGCCACCACCCCCGCGAAGACCTGCTCACCGCGCTCGTGCAGGCCGAGGTCGACGGTGTTCGCCTCGCGGACGAAGAGCTCGTCAACTTCGCCAACCTGCTGCTCATCGCCGGGCACATCACCACGACCCTGCTCGTGGGCAACACCGTGCTGTGCCTGCAGCAGCCCGGCGTGGCCGACCGCCTGCGCGCCGCGCCGGGCGCGATCCCGCGAGCTCTCGAAGAGGTGCTGCGCCTCCGCAGTCCCTTCACCCAGATGCCACGAGTGGCGACCGAGCAGGTCGAGCTCGGCGGGCGCCGCATCGCCGCGAACCGGCCCCTCACCGTGTGGCTGGCCAGCGCGAACCGCGACGAGCAGCAGTTCCGGGACGCCGCCGGTTTCGATCCGCACCGGCGGCCCAACCCGCACCTGGCGTTCGGCCGCGGCGTCCACTTCTGCCTCGGCGCCCCGCTCGCCCGGCTCGAAGGGCGCGTGGCCACCGAGGCCCTGCTGCGGCGCTTCTCCGAGATCACCACGCTCGCCGACGAGCCACCGGTGCCGTGCGCGAACACCGCGCTCACCGGCCCCCGCAGGCTCCCGGTCAGCTGCCGCCCCGCCTGACCGCTCCGCACGGCAGGCACGTGCCGGGCCCGAGGCCCGGCGAGCCGTCACGCGGAGTGCACGGTGAAGTCGCGAAGCCCCAGCAGCGCCGCCGCCAGCAGCGCGGTGAGCAGGAACTGGCCGAGCGCCCCGAGCACGAGCGCCGCTCCGGACAGGACCGCGCAGGCCACTCCGAGCACGCGCCAAGCCCTCCGGCCCGCGCCGCGGCGCGGGCGCCCGAACCTGCTGGTGAACCGGGGGTCATCCGCGCTGAGCTGCCGCTCCATCTCGTCCAGCACTTGGCGCTCGTACCTGTCCAGCACGGAACCTCCCTGCACACGGGCGGACCGCTCCACCAGCGCGCCGGATCGCGCGCGGCTGCGGGCCCGGGACCCGCGGAACGGCCGGCATCAGCCTCGACGGCCCTCGGATTCCCGCTCGGCGCTCGCGTCAGACACCGCGTCGCCGGCGGATTTGCGCGGTTCGGGCGGAGCCGCGGCGGGCTCGTCGTCCGGCTCGCGCGGCGGCCACTCGACGTCGGCGAACTCGGCGAGCTGGCTGGAAGCCGCCTGCAGGTGCATGACCGCCATCGTCCGGCTGCGCTCCTGCATCCCGTTCAGGTCCGCGTCGAAGGGCCCGTCGAGCTGGCGGACCAGGTGCTCGAGGTGCCGGGCGACGGTGCGCGCCGTGACGGGGAAGGACAACGGTTCCCGCGGTTGCTCAGCCATGCCGCGAGAGTGCCGCACGAGCTGCTTCTGCGCAGGTCGCAGCGGCCAGGCGGTGATTGCGGGAGCCGGCGGCCGCGGTCAGGCGGCTGCGGCCAGGCGGTGGTCGGGGCGGCGCGCCGACCGCCGGTGCCGAGCTCGTCGCGACCAGCCGTGCGACCTCCGCCGGGAACGCGGGTGCAGCAGGGTTCGTCGCTCCAGCGCTCCTCGGCCAGCAGCGCAGGGACCGTCACGAACACCGCCCACCCCGCGGTGGTCGTGCGGGTCGGACTCAGGGAAGTTCGGGGTGAGGACATCGGCCTGCGCAGGTTCTTGGTGGCCTCCGGAGGCGGGTGCGCCAACCCTGATCCACGATCATGCGAAAGTCGGCGCTTCGCGCGGGGTGAACGGCACTGCGAACGCGCGGGCAGCCCGCGAACCACCGACCGGATCCGCGCTTCGCGCCGGGCCGACGAAACCGGACGGATCTCCGTTGATCCTGGTCAAAGCCCCTCAATCAGGCAAGTCCGCCCATTCGGCAACAAAACACCCCGAACGCCCAAAGCGTCCTAATGGGACGAACGGAGCAGTCAGCGCGTGCGCCGTCCGTCATCGACGGACTGCTATGCTCTCCCACTAAGGTGTGAGAGTGTCACGGGGCGCTGTCACGATGGGCGCAGCCACGATCAGCGTTCGGCCGGGCCACCCGGCCGCCAGCACAACGACCGCACGTGGGGAGTGAAGCAGTTGGGCCACCAGCCGGACTCCTTACCCGTCGCCGACGATCACCTCGAACAGGCCTTGCGCGCCTACGAAGCGGCCCTCGTCGGGGCACCGCCCGGGCACCGCGCCGCCGAGGAGCCCTCCGAACGCGACCTGCAGCAGCTGCGCCGCGAGGTGATCCGCCGCAGCGGGTGCGTGCCAGCCTCCGACTGGCCCCGCCCCCCGTGCCGGCACTGCAGCGGCGAACGCGTTCTGCACCTGTCCCGCGCGTCCGCGAACGCGGACCGGGAACTCGTGAGCACGCCGTGCCCGCCGTGCTGGGGCACCGGTCTCACCCTGAACCTCGCGTACCGGCGGCGGTTGGAGCGCACCCGTGCCAGTGAACCGTGACGGGATCGGGCCGATCCGGTTCGGCCCGATCGACAAGCACTGCTACTTCCTGCTCGTCCCGATGGGCATCACCGGGCTGGCCATGGTGGTGCTCTCCCCGGACGCGCTGTCGGCGCTGATGCTCGCGGTGCTGGTCGCCGCGGCGATGGGCGGCGTGGCGCTCGTCGACAAGTGGGCGAACCGGCCCGACGAGCGCGAGCTGGACGAGGACTTCGCGTCGTCGCGCCCGGAAATGCGCCACCCGCACCAGCGGCTGCCGTCGGGTCCGCAGTGGCACCAGTCTGGTCCGCAGCGCCCGCAGGCCGGGCAGCGGCAGCAGTCCGGTCCGCAATGGCCGCAGTCGGGCCCCCAGCAGCCAGCTCCCCAGCCGGCTCCGCAGCAGCCAGCTCGCCAGGGTCCCCAGCCGGGTCCGCAGGCACGCCCGCAGCAGCAGCCGGGTCCGCAGCAGCAGCCGCCGCGCGCACCGCAAGGACCTGCGCAGGGCCCTGCGCAGCGACCCCAGAACCCTCCGCAGGGGCCTCCGCAGGGACATCCCGCACGACCGAGCGCGCAGCAGGCGCCGCGGTCCTGAGGGTGTCCACATAAGACGTTGGTGGGCCGGTGCCGGTGTTTCGTGGGG
>Ga0164243_10016168_pt1 | contig 10251 bp, 5 predicted proteins | sample OricompcompostOP_FD_108781 | JGI IMG/M metagenome (GOLD analysis project Ga0164243, IMG submission 108781) | Organic Plus compost microbial communities from Emeryville, California, USA - Original compost - Organic plus compost (OP) | ecosystem: Engineered > Solid waste > Mixed feedstock >... | reverse complement strand
TCGACATCGTGTTCGAGGATCCCTCGGGCATGCGCAGCCACCGCCGTCAACAGGGGCACCGCAGGCCGCTCACGCTCAAGCACTTCGGCGGCCTGAAGGACCCGCGCGCGCAAGCCGGCATCACCGGCGGCCGAGGCCACCCGCGCGCCCAAGACCAGCCGGACCAGTGCGTGAGGGAAAAGGGGCGTCCCCAGCAGGCTGATGTCGGCAAGCCAGCGCGCTGCTTCATGAACGTCGCCGCGATACCACGCCGCCCGCACAAGCACATATGCTGACGCTCGGCGTTGGCCAGGTGAACCGATGGAATGGGCATCGCGTGCATCGTTGGCCGTTTGCTGCAGCAAGCCACGGTCATCGGCGTGCGCCGCCACCTCGGCGAGGATCAGCATGCGATGTACGTCCTGCTCAGTCGCGCCCGTCGGCTGCGGAGGCGGCAGAGAGTTGGCCGCATCACGCGCCTCCGCCAGTCGGCCCGCGGCGAGGTGGACCCACCCACTGTGGACGGCCCAAGTAGCGAGGGCCAACGAGTTGCCTTCCCGGCCGGCTTGCTCTATGCCTTCGGAGATCCGGGCGGTCGCGTCGTCCAGTCGGCCGACCACTGCCAGCATGGTCGCGTGGAACATCCCGGCGTAGGCGTGAGCCAACGCCGTTTCATTCGTGTAGGCGAGCGAGCGGACCTGTTCGAGGCGGCCCAGTGCGCGGGCCGTGTACCCCTCACCAGAATCGAGCAAAGCGTGGGTCACCTCGGCGATGATGGCGGCCTCCAGATCACCGGTGGCCGCCGCAGCGGCCGCAGCTTCCTCGGCTGCGATCCGCCAGTCCCCGCTTTTGTCCTGCAACATCAGGTTGTAGGCCAGCCACGCCAGATGCCGCGCGCGGGTGACCTCGCTGATGCCGGCCAACCGCAGCGCTCGGCGGTTCTCCTCGACCCGCTGCGGGGAGCTGTGCTTGGTATGCGTTCGAAGCCGGAGGCGGATCTCAGCCTCCACCTCCGGCGAGGCGGCCTCCGCGAGCGCCTCGGCGCCCAATTCTTCCGCCTCCCCATAGCGGCTGGCCCGGTTGAGCCACTCCACCGTTTCAGCGACCAATGACCCGTGGTCATGGTGTTCGGCAGGCAGTAGTTCCAGTGTGCGCTTGCTCAGGTCCGCGGCGGCGTTGGCATCGCTGCGACCCACTGACTGGGCGGCCCGGCGCAGCGCATCGACCGCTTCCATATCTCCGGGCTCGGCGCTGCGTGCCAGCTGGGTGGCGACCTCGGCCGGGGCCGCGCCCGTCGCGAGCATGACCGAGGCCGACTGGCGCTCCATTGCCCGCCGCAGCGACTGGGGCAACGACTGCCGGGTGGCCTCGCGCAGGAGATCGTGCCGAAACCTCAGCAGCTCACCGTCTTCGATGAACAGATCCGCGCGTACCGCCTCCTCAAGCGCCGACAGTAACGACGTCGGTGATCGTTCCAGCATCGCGGCCAGCAAGCTGGCCGAGAACCGGTCTGGCAACACCGCGGCCACCCGCACCACCTCGGCAGCACTCTCCGAAAGCAGGTCAAGCCGTTGCTGCATGCTGGCGCTCAGTCGCCGCGGCAAGCGGTTTCCAGTAGCCACCGCGCGCCCATCGCTGACGTTCAGTCGGTCCTCTTCGCCGAGTCCCCCGACAAGCTCACTGACCAAGAACGGATTTCCGTGCGCTTTGGCGGCCAGAGTCAGTAGGGATGCATCGGCTTTCGCCCGCACGGCGTCGCACACCATGTCGGCGACCGCATCCGCTGTGATGGCCCCCAACCGCAAGAATGTGGCATTCGCGCGTTGCAGCACCGACAAGGTCTCTTGCGCCGCGGGCCCGCCCGCTCCGGTGCGAGCGGTCAATATCCACAACACCGCCGCATTCGGCCGTGCGGTGGTCAGCGACCGCAGCGCCAACAGTGTGCCGTTGTCGGCCCAGTGAATGTCCTCCAACACAATCGCCAACGGGTTCTGGGCGGCCGCGGCATGTATCGCGTCGGCCAAATCGTGCACAACCCAGTAGCGCAGATCGGCCGATCCTCCTAGTTGGCGCAACGCCTCGGCGTCTCCGATCGGCGGATCGGCGTTGAGCGTCGCCATGAACAGCGAGAAGAACGGCACGGTCTGCTGATACTCGAACGCTTCCCCGAACAGGGTGCGTATCCCGGACTTGTCAGCCAGCACCAACACTTCGGTCAGCAATCGACTCTTGCCGATGCCGGGCGGCCCTTCGATGACCAGCACACCGCCGCGGCCGTGGCCCAAAGCGGCAACTACTCCGCTGATCAGCTCCAACTCGTTGGCCCGTCCCCGAATTGGCGGCGTGACCAGGCCTTGGCCGCCGACGTCGAATAGGCCGGTTGATGACCCCACCGGGTGTCCCGTCTGTGTTTACCGGACTGCCTCTGCAGTGCACGTCATTCTACGCATCGTGCGATCATCCGACCCGATTGCTGTCGCTCGTTCAGCGGAGCGCATGAGCTGCGTCAGTTGAGTCCGAGACGTAACGCCGAGCTTTGCGAAGGCATTGCGCAGGTGCGTTTTTACGGTGTGAGGGGATAGGTGCAGTTGCTGCGCGGCACAGCGATTCGTCGCGCCTTCGGCTATCAGCTCGACGACTGTGAGTTCGGAATCGGTGAGGCTGTCCCAGCCGGTCCTTAACCGCGGGTGGATGACGACACGCCGCTCCACGCCCAATTGACGCAGCGTACGGCCGACTCGACGGGCATCGGCGGTTGCCCCGCACTCGATAAAGGTGTCGAACGCCGCATTGAGTTGGTCAACCGCTTCAAGCCTGCGCCTGGCGCGACCCAACTCGCCGCCGGCGTCTTCGGCAGCGTCGGCGTAAAGAAGCGGCCGTTCCGACGAGCGCAGCAGCCCTGCGGCCGCCACGAGTACCTCGGTATCACGCTCAAGTATCCCGCGGGCATGTAGAGCCACTGCGCCAAAGAGCCGAACGCCGAACCGCTCACGTTCGAGCGCGTCAACGGCGTCCACGAGACGGGCTCGTAGGCCGGCGTCACCGGTGAATGACGCCAGCCGAGCGGTCAGGGTCAGATGGTCCAGGACCGTAGGCAAGAACGGTGTCGACAGTAGCGAGAAATTGCCGCCAAGCCAACGTACTGCTTCATGGACAGAGTTTCGCCGCCACGCCGCCAGCCTTAGCACGCGCGCCGCCCCCCGACGCACGGCTGGCGAGCCATTGGAGTATGCATCGCGCGCGTCACTGCGCATCTCTACCAACAAATTTCGGTCGTCCGTCCGCGCAGCCACCTCCGCCAGGGTGAACATCCGCATCGCACTTACCACGGTCGTCGCTGTGGGCTCAGGCCTTGGCAGCTGCTCAGTGATGTTGCGCGCCACCGACAACCGGCCCGCAGCGACCTGCATCGCCCCAGCCATCAAAGCCCAGATATGAAGCGCCATACCGTCGTGTTCTTTCTTGGATTTCGCTGTGCCGCCTGCGATCACCGCTGCGGAATCCTCCAACCGCCCCACCACGGCAAGGAGGTCTGCCAAGTGGCATGCAGCGAGGTTTTGGGTGGTCATCTCACACTCGTACGTCAGGACCTGAAGTTCCTCAACACGCTTAAGCGCACGACCCGCATAGCCGTCCGCGCAGTCGAGATGGGCGAGCGCAACGCCCGACAGAATGCTCGACTCAGGATCCCCTGTGGCTGCAGCGGCGGCCGCCGCCTCGTCCGCTGCCATGCTGTCCTGTCCGCGTTGGCCGTACATCGTCAGGTTGTATGCCAACCATGACCGGTGCCGTGCCCGGGTGACGTCGCTGAGGTTGGGCAACTCGAGCGCGCGGCGGTTCTCTTCGATGTGCCGCGTTGTCGTGTCTGTGATTGCGGTCCTGTGTCGGAGGCGAATCTCGGCTTCTTCCTCGGGCGCCACCGAGCCAGGCACGGTGGCGTTCGCTAACCGGTGCGCCTCCTCGTAGCGCGTCGCCCGGTTGAGTAACACGATCGTTTCTGCCACAAGCCGCCCACGCGCCGGGTCCTGTGGGGACAGGAGTTCCAGCGCGCGGTTGCTCAAGTCCGCTGCAGAGCAGGGATCCCTGTTGACCACCGCCTGTGCTGCTTCGCGGAGTGCAGCGATGGCGGCGTGGTCCCCTACCTCAGCGCTGCGGGCAAGTTGGGTCGCAACGTCCTCGGGCGCCGCCCCAATGCCGGCCATGACGGTCGCCGATTGCCTCTCCATTGCTCGGCGCAGCGACTGCGGCAACGATTGCCGTGTCGCCTCACGCAGCAGATCGTGGCGAAACCTCATCTGATCACCCTCTTCGATGAGCAGGTCGGCGCGGACGGCCTCGTCTAACGCAGATGCCAGAGCCGCAGGCCGGCGTTCCAGCATCGCAGCGAGCAGGCGGACCGTGAACCGGTCAGGCAGCACCGCGGCTACCCGCACGACTTGGGTCGCAGCAGTCGAGAGCTGGTCGAGCCGGTGCTGCATCGAGTCCATCAGCCGTTGCGGCACCATGTCTCCGGCGACGACCGCGCGGCGGCCGCTGACATCGAGTCGGCCCTCTTCGTCGAGTCCCTGCAGTAGCTCTATCAGCAAGGAGGGATTGCCGCACGCCGTGTCCGCCAGGCTGAGCAGCGACGCATCAGCGTTGGCTCGCAACACGTCTCGCACAATCTCGGTTACCGCTGTCGGTGTCACGGGGGTCAACCGCAAAAACGTGGCGTCATCTCGTCGCAGAGCGGCCAGCGTCTCGCGGACGACCTGTCTTGCAGCGCCGGTGCGTGTGGCCAGCACCCACAGCACCGGCGAATCCGGCCGTGTGGCAGCCAACAACCTAAGCGCGAGCAAGGTGGCGTTATCTGCCCAGTGGATGTCGTCGAGGAAGATCGCCAACGGTGTGCGAGACGCCGCCGCCGATATGGCTGCTTGCAAGTCGCGCACCACCCAGTAGCCAAGATCGGTCGACGCGCCCAAGCTGCGCAATGCCTGTGCGTCGCCAACAGGGGGATCCGCACGCAGGGTTGCCATGAAGAGACAGGAAAACGGCACCGTCTGCTGGTACTCGAACGCCTCGCCGAATAGGGCCCGGACACCTGATTTCTCAGCAAGCGACGACGCTTCGCTCAATAAGCGACTCTTCCCGATACCCGGCGGACCCTCGATGACCAGTACGCCGCCGCGGTCGTGAGCGACCGCGGCAATCAGCGCGCCGATCACCTGCAGCTCGTCGGCGCGCCCACGAATCGGCGGTAGGCACATCCGCTCGGATCTTCTGCGTTCGGCACCCGTTGTCGCTGCCTGGCTCTCCGTCACTCTCACCATCCGTCCCTGAGCTGACGTGACCCATGACACCTCCGCGGGCGTATACTGAGCGTCTCAATCTGAGCAGAGTTGCCCGTCTCAATTTGAGACCCCTGCGTGGGTTGGCCGCACCGCTCAGTCGGGGAACGAGGTCCATGCGTCAATGAGTTTGCGGGCCGACGTCCACACCGACGTTCGGCGGGTGAGGGAAAGGTTCTTGGGTGAGGGCGCCTTGGAGGCGGAGACCTTGCCCGCAACCCTGCTGGACTCCTGGCGTCGATCGCAAGCCATGCGAGTCCACCCGGACCGGCTCGATTTGCCCTTTGTCCGGCAGCCGAACACCGAATCACGACTAGCTCACGCCGCGGACCCTGTGCTGCAATCTGCTACGCAGGACGTGCTTTTCGAGGCGATGTCGGCCATTCTCACCTCGGCCGACGGTGTTGTGATCGAACGCTCCGTCTCAGAAAGCGCCTTCATGACAGCTCTCGATTCGGTGAGCCTCGTTCCCGGTTACAGCTACGCTGAGGAATTCGCAGGCACCAACGGGATTGGCACCGCGCTCGAGACCGGGCGACCCGTGTTCATTCGCGGCGGCGAACACTTCGTCGGCCCGCTGGGCGAGCTGGCTTGTGCGGGAGCGCCGATCCGCGACCCGATAACTCAGCGAGTCGTCGGCGTCATCGATCTTACGTGCGGGGCTGGTCGCTCAAATCCGGTCATGTTGCCGTTGGTCAAGAGCCTGGGGAGCCAGATCGAGGACCGGATGCGAGAATCGGCGCACGCGAGCGAGATCGCGCTTCTCGATGCGTACCGCGCGGAGGCGCGACGATTCCCATTCGGTGTGCTGGCGATCGGCGGTGACGTGTTGCTGATGAGCCGCTACCTTCGTCAGACACTCGACACCAATGACCAGATCGTCCTGATCGATCATGCCTCGGATCTGGTGAGCTCCACGCTGTCGGGTACGGCGTTGGCTGTTCTGCCGAGCGCGCGAATCGCCAAAATCACCGCGGCGGATCGCTCGACGATGCGCGGCGGCCAGACCAACGTCGTTTTCCACGTTGAGCTTTCGGTGGATACGAGGTCACCCACGAGAAGCGGTCGCTCGGCGCCCCTTGTCATCCCCGGCCTGGCAGGTCGAAACGGTGCCTGGCTACGCTGCTGCGAGCAGGTACAGCAATGCTGCCGTGACCGGAACTGGGTGGTGATCGAGGGAGAGAACGGATCCGGCCGGTCACGTATGGCCCAGGCGGTGGGTCAATACGTGAAACCGGGCCGCTCCGTTCGAATCATGCGCGCCGGTACGTTTGACAGCGCTGCGCGTTTCGTCGCCGAACTTGCCGCCGAGTCCGGCGATGACGACTTCGCGCTGGTGCTCGCCGACATAGACGACATTGACACCAACACCATCGAAGCGATCGCATCGTTGCTGGCTGCGCGCGTCGGCCGCGGATGGATCGCCGCGACGACCCGGGACGCGACTTCCTCAGCGGTGATGGACGAGCGGTTTCTGCGCATGTTCACTCATACCGTCACAGTGCCGGCGCTGCGACACAGGACCGACGATCTGGAGGAACTCGTGGCGCTGCTGTTGCGCGAGATCACCCATGGTGCTGATGTGCGGTTGGCGCCCGATGCCATGCGCCAACTCAGCAGGCTGCCGTGGCCGGGTAACGTGTCACAGCTTCGGCGGGTCTTGATCCAAACCGTTGCGCGTCAACGGTCCGGTCTTATCGAGTCCGACAAGTTGCCTCCGGAGTGTCGCTCCGTCACGCGGCGCAGACTAACCCGAATCGAGGCGTTGGAGCGCGACGCGATCGTCCGCAGTCTCGAAGACAACAACGGCAGCAAGCAAGAGGCGGCACGCGCACTCGGAATGTCACGGGCCACCATCTATCGCAAGATAAAGGACTACGGCATCGCATAGGGCATCCCATAACCGTTCACTGAGCAAGGCGACTCCGCAAGCGGCCACCTCGCGACAATCACCCGGGTGAATCACCCGTAATTCCGATGACCAGCCACCCTGCTTCCGTGGAAGCTGAGTGAGCAGACGGAAGAGGAGCGACAGTTGGAGCCGACGGTCTACCAGATCTGCGTTCGGGGCCACTTGACCGAGCGGTTGGCAGCGGTACTCGAGGGAATGACCCTGAACGCGGGCGCCGTTGACTCGGTCTTCTGCGGCGAAGTCAGAGACCAGTCGCAGCTTTTCGGGCTCCTCGACCGGGTGCGTGATCTCGGCCTCGAACTGGTCAGCGTGCAACCGCAGATCGGACTCGGTCTGCCGCGACAGGACGAACTGACGGCGCGGCCACCCGTAGATCACATCGCGGGTTTCGTGACCGATCACCCGGGTGATCCTTAGCCATGGGTGATGACCATTCACCCGGCACCGCGACAGGCTCTTTTGACGAACCAGGTTGACGCCCGCAGTAGCGCAGCGCGCTACCGCGGCCTCCCGCGCGTCTCGATCAAATCAAGGAGTTTCACATGCCGCCAGCCCGTATTGCGATCGTCGGTAGCGGATTCGCAGGCTTCGAATGCGCACGTCGACTCAGCAAGCTGCTGAAACGGCACCGCGCGGACGCTGTCGTGACCCTCGTCTCGCCCGTCGACTATCTGCTGTACACCCCGCTTCTGCCCGAAGTTGCCGGTGGCGCAACAGATCCCCGCTTCGCCACCGTGCCCTTGAACGACAGGTTGCCTGGAGTCCAGTTGATCCGGGCCTACGTCGATTCGGTGGACTTGTCCGGCCGGTCGCTGCGCTGTCGCGATCAGGAGAACATGACCCATGAGCTGTCGTGGGATCGCCTGGTCCTGACTCCGGGCTCGATCAGTCGCCTGTTCGATATTCCCGGGTTGGCCGAGCATGGGCGCGGCCTCAAGTCGACGGCGCAGGCGCTTTTCCTGCGCGACCACATCATTGAGCAGTTCGAACTGGCCCGCATCGACGAGAACCGGGAACGGGCTGCGGCGCGCAAGACCATCGTGGTCGTCGGATCGTCCTATTCCGGCACAGAACTCATCGCCCAGCTCTGCGCGATGGCCTCAGTCGCGGTGCACGACTTCGGATTCGAGCCGGGCGATGTACGACTGATACTGGTCGAACGCTCGGGACGATTGATGCCCGAACTCGGCCCAGATCTGGCTGAGCGAACCGAGCAGGTGCTCAAAAAGCGCGGCGTGCAGTTCCTCACCGGTGTCACCCTGTCGCGGGTTGCCGCCGATCACGTCATCCTGACCGACGGGACCCGCATCGGGACCTATACCGTCGCGTGGGTTGCCGGTGTCGTCGCGAGCCCGCTCATCGCGACCACGGGACTGCCGACTGTCAAGGGCAGGCTCAAGGTCGGCTCTGATTTGCAGGTGCCCGGTTTCAATGGTGTCTTTGCCGGCGGTGACGCCGCGGCCGTGCCCGATGTCACCAAACCAGGAGCGATAACGCCGCCGACGGCACAACACGCCACCCGTCAAGGCAGGGTTCTGGCCCGAAACGTCGCGGCAAGCCTCGGCTACGGTCGCGCGCGCGAGTACCGGCATCGCGATCTGGGAACCGTTGTCGACTTGGGGCCCGGGTTCGCCGTCGCCAATCCACTCAACATTCCGTTGTCCGGGTTCGCCGCGAAGTTCGTCACCCGCCTCTATCACCTGTACGCGATACCCCGCAACGCGAACAGGTGGGCCGTTGCACTGGGATATCTCACCAACATCCTGTTTGTCCGGCCGCTGGTGTCGATCGGCTTCGCCCAGCCGTCGTGGGCGCGGTTCTCCGCCAGCGAGGAATTCATGCCCGCACCCGCTGCGATGCAGCCCCTTGACGAACAGATGTACACCGACGACCTCCGCTACCAAGAAGCCTCCGATCGGGCGGCGGCGCCATCGCAGAGAAACTGAGCGCGAAGAGAATCTCGGCGGTGCTAAGCCTGCGGCGGATCGGCGCAGGCCGGCTCCGGCAGATCCAGATCGGCCTTCCACAGGTGATAGACCTGAAGGGTCAGCCCGTAGTACTTGTCGGTCTCGCCGACCCATTCCATGCCCACTCGTCGTGCTGTGGCGACGGCACGATGATTGCCCGGCCGGATGACCGCGAACACCTCACTGACACCTGCGTTCTCGAAGGCCTGGTGCGCGACCGCGTGACCGGCCTCCGCGCCGTACCCGTGACCCCACGTCGCGGGGGCCAGCTGCCATCCGATCTCCAAATCTCTGCACTCGGGCGGTAGCGGGAGCAGGGCCACTCCCCCGATCACCTCTCCGGATCGCTTTTCGGTTATCGCCCAGCGGCCCAAGGGTAATCCGGCGGCGTCGCTCTCGGCCATCCACACGCCCAGCACGCGTCGCATCTCGGTGCGGTCGACGATGGTTGGCAATGCCGGACACAACCAGCGAGCCACTTCCGGGGCGCCGTAGATTGCGCAGGCCGCGGCATCGTCGTCGAGGCGCCATGGCCGCAGGATCAGGCGGTGGGTCTCGATGCGTCGTGTTTCGGCGTCGAGTTCGACGTGGCGATGCTCAACCACGTCGGCCGCCCGTGATCGGCTGTACACGGCCATATCTGCCTTTCGCTGCCCACATGGTGAGCAAGCATGCCTTGGTGCACGCAAGCGGTCATCACCCCGCGAGCCGAATCACCCGGGTGAATCGACTCACCGGACGATGACACCTCACCCCCATCGTGCCGACGCTGAACATGCGTGGCGAACTCGGCCGCCACGGTGCGTGGGAACGACATCTCTCACCCGAACCAGGAGCGCGATGAACACATCGGAGAACACGCGTGCGGACGTCTTGGTGATCTTTGGTATCACCGGGGATCTGGCGAAGAAGATGACTTTTCGCGCCCTGTATCGTCTGGAGCGACGCGGGCTGCTCGACTGCCCCATCGTCGGCGTGACCCGCCGCGACTGGTCTTCCTCGACCCTGCGCGAGCACGCGCGGCGCGCCGTCGAGGACACCGGCGAAGGTATCGACGACACGG
>Ga0164243_10016167_pt1 | contig 10252 bp, 5 predicted proteins | sample OricompcompostOP_FD_108781 | JGI IMG/M metagenome (GOLD analysis project Ga0164243, IMG submission 108781) | Organic Plus compost microbial communities from Emeryville, California, USA - Original compost - Organic plus compost (OP) | ecosystem: Engineered > Solid waste > Mixed feedstock >... | reverse complement strand
GATGCCGAACATGCCGATCTGGGCCGCGCTCAGCCCCCACGGTTCGGCGGCCAGCGGCAGCGCGAGTCCGCTCCACAGCGTGCCGAACGAGGCGAAGAGGAACAGGGCGATCATCCGGCGCGAGACGAACAGCGGCTCGGAAGAGGCGCCCCAGCGAGGCCAGCACGTCGCCGTAGGTCCGGCGATTCGGCCGATGGTCTGCGAGCAGCCGCTTCAGCACCGCGATCGAGAGCACGGCGAGAAGCAGCGTGAGCGTGATGTAGACGCTTCGCCACCCCCACAGTTCGGCGAGGGTCCCGGCCAGGACCCGGGCCCCGAGGATTCCGATGATGACTCCGGAGGTGACGACTCCGAGCGTGCGACCACGCTCCGCCGGCGCCGACAGATCGGCGGCGAAGGCGACGGTGGTCTGCACGACCACGGCGAACAGGCCCGTCGCTGCGATGCCGACGAGGAACGGCCAGACACCGGGGGCGACCGCGGCCACCAGCGTGCCGAGGGCGGCGAGGAGGAGCTGACCTCCGATGAGCCTGCGCCTGTCCCGCATGTCCCCCAGCGGGACCAGGACGGCCAGGCCGATCAGGTAGCCGATCTGCCCCGCTGCCACGATCCATCCGAGGTCGGACTCGGGCATCCCCAGGTCTCGCCCGATCTCCGCGAGGACGGGCTGTGCGACGTAGACCGTCGCGACGGCGACTGAGCAGACCGTCGCGAGCAGCGCCCTCCGGCCGTGCGTGAGTCCCACATCATCTCCAATCAGTAGCGATTTGCAACTGATTCAGTATGGCAGAATGGTTTCGATCTGCAACTCATTGGGAGGCGTGATGAGCTCGATCGTGCATGCCGACGACGTGACCTGGACCGACCCGACGTGCCCGGTCGCGCGGACGCTCGACCTCGTCGGAGACCGGTGGAGCTTCCTCATCGTTCGCGACGCGATGGACGACGCCCGCTCGTTCACCGACTTCCACCAACGCACGGGGGTCGCGCGCAACATCCTCACCGACCGCCTTCGTCGCCTCGTCGATCACGGCATCCTCAGACGAGAGACGGCGCCCTCCGGACGACGCCAGGTCTACGTCCTCACCGACGCGGGCCGCGACCTCTTCACGGTCATCCTGGCCCTGCGCCAATGGGGCGAGAGACACGCGTTCGACGACGACGAGGCACGTTCCACCCTCGTGGACGAGAACGGCGACGCGCTGGCCCCGCTGGTCCCGACCGACGCTCACGGCCACCGCGTCGGCGCCGACTCGACCGAGGTCATACGGCACCGCTGACGGGGTCACGCGGGACCCGCCGGCTCGGCTTACGATGGAGGGCTATGTCTGCGCCCGTCATCACCTACCCGCCGGAGCTGCCGGTCAGCGCCGCGCGCGACGAGATCGCGGCGGCGATCCGCGACCACCAGGTGGTCGTCGTCGCCGGCGCGACCGGGTCGGGGAAGACCACGCAGCTGCCCAAGATCTGCCTCGAGCTCGGACGGGAGCGGATCGCGCACACCCAGCCGCGGCGCCTGGCCGCGCGCACGATCGCCGAGCGCGTGGCCGAGGAGCTGCGGGTGCCGATGGGCGGCCTCGTCGGCTACAAGGTGCGCTTCACCGACCAGGTGTCCGACCAGACGCGCGTCGCGCTGATGACCGACGGCATCCTGCTCAACGAGATCCACCGCGACCGCCTGCTGCGCCGCTACGACACGATCATCATCGACGAGGCGCACGAGCGCTCTCTGAACGTCGACTTCCTGCTCGGCTATCTCCGCCGGATCCTCCCCGAACGCCCCGACCTGAAGGTGATCATCACCTCGGCCACGATCGACCCGGAGAGCTTCGCGCGGCACTTCGCCGCCGCAGACGGCTCCCCCGCCCCGGTGATCGAGGTGTCGGGCCGCACGTATCCGGTCGAGATCCGCTACCGTCCGCTCGTCGACGAGGCCTCCGACGCCGACGGCGCGCAGGACGCCGCGTCCTCCGCCTCTCCGGCGGCGAAGGGCGGCCGGAGGCGCGCGGCGGAGGGCGAGCCCGCGGACGAGGTGTCGGCCATCGTCGCCGCCCTCCGCGAGCTCGACCGCGAAGCGCCGGGCGACGTGCTCGTGTTCCTCCCCGGCGAGGCGGAGATCCGCGACGCCGCCGACGCCGTGCGCGCCGCCTACGGCCGCGACGCGAGCCCCACCGAGGTCCTGCCCCTCTACGGCCGGCTGTCGGCGGCCGAGCAGCACCGCGTCTTCGAGCGGTCGACCGTGGCCGGGCTCCGCCGGCGGGTGGTGCTCGCGACGAACGTCGCAGAGACCAGCCTCACGGTCCCCGGCATCAAGTACGTCATCGACACCGGCACCGCCCGCATCTCGCGCTACAGCCACCGCTCCAAGGTGCAGCGGCTGCCCATCGAGCCGATCTCCCAGGCCTCGGCCAACCAGCGCTCCGGCCGAGCGGGGCGCACGAGCGACGGCATCGCGATCCGCCTCTACGCCGAGGAGGACTTCGGCAAGCGCCCCGAGTTCACCGAGCCCGAGATCCTGCGCACCTCGCTCGCCTCGGTCGTGCTGCAGATGCTCTCGCTCGGCTTCGGCGACATCGCGGACTTCCCGTTCCTCACCCCGCCCGACTCGCGCGGGATCAAGGCAGCCCTCGACCTGCTCGCCGAGCTCGGCGCGGTGACGCTCGGCGAGGCCAGGGGCGGCTCCCGGACCGCCGGGGACGCCCCTCGCCTGACCCGGATCGGGCGCGACATCTCGCGCATGCCGATCGACCCCCGGTTCGCCCGGATGCTCATCGAGGCGGGCCGCACCGGGGTCGTCCGCGACGTGCTCGCGATCGTCGCGGGCCTGTCGATCCAGGACGTGCGCGAGCGTCCCTCCGCCGACGCCCCGCAGGCGGTGCGCGACGAGGCCGAGCGGATGCACGCGCGGTTCGCGGACCCGACCAGCGACTTCCTCGCCCTGCTGAACCTCTGGAACCACCTGCGCACGCAGCAGCGGGAGCTGGGGTCCAGCGCGTTCCGGCGCCTGTGCCGCAGCGAGCACCTCAACTACGTGCGCGTCCGCGAGTGGTTCGACGTGCACCGCCAGCTGCGCACGCTCGTGAAGGACGGGACGAGCCGGGGGTCCTCGGACGCGGCGGCCGACCCCGACGCCGTGCACAGGGCGCTTCTGGCCGGTCTCCTCTCGCAGATCGGCGTGCTGGACGAGCGCACCGCCGCGAAGGGCGCGACCAAGACCCCCTCGCCCCGGGAGGCCAAGCGCCGGGTCGCGGAGTACCGCGGCGCACGGGGCGTCCGCTTCTCGATCTTCCCCGGATCGGGGCTGCGCAAGCGCGGTCCGCAGGCGGTGATGGCCGCCGAGATCGTGGAGACCTCGCGCACCTTCGCGCGCACGGTCGCCGCGATCGATCCGGCCTGGGCCGAGGCCCTCGCCGGCGACCTCGCCAAGCGGCAGGTGTCGGAGCCGCACTGGTCGAAGGACGCCGGCGCCGCGGTCGCGTTCGAGAAGGTGACGCTCTTCGGCGTCGAGATCATCCCCCGCCGGCGCGTGCAGTTCGCCCGGATCGACCGCGCGGGCGCACGGGAGCTGTTCCTGCGCCACGCCCTGGTCGAGGGCGAATGGGACCCGACGCGCCTGGACAAGAGGGTGAGCGCGTTCTGGCGGAGCAACGCCGAGCTGCGCCGCCGCCTCGAGAAGCTCGAGGAACGGGAGCGTCGTCGCGACATCCTCGCCGGCGACGAGGCGGTGTTCCGCTTCTACGACGAGCGGATCCCCGCCGAGGTCTTCGACGTCCGCTCCTTCGAGAAGTGGTGGCGCGACGCTCTCGCCTCCTCCCCGCGCCTCCTCACGATGCGCGAGGAGGACCTGCTCGACGACGCCGACCGCGCGGACCAGGGCGAGTTCCCGACCCGCTGGACGCAGGGCGATCAGGTGCTCGGCCTCGCCTACCGCTTCGACCCCGGCGCCCCGGACGACGGCGTGAGCGTCGTGATCCCGCTCGCCCTGCTGCAGCAGATCGACGACGCCGGGTTCGACTGGCAGGTGCCCGGGCTCCGCGCCGAGCTGGTCACCGCGCTCCTGCGCGCCCTCCCGAAGGCGATCCGCCGGCACGTCGTCCCCGCCGCCGACTGGGCGGAGCGGTTCGGGGCGGAGCTGGCCGCCGAGGCCCCGGAGCATCACGACGGGCGCCCGCCGCGGTCCCTCGCCGACGCGCTCGCGAAGCTCGTCCAGCCCCTGGCCAACCAGCCGGTCTCGGCCGGGGACTTCGACCAGGAGCGCATCCCCGGTCACCTGCGGATGAACTTCCGCGCGGTGGACGAGCGCGGCCGCGTCGCAGGGTCCGGCCGCGATCTGCGCGCCCTGCAGGCGCAGCTCGCCGACCGCTCCCGGGCGAGCGTGGCCCGGTCGGTGCGCACGGCCGCTCCGGCCGGACGCGCGACGCCCGCGGGAGCCGCGGCGGTCGCCGACGCCTCGGCCCGGTCGGCGCTGCGCGAGCGCACGGGCATCGCCTCCTGGGACCTCGGCGACCTGCCGGCCGTGCTCGACACCCGGGTCGCCGGCGGCGTGGTGCGCGGGTACCCCGCCCTGGTGGACACGGGGAAGAGCGTCGACCTCCGCGTGGAGGCGACCGCGGACGCGGCGGCCGCGGCGACCCGCGACGGCGTCCTGCGCCTCGTCCTGCTGAACGTCCCCTCCCCCGCCGCCTATGTGCAGGAGCACCTGACCTCCGCCGAGAAGCTGGCCCTGGCCGCGTCGCCCTACCCGTCGGTGTCGGCGCTCATCGAGGACTGCAGGGCGGCGGTCGCCCGCGCCGTCATCGAGCGCCACGAGCCCGGCGGGGTCGTGCGGTCCGAGGGCGCGTTCGCCCGCGTGCGCGACGCGGTCTCGGCGGCCATGGTGGACGAGCTGTTCGCCTGCGTCTCGCTCGTCGCGCGCATCCTCACGAGGTCACGGGACGTCGAGCGCGCGATCAAGGCGGGGAACTCGCTCGCCCTGCTCGGTCCCCTCAACGACATCCGCACCCAGCTCGCCGGCCTCCTCCCGCCGGGGTTCGTCTCGGCGACGGGGGTCGAACGCCTCGCCCATCTCCCCCGGTACCTCGACGGGATGCTGGACCGGCTGAAGACCCTGAGCGAGACCCCGGGCAAGGACCGCGCGCGGATGACCGAGTACGAGCGGGTCGCGCAGGCCTACGCCGACGCCGGCGGCACGATCCCGCTGCCGCCGGGGTCTCCTCCCGCGCTCGTCGAGGTCCGGTGGCTTCTGGAGGAGTACCGGATCAGCGTCTTCGCCCAGCGCCTCGGCACCGCCCAGCCGGTGTCTCCGCAGCGGATCGCCAAGGCCCTGGCCGAGCTCCCCCGCTGACCCGACCCGCGCTCACGGCGGAGGCGTAGCCTGGCGGTATGGCTCACGCGATCGTGTACACCGCCATCGGCGGACCCGAAGTCCTCACCCTCGTCGAGATCCCCGAGCCCGAGCCCGCGGCCGGAGAGGCCGTGGTGCGCATCGAGGCGGCCGGGGTCAACCCGATCGACGCGAAGCAGCGCAGCGGCTTCCGGCCGCTGCCCCCGATCACCGAGCCCCGCCGCGTCGGGTACGACGGCGCGGGGGTCGTCACGGCCGTCGGCGCCGGGGTGACCGCCGTCGCCGTCGGCGACCGTGTCGCGATCCGCGACACCCCCGGCACCTACGCCACCGCGCTCTCGGTCCCGGTGGCGAACCTCGCGCCGCTGCCCGACGCGGTGACGGCCGCCGAGGGCGCGGCGCTGGGCGTCCCCGCCGGCACGGCCTATCAGTCCCTCCGCTCCCTCGGCGTCACCGACGGGGACGTGCTCCTCGTCCACGCCGGGTCGGGCGCGGTGGGCCAGGCCGCCGTGCAGTTCGCCGTGGCCTGGGGCGCGACCGTCGTCGCCACCGGGAGCCCCGCCTCGCACGAGCGGCTGCGGGAGCTCGGCGCCATCCCGGTCGCCTATGGCGAGGGGCTGGAGGAGCGGGTCCGCGCGGCGGCTCCGCGCCCGGTCACCGTCGCTCTCGACGGCGCTGGAACCGACGAGGCGATCGACACCTCCCTCGCGCTCGTGCCGGACCGGTCGCGGATCGCGACGATCGTCCGCGGCCCCGACGCGGCGTCGTTCGGCATCAGGGCCTTCAGCGGCGGGAGCCCGGTCCCGCTGAGCGCGCAGGAGCGGGAGTGGCGCGCCGAGGCGCTGCCCGCGACGATCGCCCTGATCGCCTCCGACCGCTTCTCGGTCGAGTTCGGTCCCGAGCTGCCGCTCGCCCAGGCGGCGGAGGCCCACCGTCTCGTCGAGGCCCACGCCGCCCACGGGAAGATCGTCCTCGTCCCCTGAGCCCCGTTCACGACGACGGCGACGGCTCCGCGGACGGACCGGAGCGCGCCGTCCTCGGGCGCGCGTCGCGACGAGCCCGTGCAACAGTTCGACACACGCGGGGGCGTCTCGTGTCGGCGCACGCGAGAATCGAGCGCATGAGCACCGACCCCACCCGCCCGGCGCCCGAGGGCGCAGCGTCCGCGACGGACGGGCCGGGCTTCACCGCCGACGGGACAGGGTTCGCCACCCGCCAGGTGCAGGCGGCCTACGTGCCGGGGCAGGGCCAGAACACGGCCGTGCCTCCGCTCTACCAGTCCGCGGCCTACCAGTTCGGCTCGCTCGCCGAGGCGAGAGACCTCTTCGCGCTGCGCACGGTCGGCAACATCTACAGCCGCAACGCCAACCCCACCCAGCAGCTTCTGGAAGAGAGGGTGGCCGCGCTGGAGGGCGGCGTCTCGGCGGTCGCCGTCGCCTCGGGGCAGGCCGCGGTCGCCGTCACCCTGCTGGCGCTGGCCGGCCGCGGCGGGCACGTGGTCGCCGCGACGCAGCTCTACGGCGGATCCGTCGACCTGCTGCAGGAGACGTTCGCGGACTTCGGGATCGGCGTGACCTTCGTCGACCAAGACGATCCCGACGCGTGGCGAGCCGCGGTGACGCCACGGACCCGCGCCTTCTTCGCCGAGTCCGTCGCCAACCCGGTGGCGCAGGTGCTCGACATCCGGCGCGTCGCCGAGATCGCGCACGCGGCGGGCGTCCCCCTGGTGGTCGACAACACCGTCGGCACGCCCTATCTCGTCCGTCCCGGCGAGCACGGCGCGGACTTCGTCGTGCACTCCGCGACGAAGTTCCTGAGCGGACACGGCACCTCGCTCGGCGGCGTCGTGGTCGACATCGGCTCCTTCGACTTCGGCGCTGAGCCCGGCCGATGGCCCCAGCTCACCGGCCCCTATGCCCGCTTCGGCGACCTCGTGCTGTGGGAGCGCTTCGGCCGCGGACTCGCCTTCGCCGTGCTCGTGAAGTCCAAGTACGTACACGACCTCGGCCCCTCGATCTCGCCGTTCAACGCACAGCAGATCCTGCTGGGGATCGAGACCCTCGACCTGCGCGTCGCCCGGCAGAGCGCCTCGGCGCAGCGGATCGCGGAGCATCTCGCCGCCCACCCCGCCGTCGCCGCGGTGCATCATCCCGGGATCCCCGGCAACCGGTGGCAGAGCCTCGCCGACCGCTACCTCCCCCGCGGAGGACCTTCGGTGTTCTCCTTCGATCTCGTCTCCGCCGGCGACGAGGGCCGCGATCTCGACCGCGCGGAGCGGGTCGTCGACGCCCTGCGGGTGATCCGCCTCGTCGCGAACATCGGCGACGCGCGCAGCCTCGTCGCCCACCCCGCCTCGATGACGCACTCGCATCTGAGCGCCGCGCAGCGCGCCACCGCCGGGATCGGCGGGACGACGATCCGCCTCTCGATCGGCATCGAGGACCCCGCCGATCTCCTCGCCGACCTCGACCAGGCGCTCGACCGCGTGTGAGCCCGCCGCGCTGTCCGCTCGTCGAGCCGGGGACGACGAGTCCGCGAAGCTAGAATCGGAAGGTCATGCCCTCCGCCTCGAACTACGCCGCGCCGCGCCTCGACTCCCGTCCGGTCGAGACCTTCTCCTCGACCCTCGGCGCCCTCGCCGCCCACGTCGGGGCGCCGGCTCCGGAACGGGCCGAGACCGCCTACACCGGCATCGCGATGTCGACCGCGTCCGTGCGGCCCGGCGATCTCTTCGTCGCCGCACGAGGGGCCAACGCCCACGGGGCCCGGTTCGCGGCCACGGCCAGGGACGCCGGCGCGGTCGCCGTCCTCACCGACGCCGACGGCGCAGCTCACCTGCCCGAAGACCTTCCCGTGCTCGTCGTCGACGACCCGCGACGTGCCGTCGGTCCCGCGTCGGTGCAGCTCTACCGCGACCCCGCGTCGTCGCTCACCACGATCGGCATCACCGGAACCCAGGGCAAGACGACCACCGCCTTCTACGTCGCCGCCGCGGCGGGCATGGACTCGTCCGGCACGATCGGATCGATCGGCACCACGGTCGGCGACGTCCTCTTCCCGCCCGAGCTCACCACGCCCGAGGCGCCGGAGCTGCACGCCTTCTTCGCCGTCATGCGCGAGCAGGGGATCCGCACGGTCGCCGTCGAGGCGTCCAGCCACGCCCTCGTCCAGGGACGCGTCGACGGCTTCGCCTTCGACGCGGGGATCTTCCTGAACCTCGGGCACGACCACCGCGACTACCACCCGACCCAGGCCGACTACTTCGCGGCGAAGGCCCTGCTGCTCACCCCCGAGCACTCCCGGGTCGGCATCGTCGACGTCGACTCGCACTGGGGCAGGACGCTCGCGGCCCAGGCGACGGTCCCGGTCCGCACGACCTCCGCCGCCGGCGGCGAGGCCGACTGGCGCGCCGAGGACGTCGAGCTGCGCGCCGACGGCTCCTCCTTCCTCGTCCGCTCCCCGCAGGGCGAGGCCGTCCGGTTCACCACCCGCCTCACCGGCGCCTTCAACGTCAACAACATCCTCGCCGCCGTCGCGAGCCTCGCCGAGCAGGGACGCTCCCTCGACGAGATGGCCGCAGGCGTCGCCGCGCTCCCCAGCGTGGAGGGCCGTCTTCAGCGCTTCGACTTCGGACAGCCCTTCACCGCGATCGTGGACTCGGCCCACAAGCCCGAGGCGATCAACGCCGCCCTGCGCGCCATCCGGACCACGGCGCCGGACGGCCGCCTCATCGCCGTGCTCGGCGCGAACGGAAAGCGGGACACGTCCAAGCGCCGCATGATGGGCCGCTTCGCCGCGATGTTCGCCGACGTGCTGATCGTGACCGACGACAACCCCTACGACGACGACCCGGCCGAGATCCGCGCGGCGCTCATCGACGGCGCCCGCTCGTCCCGCGCCGAGATCGTGGAGATCGGCGACCGGCGCGAGGCCATGTCGGCCGCGGTGCGGATGGCCAGACCCGGCGACACGGTCGTGATCCTCGGCAAGGGCCACGAGCGGTACCACGCGCTGGCCGGGGGCGAGATCCCCTGGTACGACCCCGACGTCCTCCGCGAGGTCATCGAGGCGCTCTGAGCCCGACCAGCGCCCAGGGTCGCCAAGCCTGAGCGGCTGAGCGGCGCGGATCGGCTCACGGGCCTGACCGCGCGGGTCGGACGGCGCGGCTCGGACGGCGCGGGTCGGACGGCGCGCGGGCCGAGCGCGGACCGGAGGGCGCGGACGGCGGGTCAGCCGAGACCGTCGTCCGCGCCCTCCGGTCCCGTCGCGATCGGAAGGCCCGGCGTGTTCGACCATGCGCTCCACGACCCGGGGTAGACGATCACCTCGCGCCCGATCAGCGCTCCCGCGAGCGCGAGCTGGGCCGCCGTCACCCCCGACCCGCAGTACGCCGCGACCGGGACGCTCTGACCGGCGCCGGCCGTCTCGAAGGCCGCCGCGATCTCGGCGGGCGGACGGAACCGCCCGTCCGCGGTGAGCACCTCGGCGATCGGCAGGTTCCGCGCGCCGGGGATGTGGCCGGCGACCGGGTCGATCGGCTCGCTCTCGCCGCGGAACCGCTCGGGGGCGCGGGCGTCGAGGAGCACGCCCGTCCACTCGGCCACCTGCGCGGTGTCGAGCACGTCCGCGGTCCCGGGGGCGCCGAGCCGGACGTCTCCCGGCTCGGGCGTGACCTCGCCGGTCTCGATCGCGCCGCCGGCCGCCCGCCACGCCGAGAGGCCGCCGTCGAGCACCCGCACGTCCTCCAGCCCGGCGCGGCGCAGCGCCCACCAGACGCGCGAGGCGGGCAGCGATCGCGAGTCGTCGTACACCACGACCGGCTGTCCCGCCGAGATCCCCCAGCGCCGGGCGGCAGCCGCGAGGTCGTCGTCCGCGGGCAGAGGGTGGCGTCCCTCGCCGGGCGCTCCG
>Ga0164243_10016165_pt1 | contig 10253 bp, 7 predicted proteins | sample OricompcompostOP_FD_108781 | JGI IMG/M metagenome (GOLD analysis project Ga0164243, IMG submission 108781) | Organic Plus compost microbial communities from Emeryville, California, USA - Original compost - Organic plus compost (OP) | ecosystem: Engineered > Solid waste > Mixed feedstock >... | reverse complement strand
TTGCTTCGCGCGCGCCGAAGCTCCACAGCGGCTGCACGCTCAAGGTCGCAAGGCCGGTGGCTGGATCGACGCTATGGCGCCACGCGATCACATCGATGCGGTCGCAAGTCGCCGACACGCCGCCGCGCACGAGGCTCGCGATGATCAAGGTGTGTTCGAGCGTCGCGCCGCTCGAGCCCGAGCTCTTCAACACGGTGTGGCCGAAGTTGTTGTAGGTCGTGAATTGCCACAGATATTCACTGAGGCGTTCGAGCTCGGCGGCATCGACGGGCCGCACGTTCAATTGTCCTGCCGAGCCGCTCGCGGCACGAAGGTTCGCGGTCGTGCGATCGAGATAGGCGCATTTGTAGACGCGCGCTTGCACGTATACCTCGGGTGATCCGGGCCGCACGCGGCCGAACTCGAAATAGCGCGGATCGTCGTTCGTCGCGACGAGACTCGAATACTGAGGCGCGTGCTGCGCGCTCGTTTCCGACCAGCCGAGCGCCTGATTCCAATCGTTCGTGCAGAGCTCGAATTGCGCCTGACTCGCGCCGAGCGTCGGATCGATATCCGTGTTCTTGAGATGCATGGTCGCGACCACGTCGTGACCGTTCGGCGCGGATTCGTTGTAGAAGTCGTCCGGCGTGCGCTGGCCGGCGTAGATCGCGGTCGCGATCTCGAGATCGCTTTGTGCGACCGGCCGCGGATCTGCGCTCGAAGTCGAGGCGGATGCGGGGTTTGCAGGTGCATCGCCGCCGCCTCCACCGGCGCACGCAGCGAGTAACGACACCATCAGGAAGGTGAGCACTCGATGCGGTTGTGGATGCGTGTTGAGCACGGATGTCTCACGTTGCAATCGTCCCGACCACCCGTCATCCCGACGCAAGTCGGGATCGCATTCGGCACCGCGCCATCGTCATCCCGACGCAAGTCGGGATCGCAATTGGCACCGCGCCATAGTCATCCCGACGCAAGTCGGGATCTCATTTGGCACCGTAGCCAGTGGCGGTCCCGACTTGCGTCGGGACGACGGGGTTGGGTTTTGCCGGACCTACTTGCTCTATCGTCCGTACGGCTGCGCGCTTGAGGGCGCGCGCGCCTCTGCATGAGAAGGTTCGAAGCGGTTTGACGTAATCGCGTGGGGGACACACATATATATGTATGTGCGTGTGTGGCTAGAGGAACTCGGGCGAGATCACCGGCTCGAGAATGCGACGGCGCGAATCGAGCGAAAGCGCATCCCACTGCACCTTGCGCGTCGCCTGCGCGCGCAGCTGGCGATCCGTCGTTACCCGCACGGGTTTGCCCTCGACCGGCGGAGCGCGATCGGACAGGCGCAGTGTCGTGGTCGTCTGCAGCAGATCGATCACCGCAGCGAGCACCGTATCGTTGTTCGTCAGCCCGCCGTGAGATTCGCTCACAAACCACGTCGCTGCGTTCCGCCATTGCGCGAGCGCGAGCGGCACGGTGCCATCGCCGTCGCGCGTGATCGTGTATTCGAATTGATTCTCGACGAGGCGGACCGACGTGATCGTTTCCTGCGAGGTTCCCGCGATCAGCGCACACCGCGCATCCGCTGGCGGCAGCCTCGCACGAATCTCACGCGCTTCGCGCAGCAAGGTTGCATTCGGGGCCAACTCATCCTGCGGCCAGGAGCGCGGATCGAACAGATCGATGGAAGTCAGCGCCGGCGTAGGCAGCATTTGATACAGCCCAGGCAGCGCGAGAAACACCTTGCGCGCGAGCTCTTCCGCCGAATGCGATTGATCGAGCGCCGCAAGCTTGCGCACCGTGGGATAAACCGCACGCAACGCCTGCACCGGCGCGAACGACCCTTCATTCGGCGCGCCGAGCTGCACGAGTCGCTTGATGCGCGATTGCGTGTCGAGCGTGAGCGCTGCGCGAGCGACGAGCCCGCCCATGCTGTGTGCGACGAGCATGACCTCACGCTCGCCTTGCGCAGCAATGTGGTCGAGGAGCGCGCGGCCGAGCTCGAACAGATCGCAGCGCCAGTCGAACGGATAGAACACCGGCCGGAACCCGGCGATCTCGAGCATCAACTTGAGCTTCAAATAGCCCGGCAGCATCACGCCCGAGGCGGTCAGCGGCTTCTCGGCGGGCATCGCGAGCTCGAGGATGCCGCCGTTCGCGATCGCCACCGGATGCAGCCAGATCAAATGCGGCGAGGTGCCGAGCTTCGAGCCCATGATGCCCGGCAGTATGTACACGATCGGCCCCGCGCCATTCGCGCGAGTCGCGGCGAGCTTCGCGTACTGGCACAGCTCGCGATATTCCTGCTCGCCGAAATAAGCGCTCAACAACATCGCGTGCGCGCCCGAGCGCAGCAGCGCCACGATTTGTTCGTCGTGCAGATCGCCGAGATTCGGAACAGCGGGATTCGACATGGGTTCAATGAGCGGGTGGAGCATCGCCCGGCGCGATGACCTTCACTGAAACGGTCATCGGCGCGGCGGTGCGAAACGTGAACGTCAGCGGCAGGGTCGCACCCGCGGCGAGCGGCTCGCGCAGGCCGATCAGCATCAGGTGCAGGCCGCCGGCCTGGAAGCTCACCGGCTCATCGGGCTGCAGCGCGACGCTTTGCACCGGACGCATCCGCATCGTGCCGTTCGCTTCGCTCGTGACATGCATCTCGACGCGCTCGGCCACCGGCGTTGCGACGGCGACGATTTCATCCGCCTGCTTCGACTCGACGCGCGCGTACACGGAGGCGACGGTGCTGCCCGGCGGCGTCGCACGAGCCCAGGCATTCTCGATCGTGATCGCGGAACGCGGGCTGCAAGCGCTCACCAGCAGCGCGATGCATGCGATCAAGGCTCTCATGCGCGCTCGCTCAGGGTCGTGCGGATCACATCGCACACCGCCTTGATTGCGGCACCGCGCGAGGTGCTCTTGCGCCACACCGCACCGACCGTACGGGTCGGAATCGGTTTCGCGAAGGCCTTCACCGTGAGGCCCTGGCCGGAGCCGAAGGGGCCACGCGTCGCCAGCTCGGGCAGGAGCGTGATGCCGAGGCCCGCCGCGACCATTTGCCGCAGCGTCTCGAGGCTCGTCGCGCGATAGTCTTCGTTCTCCTTCACGTCGATGCGATTGCACACATCGAGCGCCTGGTCGCGCAGGCAATGGCCGTCTTCGAGCAGCAGCAGCGTTTCGCCCGTCAAGTCGTCGAGCTTCACCGAAGGGCGTTTGGACAGCGGGTGCTGGTTCGGCACGGCGACGGTGAAATTCTCCTCGTACAGCTCCGTCGCTTCGAGGCCGTCCAGGGCGACCGGCAGCGCGAGGATGCCGAGCTCGATCTCGCCGCTGCGCAATTTCTCCAGGAGCGCCTGCGTCTGATATTCGTAGAGCATCAGCTTGAGCTGCGGCAGCTGCTTGCGGAGCTTGCGCGTGACGAGCGGCAGCAGGTAGGGGCCGATCGTCGGGATCAGCGCGAGCTTGAGCTTGCCCGACAGCGGATCGTGCTCATTGCGCGCGAGCGATACGATCTCGTCGCTTTCTTCCAGAATCCGGCGCGCGAGCGGCAGGATCTTCGCGCCGGTCTCGGTGAGCGTCACCCGCCGCGGCTGACGTTCGATCAGTTGCACGCCGAGATAATTCTCGAGCTTCTTGATCTGGGCCGAGAGCGTCGGCTGGCTCACGTACGAACGCTCGGCGGCCTTGCCGAAATGCTTCGTGTCCGCCAACGCGACGAAGTAGCGCAGATCTCGCAGATTCATTCGACTCTCAAGCTCCGATAGCCAATGGCTATCGACAAGTGTAGAGCTATACTCTCGCGCATGTCTCCTCGACAAGCGCGTTTGTCCGCCGGCGTCGTCGTGGTGCGCGACACCGACTCAGGCTGGCGTTACCTTTTGCTGCGTGCCTTTACGCATTGGGATTTCCCCAAAGGAATGGTAGAGCCCGGTGAGGAGCCGCTCGCCGCCGCGATTCGTGAAGTGCGCGAGGAAACGTTGATCGAAGATCTGCGTTTCGAATGGGGTCACGAGTTCATCGAGACGGGGCCCTACAGTCGCGGCAAGGTTGCGCGCTACTACATCGCGCGCAGCGAGACGCAGTCCGTCACGCTGCCCGTCATCGAAGAGCTGGGTCGGCCCGAGCACAATGAGTTCCGCTGGGTGGATGAATCGTCCGCATTGAAGCTCGTGTCGGCGCGTGTCGTACCGATCATCGAATGGGCCGCGGCGAAAATCGCGTGAAAAAAATTCTCATCGTCGGTGCGGGTTTCGCCGGGCTGAATGCGGCGAAGCGGCTGCGGCGGCTCGCCAACGTCGATGTGACGGTCATCGATCGCGAGAATCATCACCTGTTCCAGCCGCTCCTTTATCAAGTCGCGATGGCGGCCTTGAGCCCCGCGGATATCGCAGTGCCCATCCGCAGCCTGCTCGTCGGCCGCAACGTGCGTGTGATCAAGGCGGCGGCGCAGCGCATCGACATCGAGCGTCGCTGCGTCGTGACGGATGTCGGCGAGTTCGCGTACGACTATCTGCTACTCGCGTGCGGCGCGCAGCATGCGTATTTCGGGCACGAAGAATGGGAGCCGCTCGCGCCCGGCCTCAAGAATCTGCCGCAGGCGACCGAAATTCGGCGCCGCGTCCTCGATGCATTCGAAGCCGCCGAGCGCGAGACGAATCAGGAAGCGCGGCGCCGGCTGCTCACGTTCGTCGTCGTGGGCGGCGGGCCGACGGGCGTCGAGCTCGCGGGCGCGATCGGCGAGATGAGCCGCTACACCTTGGCGCGCGATTTCCGCAGCATCGATCCGCGGCAGACGCGCGTCGTGCTCGTCGAGGCCGGGCCGCGGATCCTGGCGACGTTCGACTCGAAGCTCGCGGCGCGCGCCATGCGCGATCTCGAATCGCTCGGCGTTCAGGTGTGGACGGGTGCGGCGGTCACGGACGTGAGCGCGGAAGGGGTTCGCATCGGCACCGAACAGCTCGCCGCGGGGACGGTGCTGTGGGCCGCGGGCGTGAAGGCAGCTGACATCGGCGCGACGCTCGGCGTGCCGCTCGATCGTGCGGGGCGCGTCATCGTCGGTCCGGATCTCACGATTCCAGGGCATCCGGAAGTGTTCGTCGTGGGCGACATGGCGCATGCGGACGATGGGCACGGCAATCCGCTGCCCGGCGTCGCGCTCGTCGCCATGCAGCAAGGAATTTATTTCGCATCGGTCGTGAAGCGCGAAGCGAGCGCGGCGACGCCGCAGCCGCGCGAGCCGTTCCATTATGTCGATCAAGGCGCAATGGCGACGATCGGCCGCAGTCGCGCGATCGCACAATTCGGTCGGCTGCGCTTGTCGGGTGTGTTCGCGTGGTGGTTCTGGCTGATCGTGCACATCTATCGCCTGAGCGGCTTTCGCAATCGCCTCTCAGTGCTGATTCAGTGGGCGTGGTCGTATCTCACGTTCACGCGCGGCGCGCGGCTGATCGTGGGCAAGGAGTGGCAGTCGTACGCTCCCGGTAAACACTGACCCTCGGTGCTCCCGACGCAAGTCGGGACCGCAGTTGGCGGAGTGCCGGATGAGGTCCCGACTTGCGTGGGGACGACGGGGCAGAGTGCCGGATGCGGTCCCGACTTGCGTCGGGACGACGTGGGCACGCGTCAATCGCGGAAGTTCGTGAACTGCATCGGCATCTCGAGCTTCGCGCGGCGCACGAGCGCGATCGCTTCCTGCAGCTCATCGCGGCTCTTGCCGCTCACGCGAACCTGCTTGTCCTGCAGCGCCGCCTGGACTTTCAGTTTCGAATCCTTGATCAGGCGCTGGATCTTCTTGCCGAGCTCGGTTTCGATGCCCTGGCGCAGCGTGACCGTCTGTTTCGCCGTCGAGCCGGTGATCACGGGATCGTCGATCTTCATGCACGCGACGTCGACGCCGCGCTTCGAGAGCTTCAGCATCAGGATGTCCATCATCTGCTTGAGCTGAAAATCGGCCTGCGCGGTCAGCGTGACGACGAAATCCTTGAGCTCGTATTTGGCATTCGTGCCCTTGAAGTCGAAGCGGGTGCCGACTTCGCGGTTCGCCTGATCGATCGCGTTCGCGACCTCGTGGGCGTTCAGTTCCGAAACGATGTCGAATGAAGGCATGGCTGCTCGGGGTCGAAGGGGTAGGGAAAAGAATAACAAAGCCGGCATGCAGGACTGAATTTCGCTCCCGTGAGGTTGAGGCCACAACCTCGCGTGACAACCTCGACGTGTATACAGCAATCCTGGCACCGGCCCCGCCGCTGCTGCGGGATCCCATGAGGCGGCGAGCCGGCGGAGTATCCAAATTAGGGGTCAGGTCGCATGAATTTTTTGGGCCCAACGGAGTAACCTTCCGCCTCCCCGCGACGTCCAAGGACGCGACGGCTCGATGAGCGGGCCGCTCCGGCGCACAGCGCGGGGTTTGCAGAAATGGGGCGGCTCGAAAGGCCATTGATGGAGCTCATGTGAATACGCACGCAAGGCAGCAATCCGCGGTGGCGGCTTCCAGCGACGACACGACCTTGGATTCAGCGAGCGAAGCATCGGACGCGCGCGTCGCAAGCGTCCGTCCGTTCCCGGGAGCGCACAGCACGCCTGCCGTCTTGCCCGTCGACAAAGAACCGCGCCGCATCGCACCGTTTCTGATCGCCGCCCTGTTGATCGCCGCCGGCGTGCTCACTTGGTGGGTGTTGCGCGAGCCCGCGACGCCGCCTGGCGCCGATGCCAAAGTCACCGCTCCTCTCGAGCTCTCGCAGGTTGATCTCGCCGTCGTCGAGCCGCGCGTGTTGACGCGGCTCTTGCCTCTGTCCGGCTCGCTCGCGCCGGTCGTGCAGGCGACGGTCAAGTCGAAAGTCGCGGGCGAGGTGCAGGAGCTCACGGTGCGCGAAGGCGAGGACGTGCGCGAAGGTCAGCCGATCGCGCGCCTCGATACCCGCAACCTGCAGGCCCAATACGACCGCGAGCTCGCATCCGTCGACAAGGCGCGCGCCGATCTCGAGCTTGCGACCTTGAATCGCGACAAGAACCGCTCGCTGCTGGAACAGAAATTCATCTCCCAGAACACGTTCGAGCAGACCGAGAGCGCGTACGCGGGCAGCGTCGCGAATCTGAAGCTCGCCGAAGCGCAAGCGCGGCTCGCGAAAATCAATCTCGATGACGCCCTCATTCGCGCGCCGTTCGCCGGGACGATTGCCCGACGTCTGGTGCAGCCGGGCGAAAAGGTGTCGCCCGACACGCCGGTCGTCGCGCTCGTGGATCTGCGCGAGCTGTTGCTCGAGGCTGCGGTGCCCGCCGCGGAGATCCCGGCGGTGAAGATCGGCCAGACCGCGCGTTTCACCGTCGGTGGTTTCGGCTCGCGGCAATTCGAGGGGAAGGTGCAACGCATCAACCCCGTCACCTCCGAAGGCTCGCGCTCCATCCTCATCTATCTTTCCGTTCCGAACGCGGATCGCGCGCTGAAAGGCGGCATGTTCGCGCAAGGCCAGCTGATGCTGGATACCACCGAGCCCGTGCTGTCGATTCCGAGCGCCGCCGTGCATTCGGATGCCGGGATCCCGGTCGTCTATGCCTTCGAAGAGGGCAGGATCGCCCGCTACGAGGTCGTGCTCGGCGATCAGGTCGAAGGCAGCGAGTTCATCGAAGTGCGCTCGGGGCTCACGCAAGGACAGCGCGTCATCGTCGCGAGCATCGGGGATCGGAAACCGGGAGACGCGGCGATCGTGCGCGGTGAAGGCGCGGCGGGCCGGACGCGGTAAGGACGCGGTAAGAGAGAGTTTTCGCAAATGAGGTCCCGGCTTGCGCCGGGATGACGGCCCCTTCTGTTCATCGCCTTATGTGGATCACGCGCACCAGTATCAATCAGCCCGTCTTCGCGACGATGGTCATGCTCGCGCTCGTCGTCACGGGCGCGTTTTCGTACCGGCTGCTGCCGGTCGAGCAGATGCCGGAAATCAACATGCCGACGGTGTGGATTTCCGTGCCTTATCCTGGCGCCTCGCCCGAGGCGATTGAAAGCGACGTCATCAAGCCGATCGAGAACGTCGTCAATTCCGTCGACGGCGTGAAGAACCTGTTCTCGACGGCGCGCGAAGGCATCGCGCAGATCGAGATCGAGTTCCGGCTCGAAACCGACATCGCCGTCGCCGCACAGGAAGTGCGCGACAAGATCGCGCAGATCCGCTCAGGGTTGCCGCGCGAGATCCGCGACCCGACGATCGCGCGCGCCACGAACGACACGACGCAAGGTCCGGTCGTCGCGCTCGTCGTGTACTCCGAAAAGCGCAGCCTGCGCGATGTTTCGACGCTCGTCGAGCAGCAGGTCGTCAAGCGCCTGCAGAATTCTCCCGGCGTCGGCAACGTGTTCGTGAGCGGCGGGCTCGAGCGGCAGATTCAGATCTTCCTGCGGCCCGAGCAGCTGCAGAGCTATCGGGTCGGTGTCGATCAAGTGATCGCCGCGATTCAGGCCGCGAACCAGGACCTGCCCGCGGGCAGCATTTCCACGGGCATGCGCGAGCAGCTCGTGCGCGTCGAAGGCAAGATCAAGGACCCGCGCGGCTTCGAGCGCATCATCGTCGCGAACCAGGGCGGCGCGCCGGTGTATCTCTCGCAAGTCGCGGACGTCGTCGACGGCGAGGCCGAGGAGCTGTCGATCGCGCGCGTGAACGGGCAGCGCTCCGTCGAGATCGACATCTTCAAGGTGCAGCAGTCGAACATCGTCGAGGTCGGCGAAGGCGTGCAGGAAGCGATCGCCGAGCTCAAGGAGCGGCTGCCGGAAGACGTGAAGATCGACACGCTCTGGTCGAACGCGGACTGGATCAAGGCGTCGCTCGATCGCGTCAAGGCGACGATCGTCGAAGGCGCGATTCTGACGATCCTCATCGTGTTCTTCTTCCTGCATTCGTGGCGCTCGACGGTCATCACCGGCCTCACGCTGCCGATCTCGGTGATCGCCACTTTCATCGCGCTGCACGCGTTCGGCTTCACCCTCAACTTCATGACGCTCATGGCGCTGTCGTTGTGCATCGGCCTTCTGATCGACGACGCGATCGTCGTGCGCGAGAACATCGTGCGCCACGCCGGCATGGGCAAGAGCCATCGCCAGGCCGCGTTCGACGGCACGTCCGAGATCGGCCTTGCGGTGATGGCGACGACGTTCGCGATTCTCGCCGTGTTCATTCCGGTCGCCTTCATGAGCGGCGTCATCGGGCGGTTCTTCCTGCAATTCGGCATCACGGTCGCGGTTGCCGTGTTCGTCTCGCTGATCGTGAGCTTCACGCTCGATCCGATGCTGTCGTCGGTGTGGCCCGATCCGAAGGAAGGCCGCTTCAAGTACGTGCCGTGGCTCGGCCGCTTCATGGACCGCATCGAAAGCTGGATCGATGCGGCGCACCGCGTGTACGACCGCGTCTTGAATTGGGCGCTCGCCTCGCGCCGCTATCGGATTCCCGGCGTCGCGCAGCTCGCGCTCAGGAACAAGCCTGCGGAGACGGCAGTGCCGCGTTGGGCAAGCATGAGCCCGCGCGCGCTGCTCGTGTTGCTTGCGATGTCGGTGTTCGTCGGCAGCGTGTTCCTCGTGCCGTACGTTGGCGCGGAATTCGTCCCGCAAAGCGACGAAGGCATGATCTCGATGCGCCTCAACACCCCGCTCGGCTCGAGCCTGCAATACACGGACGCGAAGATGCGCGATGTCGAAACGGAGCTGCGCAAGATCCCCGGCGTCGAAGCCGTCGTCACGACGGTCGGCACGAGCGACGGCCGCAACTTCGCGCGCATCCTGCTGCGTCTGAGCGATATCACGAAGCACAAGCGCCCCTCGCAGCAGGAGATCGAGAAGACGATTCGCGAGCGCCTTGCGCACATGGCGGGGCTGAGCCTGATGATCAATCAGAACAACCGGCCGGTGTCGATCTCGATCCTCGGTCCGGACACGGGCCGGCTCATGGAGATCTCGGAAGAGCTGATGGCGCGGCTGTCGAAGATTCCCGGCATCGCGGATCTGGAAAGCAGCGAGAAAGGCGCCAACCCGACGATCGCGGTGCGCATCAAGAACGAGCTCGCGAGCGATCTCGGCTTGACGACGGCGCGCATCGGCAACGCGCTGCGGCCGCTCATCGCGGGCGATCAGATCAGCACTTGGCTCGGCCCCGACGGCCAGGACTACGATGTGATCGTGCAGTTGCCGAAGCAGCGTCGCGAGATCATGTCGGATCTGGGCGATCTGTACGTCAGCAGCACGCGCGTCGATGCGAACGGCAATCCCGTGCTCGTGCCACTGCGCCAGGTCGCGGATTTCGTCC
>Ga0164243_10016163_pt1 | contig 10254 bp, 6 predicted proteins | sample OricompcompostOP_FD_108781 | JGI IMG/M metagenome (GOLD analysis project Ga0164243, IMG submission 108781) | Organic Plus compost microbial communities from Emeryville, California, USA - Original compost - Organic plus compost (OP) | ecosystem: Engineered > Solid waste > Mixed feedstock >... | reverse complement strand
GGTACACGCGCTCGCCGACCTCGTCGACGTCGAGGGCCCGAAGATCGTCCACGTCCCGCTCCTCGCCACTGGGGGTTCGCACGCGACCTCAGGCGGCCAGTTCTGGCCTTGGCCAGAGTTGGCCACCCCGTCTGCTGGACCGGGTCCGGAGCGCTCGCCCACGATGGCCGGGCCGCCGACCCGAAGGAGCCTCCCCATGCCGGACCGCCCCTCCGTCCGCACGCGTCTCGGACTCGTGACCACCACCGTCGTCGCCCTGCTCGCGGCGCTGCTCGCCGTCGCCGCCCCGCCCTCGGGCGCCGCGGCCGGCACGCCGACGACAACGGCGGCGGCCGACGAGCACGGCTGGCGCGCGAAGGTGGCGGAGAAGGTGGAGCGCAGGCTCGACAAGCGCGGCAGCAGCGACTTCGTCGTCACCTTCGACGACGAGGCGGACCTCAGCGGTGCGGCGTCGGTCACCGGGTGGGGCAAGCGCGGTGAGTACGTCGTCGACCGGCTGCAGGCGGCCGCCTCCCGGAGCCAGAAGGCGGCGCGGTCGGTGCTGCGGGCGCACGGCACGGACTTCCAGCCGTTCTGGGTGGCCAACGTGATCGTCGTGCACGCCGGCGACGAGGCGCTGGCCCGCGACCTCGCGAGCCTGCCCACCGTGGAGCGGCTGGCGCCCGCCACGCCGTACGAGCTGCCGGAGCCCGAGCCGGCCGCGGCCGAGCCGCGGGTCCAGTCGCTGGAGTGGAACATCGCCTCGGTCGGGGCCGACCGCGCCTGGGCGGACTTCGACGCCCGCGGCCAGGACATCGTCGTCGGCAGCATCGACACCGGCGTGCAGTTCGACCACCCGGCGCTGGTGCGGCAGTACCGCGGGACCCACGCCGACGGGACCGTGACCCACGACTACAGCTGGTACGACCCCGCCGAGGTCTGCGGCGACCCCTCCGGCGGCCCGTGCGACAACGTCTCGCACGGCACCCACACGATGGGCACGATGGTCGGGGACGACGGCGCGGGCAACCAGATCGGCGTGGCCCCGGGCGCCCGGTGGATCGCCGCCAAGGGCTGCCTGGACGAGGAGCGCAAGTGTCCGCCCGGCGCGATGCTCGCCTCCGCTCAGTGGATGCTGGCGCCCACCGACCTCGCCGGGCAGCACCCGCGCACGGACCTGCGGCCGCACATCATCAACAACTCCTGGGGAGAGGCCAACGGCGGCGTCGAGAACCCGTGGTTCGACGAGGTGCTGGCGAGCTGGGAGGCGGCGGGCATCTTCGCCGTCTTCTCCAACGGCAACTCCGGGCCGGGCTGCGACACCACCGCCTCGCCGGCCGACTCCGCACTCGCGTACGGCGTGGGGGCGTACGACTCCGACAACGTGATCGGCGAGTTCTCCAGCCGCGGCCCCGGCGCCGACGGCGACGTGCGCCCCGCCCTCTCCGCACCGGGTGTCGCGGTCCGCTCCGCCGTCCCCGACAACCGCTACGCCGCCGGCACCGGTACGTCGATGGCCGCGCCGCACGTCGCCGCGACGGCGGCACTGATGTGGTCGGTCGCGCCGGCGCTGGTCGGCGACCCGGCGGCGACCCGCGAGATCCTCGACGCGACCGCCGTCGACATGGAGGACCTGAGCTGCGGCGGCACGCCCGGCGACAACAACGTCTGGGGCGAGGGCCGGCTCGACAGCCACGCGGCGGTGGCCGCGTCGCCGAGGGGCGACGTCGGCGAGCTGACCGGTGTGGTCACCGACACCGAGACCGGCGAGCCGGTCGCCGGCGCCACCGTGAGCGCCGTGAGCCCGTCGTACCAGCGCGCCACGACGACCGGCGACGACGGTCGCTACCACCTGGCGCTGGTCACCGGCGACTACGACGTGACCGTCTCGGCGTACGGCTACACCGACGCGTCGTTCGAGGCGACGATCACCGCCGACTCGAGTGCGACCGAGGACGTCGCCCTGCGCGCCGCGCCGCTGACGGCGGTGTCCGGCCGGGTGCTGGACGGCTCCGGCCAGGGATTCCCGCTCTACGCGACGGTGACCGTCGAGGGGGTGCCGCTCAAGCCGATCCACACCGACCCGGTGACCGGCGCCTTCGAGGTCGACCTCCCCCGCGACCAGACCTACACCGCGCACGTGCGCGCCCTCTACCCCGGCTACCGGGCGAGGACCGTCGAGATCGCGACCGACGGTGACACGGCGACCCGCGACGTCAGCCTCACCGCCGACGACCGGACCTGCCTCGCACCCGGCTACGAGCCGGTCGAGCACGGGCTGTTCGAGGACTTCGACGCCGGCACGCTGCCGGACGGGTGGTCCGTGGTGCTCGACACCGAGGGACGCGGCGACGGCTGGGAGTTCGACGACCCGGGCGGCCGCGGCAACCAGACCGGGGGCGACGGCGGGTTCGCGTCCATCGACAGCGCGAGCGGTGTCCTCCTGGAGTCGGCGTCGCTGGTGAGCCCGTCGATCGACCTGACGGCCGAGGCCGAGCCCGTCCTCACGTTCCGCACCGACTACCTGCGCGGCGGTGCGCGCCGGTCGGTCGCCGACGTCGACCTGTCGACCGACGGCGGGGAGACCTGGGCGAACGTCTGGCACCAGGAGGAGACCCGCCGCGGTCCCGCGCTGGTCGCCGTACCGGTGCCGCAGGCCGGTGGCCGCTCCGACGTCCGGGTGCGCTTCCACTACCACCAGGGTCTGACCTACGAGGGCTGGTGGGAGGTCGACGACGTGCTCGTCGGCCGCCGCACCTGCGAGCCGGCCGACGGCGGCCTCGTGGTCGGCACCGTGACCGACGACCTCGAGCACCGGTCGGTCGTGGGCGCCACGGTCGAGGTCGACGGCACCGACGTGTCGACGGTCAGCGAGCCGACCGAGGACGACACCGCGGAGGACGACGGGTTCTACTGGCTGTTCGCGCCCTCCGGCGGGCAGCGGCTGCGGGTGAGCCACGACGTCGAGCAGTACGGCGCCCGCACCCACCCCGTCGACGTGCAAGCGGGCGAGGCGGTGCGCGCCGACCTCACGCTCGGCAACGGCCGGATCGAGGTGAGCACGACCTCGCTCTCCGGCGCGGTGGACATCGGCGCGGACCGGGCGGTCACGGTCACCGTGCGCAACACCGGCACCGCGCCGGCGTCGTACGACCTGGTGGAGCGGGCCGCGTCGACCGCGCCCGCGCCTCCTCGGGCCGGCGGCGCGCCGCTGCGCCGGTTCGAGTCGCTCGACACGGGTGGCCGGGTCGGCCCGGAGGCGACCGCGGAGGGGGCCGCGGCTCCGTCCGCGGACGCTCCGGCCTGGCGCCGGCTGGCCGACATGGACCTCGGTCAGGCCGACTCGCTGGCGGTCCGCGCGGACGGCAGGCTGTACAGCCTCGGCGGACAGAGCGCGACGGCCGTCGGTGGCCAGGAGCGGGTCTACGACATCGCGACCGACACCTGGAGCCGGATCGCGCGGATGCCGGTGCGCGTCACGAAGCCGGCCGGCGGCGCGATCGACGGCAAGGTGTACGTCGTCGGCGGGTGGGAGTACCTCGGCGAGGAGACCGGCGTGACCCAGGTCTACGACCCGGAGACCGACTCGTGGTCGCGCGGCGCCGACATGCCGACCGCTGTGGCCGCGGCAGGCTACGCCGTGGTCGGGGACCGGCTCTACGTGATCGGCGGTCGCCGGGCGGACACCGATCTCGGCAGCCAGGAGGTCTGGGCCTACGACCCGTCGGCCGACGCGTGGTCCCGGGTCGCCGACTACCCGACGCCGATCTCGTGGCCCGCCTGCGGCACCATCGACGGGCTCGTCTACTGCGCCGCCGGGATGATCGACGGCGCGCGGCGGGTGCGCACCACCTACGCGTACGACCCGCGGACCGACGTCTGGTACCGGCTCGCCGACGCGCCCGCGACGGTCTGGGGAGGCGCCTTCGCCGCCCAGGGCGGTCGGCTGCTCCTGGCCGGCGGCTCCGTCGACGACTACATCAGCAACGAGGGCTTCGCCTACGACCCCGCCAGTGACAGCTGGAGCACCCTGCCGTACTCGTCGTACCTGACCCACCGCTCGGCCGGCGCCTGCGGGCTCTACAAGCTCGCCGGTTACCACCCGCCGCTGTCGCTGGAGGACCCGTGGGGCAACATGCCGTGGCTCGAGCAGCTGCCGGACATGGGCGAGTGCGACTCGCCCGGCGACGCCGTTCCGTGGCTCGACGTCCGGAACGGGTCCGGCACCCTCCAGCCCGGGGAGTCCGCGACCGTGACCGTCACGCTGAGCTCGGAGCGGACCGACGTCCCGGGGACCAGGAGCGCCAAGCTGCTGGTCCACGAGACCGCCCGCGGTGCGGTGCCCGCGCTGGACGTGACCGTCGACGTCACGGCCCCGCCGTCATGGGGCGGGATCCGGGGCACGGTGACCGGGCCGGACGAGTGCGACGGATCGCCGGGTGACGCCCCGCTCGCCGGGGTAGAGGTGCGCATCGACGGGAAGTTCGACGACGCCACGGTGGTCACGGACGAGGACGGACGGTTCGAGTACTGGCTGCCCGTCCGCAACGCGCACACCACCGTGACCGCGACCCTTCCCGGGCGGCCACCCGCGAGCCGGGAGGTCCACGTCAAGGCGCACCGCATCGTCGGGGCGGACCTGCGGCTGGCCTGCTGACGAGGGCCCGCGGACCGGACGGGCCGCTCGGCAGCCGTTAGACGGCCTCGACCTCGTCCGGCCAGCTCGGCGACCGGCCGAGCAGGCCGAGCATCCGGTCCGCGGCGGGGGCGCGCGGCGGCACGGGCACGGGGTGGCCGAACGGCGCGCCCGGCCCCCAGATCTCGGGGTGGCCCTGCGGCCACTTCGCGGCGATCCGCAGCACCTCGCGGCAGGACTCCTCGTCGAGGTCGGCGTCGACGCCGATCGAGACCGCGAGGTCCCAGCCGTGCACCAGGTAGTCGATGAAGTGCATCTGCACCGCCTGGGGCGCGGGCACGTCGCCGTACCCCGGGAGCGCGAGCGTCGGCTCGGCGCTGGTCAGGCCCTCGAACGCGGCGACCACGGCCTCGGCCGAGCGCTGCCACTCCAGGCGGAGGTCGGCGTCGGAGTCGAGGTCGATCCCGTCCCACACCGCACGGTCCGGCGGCCGGCCCTCGGCGGCCGCGGTGAAGCCGCGGTTGTTGCCCACCATGTGCCGCAGCAGGTCGCGGACCCGCCACCCGGTGCACGGCGTGTGCAGGTTGAGGTGCTCGTCGCGCACCTGCTCGACGATGCGCGAGGCGGCCGCGACGGCCAGCCAGTCGAGGGCCCGGTGGTCGGTCAGCGGCTGGGAGGAGGTCGTCACGCCGCCGACGCTAGGAGTACGGCGGACCGGTGCACAGGTCCAGGCGGGCCCGGCCGGCACCGGGCCACCGGGGCTCCCCGAGCCGGTCAGCCCGCGTTCTCGAGGACCACCGCGAGCGCCTGGCCGACCCCGATGCAGATCGCGGCCACGCCCCACCGGTCGCCCGACTCGCGCAGCCGGTGCGCGAGCGTGCCGAGGATCCGCGCACCCGAGGCGCCGAGGGGGTGCCCGATCGCGATCGCGCCGCCCTTCGTGTTCACGATCCCCGGGTCGACGCCCCAGGCGTCGACGCAGGCCAGCGACTGCACCGCGAACGCCTCGTTGAGCTCGACGTGGGACACGTCCGCCCAGGTGATCCCCGCCCGGGCCAGGGCGCGGTCGGCGGCCTCGACGGGCGCCACCCCGAACCGCTGCGGCTCGAGGGCACTCGCCCCCCGGCCGGCCACCCGGGCCAGTGGGGCCAGCCCCAGCCGGTCGGCCGCCCTCCCCGAGCCGACGAGGAGCGCGGACGCCCCGTCGTTGAGCGGCGAGGCGTTCCCGGCGGTGATGGTGCCGTCGGTGCGGAACGACGGCTCGAGCGCGGCCAGCGCCTCGACCGTCGACCCGGGGCGGATGCCCTCGTCCCGGTCGAGGTCGACGCCGGGCACCGGCACGACGAGGTCGTCGTAGAAGCCGGCGTCCCACGCCGCCGCGGCCAGGGCGTGGGACCGCGCGGCGAACTCGTCCTGCCGCTCCCGGCCGATCCCGAGCTCGTCGGCGAGCTGCTCGTTGCACTCCCCCAGCGACACGGTCCACTCGGCCGGCATCCGCTCGTTGACCAGCCGCCAGCCCAGCGTCGTCGACACCAGCGTCGCGTCGCCCGCGGGGTAGGCACGGGACGGCTTGGGCAGCACCCAGGGCGCCCGGGTCATCGACTCGACCCCGCCCGCGACCACGACCTCCGCGTCACCGGTCTCGACCGCGCGTGAGGCGGTCATCGCCGCGTCCAGGCTGGACCCGCACAGCCGGTTGACCGTCGTCGCGGTCACCGAGACCGGCAGGCCCGCGAGGAGCACCGCCATCCGGCCGACGTTGCGGTTGTCCTCCCCCGCCTGGTTGGCACAGCCCCACACGACGTCCCCGATGTCGGCCGGGTCGAGCGCCGGCGCCTTCGCGAGCAGGCCCCGGAGGGCGGACGCGGCCAGGTCGTCGGGACGGACCTCCGCGAGCGCACCGCCGAACCTCCCGAACGGCGTCCGCGCCGCGGCGTACACGAAGGCGTCAGTGATGTCGGCCACCGGACATCTGTAGCACGGGCGGGATCAGGCGCCGATGACCCGGCGCAGCCGGCGCATCCCCTCGTCGATCCGGTCCAGCGGGACGGCTCCGAAGCCGAGCACGATGCCCGGCTGCACCGGCCCCATCGCGAAGTCGCCGAGCGAGTGGAACGCCACGCCTTCCTTGGCGCAGTCGGCCTTCCACCCCGCGACCGTGTCGTGGGTCGCGTCGACGCAGGTGGCCGACAGGTGCATGCCCGCCGCGGTCGGCACCGGCCGCAGGTGCGGGCGGAAGACGCGGTCGAGGATCATCGCGATCCGGTCGCGGCGGCGCTGGTACTCGCTGCGCATCCGGCGCACGTGCGCGTGCAGCCGGCCCTCGTCGATGAAGCCGGCGAGCGCCAGCTGGATCGCGGTCGGGCCCTGCCAGTCCGCCACGAACCGGGCCTGCCGCAGCGCGTCCAGCAGCGCCGGCGGGGCGACGCAGTAGCCCACCCGCAGCGTCGGCAGCAGGGACTTGGAGAAGGACCCGACGTAGACCACGCGGCCCTCCCGGTCCAGCGCGCGCAGCGGGTCGATCGGCCGCGCGCCGTACCGGAAGTCGGTGTCGTAGTCGTCCTCGATCACCGCCGCGTCGGCGCCGCGGGCCCACTCCAGCAGCGCGTTGCGGCGGCAGAGGCTCATCCGCACGCCGAGCGGGAACTGGTGCGCCGGCGACACGTACACCGCCTTGGCCCGGGCCGGCAGCTGCTCCACGACGATGCCCTGCTCGTCGACCGGCACGGGTACGACGGTGGCCCGCGCCGCCTGGAACGCCCGCCACGCGGGCGGGTAGCCCGGGTTCTCGACCGCCACCACGTCGCCCGGCTCGACCAGCACCTGCGCGAGCAGCGACAGCGCCTGCTGGACGCCGTTCGTCACGACCAGGTCCTGCGGCCCGATGACCAGGCCCCGCGAGACCCCGAGGTGGCGGGCGATCGCGGCACGCAGCGACTCCGGACCGGCCGGCTCCGAGTAGACCGCTCCCCCGACCGAGCGGCGCACCGCGGCGTCGAGGTGGCGGCGCCAGGCCGGGTAGGGGAAGCGCGAGTCGTCGGGCAGTCCCGGACGGAAGTCGTACGGCGGCCGCTGGACCGGTCGGGCAGCCCGGCCGGCGTCCTCGCTCACGAACGTGCCGACGCCGGGTCGGGTGTGCACGTAGCCCTCGGCCAGGAGGTGGTCGAAGACCGCGGTCACGGTGTTACGGGCCACGCCCAGGGACCGGGCCAGGTCCCGGCTCGAGGGCAGCCGGGTGCCGGCCGGGAGCCGCTGGTCGAGGATCGCCCCGTGGATCTGCTCGTAGATCTGCCGGGTCAGGCCGGCGCCCTCGTCGATCGTGATGTGAAGGTCCATCCGGGTCGACGCTACGACCGGCGGTGGCCCGGCGCCAGGGCCAGTCCCGGGCGCCCCCGACTGGGCCACCGCGCCATCGTGACCGGAGCGCAACCGGCCCTCATCCATCGGCGCGCTCGTGGCTCTCGGCAGGGCGCGCACTCGTTCCTAGCGTCGGCGGTCCAGCCACGAACTCGGGACGGAGAGGCAGATGAGGAGACGATTCGCAGCACGCGCCGCCGCCGTGCTCGCGCTCACCGGAGCGCTGTCGGCGCCGCAGGCCAGTGACGCGAAGGAGGAGCACGGGCCCGGCGAGGAGGTCCGCGACCTGGCGGCCCTGATCCGGCGCACCGCGCCGTTCCACGACGTCGACCGCGCGCTCGCGGCCGGCTGGAGCGTCGAGCCGATGTGCATGGACTACCCGGACGGGTACTACGGGGAGCCGCCGGGCACCATGGGGCACCACTTCTACAACGAGGAGTACCTGCTGGACGGCGGCCACGTCGAGGCGGGCCAGCCCGAGCTGCTCCTCTACGAGAAGCGTGCCGACGGCAGCTGGCGGCTCAACGCCGTGGAGTACGTCATCCCGGCCCGCGACCTGCCGCCGACCGCGGAGCCGCCGCGGCTGTTCGGCCAGGAGTTCCGCTTCTACCCGGACGTGGGCGCGGCCGGCATCTGGGGCCTGCACGTCTGGATCTGGCGGCACAACCCGCACGGGCGCTACGCGAACCTCAACCCGCGGGTGAGCTGCGAGCATGCCGACGCGGAGCCGATGCAGCACTGAGCAGCGCGGCTCGGCGCCACTGCTCCTCGCGGAGCACGACGTAGCCCGGCCGGGCCGTGGCCGGTCAGGTCGATGCGGACGAATGGCACGGCGCACCGCCTCGAGTGCCCACGTCGGCGCCCACCCCGGTGGTCATGGCAGCGTCGTCGGCGCGCCGTCCGGAGCCGGTACGACGAGCCGGTCGCCGATGCCGGCGCGCGCGAACGCGGCCTCGATCTCGGCCATGCCCTCGCTGAAGTGCGCCCAGCCCTCGGCGTGCACCGGGTAGACGTGGCGCGCCCCCAGCGTCTCGACGGCGGTGACCATGTCCGCGGCCCCGAGCGTCAGGTTGACCGGGCCGATCCGCTCGGCCCGGGCCGCGCCGCCGAAGAGGACGGCGACGTCGATCGCTGGGAACCGCTCGGCGACCTCCTCGACCACCTCCAGCGAGGCGTTGTCGCCGCTGACGTAGACCGTCGGGACGACCGGGCCCGAGACGACGAAGCCGATGACCGGACCGGTGATCGGGCCGAGCTCCGCGGGCCCGTGCAGCGCCGGCACCGCCGTCACCCGCAGCCCCGGCGCGGAGGGCAGCGGCCTCTCCTGCCAGGGCTCGAGGGCGGTGACGACCGGGCCGAGCTCCTCGGCGGCGGCGCTCGTGCTGAGCACCAGCGGCACCTCGGCGAGGAGCTCGCGCCCGGAGCGGTCCAGGTTGTCGGCGTGCTGGTGGTGCGAGAGCAGGACGGCGTCGAACGGCCCGAGCGCGGCCGGCGCGGCCGCCGGTCCGGAGAGCTTGGTGAGCGTGTAGTCGGGCGTGCGGTACTCCCCCGGCGGGTCGAACGTCGGGTCGGTCAGCACCCGGGCGCCGCCGATCTCGATGAGCGTGGTGGGTCCGCCGACGTGGCGGAGGACCACCTGGTGGGTCAGCTGGTCGATGGTCATGGCGACCAGCGTGGGCCCGCCGGCCACCGAACGGGAGTGGCTTGAAAGTCACTCCCTGATAGATTCCAGCCATGGCCCGACCGCGCCGCAGCCACCGCTCCCCCACCACCGTGGGAGTCGTGTTCGGCCACGACGCCCCGCTGCTGGAGCTGGCGGTGCCACCGCGCGTGTTCGGGATCGACCTCTCCTCCCGCGGCGGGCCGCGGTTCGACGTGGTCACCGTCCCGGAGCGGCCGGGCCCGGTGCGGTCGACCGCCGGGGTCGGACTGGTCGCGACGCACTCGATCGACGCGCTCGACACCGCCGGCGTCGTGATCGTCCCCGGCTGGCGCGACCCGCTGGACGAGAGGCCGGTTGCCCCGGGGGTGCTCGACGCCCTGCGCTCGGCGTACGACGACGGCGCCATCGTGGTCGGCCTCTGCGGCGGCGCGTTCGTGCTCGGCGAGGCCGGGCTGCTCGACGGCCGCCGGGCGACCACGCACTGGCGGCACACCGAGCTGCTGGCGACCCGCCACCCCACGACCGAGGTCGTGCGCGACGTGCTCTACGTCGACGAGGGACGCATCCTCACCAGCGCCGGCAGCGCCGCCGGCATCGACGCGTGCCTGCACCTGCTGCG
>Ga0164243_10016162_pt1 | contig 10254 bp, 23 predicted proteins | sample OricompcompostOP_FD_108781 | JGI IMG/M metagenome (GOLD analysis project Ga0164243, IMG submission 108781) | Organic Plus compost microbial communities from Emeryville, California, USA - Original compost - Organic plus compost (OP) | ecosystem: Engineered > Solid waste > Mixed feedstock >... | reverse complement strand
TCTGCGCGCCCAACGACAACTACGGCAATCCGCGCCGTGTGATTGTCGTGTCCGAAGTGGACAATGACTGCCCGTATGCAGGCACAAAGCGGCTTGCGGTTATCGATGAGGGCTACGCGGGCGAATCGGCTGTCCGTCAAAAGTTCCCGAATGCGCTGCGCGTGAATGAAGTCAACATCAGCGCGGGTGAATACCGCCGCTGGATGCGTGTTCGGCGGGCCGACGAGGAACTGAAGCAAGAAGAGCGGTGCGGCCGCATTCTGAAGCGCGTGACGGAGGCGCTTCCTGATCAAAACGCTTGGAGCATGGCAGATGTTCGCCGCATCGAGAAAGGATTGCGCATAGGCAACCTGAAGGAAGCGACGAGCAGCCGCTTCTACAACAAATTCCCCGACGCGTACGCCGTGCTGGAGCGAATCGTGCGCGAAGAATGGGAGGCTGATCAACAATAATCAGCGTCTGCTTGCGGGCGAAGAGCCTCTTTGTCCGCAATGCAGGGACGTCTACGTCGGATCGGAGGACGATTGACAGGATTTTCCTGTAAATATTAGTAAAATCGAAAAATTATGCGAACATATGGTCGTGAAAACATGGTTATGTATACATGTTTGATCATCTCTGACTACTGTTCTCCGGAAAAAAGGGAAGGCAAAAATTAATTTTTCACTGAGCTACCATAAGCATAGAAGTAATATATATGTCAATATCAAATATTATGTAGCTCAGAGATATTTCAAAAAGGCTCCCAATACCCTTCCGGGGAACGCGGTCAAAAAATCCACTGTTTACGCTATTTTGTATGCTAAAACTGCAACATGCATCTACTTAACACCATTAATTAAATTCTAAATTCAACCGATTTTTAACGATTTTTGTATGCTAATTTTAAAAATCGATCATCTCATCTCAATTTCACTCGATTTCGCCCAATTTTATGCTATAATGAATATGATACATATCATATTAAACGGGAGGACACAAAATATGTTCGAATTAACGCCTGCCCACGAAATATCGGAAGATGTATTCTATCGAGAAACAAGCTACGTCGACTTCGACGCGTTCGAAACATCGCAGCCGCTCGACTCGGCAATCTTGCTTCAGTTCATCTTCGACAACTCGGCACTCATCACAAAGGCGCTTGAATTTGGATATCCCGACGAGCCGCTGTATCGGGACCATCTGGTACTCGAAAACGTGAAGGTGCTGAACACGCCGCACCTTTACTTATCAATCAGCCGCTACGGCGACGCGATATACGTAAAGTACGGCTCGGAGGACAGCAAGTATTACAAATTTCCGTTGGGGAGGACGTACGAATGAACGTAAAACAAACTCGCACACACAACGAGACGATGAACCTGCCAGAAGTGACGCTGACGCTGGGCGACTCTGTGCTGGTGCTGGTACTTCGCCCGGAGGGAGACGATCCGAACGGGGCCGACGCCTGCGTTCTGAAAGCCGCGGGAAAACGCCGGGAGTTGGTTGCGCTGATGAGCCACTTTATGGAGAAGCATCCGAAGGTGCTGCGCATTACGAATCAGGTATCGAATGAGAAGGAACTGCGGGCGATGCATACGGCCAAGTTCCGCTACTACGGCAAATTCATGGACACAAGGCTGAGCACGGCGCTGGCGTCGCTGAAAGAACGCGGGAGCATTATGCTGGTCTGGGACCGCTAAAATACGAGGGAGAACAAGGGAGAACAAGGGAGTTGGTAAGAATGAAAACGACGAACGGGAACAGCCTCGCCTACAAAATTGTGAACGGTACGGCGTACTATGCGGAGACGCCGGATGCAGTAATACAAGTGCTGGAACAAGCGCGGATGAGCCGGGCACGTATCCGGGTATTCTACGGCGACGTTGAAACCGGGCGTGACTGGATGGAGGAACACGACGTCATGGGAACCGTTGGACGCTCTACCGGGCAGATGAAAGCGCCGATTATGATACATACCGAGCGCAGCATAAGCGGCCCGATCATCCTCGACAACTGTATCGTACGGATCACGATTGACAAACGGGACGTGTACCGTCATCCGAAGTACAACCTGCCGGAGCTTGAATTGCGGGAGCACTCAGCGCCGGACATCGTGCCCGTGCAGCCCTTCAGCGTGTTTGCGGATGGGAAGGAGCAGGCGCGATTCAAGGAGCTTGAGCAAGCCGAGCGCTGGGTAAAGTTCATCAAGGGAGAACGTAACAGCAAATAGATAGGAGGCTATACGATGGGCGTGCATTATCTCGGAAAGCGCATCGACGGCAAAATAGGCCGCTTTGGGGCAAGATTCACTGACGACGAGTTCGAAGCCCTTGTAAAGCGAATCGGCGGCTACTTGCCCAAGGGTTGGGTGGCTTGGCATTTCAACGAGGGCGAGACGGCCCACACGTCCAAGCGGGTGCAGCAGGTAGCGAAGTGCCCGCTTATTCTTTGGGAAAGCCCGATGTACGGGCGGACGCATCCCAGCAAGGAAAAGCTGGAGGAAATTATGATTGAGGAATTGCGCGGGGGCGGAGGCGCTCCAAAGGAGAGGGTACGGTGTGAAAAACGAACAACTGGTGAATAACTTTCTGATGGGCGAAACGAAGGGTAAGGCAAGCAACTTGGAGATTCGAGGCGATAAGCTCGTGAACTACGGCACGACCATCGCCCAACGGGTGAACGGCGTTATCGTCCTGAACCTGACGAAGTATAGCATGAGCACGACGCGCATCCAGAACATGCTTCGGAAGGAAATGCCGAACGCACGCACGACGAGTACCGATGTTCCGAGAGGCGCGAAAGACCTGACGCTGTACCTGTAAGCTATCGTGTAAGCTATCGAAGGATGGAGCCGAACGCTGCCGCTCGGCTCCTGACTTGGGGAGCTTACCCCAAATAAGCTATGGGAGACGGTACCGATGGGAAGTAAAAAAGTGGTAGCAATTTTTGACAACGGCGGAGGGCTGGCTTTGCAGCTTGGAGACGCCTACGCGCACTATTACGACGACATGCGGCAGGCAGCGGCAGACTACCGCGAATACAAAAGCACGGGCACGACGGACGGATGGGAGGGCCACGAACCGGAGCACATGGAAGTTAGCTGGACTTCCGACGACATCCAAAACGGCGGCGTTCGCCTTATGGATGCGGAGAGCATCGAGCAGGCCGTTGGCAATCCGTTCTTTTCGACAGGATGGAAGAACATTCAGGAGTTCGTTGAAGCGCTTCAAACTAAATAAGGGAGTTGGTAAAAGTGAAACTTTCACAAATCGTACAAGAGCAAACCGGCGTTCCGTACGCTATCTCGGCACTGCAAGCTCTCAACGATTATGAGAACCAGTCGGTCGTGGCAACTGAAGAAGACAAGCAGCGTTTCAAGCAATCCCTTCAGGACATCGCGAATCAGGGGAAATATCTCGCCTACAGCCCGACGCTGCGCGAATGGCGCTTGTCGTCCAAGTCTCAGGCCCGCTACAAGCTTTTTGTCAAAATGCTGCCTGAGCTTGTTGAAAAAACATTCGAAAGGGTGTGAGAGCAATGCCGGTATTCTACATGCCGACGCTGCGCACGTACGACATCTTCGTAACGAAGAACAGTTGGGCAGAACGCATCGGTGCGGTGAGTGCTCGCAGCGCGACAGAAGCGCGTCGCAACGCTTCCGTGAAGTACGGCGTGCCGTTCTCGAAGCTGAAGGCGGTGCTGCAATGAGATACACGGAAGCGGACATAAAGTACGAAAACGGCAACTATTGGGTATTGGACACTGGTCGGCATTACGAAGTGATTGAAAACACCATTACACACGGCAAGATTCGATATATTGTCGGATACGGCCCTGGGCCTACGCTCGGCCTTGAGAGGGCCGTCAGGGAGTGTGACAGGCTTGCAGCCCATTGACGTGTATGCGCGGCTCCATATGGCCGCTCACAGGCTTCAGGCAGGCTACCAGACGCTCCAAACGCTTGCCTACCAGTACACCGGCCAGACGGTCTCTCTGACGGCCGTACAGGCCGACGCACCTACAACAAAGCAGCTTGCCCATGCCTACATGCGCATGGGCTTGCCGCCGAAGGAAATTGCGGGACTGCTGCAAATCAGTCAGCGGGCCGTCTACCAGCACTTGGCAGATGAGCCGAAGCCGTGGCTTATGCCGCTGTTGGAAGTGAGCAATACCCTTCAGATTCCAGCGCGGCCGCCCGGCACGGCAATCTTGGACAGCTTTGTGAAGAATAAACATTATGGAGGGAGAAAGGTATGAGCTACAAGCGTATAACGGTAGAGGAAGTCCGAGAAGCTGTCGAGAAGAAATGTTTGCAACTTATTCAAGGGGCGTGGGAGTCCGCATACGATCCTCGGCAATGCTGCGCCCTTCGAGCGGTTTGCATCTACCGAACGGATAGGCTGGATTGGATCGGAAGCGTATATACAACGCTTGAAGTGCCGCCTGAGTACGTTGCCGGTTTTACGGGGGCTTATGACGGGATGCCTGACTTGGCAAACGCGCATTATCTGACGCCGTCTGAACGCGCCGCGTATTACGAGGGCCGTCAAGATGGGGACAACGTTCGAAGGGAGTTGCTGCCGAATGGCTAAAGTCATGCATGCCGTGCACCTGCTGCTGCAAGCGCATCGGCATGCGACATACAATAACGCCCATTTTGGAGACAAGACGGAGGAAATCAAAAAAGCCACCGCCTTGCATCGCAATACGTGGATACTGCCGTATATTCGAGAAGCTGTGCAAGCTCTTTATCCGTGCAACGTATGCAAGGGCAAACGGTGGAATGGTACGGGCCTCGTTTATGTCAGCTACCGTCCCGAACTTCACTATTCGACTGCACCTTGCGAGGCTTGCGGCGGCTATGGATCAGAACTAATAAAGGAGATGATAGAACATGAACAAAATCAATAAACTGTGGGAAGAGCTTTGTCAGGAGCTTGCGAAGGAAAGCAAGCTCGCTCATTGTATGTTTGTGGGACTTCGCAATGGAAGCATGGTCCTTTACACGACGGCCCCGAAAGACGTCGAAAGCGGGGAGAACGTCATTGTAAGAACGTCTCAGGCTTATAAATTTCGAAACGACCTTCCGTTCGTGGAAGGGTCTGGCGAAGCCGTACAGATTCAGCCATGCGAAAGGCGGATGCAGAATGATTGAGCGCATTACGCCTGAAGAAGTCGTTAAAGCGTATCAGCAAACAGGCTTGCAGCCTACGCCTATAATGTTTCTGACGGAGGACGGTCGTGCTTGCGCGCTGACCGCCCTCGCAGTCGCGAATGGGAGAACGATAGAAGACATATGGAAATGGAACGCCGCTCCCTACACGGGCATAAAGGACTTGATTCCCGGATGCCTGTACTCGGAAGAGTATTTAGGCGGCTTTGTGGCTGGATTCGACGGCATGCACGTGTCGTGCGAACGACAAGACGTGTACGCTACCGGGTATAAGGATGGATGCATGGCGCGGGATATGGTGGAAAGGACGTTCGGTATAGGGTTGTGGCCGAAGTAGCAAATGGGAGGATGAGGGCAATGGCTTCAGCAATTGCGGCAACTGAAAATATATGGTTCGTGTGCGTTGGAACGGATCGCTCGACCGGCGATGCGCTGGGGCCACTCGTCGGCTCCAAGCTCAAGGCGCTGGGATACGAAAACGTGGTTGGCACGGTGGAACATCCGTGCCATGCCGTGAATCTTGAGGAATGCATTGCCGACATACCGGCCGATGCGTTGGTGATTGGTATCGACGCAGCGCTCGGCCAAGCGTCGAGCATCGGAAAGATTCTGTTTGAAAACGCGCCCCTGATGCCGGGTGCGGGCGTAAACAAAGCGCTGCCGCCTATCGGCACATATCGCATCGTGGGCATCGTGAATGTTGGTGGCTTTATGGAGTACTTTGTCCTGCAAAACACGCGCTTACACGTCGTGTTCAAAATGGTCGATGAGATTGTCGACATGATCCAAAGGAGGTTTCCGCTCAATGCATCTGAAAAGTGTTCCGCTCCACTTTCCGTGTAACGAAGGGCAGACGAAGGCGTGCCTCGTCAACCTTGAGATGCTGTCCCATGTGTCGGAACGTCTGGACCGCAGCGGGGACCGCAGCGGCTACTTGGTCAAGACATATCGTGTTCTCCATTTTGTGGACGGCGCGGAAATCAACACGACGCTACAGTTTGACGAGATATCAGCACTCTGTAATTTGCAAACATAATCGATCATACGTCGTTTTTGCACAAAAAAGATTCTTGTAAATTTTTGTAAGCGAAAAATCATACACCGTTTTGTAAGAAGAATCTCAATTATAGAATACAAAAGTTATCCACAGTACAAAACGGTGTAAACTTCTTAGTTATCCACAATACACAATGTAAAGTGTGGATAAGAAAGCGGTGAGAGGATATGTTAAAGCCACTTTTGGTTGCAGTTGGCGATAAGCCCTTTCAAAAGGAAGCCATCACAGAAGAGCTTCTTGATTATTTTCTGAGCAGTCCTACTATTATCGGCATCAAGATACAAAACAATTTGAAGTACCCGACGGTTGCGATTTTAGATGCAGTAGAAGCCAAAGTTCATCTTTATTTCAAGTCTGGTGAAAACGTGGAAGAGTTCATCAATCCTTATATCGAAAATATGAAAGGAATGATCAAAATTGATGACGAAAGCATGGATTCGCGAACAAGTATCCGCCATCGTATTTGCTAAAATCGATGAGGCTATGCAGGATGCCATCGTTGCAACGGAGCCGCTGAGAAAAGCGTCCATCAAGGTACGCATGGACAAGCTGGGAATGCTGCCGCAAATTGCGGAGGCGCTTGTCGCAGAATATGAGCGGATGGAATGCCCGGAAGTGCCGGAATACATCTCATTCAGAAGTGTCCACGCGCTGGCCGAAGCGGAAAAGACGATAGACGACAAGCTGCAAGAGGCGATCAAGCAGTATATTCAGACGGGTATGCGCGTCCCGTCCAAGTACGAAAAGGCGCTCGATCCTTTCAGGGCGCGTACCGTAGAATTGAAAAAGCTGCAAGCGCAAATTGAGGCTATCATATCAGCGCATAGGGCTGAAAAGGCATATGACATTTTGCGCGAAGCCGGTATCCCGCTGCCGGATCGGGAAAAAGCCGCGAATCTCCCGGCAATAATCACGATAGAGGGGGCGTCGTTGCTCAAATGAAGTACTTTGAGCAAGAGGAACGTATGTTCAAGCAGCTTATCGTCATATGCGGCGGCAACGTTTCATCGGCAGCACGGTACATGTCGCAGGTTACCGGCCGCTCGGCGGAGGCGTATCGTCTCCATTATTATAGGAAGCTGCGCAAAGCGGACAACCATATAGAGCAAGTTCAAGCACTTATTGACGATCAAAAGGATAAAGTTCGGGAGGCGTTTAGGTATGGGCGTGCGTAGACCATATGGACCAGAAGAAAACGAATTGATTCTCCAAAGCGTGAAAGAATCCAAAAATCACCGTGAGGCCTTTCAAAAAGTCGCGCCGCTGTTGGGTCGTGCGGTGGCTGCAATCAGCCGTCATTATTACGCGCATCTTGCGCCGCGCAATCTGAAAAAATCTACACCGCCTTCGCCGGAACAGGCAGCAGAGCCGATGACGTCGATTGCAACACGGCTTTACGCTGTGGCGGAGGAAGTTCGCGAAATTGAAAAAAGAGCCACGTATTGGGAGCTTGAGGCCAAGCGGCTCAAGGCTCGCGTGGACGAGCTTATAAAGGAACAAGAAAGCATGGCCGAGGCATTCCGAATCGCAAGAAAGTACGAACTGGAAAAGGACAATGAAGGGGTCAGCAAAGCCCCGTAATGGGGCTTATTGACTAGCATCTTAATGCACGATATAATGAGTATGCTCGAAGGAAAATATTTCGAGAATACTCATTATTTCTGTGCATAGAATATGAGTAAACCATCAAAAGGAGATGACAAAATGAACGTGCAACTGAGTAAAACGTGCAAGGCGTGCGGCAAGGAGCGCAAAACGAAACAACTCCGCTACGATCCGAAAACGTTCGATGCGTACTGCGAAAACCCGTACATCTGCGAATCGAACGACCATCCGAACAGCGTACCAAACATCCTTCAGCGGCAGTCGGAGTATGAACTGGTGGCCGCTGACGACGTGCAAGGACGGTTTGAAGAACACCTGTCCGAACAGTATCGCGGCAACGTTGAAAAATTTGAGCGCATTCGAACGCTGCTGACCAAGCCTTTCACGCTGCGGATTATCGATCCGCAAATGGCGAAATTTATTGTTGAATTTGAGGACGCAAACGGCATGAATACGACACAGGCGGTGCGTACGTGCCTCGAAGCTGCGATGCTGAATCCGGCATCGCTCGGAAGCTTCGAACTGCCGGAACCGGAAGCACCGCAGCCGACGCCCGAACCTGCACCGAAAAAGCTTGCGGATCGCAAGGCCGAGGCGGATGAAGGAGACGACAATGACGATGATGACTTCGGGGTGATATAAAATGAAACCGCTGAAAATCGGATTGGATTCGCGTCCGAATCTGGCGCGGGCCATGCAGGAGTCGCCTACGTTGGCACGAGAAGTGCTGGCAACGCTGATGGACCTTGCAGACGAATCCTTCAGCCCTGACAAGGGTATTCGATGGGCTGACCTTCCACAGCATTTGCACGAAAAGCTTACGTATCGGCAGCTTGTGACTGGCATTATGCGTGGCACGTTGGATGCTCGGGAGATTAATCCTGACAGCTTCGACGTCCTGAAGGCTGAAGTCCATCCGCTGTCGTACTTTGCAGACCGGCGCAGCGCGCTTGACAACAGCGTGCGATACGCACGTTGGCGCGCACACTTCGCAATGCCGGAGGGCATGCCAATTGACGAAGTGGCAATTGCTGATATTTTTAGGAAGCTTCTGCGGTATGCTCGGTATGTCGACATCGGTGCGCTGAAGCAGGCGCTCGAATCTCAGCAAATTGCCAGCTTCCGGGGATTGGGCGAGCGAGCCGTCGCGCTGCTTCCGATGATCCCGGCACTCAGATACCAGCAGAAGCTATTCGATGACCTTCACGTTGGCAAGTTTTATGACGCGGTGGGCGCGTTCGACTGCGGACGCCTGCCTGAAAGAAACGACGGCAAGACGTGTCCGGCCTGTGAGCGGCCGGGCATGCACCATACCGATAACTACGCAATCTGCTTAGACTGCAACGCCGGATTCCGCAAGGAGGGATAGCCGTGGATGAAAAGTACGAATGGCTGTGGAAAAACCTACGCCAGCACAGCCAGACCGTCGTGGACCGACGTGGGAAAAATAGCTATCATGCTATTAATCTCGATGCCATTATTCACACAGCCATTATCAATTTGATGGACTACTTTGAAACGCAAGAGGAAGTCCTTCGCATGTTGGACGACGAGTAGAGCCAGAACGGAAACCTTGAGCGGTACTGAAGGGGATATTAGGAGTGTTGGATGATGATACGGATGTGGAGGTGCCCCATGACAGTCAATAAGAACGAGATACGCAGGCTGGATGCGGACAAACTGCTGGAATGGATACGAAGTAACCGTAGCTTCGCGCAAAGCATGATGGACACGGCGGTAAACGAGCGGATGAAGCGATTGGCTAGCGAGATCGAATCAGGCACATTCGACGCCCCGCCCGACGCCAAGGATGCGGAGATTGAGCGGCTGCGAAAGGCTAACGAATTAGAGCGACGCATGTACCATGAATTGCGAGCGGAATGGCAAAAGAGCGAAGAAGCCCGCAAAGCAGCCGAACAGCATGCGGTGGAGCTGGCGAAGCAAGTGCTGGCGGCGGAACAGGTCGCAAAGGCGGCAGCAGAAACAGCATGGGGGCTGGACAAAGAGCGCGTTGAATTGCAACAGCAACTTGCCGAATTGAAAAAGAAGGTTGAAACGTATGCCGCTAAAAACGCAACACTGGAAAACGATAACCGCTATTTACAGGAGCAACATCGACTAGCCGCCGAGCTTGCCACAGAGCAGCGGTACGCGAAGGAACAGGCAATAAAGTGGAATGACGAGTCGGTTCGGCTGCGCCAGCAGAACGCCGAACTGCGCGAAGTGCTGAAATGGTATGCGGATGAGAAAACATACCGGCTCGGGGTGAAAATAACGATGGGAACAGCGCATCCAATGCACGAGCCTATCAAAAGTGACAAGGGGGAACGTGCTCGTGCCATCCTTGACCGCTATAAGGATGTACGATCTTACGAGTGCAGCCGATGCGAGGATATCGGCCGACTCGTGAGGTACGGGAGAAAAGAAGAAGGCGAAC
>Ga0164243_10016161_pt1 | contig 10254 bp, 8 predicted proteins | sample OricompcompostOP_FD_108781 | JGI IMG/M metagenome (GOLD analysis project Ga0164243, IMG submission 108781) | Organic Plus compost microbial communities from Emeryville, California, USA - Original compost - Organic plus compost (OP) | ecosystem: Engineered > Solid waste > Mixed feedstock >... | reverse complement strand
TTCCCCGCCGTCCACAAATCCCAGCACCAGGCAAAGACCTTTGCCCAGTTTCAATGTGTGGTTCCCTGCCTCAAACCGGTAACTATGCACATTTACCGGGGGAAATCCTTTTACCACCAGCGCATTGGCAATTTTCGTTTCCGCCTGACCGTAGTCGTTGGCGGTGGCATTGGTTTCCAGCTCCGGTGCTTTCAGGTAAGTGGTATCGCGCGTGAACGCAGCGCGACGGGGATTGAAGTATCCCACCAAAAGATACACAGATTTATTCGTAGAAAATTGGATGGATGTTCCGGCCGACAGCTGCTGCCTGTACGGAAGGCGCAGGCCTTTCAGTCCCTTCAACTCCGGCGCCGCAGCAAGCACCACAGCAGTAGTGTCTGCAAACACCTGTGCAGTGCTGTCAATGGTATACCAACCTGCCGGAATTTTTAAAGATACGACAGCGTTGGTCAATGGCTTTATTGTGGCAGCCGGTACGTTTGATTGCCGCTTCAGCGAATCAACGGCGCGATGGAAATGGACCAGTTCCTGTTCAAAGGGAATTAACACTTCTGTCCATGTTTTATAAGCTGCATTGGCGCCGCGCAGGGGAATCTTACGCTGCTGCGTTTGCATGCTGTTGGCATAGCGGTACGTGCCTCTGGTGAGCTCAGCCAGCCTGCGATAGCTCTCCACACTTTGCTGCAGCAATGGCAATGCTTTTTCAAGGTCCTCTATGTTGTTGGAGTATTTATACCGCAACACGTGCAGGGCAGCCTCAGCTTTTTGTGCAAAATGATAAGCCAATGCATGATAGCAATGCATATCGTTACGCAGCCGCTCAAATTCTGCGCGGTTCCGGCTCACATGTGCAGCTGCCGCTTCAATAGCAGCCACGGCATTGTCTGCATGCGCTTTTACTTCGCGGATAATTTGTACCGGTGTTTCTCCAATATGCTTTTTTCCGAACCATTCTTTCTCTGCATATTCAATCAGCATTTCGCCTTCGGGACTTTCGCTTTCATATAACAGTGTGAAAAGCCCGTAACGATAGGGATTGATGAGTTGCGTCATCAGCATACCCAGCGTAAGCGTTTGCCGGTTGCCATCTGTAATACCAAAGCGGCGCAGGAGTTTGGGAGCAATTTCACCGGATTGTTCATAAGCTTCGAGAATGCTTCTTCCCTGTTCTGCAGTGCAACCAAATTTAGCGGCCAGTTCGTTGCTCCAGTAAGCAATCTCTTCATTGCGGTTGCGGTCAGCTTTCCAGGCGTAGCGGCTCCAGGCTTTGTACCAGATCCAGTCTCTTTCAATCTGCAACAGTCCTTTGCCCTGTACGCTGTCGGCGGCATAGGGCCAGTCCCAGTAAGAAGCCTGCGGATACAGATGCAATCCTCTTCCGCCCATACTATCGCGCATGCCCTGCACGGATTGTTGTATGAAATCCGGCGAACCATAGCGGAATGGTTCCAGGTTAGCCAGTATGTGCACGTTCTCAATATGAATATTCCCGGCCTTGCTCAGTGTACGATGCAATTCCGCCCATTTGGTGCGGGGACGCGGTGTGGTGAGTGCTTCGCCATTGAACTTGGCAATGGTGTACAGGTTTTTGTACAAGGGCAGGGCAGCCTGCATCACCGCAGGTGCATCGGTATCATGCGCGCGGAGCACTACCGGCGGTTCTTCTGTCTGGTTCAGCGCCTTCAATCCGTCTTTGATGCCGGGAATAATGGTTTTGGTAAACCATTCAATATCGTCGTTGCCTACGCCTTCCATGGCTTCCCCCAGGCAAACCATCAGTCCGACGTTGGGATATTTTTCTACAAAAGCTGCGATGGACTTGCGTGTGTAATCGGCAATAATGGGTATGATGGGTCTTTCACGGTCCTGGGTTTTCAAACCGTGTTTTTCAGCAAAGGGTTTTGATACGATGATGTTGTAAAACATCTGTATCACCCATATGCCGCGCTTGTCGGCCTCTGTGGTGAGGAAGCGGAAAATTTCTTCGTTCTTCTTAAATGTTGCATCGTCCACTTCCACCGCATAAGGATATTCCTTTACCCGCACCAGTGAAGCAAAGGGATGACCATTCCATAAATACAGCGAGTTCATGCGGTTGGCGAGCAGGGAATCGAGGTACTGTATCCATAGTTCCTTGTCATAAAACCAGGGAAACGTTTCGGGCGTATAAGGATATTCATATACATTTCTGCCGGGGAGGTACCAGGGTTTCTGCAACCCCACACAGGCGCCGCGCAATACCATTTCCGGCTGATCGGTTACCGAGAAACCGGCAGGCAATTTTCCCTGTGCTGCAATTTGTGCAGCCAGTTCCATACAACCATATAATACGCCGGTGGCGTCTGCGCCCCCTACAATGGCATAACGATTTTGTACAGTCGAAATATGATAGCCTTCTTTACCGGGCATCGTTTCAGGCAGCAATTGCAGCCGGGACGCTAATTGTTGCACGCCCGCATGTGTCAACTCGCCTATGATGATGGCTTTTCCTTTTTTAGGGAGTGTTTGTTTAGCGGTAATGGATACCGTATATCCTTTTTCCCGGAGTGCCTGCGCCAGCTTTTGCACACCAAATGCAATGCGTGCCTGTGCACCCGGTTGTTGAATGAGTTGTATGGATTCCTTTTGCTGACCAAAGCCTGTCAGCCCGATGAATAATAGCGCTACACCAAAGACAAATAATTTCCACCCATTATTCTTCATGAGCCAATTGGGTTTGTGGTTAAAAAAAGCAGGGGACGGAGAACCGCCCCCCGTTCGTGCTATAAGCACGGCCATATGAAAAAAAACAGACGTGATTACTTAGTTATTACGATCTATCCTCGTTCCTCCTGCTTCACCCGATGCATAAGCAGCTTCCACACAGGCCATGGTATGGATAACATCTTCTACACTGTTATCGGGTGTATCAATCTTTCCCTGCCCCGCCAGCATTACCTGGGCCATACTGCCAATGAAGGCATGTGGAAACCAGGAACCTTCAATATGCTTGCTTTTCCACGCGCCGTATTTTCCCTGCTCTTGAACTATGTATTCAAACGTATCCTGTTCGCCATGCGGATAATTTTTCAATACGCCCAGTCCCGCTTTGATGGCGCCTTTGGTCCCTTCCCATTTCACATACGATTGCTGGTGCCGGGGTCCGTACACATGGGTATGATTGGTGAAAATATTTGCACGCACCATATCCCCGTAATCCATGATGATGGTACTGCGTACCGAAGCCAGTTCTTTCATGGCAGGGTGCTTGACCGTTTTCGCATATACGCCAACGGGATTACCCAGGAAAGAACGCACCAGGTCTATGTAGTGAATACTGTGATAAAGAATTTCCACGCGTGGCGCTTCGTATAAAAACTTCCAAAGCTGCCAGGGCGTATGCACGGTGACATGCACTTCTATATCAGTAAGCGTGCCAATGAGCCCTTCCTCAATCATTTTTCTTGCTTCCACCACAAAAGGCGCATAGCGTAGCTGGAAGTTGACGCCGGCTGTAAATTGCTTTTCCCTGCACAGCTGCAAAATCTGCCGCGCAGCTACCAGGTTTTCACCCATCGGTTTTTGCATGAGTACGGCAGCACCGGCTGGCAATTGCTGCAATACTGCAGGCAGCACTGCACCAGGCACCGCTACATCCCATACCGACTGTGGCGGCGCCTGCTGCAACATATCTTCTAACCGGGCGTATACCTGCTCAATGCCAAACTTTGCGGCTATGGCGTCTGCCTTTGCCGGATCAATGTCAAAGATCCCCTTCACCGGAAAACCGGCCAGCTGGTAGGCCGGCAGATGCGCGTCGTGCACAATACCGCCTGCACCAATGATGTATATTGGCCAGGGATGATCAGGTATTTGTACAGACAACGACATCTTTAATTATTTATACTGCTATTGTACATTCAAACACTGCTTATGTAATTGCCATACGTGAGCAACAGCACAGCAGCAACCAGTACGGCCAGTGCGCCTGCCAATACATTTTTTGTCTGGCGCCTGCAATGCTTCCATTCCTTCATCATCACACCCGCCAGGGTGCTGAACAATACCAGCATAATCATATGAATGGCCCAGCTGGTAAAATCGTATTTGCCCATACGCACGGTTCCCAATCCGTAAAAGAAGAACTGTCCGTACCAGAGCAGTCCTGTCAACAGGGCCATCACATAATTCACCGATATCGCGCCACCATTGCCTGCCAGCGATCCGAATTCACGAAATGTTTTTTGCTTGCTGTGTAAATACAGGCAATAGATCAGCGTAGTCACAAAAGCACCGGTATTGGAAAAAATATATACCACGTTTGTTCGCAGACTTCCTGCGCCCATCTGTTCCGCTACATCTGCTATGGGTTTTCCCTGGTCAATAGAAAAACCATACAAGGCAGATAAGATACCGGCCAGCAGGCAAAGCGGTAGTCCTTTCGCCAGCGAAAAGCCTGCACGATGCTGTTGCTGCTGGTCCAGGTCTTTTTCTTTCCTGCGTCCGGCCACACCGCACAAGGCAATGCCGGCCAGTCCAAGCGCTACGCCGCTCATCAGGTAAGCAGCGCCATTGGTTTGCAATACTTCACCGAGCGTATCATTTACCAGCGGCGGCAACAACGTGCCCAGCACGCAACTGATGCCTACTGAAATGGCATAGGTAAGCGAAAACCCTACATAGCGGATGGCAATGCCAAAGGCTGTGCCACCCACACCATAAGCCATGCCCAGGAAGAACGAACGCTGCATGGCCGATGCCGGCGCCTGTTCCAGCACTGCTGCCAGGTTGGGAATGGTGAGCCAGGCAATCACTACCGGCAACAGCAGCCAGCATACAAATGCCTGGGCCAGCCAGTATGTTTGCCACGACCATCCATGCACCTTCTTCTGCGGCGTATAACAAAGCGCCGCACCTGAAGCACCAATAGCATGAAAGAATACGCCGTTGAGAATTTCCATTCGCTTTTTATTTTTTCCGGGACTCAGGTTCCGGTTTTTGGGTTAGCTGCCGGCATGCATATGAATGCTGCTATTGATACACTTATCATCTGCCTGCTTATCCCCCGCTATAATGCGTAAAATTGTACTGCATTACTATACAATATTTTTTCCCGCTCCCTTTCGTTCGTCAATTCGTTCAATACTTCTTTATAAATATTCCAGGTCCTGGTATAACTTCCTGCCAGCAGTGAAACCGGCCAGTCGCCGCCGCAAAAGCAACGATCAGTTCCGAAATGGCGCAAAGCAAACGCTACATAAGGCAAAATGTCTGCAGCCTGCCATTGATCGCCATTGGCGCAGGTAGTGCCCAGACCGGATAGCTTCACATAAAAATTCCTGTGCTGCGCGGCCTGCATCATCAATTCACCCCAGCGACCAAATTTTTCTTTGGTGCTGATCGGCGGTTGATTCAGGTGATCGAACACCATGCGCAGCGTTGGTATCTTTTCCGCCACCTTCAACGCTGTTTCAATATGCGCCGGCAATATGCCTACCACATCGTACGGGATGTTGTGCTGCGCCAGTATTTGTAAACTCTCCATGACGGCAGGTTGCAGCAACCAGGTTGCATCGGGTTCATCATGGATCAGGTGACGAACGCCTTTGAAATATTTTTCTTTCAAAAACTTTTCTTCCAGCAACCGTTGTGTGGCAGCAGGGTCCGTCAATGGTAACCAGGCCACCACTCCTGCTATCCAGTCTGTGTTGCGGGCGGTGTGCAACATCCATTCCGTATCTTCCAGGTTCCAGGCGGCCTGCACCAGCACTCCTGTGGTAATGCCCGCTGCCTTGCGTTCCGCTTCCAGTTCCTCAATGTTGTACGTACGGTTCAGCAGCGTAGTATTGCCCTTTAACCAGGAATACGCTGCCTGGTCAAAATCCCAGACGTGAACATGCGTATCAACAATTTTTTGCATCATAAGCGTGTAATGCTAAGCAGGCAAACAAGCACATTATTCGCTGCTTACTTCTTATTATTTCTGTAATTCATTCACCCACCCAAATTGCCGGTCAATCATATTATTATGTTCGCCCAGCAACGGAGCGCCTTTATCGCTCACGAGCAACCGGCCATCCACCCGCAGCGGGCATCGTGTAGTGGACACCGTTATTCCATTGGCTGTTTTAACGGTGATTTCCATATTCAATACCCGGTATCCTTCCTGTTGCATCAGTTCATCATAATTCATCACCGGCGCGCACCAGATATCGGCCTTTTCCAAAATGGCCAGCCAATATTCTGCCGTGTTGGTGGCCAGGTGATCAGCCAGTATTTGTTTGATCTGGTCGCGTTTGCTGAACCAGTCGTTACTGTCTGTAAATGCTGCTAAAGGCGGACACTGCAACAATTCGCCCAGCAACACAATATTGCTCATGGCCAGCGCAATGTACCCGCTTTGGGTCTTGTATATGCCGTAAGGCGCTGCAATGTACGCATGCGCACTGTTTACCGCACTGCGTACGGGCAGTTGATTGCCATCATTGTAATAGCAGGTGAGCACTTCAAACTGAAAATCCAGAATGCTTTCAAACATGCTTACCTGTATCAGCGCCCCTTCACCGGTGATGCCCCTGCGATAAAGCGCAGACAGTATGCCTTGCACTGCATGTGTACCGGTGAGAATGTCCACAACAGCTACACCCATGGGTGTAGGATTTTCATCGTGGTCGTTGCTCAACCAGGTAAGTCCGGATACCGCCTGCAACAAGAGGTCCTGTCCCGGCAGATTCTTCCACGGTCCCTCGGCGCCATACCCGCTGATCTCCGCATATATTATGGACGGATTGATTTCCTTTACCGTTTGATAATCCAGTCCCAACCGTTCCATCACCCCCGGCCGGAAATTATGCAGCATTACATCGGCCTGCGCCAGTATGCGTTTTACCTTTTCCAGGTGTCCGGCATTTTTCAGGTCCGCTACATAACTCTGTTTATTGCGGTTGATGGCATGGAAGATGGTTGATTCTCCTTCCACCATTACATCAGACACATACATCTGCCGGCAAATATCGCCGGTGCCGGGTTTTTCAATCTTCACTACCTGCGCGCCCATATCGGCCAGTCGCAGGCTGGCTGAAGGGCCCGACAAAAACTGGCTGAAATCCACAACAAATATATCCTGCAGTAAATTCATGCTGTTGTAACTATTTTATAAACTCCCGGTATATCGCTTCATTGTGTTCTCCCAATTGTGGAGCCGGTTTATGATGGTATATTCTTTTCCCGTTGATCCTTATCGGGCACCTGGTGGTGATGATCTTTTTATCTTTTACTTCCAGTTGCTGTTCCATTTGCAGACACTGGTATGCCTGGTGATTCATCATGGCTTCCCAATCAAGCACTTCCATAGCCCACAGATTTTTATTGTGCAGGCGTTCGAGCCAGTATGCAGCAGGATGTTGCAGCAAATGATCGGCAATGATCTTTTTGATCTCATCGCGCCGTGCAAATGCTTCATCTTTTCCGTACTGTTTTAAGGCAGCACAATCCAGGGCATCTGCCAGTTCATGCACGTCCATCATGGCCAGGGCCAGATATCCTTTGGCAGTGGCGTAAATGCCATACGGCGCACTCAGCAAAGGATGGCCGTTGTTGATATTGCTGCGACGCGGCTGTTGTCTGCTTGCATAGTAGGTGGTGAGCAGTTCAAACTGAAAATCCAGCAGGGATTCCATCAGGCTGATCTCAATCAGTGCGCCCTTACCTGTTTTTTGGCGGCGGATCAATCCGCCGAGAATGCCCTGCACCAGTTGCGCGCCGCATAAAATATCGGCAATGGCAATACCAAACGGCACGGGGCCATTGCTGTCGTTGCCGGTGGTGGACGCCAGCCCGGTAATGCTTTGCAGCAGGAGGTCTTGTCCCGGCTTTGACTTCCACGGCCCCTCCTTCCCATAGCCCGAAATCTCGGCATAGATAATACGGGGATTAATGGCGCTCACTTTCGCATAGTCCAGACCGTTCTTCTCCATAATACCGGGACGGAAATTATGAATCAGTACATCCGCTTTACCGATGAGTTTTCGCAGGACTGCTTTATCTTCTTCCTTTTTCAGGTCTGCCGTAAAGCTTTCCTTATTGCGATTGATGGTATGAAACAGCAATGAGTTGTCATCCACCCAAAGATTTTTGATAGCCAGTTTTCTTCCTGCATCTCCGCCGTTGGGCCGTTCGACCTTGATCACGCGGGCGCCCAGGTCGGCCAGCCGCAAACCTGCCGAGGGTCCCGACAAATACTGGCTGAATTCCAAAACCACTAAGCCTTGTAATGGCAGTTGCATAGATTTCAATTATATCGTGCAGCACGATGGAAACGCAAAACGTGTGAAGGTTCACTGGTGCTTAGCGTTTTCCCATAGCTGCGGTCATCATTTCCTGTTTATTTAAAACTTTTCTGCTTTCCCTGTACAGTCTGTTCATTTCGTTCCAGGTATCTTCCGCGCTTTTCTTGTCTTGCAGGTATTCCCACAAAGGAATGCCGGCGCGTTCCTGGAAATCAAGATAGCCGTCGTATCTCGGTCGTACATACCCGTTATCCATCACCGGCAGTATGGCTGTAAAGAAATTGTTGGTGAGCCGGTTGGCCGCTTCGTCCAGCCAGGCCAGTTTATGACCGGGCTGACCGCCGTGCTGTACATACAAGGTACGCTGACATTCGGGCGAAGCCACCATGGCTGCAAAATCCAGCGCCACCCGCGGGTGACGGCAATGCGCCGAAACCGCTAACCCCGTTCCGCCGATGGTAGTGCGCAATAATTGTCCATTGTATTGCACAACGCCCGCATAATGCAACAACTTGCGGGCATAGCCTTCCCGTGAATAATTGGAGTAGCAGTAAGCAAAGGGACAATACCAGTAGTCGTCGGTAGTGCTCATCAGTTCTGCCACTGCAATCGGATTGCTCCTGAACATTTGCTGGTCCACCAGTGCGTACAACTCTTTCATGGTGGCCATAGCGCGCAAACCGGTTGCGCGATCGGTAATTTCCGTATCGCTGGTAAACGGTTCCTTTCCGTGTGCAATGCAAAAGGTATACAAATTCATCAGCAGGTCAATGGGGATGGCGGGTACGGCCACTTTTCCCCGTTGCGCCAGCGCCAGCACTTCTTCCCATGTTTGGGGAACCGGTATGCCGTTTGTTTCCAGCAGATCTTTCCGGTAACTGGCGGCCGGCGTGGCTGCATCTACTGCCAGCGCCCACTGATGTTTTTCATAATTGTAACTGAGATGAGAGTAGCCCACAGAATGCACCAGTTGATCTTTCAGGTACGATTCGGGCAGGTGTTCATCCAGCGCCAGCAGGCAACCCGTAGCCGCCATGCGACCTACGCTGGGATGATCAATAATGAGCAGGTCATAATGCTTTGCCAGTTCTTCTACCGGGTAGTCGGCAAATTCCTGCAAAGTTCTTTTCTGCCACTGTATCTCCACGTCGCTATGCAATTCCGAATAGCGTTGTGCCAATGCCAGCAAAGGCGTGATGCCCCTGCTGTGTCCCCATGTGATTCCTTTTAAAATGATTTTTCCCATGCTTCTTACACACTCCGTTTATTAACCAGCAACAAATGTTCGCAACGCATCACCAGTTCATTATGCTGGTTAAAAGTCTCAACCAGTTCGGTGACGAGGCCGTATTCAGGCCGTTTATGATCTTTCTTTTCAGTTATGGTAACGGTAACGCTGATGGTGTCACCGATAAATACCGGTTTGGTGAAGCGCAGGCGTTCGTAGCCATAGGTCATGGACACTTCGTTGATAAATTCAGCAGTAAGACCGATAGCTATTGTAAAGATCAATGTGCCATGCGCAATGCGTTTTTTAAATGGCTGTGTCTTACACCATTCTTCATCCATATGATGCGGGAAGAAATCGCCGGATTGTCCCGCATGCAATACAATATCAGCTTCAGTAACGGTACGTCCGCGGGTAGTTCGTTTTTCGTTTAGTTCGAACTCTTCAAAATATTTTCTTATAAACATAGTTGCCGATGGTTTCGGGCCGTGATGCTGCAGTAGAAGCAAGACGTGTTTTGCAATTACATGGCAGCAATACGTTCGTTACGGGCCCGTTTTTTTGCAAAGTACCGGCCTGACAAAGCCGCCGAAATACCCTGCAAATCAAACCATTAAATTAGACTGGGAGGAAACGCTTTCCAATGTCAGGTTTTACTATTATGATGGAAGATTTTACTGTACCTGCGGATATTCTCAGAAGCGAAATCCTATCCGCCAATTACACGGTATACTGACCGTCCAGAAGGAGCCTGCCTGG
>Ga0164243_10016160_pt1 | contig 10254 bp, 11 predicted proteins | sample OricompcompostOP_FD_108781 | JGI IMG/M metagenome (GOLD analysis project Ga0164243, IMG submission 108781) | Organic Plus compost microbial communities from Emeryville, California, USA - Original compost - Organic plus compost (OP) | ecosystem: Engineered > Solid waste > Mixed feedstock >... | reverse complement strand
GAGAATGGTACGCCGATTAACAGCACTGATGCTTACGACCTTGACCCGATTCTGAATCCCGATTCGGTTGAGGATGCTCGTTTCCGTAATCCGTGGGATCTCTCTGAAGTTCGCACGTTTGGTCGCTCTAAGGGTGAAATCACTCAGGAGCTTCGTGCACGTGCTCTTTGTGCTATTGAAAAGATGCCGGGCGCGAATGACAAGGTTCGTTCTGCCGCTACTGGAATTCTTGAAAATTATGATGACGCGAGCGCCACGATCGCGCGTATGGCGCTTGCGACTTCTAGTCCTGAATACATCCGTGGTTGGTCTAAGGTCGCTTCCGGCCGTGGTCATATGCTTTCGGATGCGGAAAAGCGTGCTTTAGAGCGGGCTATGACGCTGACCGATAGCCAGGGTGGTTATCTGGTTCCTTTCCAGCTTGACCCTACTGTCATTATCACGGCCAACGGTTCACGTAATCAGATTCGACAGATTGCGCGACAGGTAGTTGCTACTGGCGACGTTTGGAACGGCGTTAGTGCGGGTGCGGTTTCCTGGTCATGGGATGCTGAATCTGTTGAAGTTTCTGACGACTCGCCTACGCTTGGTCAGCCGTCGATTCCCGTGTATAAGGCCGCTGGTTTTGTTCCGATTACTATTGAAGCTCTCCAGGATGAGGCTAACGTCACTACGGAAGTTGCGCGACTCCTCTCGTTTGGTCGGGACGTTCTTGAAGCTTCCGCCTTTACGGTGGGTACCGGTTCGAATCAGCCGACTGGTTTAATTACTGCGCTTGTTGCTTCATCGCCCACTGTCGTTGTTCCCTCTCTGACTACGGACACGTTTGCTAGTGGCGATGTTTACGCCCTGGATAATGCGCTGCCCGCGCGTTATCGGTCGAATGCGTCATGGCTTGCGAACCGAGCGATTTATAACCGGATTCGTAATTTCGACACTCAGGGTGGCGCTCAGCTTTGGGAGCGTATTCGCGCGGATGTTCCGCCTGAGCTTTTGGGTCGGCCGACCTATGAGGCTGAGGCGATGGATGGCGACCTTAACGTGTCCGTTGACAATTACGTTCTTGTTTATGGTGACTTCGATAATTATGTGATTGCCGACCGTATTGGTATGACGGTTGAATTTGTTCCGCATCTGTTCGGCACGGGTAATAACCGGCCAAACGGTCAGCGTGGATGGTACGCCTATTATCGCGTTGGTGCGGATAGCGTTAATGACGCTGGCTTCCGGTTACTGAACGTTACGTAATGGAGTAATAATTTGGGTGTCCCTGCTAACTTCTCATCTTCCCCACGGATGGAAATAGCAGGGACATCCTTTTATCGGGAGGAATTAAATGCGTACTAGTCTTTATCAGACAGTGGTACCTTTACCTGCATTCGATATTGAGTTGCGTGCCACTGGCGATTATGACGGAATTACGGTTGACCGTGGCTATAAGGACAACTTTTTCCGTACTTCCATGTTTATCATTCATGCCGGAACTATTACGGATGGGACTATTACATTTGTAATGGAGGATTCCGATAACGGATCTTCGTGGAATACGGCTGACGCTAAGTACATGCAAGGCACCCTGCCAACCATTCTTGCGGCAGATGCCGACAAAGTTTACTCCGTTGGATATCTCGGCCCTGCCCGTTATGTGCGCCTGACCGCTTCGGTTGCAAATGGTGCTACCGGCGGCACATGGGGAGCGGTTTGTATTAACTCGGACGGCCGACGGGAACCGGTGACTCACTAATGAAGATTATGCGAGTGCGTGAGCCTTTCACGTATGACGAAAATGGTCAGCCTGTTTCTTTCGCGGCGGGCGATTTGGTGGACGTCGAAACTGTTGATGGATACAAGGGTAGAGAACATCTTTTTGAGGATGTCTCTGTTTATGTCGGAAGGCGTGTAAAGAAGAACGCCCCAGTAATCGAAACTGCTACTCGGAAGCCCGATTTGCCGCGTGCAGTGACGACTCTCAAGACGGGTGCGAAGAATGGATGAAGCATATGCTTATGACTCTCTGAGTCGGGTTTCCGCATATTCTGCAATAAACGATCGATCCACTATTGGCTATACGGTTTGGAAAGTGGCTCGATTTGGTGAATTAGCTACTGCCGCATTGAAGAATTCGTTAGGGCGTCAGCCTCATGGAGCTGATTTTCTTTCAAGCGGCTATCGTCCTTATTCGGTAACCCAGTTCGAAGGCAACCTAATTACAAATGCCGGTTGGACTAGGTTAATGAGTTTGCTTACGGCCACAGGTTCCACACAGGCACTTACGGCTACGTCGGTTCGGATTGGTGTCGGTAATAGTAATACCTCTGAGGATTACACCGACACTGACCTTAATGCTTCGGCGGGTAGCTCTAATCGTTGGTTTCAACCTGTTAATGGTGCAGCTGTATTGGGCACACGTACGATGCAATTCGAAGCGACGTTCGGTGCTTCTGATGGTAATTTCGACTGGAATGAGTTTGGAATTGATGTAGGAACACCTACTGTTTCTGCTGGCAGCACTGTTAATGCTCTGCTTTTTAATCATGCTGCCGGTATCGCTCAGGGCACTAAGGCTAATGGTCAGACTTGGGTGGCTACTGCAACCATTACCTTCAGTTAAGTAGGTGGCCGTATGGCTACCCGATTCTATTACGTAGCAAATGTTGATGCCGATTTTAATCCTGGCGTGTTAGGCGGATGGTTTGATACTTCCGTATATGTTCGAAGGAATTTAAGTACTACTAAAGATGCCGCGACAGAGACGGTTTCCGGACGTATTATCGGAAACGGTATTGGGGCATTCCAGTTAGCGGTTCAGTTAATTTCCCCACCTCTTGCGGCAGGGCAGAATATCTTCTCAACGGTTACTGGAATTAGCCGCTCCCGGGAATTAAGCTCTGCCGATAACGTTCAATATCATCCTTGCTTTATGTGTGTAGTTGATTCCTCTGGAAATCTTAAACAAACACTTGTGAACACAATAAGTTCAGGGTTTCTCAATGCAGAATTAGCAACTTCCTTTTTTGGTATGCCCTATAGAAACAATTCGGTCACAAACTATATTGGAACTTCCGATGGTGATCGGATTGTTGTTGAGTTTGGATTTGGTGCCGCAGCAGGGACAGTAGATCCTGATTGGGAAACTGTTTTAGGTGGTTCAGGAACAGATTACGGAGCATCAATATATAATAACTCAGGTACAGTTCCTTGGATTGAATTTCTTCCTGACTTCATTTTCGTGTCTCCATCTACACCAAAAGATGTAGAGGATACCGCATCAGCGATTGAGTCAATCACTATTAGTGCCTCTCTTCCGTTAATTGAATCAGGGGCAGTTTTAGATGAAATCGAGATTCAGGCTGACGCATCCTTAGACGATTTCGCGAACGTCTCAGACGGTATTGCAGTTGCAGCAAATGGTGGGCTACAGGATACAGGTAGCGCGCTGGATTCTGTTTCGCTGTCGGTTAGCGTTTCGCTTTTGGACTCGGGTTCAGGAGCGGATGCACTTCAGGTTCCAATTCCTATTGATATTGACGATTCGGGTAGTGCTGTTGATGATCTTGTTGCTGCTGTGAGCGGTACGCTTGCCGATGGAGGCACTGCCGACACGATTCTGAGCGTTCAGGCGAGCCTAGGAGCTGCTGACCATGGCAGTAGTGCTGCTGACAGCCTGTCGGCGTTTGCGAGCGTTCCTCTGGGAGACGCAGGTACAGCCGTAGAAGATGCTCTTCAGAAACAAGTCGGTGCGCCATTCTTTGATACGAGCATCGGTGCTGACGACTTAGAAGTTAGTGTTTCTGTTCTACTAACTGATTCGGGCAGCGCTACTGACCAATGTCTTAGTGATGTCTCTAGTGACCAAAAGTCATTAGTTGATAGTGGTGCAGCATTAGATTTTGTTGCGGCATCCGTTTTTGGGGAACTGACGGATTCAGGGCAAGGTACGGAATCGATTACTGCGAATATCGATGCCGAATTAGCTGAATCCGCTACCAGTGCGGAATTCCTTTCAGTTGATGCTGCTGTTCTATTGGAAGATGCTGCGTTTGGCGATCAATCAATATTGGTGCCGATTCCCAAGGGTTTGACTGACTCAGGAACGGCTGTGAGTGGCTTAGATGTTTCAACTTCCATCTATCTATCCGATTTGGCCGTTGGTATAGAGGTATCAGGTATTTCCGCTGATTTGATGCTCGCGGACTTGGTTAATGCAACTGATTTCTTAGGCACAGATAAGCCTGTTGTTTTGGTGGACACAGGTGTAGCCGTCGATTCCTTTGTTGTGTCGATTCCGGGATCGTTAGCAGCAGTTATGCATTTAGGTGATTACGATTCTGCGAACTTTATCGAAGGAGTCATTATTTCTCCGACTGCAAGCTTAGGCGGTCGGCAGGGTCCTAATATTCGAGCGACTATTTCGAAGTCCGCCATGATGAGGGAGGGGAACCGGTAATGCCATGGGATTTAGGGGACAAGGTTCCCCTTTCCGTTGAAATCAAAGATTCCGGCGGACAGTTAGCCAATGCAACTAGCGTGACTATAGCTATTACGCTTCCTGATGGCACTACACATAGTCCTGGTGTTGTGCTGCCGCACGATACCGGAAAATACGCATATGATTACGACACTATTCAGGCAGGCGTACATGTTGTCCGATGGGTAGCTACAGGAACTAATGCGTCGGCATTTACGGATTCTTTTGTGGTGAATCCGATAGAGTCAGGAGATTTTATTAGTCTCCGTGATGCAAAAGAGTTCTTACGACTTGACTTAGATGCAAATACCTATGATGAATTGCTTCGTTACTATATTTCGGCAGCTTGCGCCATGATTGTAGAACGTGTCGGGCCTGTTGCTCCCACTCGATTTGTAGAACAGCGGTGTAGTACTAATAGTCAAATTATCTTGGAGCATTATCCCGTTATCGATGTAGTGAGCGTAGAGCAGCTTCCCGGACTCGTTGCCGTTCCGCAAGGTGATTTAGCAACAGGTCAGCAGGGTTGGTATTTGGAATCTGATACGGGAATTCTTAGACATACACATCTCTGGGACGGTCATTTAGTCCGCATTACTTACCGTGTTGGCCGCTCGCCATTGCCAGCAAATTTCCGTTTAGCAGCTCTTTCGTTAGTGGCGCATTTGTGGCGAACTGATCAAATGAATAGCGGAGGTAACCGTCCATTAGTGAATCAGGATGGTCAGACCATTCACGGTACTACATATGCATTGCCTTACAACGTTCGCCAGTTACTTGGATTGGATAAGCGTCCGCAGAGTCGGGTGATGATCTAATGCCTAGGCATGTATCTACGATTCCCGATGTGGTTTCTGAAATTGTTCGTATCGCTGAAAGTGCTTTAGAGGAAGTGGCCATCTCGGACGGTCCGCCAGTTCCTCCTATGGATACGACACCTGATATTTTGTGCATTGGGTTTACTGGTATAGCTGATGATGATGACGCGATTACCACAAATCGCGAACGCAATCAGCTATCAACAATGCCCGATATGGAGACCTATCGAATTACGTGTCTGTCATCGGCTTACCGTGGCCATGAAAAGAATATGGCGATTGTTCGAAACAGAGCATTTGAAATAATTGATGAATTAAACAAAGTCATTTCTTATGACACCACGTTGGGCGGACGTGTTATGAGGACGCGGATTCTGAGCGATTCCGTATCGCAAGTGCAGACAGATAAAGGCGCAGTCTGCACAGTTCGGTTTGTAATTCAAGTAGAGGCGGTTACACGCTGATGCCGCGTGAAGGAACACGTGAATTACGTAACTTTATTAAGGAACACGGTAAGTTCGATCGCGATACTCGCACATGGATTCGTAAACGAATGCGAGAGTCTGCTCAACCCGTATTAGCCAATGCGAAGAGTAATGCATCGTGGTCTACTCGTATTCCAGGGGCCATTAAGTTGTCAATTAGCTTAACAACAAGGCGAACCGGAGTATCACTACGCGTTAATAGGAAAAAGGCACCCCATGGCAGGCCGTATGAAAATCTAGGGAAGCCAGGGAAATTTCGTCATCCGTTCTTTGGTGACAGAACGCGTTGGTTTGAGCAACCGGCGCGACCATTCTTTTTTCGGGCGGCAGAGCCATGGATTACTAAAATTGATTCGGAGATTGGTGACATTGTTGATGAAGTCGCGCGACGGCATAAGTTCAAATAGGAGGATACATGCCGGTTTTTGACGGCCGACTGCTTTTGCAGATTGCTGCAAATTATACAGATGCACTTGACTTACAGTCGCCTAATGCACCTATTAACCTGAATCGGCAGTACAACTTTCAGGATGGTGTGGGGGTTAATCAGGCTAATAGAATTTGGTCAGATACTAGAACTATTGCAGCGTCAAGCACCGATACTTTAGATCTGGCGGGTGTGCTCTCGGATGCGTTTGGTGCCACATTAACCTTTGCAAGGGTTAAGGCATTATTTGTTTCGGCGCACTCTACTAACACAAATAACGTCATTGTCGGTGGCGGTTCGAATCCTTTCGTTACCTGGGTAGGCGGTGCCGCTCATACAGTAACGGTACGTCCGGGTGGCTGTTTTCTTTTAATTGCGCCTGATGCTACCGGCTATACGGTTACCGCAGGTACAGGTGATATTTTGCAGATTGCTAATTCGGGTGGCGGTACTTCCGTTACTTGCGACGTTGTCATTATCGGAGGAGCGTCCTAATGGCGACTGAAACCGTAATTATGTGTCATCCCCAGTTAGAGGATGGAAAGCGTGTAATTCACGTTTCGGTTGAGGCTGTTCCTCATTGGAAGCGTTGTGGATGGGTCGAATACAAGGGTGAAAAGCCTTTAACCCCTGCTGAGGAAATGGCTAAAGAGGCTAGAGAATTAGCTGTCACACGACAGAAGGGAAATTCATAAATGCCTGCCACGCCTATTAGTACTGTTACCCGATTTTTTCCGACGGGTACCACTAAGTGGATTTATTGCCCGTCTATTGCAAATAAGAACGCTCCATTACGTGCTGAAATCAATGCCGGTACTGACTTATCCGGCGAGATTGCGGAAGTTGAGGGTTGGCAAGTCAGCTCGGAACTGATTGATGTTCCCGATATCAATTCCCGGTTCACTTCAAAGATTCCGGGCCGGACCTCAGCTGACGACTCGTCTATTACGTTCTATGCAGATCCTTCCGGTAATGATGCCCGTGTGCTTTTTCCTCGTGACACTACCGGGTTCATTTTACGTATGGACGGTGGTGATGTTGCCGGTAGGAAGATGGATGTCTTTCCTATTCGCGTTTCGTCTGTGCCGAAGGAAATGGGTACCGGCGATGGTGCCGGTACGCTGACGGTCAATTTTGCTATTACCGCTGAACCGGCGGAAAACGTAAACATTCCGGCTTAACCGACCAAAAAAGTGGGGAAATAAAATGGCTCTTCTTTCCAAAGACCAGATTTGGCAAGTTGAAGACACACTTATTGTGGACGTGCATGTCCCTGAGTGGAATGGCACTGTTCGCTTACGTGGTTTAAGCGGTGCTGAACGCGACGCATTTGAAGCTGAGAGCGTTCAACAGGTGGGTTCAGATGTACGTGTCAATAAGCGGAATTTCCGTGCACGGCTGATTGCTGCGTGTGCTATTAACGAGGATGGCACACCGCTTTTCGATAAGCGTGACATTATTCATTTAGGTCAAAAGGCTGCAAAGCCGTTAGACCGTTTATTTGATGAGTGCTTGCGCTTAAATGGTATGCGGCCTGATGACGTTAAGGAACTCACGGAAAATTTAGAAGAAGTCCCGAACGCCGCTTCTACTTCCGATTAGCTTTAGCTTTCGGCATTCCGGTTTCTGAATTACTGCGTAGGGTTTCTGCACGTGAATTAGCGGAATGGCGGGCATATGAGTATGTTACAGGGCCAATAGGTTCTGAAAGGCATGACATTCTTACAGCCGAGATTGTATACGCGATTGTGTCCGCCTTTCGCGACTCGAAAGCAAAACAGCCTAAATTGGAGGACTTTATTCCCGATTGGACTGTGAAGGAAAATCGTGGCAACAATTCGAGATCTCACAGTTAGATTAGATGTAGAAGCCCGTACCAAAGAAGGTGTTACCCGAACTCAGGTAGCATTTCGTGAAATTGTCCGGAGTGCTGAGGCGGCGCAACAGCAGTTGGATCGTACGGGGGTTCAGGCAAATAAAACTGATGGCATTTTCTCCAGGATGTCATCCAATGTTTCTAGTTTTTCGCGTGGATTTGCGAGTATCGGCACGACGGTTGGTAAGGCGTCTGTCCTTATTGCTGGCGGTGCCGTTGCCTTAGGTGGCCTTGCAGGTGCCACGTCGGCGGCTATCGTTCCCATCTTGGGATTGACTGCCGCTATTTCTCCTGTGATTGGCTTAGCCGCTGGTTTGCCCGGTGTTTTCGTCGCGGGCAAAGCTGCCATGGAAATTTTTCAACTTGCGACGGGCCGATTTCAGGGAGCGTTACAGGCTTTAGCTAAGGGTGGTGTTGAAGAACTAGCCGGAGTAATGGACGACTTAGGTCCTGTGGCACGGCGTTTTGCTGAACATATTGCTGCGGTCTGGCCAGTTTTAGAAGGAATTAGAGAGCGAATCGAGAATGCTTTCTTTGCTGCTTTTGTGCAGCACGATCTTTTTGAAAGCTGGCCGACGTTAATGGATTTTGTTGCGGCAGCAGCAAATAGATTGAGTCCCGCATTAGAGCGTGTTGCCGGATTTATGGGCAATATTGTTACGGTAGCAATAGAGTGGGGAACTTCTTTAACTGCATTCATCCATATGGAGAAGATTCTAAATTCAATAGTCTGGGTTCTGATGCAAATGCAAGATGCCGTAGAGCCTTTGCTTAGAGGCTTCTTTGCTATCAGTGCTTTGGGTGCCGGATTCTTCGCGACGTTTGCTGTTCCGCTATCTAAAATCCTCACTCAGTTCGGACTGTGGTTGGAAAAAATTGTTCGAACTGGCGAAGCGCTTATGTGGCTTAATAATGCTTGGGAAGTTTTAAAGCAGTTTTCTGTTTTGCTGTTTGATCTAACATCTCTGTTTGCCGGATTAATTCGTGCAATGCAAGATGCTGGTTTAGGTGCTTTGGGAGTCTTGGGTCAACTTGTTAAGGCTATGAATACATGGGTGCAGTCTTCTGAAGGTCAAAAGGTTTTGATTGAGATCTTCAAAGCACTGCATGCAATTGGCGAAGCATTCATTCCAGTGCTTCGCGGAATTATTGAAGCGTTAGGCGGATTTGCTCCTGTTATTGCTCGTCTTGCTACAACGGCAGCTCCAATTTTGATCAATGTGCTCAATGCCATCAATTTTGGATTGCAAGGAATTGCTCCCGGTGTAGAAATACTGGTAAAGGCATTTGGCGATGGTATTGCGGATTTAGTGCCTGCGGTTATTGAATTAGGCAAAGCTTTCGGATTAATTCTTTACGCTATTTCTCCACTTCTTCCGAAGCTTGCGGGCATTGCCCAATTTCTAGGTATATCTTTAGCTAATGAGGTTAAACAGCTTGTTCCTCTCTTGCGACTTTTCGTTGAGGTGTTAGGCCATTCGCTACAAATTATGACCCCACTTGGATCTGCTATTTTGCGTTTAGTAGCTGGTGGATTAAGTGTTTTTCTGGAAATGCTTATTCGCATTTTGCCAACGGTCGCAGAAATTGTAATGATTCTCGGAACCTTTTTTGTGCAAGTGCTATTCGAGATATTAAACGCTGTTGCGGGTGTACTCCCATATATTGCTGACCTCGTTCGATTATGGGGAATTGAATTCATCAAAGCGTTAAAGGTTCTTCTTCCCATGTTGCAGGATGTAATCGTTCAATGGATTCGCTTGTTGCCCGCTATTCTTAATTTGCTTCCTCCTTTAATTGAGTTTGGCATGAAGTTGTTACCGATTATTGTTGATGCGTTTCGGGCAATGCTGCCACATTCGGAAATGTTTGCGCGTTTGCTGGCTGAAATTTTAACTCGCTTGATACCACTAATTCCCGAATTCTACAGTCTCGCCAATGCGTTGATTCCACTAGCGGCAGATTTGGCAAGATTAGCTATTGTCGTTTCAACAATGCTACTCCCAGTTGTCGAAAGAATGCTCCCTATTGTCATTAAGGTGACCGAAGGAATTGTTCGGTTCTTTACATGGATGTTTAACGTCTTGGTGGGAAACAGTATTATTCCTGATTTAGCTGAGCAGATTATTGCATGGTGGCATTGGGCTGTTAATGGTGTGAAGTCAGTTGTTCAATGGTTT
>Ga0164243_10016158_pt1 | contig 10255 bp, 9 predicted proteins | sample OricompcompostOP_FD_108781 | JGI IMG/M metagenome (GOLD analysis project Ga0164243, IMG submission 108781) | Organic Plus compost microbial communities from Emeryville, California, USA - Original compost - Organic plus compost (OP) | ecosystem: Engineered > Solid waste > Mixed feedstock >... | reverse complement strand
GTCGATGGCGCCGTGTTCGCGCTGGGCGGTGGCGAACAGGTCGGCGACCTGGTCGGAGTCGGTGACGTCGACCTGGACGAAGCGGGCGCCGATCTCGTCGGCGGCGCGGCGGCCGGCGTCGGCGTCGATGTCGGCGAGCACCACTCGGGCTTCTTCGGAGGTGAACCGGCGGGCGGTGGCGAGGCCGATGCCGCCGGCGCCGCCGGTGATGACGGCGACTCGGTCCTGCAGGCGTGGGGTCATGGGTGTCCTCCTGGGTGTCAGTCGACGGCGATGAAGACGTTCTTGATCTCGGTGAAGGCTTCGGGGGCGTCGGGGCCGAGTTCGCGGCCGAGGCCGGAGCGCTTGAACCCGCCGAAGGGGGTGCTGTAGCGGACGGAGGCGTGCGAGTTGACCGAGAGGTTCCCGGCGTCGATGCCGCGGGTGACGCGCAGCGCGCGGGAGACGTCGCTGGTCCAGATGGAGCCGGACAGGCCGTAGGCGCTGTCGTTGGCGAGCCGCACGGCTTCGTCCTCGTCGTCGAAGGGGATCACGACCACGACGGGTCCGAAGATCTCCTCGGTGGCCGCGGGTGCGGCCGGGTCGACGGGGGCGAGCACGGTCGGCGGGTACCAGAACCCACTGCCGTGCGGGGTTTCGCCGCGGATGGCGACGGGCGCGTCGTCGGGCACGTAACCGGCCACGCGGGCGCGGTGCTCTGCGGAGATCAGCGGGCCCATCTCGGTGTCCTCATCGGACGGGTCGCCGACGGCAACGCCGCGCACGGCGGGTTCGAGCAGTTCCATGAACCGGTCGTGCACCGAGCGCTGCACGAGGATCCGGGAGCGGGCGCAGCAGTCCTGCCCGGCGTTGTCGAACACGCCGTAGGGCGCGGTGGCGGCGGCGCGTTCGAGGTCGGCGTCGGCGAACACGACGTTGGCGCTCTTGCCGCCGAGTTCCAGCGTGACGCGCTTGACCTGCTCGGAGCAGCCGGCCATGACCTGCGCGCCGACGGCGGGTGAGCCGGTGAACACGACTTTGCGCACGTCGGGGTGGGTGACGAAGCGCCGGCCGACCACGGGTCCGGTGCCGGGCAGCACCTGCAGCAGTCCTTCCGGCAGCCCGGCTTCCAGCGCGAGTTCGCCGAGCCGCAGCGCGGTCAGCGGGGTGAGCTCGGCGGGTTTGAGCACGACCGCGTTGCCCGCGGCCAGCGCGGGGGCGAAGCCCCAGCCGGCGATGGGCATCGGGAAGTTCCACGGCACGATCACGCCGACGACGCCGAGCGGTTCCTGGAAGGTGGCGTTGACGCCGCCGGAGACCGGGATCTGCTTGCCGCACAGGCGTTCCGGCGCGGCCGCGTAGTAGTGCAGCACGTCGCGGACGTTGGCGGCTTCGCCGCGCGCGCCGCTGATCGGGTGCCCGCTGTTGCGGACCTCGAGCCGCGCCAGGTTCTCCAGGTCCCCGTCGACGGCTTCGGCGAAGCGGCGCAGCCCGCGGGCCCGGTCGGCCGGGGCGAGCGCGGCCCATTCGCGCTGCGCGCGCACCGCGGCGGCGATGGCCTCGTCGGTCTCGGCGACGCCGCGCAGCGGCACGGTGTGGAAGACCTCGCCGGTCGCCGGGTCGTGCAGGGGTTGTTCGGTGCTCACCGGTCACCTCCGGGTCGGGTCGCCGTGATCAGGGCGCGCAGCAGCCGGTCGTCGGCCGGGTCCTCCTCGGGGTGCCACTGCACGCCGAGCGCGAAGCGGTGGTCGGGCAGTTCGACGGCTTCGACGGTGCCGTCGGCGGCGCGGGCGGTGACCCGCAGGTCGGCGCCGAGTTCGTCGATGGCCTGGTGGTGGTGGCAGGAGACCTCGGTGCGCTCGCCGAGCACGAGCTCGGTGCGGCTGCCGGGGGCCGCGGTGACCGGCACCCGGCCGAACGCGCCGGGTTCGGGCTGGTGGTCGGTGGTGCCGGTGATCTCCGGGAGGTGCTGGTGCAGGGTGCCGCCGAGGGCGACGTTGAGCACCTGCGCGCCGCGGCACACCCCGAGCACCGGCAGGTCGCGGGCCAACGCGGCCTTGAGCAGCCGGAACTCCCAGTCGTCGCGCTCCGGCCGGGTGCCGGCGACGGTGTGGTGCGCGAGGGCGCCGTAGCTGTGCGGGGACAGGTCGGCGCCGCCGGCGATGATCAGTCCGTCCACGGTGGACAGAGCGGCTTCGGCGCCGTCCGGGATCTGCGGCAGCAGCACCGGGACTCCCCCGGCGCGGAAGACCGCGGCGACGTAGTTCTCCGGGATCAGCGCGGCGGGCCGGTGCCACACGCCCCAGCGCGCCGTCTCCAGGTAGGTGGTGATCCCGATGCACGGGTAGGCGGTGCCCGGTTTGGGCACCGCGACGTTGGCGTCCAGCTTTCCGAACCCTTCTGCTCCCGGCGCCGCGGCGGCGCCTGCCGTCGTCGATCGCGGGCGTCTCAGAGCCGTTCGAACCCGCGCACCCGTTCCCAGTCGGTGACCGCGGCGGCGAAGGCGGCGACCTCGACGCGGGCGGCGTTGAGGTAGTGGCCGACCACGTCCGCGCCGAACGCCTCGTGCGCGACCGCGCTGCCGGCGAGCAGGGCGGCGGCGTCGCCGAGGGTGCCCGGCACGTTCGCGCGCTCGGTGGTGTAGGCGTTGCCGTCCAGCATCGGTTCGAGCGGCAGCTCGTGGTCGATGCCGTGCAGTCCGGCCGCGAGGATCGCCGCGACCGCCAGGTAGGGGTTCACGTCCCCGCCCGGCACCCGGTTCTCCACGCGCAGCCCTTCGCCGTGCCCGACGACCCGCAGCGCGCAGGTGCGGTTGTCCCGTCCCCAGGCGACCGCGGTGGGCGCGAAGCTGCCCGGTGCGAAGCGCTTGTAGGAGTTGACGTTCGGCGCGAAGAAGTAGGTCAGCTCCCGCAGGCAGGCCAGCTGCCCGGCGATGAAGTGCCGCATCAGCGGGGAGAACCCGTGCTCGTCGCCGCCGGGCAGCACCGGCCCGTCGGCGTCGCGGAGGCTCACGTGGATGTGGCTGGAGTTGCCTTCGCGCGCGTCGTACTTGGCCATGAAGCTCAGGCTCAGCCCGTGCGCGGCGGCGATCTCCTTGGCGCCGTTCTTGTACAGCACGTGGTTGTCGCAGCTGGTGAGCGCGTCGGCGTAGCGGATGGCGATCTCGTGCTGGCCGAGGTTGCACTCGCCCTTGGCGGATTCGACGTACATGCCGGCGCCGTCCATGCCGTTGCGGATGTCGCGCAGCAGCCCTTCGACGCGGCCGGTGCCCAGCACCGAGTAGTCCACGTTGTACTGGTTGGCCGGGGTGAGGTCGCGGTAGCCCTTGTCCCAGGCCTGCTCGTAGCTGTCCCGGAAGACGAGGAACTCCAGCTCGGTGCCCACGTGCGCGGTCAGCCCGCGGGCGGCGAGCCGGTCCAGCTGGGCGCGCAGCACCTGCCGCGGCGAGGGCGCGACCGGGGTGCCGTCCTGCCAGCGCACGTCGCAGAGCACCACCGCGGTCCGGTCCTGCCACGGCACGAGCCGCAGCGTGCCCAGGTCGGGCCGCAGCACGAAGTCGCCGTACCCGGTCTCCCACGAGGTCAGCTCGTATCCGTCCACAGTGGTCATGTCGACGTCGACGGCGAGCAGGTAGTTGCAGGCCTCGGTGCCGTGGTCGAGCACGTGCTCCAGGAAGTACCGGGCGGAGCAGCGCTTGCCCTGCAGCCGGCCCTGCATGTCGGTGAGCGCCACGACGACGGTGTCGACCGAGCCGGCGTGCACCAGCTCGCGCAGCCGCTCGACGCTCAGCGGCGGGTTCTCCGGCACGGGCGACACCTGCCTCATTGGTATGCGGACAGACCTTTGGGCCGGAATGCAAGCAGCAGGCCCCGGCGGTGTCAACGGGCCCCGCGGAAAACCCGTTTTTCACGAGGAAGTTACCGATTCCGCGGGTCGCCCGATCTTGACACCGGACCCGCCGCGGAGCACGCTGCCCGATCAACTCAAAGGTCCGGCCGCAGACCAAACCGGTGCGGCACCGGTTCGAGTCCGCACACCAGCCCCGGGAGGCCGTGGTGAGCCGAAGGAACGTCGACTACGAGCACGTCGGAACCGACTACCTGCAACGGCGCGAACTGCGCGGCGGCGCGGCCGGATGGGTGCTGCTGGCCGGACTGGGCGTGTCGTACGTGATCTCCGGCGACTTCGCCGGGTGGAACTACGGGCTCGCCGAAGGCGGCTGGGGCGGGCTGGTCATCGCCACCGCGCTGATGGCCGCGATGTACGGCTGCATGGTGTTCGGCCTCGCCGAACTGGCCGCCGCGCTGCCGGTCGCCGGCGCCGGGTACGGCTTCGCGCGGCGGGCCCTCGGGCCGTTCGGCGGGTTCGCGACCGGCACGGCTATCCTCATCGAGTACGCCATCGCCCCGGCGGCGATCTCGGTGTTCATCGGCGGGTACGTGGCATCGCTCGGGCTGTTCGGGCTGACCAGCTCGTGGCCGGTGTACCTGGCCTGCTACGCGGTGTTCATCGGCATCCACCTGTGGGGCGTCGGCGAGGCGCTGCGGCTGATGTTCGCCATCACCGCGGTGGCGGTCGTCGCGCTCGTGCTGTTCGCGGCCGGGATGGTGCCGGCGTTCTCCCCGGCGAACCTCCTCGACATCCCGCCGGCGGCCGGCGGGTCGGCGCTGCTGCCGCACGGGATCAGCGGCGTCCTGGCCTCGCTGGTGTACGGGATCTGGTTCTTCCTGGCCGTCGAAGGGGTTCCGCTGGCCGCCGAAGAGGCGCGCGACCCTCGGCGGGACATGCCGCGCGGGATCATCGCGGCCGTGTCGGTGCTGCTGGCGTTCGCCGTGCTGATCCTCGTGCTCGCGCCCGGCGGAGCCGGGGCCGGGGCCATCGCGCAGGCCGACAACCCGCTGCCCGCGGCCGCCCGCGCGGCCTACGGCGCGGACAGCGCGCTGGCGGCGATCGTGAACTACGTGGGGCTGGCCGGGCTGGTCGCCAGCTTCTTCTCCATCATCTACGCCTACTCGCGGCAGCTGTTCGCGCTCTCCCGCGCCGGCTACCTGCCGCGGGTGCTGTCGGTGACCGGGCGGCGGCGCACCCCGTACCTGGCGCTGATCGTGCCGGGCACCATCGGGTTCGTGCTCGCGGCGGCCACCGGCGACGGCGCGAAGCTGATCAACATCGCGGTGTTCGGGGCGACCGCCTCCTACGTGCTGCTGACGCTCTCGCACGTGGTGCTGCGGTTCCGCGAACCCGACCTGCCGCGGCCGTACCGCACGCCCGGCGGCGTGGTGACCACCTCGATCGCACTCGTGCTGGCGGTGGCCGCGGTGGTCGCGACGTTCCTGGTGGATCCGGTGGCCGCGGCGATCACGGCCGGGATCTTCGCCGCGGCGCTGGCCTACTTCGGGCTCTACAGCCGCCACCACCTCATCGCCGCCGCACCGGAGGAGGAGTTCGCGGCCGTGCAGGCCGCCGAATCCGAGCTGTCCTGAGCGGTCAGCCCGCTCCGCGCACCAGCTCGATCGCCCGGCCCAGCGTGTCCAGCCGCTCGGAGGCGGTCTCCCCCGCCGGGTACAGCCGCACGGTGTCCACACCGGACTCCCGCCAGTCGCGCAGCCGGTCGCGGACCATCCGCTCGGTGCCGATCAGCGTCGTGCCGAGCACCATCTCGTCGGTCACCAGCGCCGCGGCGCCCTCCCGGTCGCGGGCCTGCCAGCGCTCGCGGACCTCAGCGGCCACCTCCGCCCAGCCCTGCCGGGCGTAGGCGCGGTGGTAGAAGTTCGTCGCCGCCGAGCCCATGCCGCCGAGGCTGAACGCCAGCTGCCTCTTGCGGTCCGCCAGCATCGGCCGCAGCTCGTCCTCGTCGCGGGCGAACGCCACCTCCGCGCCCTGGCAGACGTCCAGGTCCGCGCGGGTGCGCCCGGCCGCGGCCAGCCCGTCGTCGAGGTGCCGGAAGTAGGCCTCCCCCGCGCCCTCCGGCACGAAGCTGGTGCCCAGCCAGCCGTCGGCGATCCGGCCGGTCAGCCGCAGCATCGCCGGGGACAGGCTCGCCAGGTAGAGCGGGATCGGGTGCTCGGCGCGCGCGGACAGCCGCATCGGCACCGCCTCCCCGCCCGGCCGCGGGATGCGGAACTCCCCGCCGTCGTAGGAGATCTTCTCCCCCGTCAACGCCGCGCGGACGACCTCCACCGTCTCCCGCACGCGCGCGAGCGGGCGCTCGAACGCGACGCCGTGCAGCCCCTCGATCACCTGCGGGCCGGAGGCGCCCAGGCCCAGCAGGAACCTCCCCTGCGAGAGGTTCGCCAGCGTGATCGCGGTCTGCGCCAGCGCCACCGGCGTGCGCGTGCCCACCTGCAGCACGCCCGAGCCCAGCAGCATCCGCTCGGTGCGCGCGGCGTAGTAGCCCAGGGCTGACGGCGCGTCCGAGCCCCACGCCTCGGCCACCCAGCACACGTCCAGGCCCAGCTTCTCGGCCTGCACCACGAAATCCGCGGTCTCCCGCCAGCCGCCGGAGGCCTCGACCGTCGTCGCGGTGCGCATCAGGCCGCTTCCGCGCGGCGCTTGATGTTCTCCAGCGTCGCGGCGATGCTGCGCTCCCACTCGCAGAGCCGGTTGTGCACGATCTTCTGCTCCTTGTGCGGCATCCGATCGATCGCCGCGCTCAGCCCGGAGCGGCCCGGTCCCATCCGGCCGGCGTGGACCAGCTCGGTGCCGCCGTCGCCGGCGGCCAGCTCGAACCGCCAGGTGGCCATCGGGCCTTCCGGACCTTGGACCTGCCAGGCGAACGCGGTGTCCGGGAGGCACTCGACGACCTCGGAGATCGTCTGCCACTCGCCGAGGACGTCGTTGCGGTTGTGCCCGCGGAAGCGCGCTCCGGGGGCCGCGGCGGTGGCGCCGTCGAGCCATTCGACGGACCGGAGCTCGGCGCTGGCGGTGGGCATCACCGCGATGTCCGAGACGAGCTCCCAGACCCGCCGCGGCGGTGCGCCGATCCAGGTCCGCAGCCGCACCTCGGGGGAATCCGCGTAGCGCGCGCCCGTCCACTCCATCGTTCCCCGGCCTCCTCGCCCTCGGATGACCAGCTGAGTCTCTTTATGCAACTCTCATGCTGTCAAGCATCGGCGCCGAACCGGCGGCGCACCTCCTCCCGCTGCAGCAACTGCTGCGGGAAGCCGGGGCCCGCGGTCATCTCGGTGTCACCGGCGCCGAGCGGCTCCCCGCACTCCGCGCAGACCACCTCCGCGCTCGTGTCGTGCCCGCACAGCACGTGCCGGAACGTGATCGGCGGGCCGTCCGCGCCGGTCAGCCAGCGATCGCCCCACCGCGCCATCGCCGCCAGCACCGGGAAGAAGTCCCGTCCCTTGTCGGTGAGCAGGTACTCGAACCGCTCCGGATCGGCCTGGTAGGGCGCCTTCTCCAGCAGCCCCTCGTCGACCAGCAGCCGCAGCCGGTCGGCGAGGGTGTTGCGCGCGATGCCCAGCGAACGCCGGAACTCGTCGAACCGGCGGATGCCGTAGAAGGCGTCGCGCAGCACCAGGGTCGTCCAGGAATCCCCGAACAGGTCCACCACCCTCGCGACCGGGCAGGGCCAGTTCTCGAATGATGTTCGCCGCATGGGTTCAACATACGCCTCGACCGCGGCGGGCGGAGAATCCCCGACCGATCCGAATTTCCAATCGGAATGTTCCGGGGAGAACTCATTTCCGCACTGCGCCGGACTTCTCCCAGTTTCGCCCTGGTCACGACACTGCGCCCGGCGGAAAAACCGGCCATGATCATGACACGCCGAGGCGCCACTCGTTGCGGTAGGGAGCCTTGCGGGCGTCCGATCAGCGGGGCCAATCTGGAATCACCCGGCGCACCACCGAGCGGAGAACCGACGATTTCCGCGAATTCCGCGCGCTCTCCCGCGGCATTCCTGCGCGCCGCCCGTCCGACCGCACCGAAAGGCCCTCCCGATGACCCTCGACGCCGTCGCCCCGACCCCGCCGCACGCCGACGCCACCATCGCCGATCTGCTCGCCGTGCCGCCCGCCGACCGCGACGACGACTGGCTGCACGGCGCGCTGCAGGCCGCCGTCGAACTGGAGCTGGCGACCATCCCGCCCTACCTGTGCGCGCTGTGGTCGATCAAGGACCAGGAGGCGCCGTCCTCCGCCGTCGCCGCGCTCCGGCTGCACAACATCGTCGTCGACGAGATGTACCACCTCGGCGTCGTGTGCAACCTGCTCGTCGGCCTCGGGCGGCGGCCGCTGCTGCGCGCCCGCGCGCCGGTCTACCCGGGGCCGTTACCGCGCGGGATCGCGCCCGGGCTGATCGTGCACCTGCAGGGGCTCACCAAGGGCCTGGTCGGCGACGTGTTCATGGGCATCGAGCAGCCGGAGGACCCGCTGGCCCGCGCCTACGACACCGTCGGGCAGTTCTACGACGCGCTCATCGAGCGGTTCCGCGCCGACCCCGGCGACCTCTCCCCCGACGGGCAGCGGGAGCTGTCCTTCGGCGGCCACGTGCTCGCGGTGGCCCGCACCTGCGACGACGCGGTCCGGATGCTCACCGAGGTCAAGGAGGAGGGCGAGGGCACCGCCACCGACCCGCTGTTCGGCGACGAGCTGGCGCACTACTACCGGTTCGGCGAACTCGCCCGCGGCCGCCGGCTCGTCCGCACCGGGCCGGACGGCGAATGGGACTGGGCCGGCGAGCCCGTGCCCTTCCCCACCTGGCGGGCCGAGGTGCACCCGATGGCCCAGGTCCCGGCCGGCGGCTGGCCGCGGCCGCTGCCGGAACCGGCCGAGCGGGCGCTGCGCGCGTTCGAGCGGACCTACACCGCGGTGCTCGACGGGCTCGACCGCGCCTGGAACGGCGACGAACCCGCGCTCGTCGAGGCGGTCGAGGCGATGCACCACCTGCCCGGCCCGGCCCGCGAGCTGATGCAGGTGCCGTACGGCGACGGCGCGTACACCTACGGGCCCGACTTCCGGGTCGCAGCGGGCTGAACCGGGGCGTGGTCTCGGGCACCACGCGCTCCGGTGCGCCCGAGATGTCGCCGGACGTCGCGTTCGAACTGAATCGAGGAGGTGCTACCAGCCGTCCCGCCCGGTCGCCGCACCGGGGACCGGCCGCCCACTCGCCGTCATCTGGCACCGTTGCGCCCAGCCCGCGCAGCGGCCGCGGGCGGTGCCGGGCGAACGCCGCCGGCGAGATCGGCCACCGGGAAAGGGGACGGGACCGAATGTTCGACGTGCTGGAACAGCTGCTCAACACCCGGTCGCTGGTGACCAACCTGGGTGCGGTCGGCGTGTTCTGCGTGCTGTTCGCCGAGACCGGCCTGCTGATCGGCTTCTTCCTGCCCGGCGACTCGCTGCTGTTCAGCATCGGCGTGCTCGCCGCCACCGGGGCCCTGCCGGGCCCGTACTCGAAGCTGATCACGGTGGCCGCGGCCGTGGCGGGCGCCCTGCTGGGCTCGCACGTCGGCTACGTGATCGGCGATCGCGGCGGGGCCGCCGTGCTGCGGCGGGTGCGGAACCCGCGGGTGCACCACGCGGTGGAGCGCTCCGGGGCGATGCTGGAGCGCTACGGGCACGGCAAGGCGCTCGTGCTGGGGCGGTTCATCCCGGTGGTGCGCACGGTCGTGAGCCCGGTCGCCGGGATCACCGGGGTGCCGCTGCGGACCTTCACGTTCTGGCAGGTCCTCGGCGGCCTGGTGTGGACGGTCGGGATGAGCGCGGCCGGCTACCTGCTCGGCCTGCAGTTCCCGGAGATCGACAAGTACCTGCTGCCGATGATCGGCATCGTGGTAGCCGCGACGGTGATCCCGGTGCTCTGGGAGATGTTCCGGCCGCAGAAGACGCGCCCCGCCGCGGAGGGCTCCGCCGATGCAACCGGCACCACCGCCCCGGCCGAGGGCTCGGCCGGCGGTGCCGACGGCAACGGATCGACCACACCGACCGGCAGCGGCGGCTCGACCGCCTCCACCGGCAGCGGCGGAACGACCGCGCCTGCCGGCAACAACGGCTCGACCGCGCCGGCCGACCGCACCGACTCCGCCACCCCGGCGACCGGCACCGGCTCGTCCCTCCCGGACCAGAACGGCACCCCCCGCGCCCACGGATCCCCGGAGCACAACGGCGACTCGACGCACCGCGGCACCGAAGGCTCCGCGCTTCCCAGCCCGGAGAACGCTCAGTCGGACTGATCGTCCACGGCGGGCAGCACCGCGGTGAACTTCGGCGGCGACGCCCGGGTCAACCGCAGCCGCCCGCCCGCGGACTCGGCCAGCCCGCGCGCC
>Ga0164243_10016157_pt1 | contig 10255 bp, 9 predicted proteins | sample OricompcompostOP_FD_108781 | JGI IMG/M metagenome (GOLD analysis project Ga0164243, IMG submission 108781) | Organic Plus compost microbial communities from Emeryville, California, USA - Original compost - Organic plus compost (OP) | ecosystem: Engineered > Solid waste > Mixed feedstock >... | reverse complement strand
GCTCCCCGTTGCCTAGTTCACCGCCGACGTCACGATGGTGGAGGGTCTGCGCCAGTTCAGCCATCTCCGTCGTCCACACGCCTCGCACGGCTCGGCTGCACCCGCTTCGGCTCGCCCGGCATCTTCGGGTACTCCGGCGGGTAGGGCAGGTCGCCCAGGCCGTGGTCGGTCTCCTGCCGGTCGGCCAGCTCCAGCAGGGAGTCCAGACGGTTGCGCCCGGGGGCCCCCGCGGTGAGCGGGGCGAACAGGTCACCGACCTGGCCGAAGCGGGCCGGCACGGTGGTGACGTCGAAGTCGTCGGGGTGCACGTCCGGCACCTCGTCCCAGCGCAGCGGCGTGGAGACGGTGGCCCGGGGGTTGGCGCGCACCGAGTAGGCGGAGGCGATGGTGCGGTCGCGGGCCATCTGGTTGTAGTCGACGAAGATCTTCGACCCGCGTTCCTCCTTCCACCACGCCATGGTGACCTCGTCGGGCAGCCGCCGTTCCAGCTCACGACCCAGGGCGATGGTGGCGCGGCGGGCCTCGGTGAACGTCCAGCGTGGCTCGATGGGGACGAAGACGTGCAGTCCACGGCCGCCGGACGTCTTGGGGTGCCCCTCGAGCCCGTGCTCGGCGAGCAGCTCGCGCAGGTGCGGGGCGACCCGGGCGGCGTGCGAGAAGTCGGTGCCGGGCTGGGGGTCGAGGTCGATGCGGAGCTGGTCGGGGCGGTCGACGTCCTCGGCGGTGACCGGCCAGGGGTGGAAGGTCAGCGTCCCGAGGTTGGCGGCCCACGCGACGACGGCCAGCTCGCTCGGGGCGACCTCGTCGGCGCTGCGTCCGCTGGGGAACTCGATGCGTGAGGTCCGGACGTAGTCCGGTGCGCCCTGGGGAACCCGTTTCTGGAAGAACGCGTCGCCGCGGGCGTCCGTGCGGGTGGCCAGCTTTGCCCCCTCGACGACACCGCCCGGCCAGCGCTCCAGCGTCGTCGGCCGGTGCAGCAGAGCAGCCAGGATCCCGTCACCGACGGCGAGGAAGTACTCCACGACGTCGAGCTTCGTCAGGCCGCGCGCGGGGAAGTAGACCTTGTCGGGATTGCTCACGCGGACGGTCCGGCCGCGCACGTCCAGCTCGACCGCGGGCGTCGTCGACGGTGCCATGCGCCCAACGTAGGGGGTGCGGGTCCGGTCCGCCCTGGGTAGCGCCCGGGACGCCCGGGGTGTGACCCCTCGTCCGGCGCAGCGCGCACAGGTCCACCCGCCGCACGTCCAGCGCGGAGCGCGCGCGTCGGGCAGTCTGTTCGGGTGGGCGACGTCCGAGACCTCAGAAGCGCACGAGCGCGCCGTGGCGCCGTGCGCGGGTACGGCCCGCAGACCCTGCTCGACGACGAGCTGGCCATCGCCGCCGAGCGCGGTGCGCCGCGGGCTGCCCGGCGGTGGGTGATGCGGGCGATCGCGGGCGTCGGCGTGGGAGGTGCGGTGAACCAGGTCGTGGAGCTGTTGACCGGTGAGCTCGTCTCCAACGCGGTGGTGCACGGACCGGCGGGCGGCACGGTGCGGGTGCGGGTCCTGGTGCAGGGCGCGGTCGTGTGGGTCGGGGTGTCCGACGAGGGCGGTGGCCGGCCCGTTGCCGGCCGACCGGAGCCCACGGCGCCGTCCGGGCGGGGGCTGGCGCTCGTCGACGCGCTGGCGGGCTCGTGGGGGACGCAGCGGCATGCCGCCGGCAAGACGGTCTGGTTCGAGGTCGACGCCGAAGCGTGACGCCGCCCGTCCGAGGATGTTGAGCAGGGCACTCGCCGCGCGGAGTGTGGGTGGTTCGGCGTAGGTTCTCTGCCTGCACGACGTGGGCGAGGGGGAGCACGCGATGACCGTGACCGAGGGCGGTGACCAGGCCGGGACCAGGACGGTGCCGGGCGTGGGCCGACGGCTGCCGGACGTGCGCGCGGAGGTGCGCGACGACGGGACCGGGGAGATCTCGGTCGACGGTGTGGTCGAGCGGCTGCGCCGGACGAGCCTGGCGGAGGCCGGCGCCGCGGTGACCCGGCGGGTCGCCGAGCTGGCCGGCGAGCTCGGCCGGCCGGTGCCGGTGGAGGTCCGCGACCCGGACGGGCTGTGGTCGCTGGTCGTGCACGCGGACGGGGCGGTCGAGGAGGCCGCCGGCGCCGTGCCGCCCGACTCGGTGGGCCCGCCGACGGGCTCGTCGTCGCCGGGGCCGGCGTCCGACACGCCAGGGCCTTCGTCGTCGGGAGTGGCGTCTCCCGGTCCGGCCTCCGAGCCGTCCGGGTCGGTGGCTGGTGCCTCAGGTTCGTCGTCGACGGTGTCCTGGCCGGGCACGGGCGTGGGCGGGGTTGGGGGCGCGGGTGCGACGGGCGGCCCGGGCGCGGGCGCCGCGCGGGTGGATGCGCCATGGGCCGCCGGGGGGTCGTCGGGCCCGGCCGCTGCGGGCCAGGCGTCGCCAGGCACGACCGTGTCGGGCACTGCGTCGTCGGGCACCGCGTCCTCAGGTGCCGTGTCCTCGGCTGCCGGGCCGTCCGGCACGGGGGCGTCCTCCGGTGCCACGTCGTCCGGCACGGCGTCGCGCAGCACCGCGCCCGGCGCCGGCGCGTCAGCCGATCGGGAGCCGTCCAGCACGGCCGCGGCGTCGGGCGTCGCGTCGTCCACCTCCGCCTCGTCGGGTCCGCTGCCCACGCTGGACGACCTGCTCTCCGCCCGGCACCCCGTGTCCGACGGACCGGCGGAGGAGGGCTGGCGCCGTGGCCTGCGACGTCTCACGTTCGGTGCCGTCGCGCCGCGTCCCGGGCGTCGCGAGCGGGAGCGGCGGCAGGCCCGCGCGGCGGTGCGCCGCACGTTCGACGGCCCGCGCTCCGTCGTCGTCATCAACCCCAAGGGCGGGGCGCACAAGACGACCGCGACGATGCTGCTCGCGGCGACGTTCGGGCTGGAGCGCGGCGGCTACACGCTCGCCTGGGACAACAACGAGACCCGCGGCACGCTGGGCTGGCGCTCGTCGCGCACCACGCACGCGCGCACTGCCGTGGACCTGCTGCGCGCGCTGCCGAGCCTGTCGGCCCGGGGGACGGTGCGCATCGGCGACCTCGACGGCTTCGTCCGCACGCAGCCCGACGAGCAGTTCGACGTGCTGGCCTCCGACGAGGACGCGGCCTCGGCCGCCTCCGTCGACGCGGCGTCGTTCCTGTCGCTGCACCAGGTGCTGTCGCGGTTCTACCGCGTGCTCGTCATCGACACGGGCAACAACATGCGCGCCTCGAACTGGCAGGCCGCCGTCGAGGCGGCCGACCAGATCGTGGTCGTCTCCACCATCCGGGAGGACACCGCACAGTCGGCCGCATGGGCGCTCGACGCGCTGCGGGCCACCGGCCACGAGGAGGCCGTGCGACGGGCGGTCACCGTGCTGTCCGCACCGGACCCGAAGGTCGACAAGGACCTGCGGGGGCGGCTGCGCACGCACTTCGGCGCGTTGACCCGGGCGGTGCTGGAGGTGCCGCACGACCCGGTGCTGGTCGACGGCGGCCCCATCGACCACGACGCCCTCGCACCGCGCACCCGGGACGCATGGCTGAAGGTGACGGCGGTGGTCGCGGACGGGCTGTAGGGCGCACCGCCCGCGGCCGGTGGTGACGGGCCGACCGGGACGGAGGCGTCGCGTGGGTCCGGGGTGTTCATCCGTGTCCGTGCCTGCTGCCGACGATGCCGTTCTGGTCCCCACGGTGGGCCGGTCTGCGCGATGCTGGTCGACGGTGCGCCGGCACCCGTGCGGACAAGGGGGTCCTCATGCTGGGAGTCGTCGAGCGCGACGCGGTCGTCGTGGTCGGGATGCCCGTCGTTGCCCCGCTGGGTCAGCGTGCCGGCTGCGTGCCCGACGCCTGGCGCGCCGTGCTGGCGCGGCGCCATGAGCTGGGGCCGTCCGCGCGCGGGCCCCTGGCCGACGTGAGCTTCGCGCTGCCGGTCGGCTGCCACGAGGTGGTGGGGACGCTGGTGCCACCGGCCGCGGCCCACGTCCCGGAGGGAATGGCGGCGGCGTTCCTGCCCGCCGGACGGTACGTCCACCTGGTGCACGACGGCCGCCTCGCGACGATCGCGGAGTCGTTCGACCGGATCGCGGCGTGGGCGGCCAGCCGTCGGCTCCGGCTGGGCACCCGTCGGCTCGACGTGGGCTACCGCGCCGACGGGGTGCCGGCCGTGCACGACCTCTACGTCGACGTGCTGGGATGAGGCGAGCACGGTGCCGACGGATCGGTGCGGTTCGTCCCCCCGACGGTGCAAGATCAGGCCGGCTCGCGACAGAGTGCGGGTGAGGGCGACTGTCGTCGTCCGCCGCCAGGACCACTCGCCGACGGCCGACCGGCCGAGCTGACCGAGGGAGCGCCCGTGCCGCCGCCGATGCCGACCGTGCCGGACCGCGACGCCATCGGACCCGCGAGGGCCGACCGGACCGCGCAGCGCAGTCCCCAGACCGAGCCCGACACCGCCGCAGCTACGAGCCACGCCGCGCGGCCGGACGGCGTGGGAGACACGGTGCGCGAGGACGGCGCGTCGGACCCGGCCGGGCCGGGCGACGACGACACGGCCTGGTTCGAGCGCCTGGTGCGCGAGCACGCCACTGCCGTGCACCGCTACGTGCTGCGGCGGGCGGGCCACGACGACGCCGAGGACCTCACCGCCGACGTCCTGGCCGTCGCGTGGCGCCGCCGGGGCGACGTGCCGCGCGGTGCCGAGCTGCCGTGGCTCTACCGGACCGCGGGCTTCGTCGTCGCGAACCACCGGCGCAAGGGTCGGCCGGTCCCCGTGGGGGACGTCCCGGACGAGGTGGACCACGACGACCCGGCGCTGCGAGCGGTCGCCGACGAGCGTGTCCGCGAGGTGCTGGGGCTGCTCGGCGCCCGGGACCGGCAGATCCTGCTGCTCAACGCCTGGGAGGGGCTCACCGGCGACGGGCTGGCCCAGGTGCTCGGCATCACCCGCGGCGGTGCCGACGCCGCTCTCAGCCGGGCCCGCGCGCGGCTGCGGGAGGTCTGGGCCGAGGCCTGACCTGGTGCAAGCGCGGTCGTCCTGGCGACACAGACGGGGTGGACACGTCATCGCTCCCCACGGCATCCCGTGCTGCTCCTTCCAGGAGGACCCACCATGGACGACCGCACACCGCGCGACGGCGCCGGGCCCGAGGGCCGGCCGTCACCCGCCTCAGACGAGGCGTTCGACCGGCTCTGCGCCGCCGACCCGGCCGCCGGGGCGCACCCGGACACCGGCCTGCTGCGTGCGCGGCTGGCGGCCGCGGGCGTACCGCTGGCGTCGTCCGCCTCCCGAGAGCCGGGAGCCGCCGAGCCGGAAGCCGTCGGCACAACCGGCGAGACCGGTCAGGAGACCGCCGCGGTGCACGTGCTCGGGGCGCGTCGCCATCCGTCGCGCTGGCTGCAGGTGGCTGCCGCGGTGGCAGGCGTGGCGGTTGTCGGGGGTGGGGGCTACCTGCTGGGGACCGCCCGGGACGGTGTGCGGGACACAGCCGCCGTCGAGCGCGACTCGGCCGTGACGGAGGGACCCGCTGCCGCGCAGGCCGTGCCCGACCTCGGCGGTGGACGCGTCGGTGGCACGGACAGCAGCGCCGGCGCCTCGGCGTTCGCGGCGGGGCCCGGGTGGGGGCGCACGGTGTTCTCCGCCGCCGGGCTGTCCGACGAGCCGACCACGCACGAGGTGTGGGCCTACGACGCGGCGTCGGTGTTCTCCGCGCAGACCGCCGCCCGGCTGGCGCAGGCGCTCGGCGTCGAGGGCGAACCGCGCCAGGAGTGGGGCTCCTGGGTCGTCGGCCCGACGGACGGCAGCGGGCCGTCGGTCAACCTCGCGGCGGACGGGACGGCCGGCGTCAACTACTACGACCCACGCATCGACCCGTGGACCTGCGTGCGGTCGATGCCGGACTCCCCGCAGCCCGACACTCCCCAGGACGACGGCGGCGGCGCGTCCGGCTCGGCGGGTTCGACGGCGCCGGGTTCAGCGGCGCACGGTTCAGCGGGGCAGGGTTCGGCGGCGCAGGGTTCCGCGGTGCCGGAGAGTGAGAGCACCTCGGCGCAGGAGGCCGCGAAGCTCGGGTCCCTGGGCGAGGACGCGGTGGTCGTCGCGCCTGAGCCGGGCTCGTGCAAGCAGACCGGGGACCCGGCCCCCACGGGTGACGCCGCGGTGGACCGGACGCGGGAGGTGCTCGCGTCGCTGGGTCTGGACGCCGACGGCTACGAGTACGAGGCCACCACGGACCGCGGCTCGGGCGCGATCACCTCGGTGACGGCCGCTCAGGTGGTCGCCGGTGAGCAGGTCGGTGCGAGCTGGTACGTCGCGCTGACCGCCGAGGGTGTTCAGTCGCTGTCCGGTCCCCTCGCGCCGCTGGTCAGCCTCGGTACGTACGACGTGGTGAGCCCGACCGAGGCCGTCGCCCGGCTCAGCGACCCCCGCTTCGGCGCGACGGCAGGGGATGTCAGGCCGTTGGCTCTCCCGCAGGCCGGGGCGGCGGTCGTGGACCCGAGCGCGCCGCCGACGGTGCCGACGCCCCCCGCGGCCGGTTCCCCGCTGGCCTGGCCGGTGCAGGACGTGACGATCACCTCGGCACGGCTCGTCGTGCGGCAGACCTACCTCGGTCAGGGCAACGGCAGCGTGGTGCTGGCCCCCACCTACGAGCTGAGCGACGCCGACGGCAGCACCTGGACGGTGCTGGCCGTGGCGGACGCCGGGCTCGACTTCTCCCCCGTGGACTGAGGGGCCGGCTGCGGCCGGTGGTCCGCGGGGTACGACGAGGCCCGGTCGGCGCGGAGGGGCGCCGACCGGGCCTTCGTCGTCGGCGCCTTCCCGGTGGCTGTCGGCGGCGTCCCCTACGGTGACCGGTATGACGAACGGCCGGCTGCTGCTGCTCGACACCGCCTCGCTGTACTTCCGAGCGTTCTTCGGCGTCCCGTCGTCGGTGAGGGCGCCCGACGGGACGCCCGTCAACGCGGTGCGCGGGCTGCTCGACATGATCGCCCGGCTGGTGGTGGACCACCGACCCACGCGGCTCGTCGCGTGCTGGGACGAGGACTGGCGGCCGACCTTCCGGGTGGCGGCCATCCCGTCGTACAAGGCGCACCGGGTGGCCCGTGCGGTGCCCGGCGGACCGGACGTCGAAGAGGTGCCCGCGGACCTGGTGGTCCAGGTGCCCGTGATCGTCGAGGTGCTGGCGGCTCTCGGGATCGCCCGCGTCGGCGCCCCCGGGTTCGAGGCGGACGACGTGATCGGCACGCTCGTCGCCCGCGAGCAGGCTCGTCCGGAGGACGTGCGGGCCGCTGTGGACGTGGTGACCGGTGACCGTGACCTGTTCCAGCTCGTCGACGACGCCGACCGGGTGCGGGTGCTCTACACGATCAAGGGGATCAAGGACATCGAGGTCGTGGACGCCGCCCGGCTGCACGAGCGGTACGGCATCGGCTCCGGGTCCGCGTACGCGGACCTGGCGGTGCTGCGCGGCGACCCGAGCGACGGCCTGCCCGGGGTGCCGGGGATCGGGGAGAAGACCGCCGCCGCCCTGGTCACCCGTTACGGGTCGTTGGCCGGCGTGCTGGCCGCGCGCGACGCGGGCGACCCCGGCCTCACCGCGACGCAGCGTCGGCGGCTGCTGGAGGCGGCGGACTACCTGGCGGTCGCCCCGGAGGTGGTGGGGGTGGCGGCCCACGCACCCGTACCCGACGTCGACGACGCGCTGCCCCGCACGGCCGCCGACCCCGACCGGCTGGTGGCGCTCGCGCAGCGGTGGGGGCTGGCCTCGAGCGTGCGCCGCGTCGTGGACGCGCTGGCCGGCTGACGGCGGGCAGAATCACCTGCTGTGATCACGGTCAGCACCGACGGCTCCTGCCTGCGCAACCCCGGTGGGGCGATCGGCTGGGCGTGGGTCGGCCACGACGGGACCGAGGCGTCCGGCGGTGCGGCGTCGGGGACCAACCAGGTGGCCGAGCTCACCGCGGTGCTGGAGGCGATCGTCGCCCACCCCGGCGCGGACACGCTGCGCATCGAGGCGGACTCGCAGTATGCGATCAAGTGCGCCTCCCAGTGGGTGCACGCCTGGCGCCGGCGCGGCTGGCGGACGGCCGGTGGCGGGCCGGTGCAGAACCTGGCGCTGGTGCAGGCGATCGAGCGGGCCATCGCGCAGCGCGCCGGTGAGGTGGTCTTCGCCTGGGTGCGCGGGCACCGCGGTGACCGGTTCAACGAGCGGGCCGACGTGCTCGCGGGTGTCGCCGCGCGGGAGGCGGCGGCCGGACGGGCCACCGGCAGCACGGCGCCGGCCCTCGCGATGCTCGACACGGTGGCCGGGGTGCCGGATGCAGGCGCCGGCGTGCGGGACGAGGGCGCCGGGGCGTCGGGTGCGGTGACGGACCGGCGCGGCCGGAGCGGAGGCAGCGACGCCACAGCCGGCCGGCGCGGCACGGACCACCGACCAGGCCGCGCAGCCACGGTGCGGGCCGAGACGGTGCAGGCCGAGACGCTGTTCTGATGTGTCGCCCGCGTGGCGGAGAGCCTGCCGCGCCCGGGTGGGTGATCTCGCGTGCGGCGGCGCCGTCGGTAGCCGGCTGCCTCGGTAGGCGGCTGAGTCCGCGCGCGGCCGGTCAATGGGCGGCGACGCGGGCCGTCGCCAGGCAGGACAGCGCGCTGCCGACGACCTCGTGCACGTGCACCCCGAACCATCCGGCGGGTGCGTGCCCCCAGTGGTGCGCGACGCTCGAGACCGGCAGCACGACGAGGTCCTGCGTGTCGTGCGCCAGGACCACCTCGCCGCCGGCGTCGTCCCGGTACCGGGCCCACGACAGTCCGGGCACGCGCACGGCGACGAGATCCCCGAGGGCGACCCCGAAGGCGTTGACGAGCAGCCGCGGGTCGATCCGGTGCTCGCTGTCCCGCCACACGGCCTGCACGCGGTCGAACAGGTCGCCGAGAGCCCGGGTGTCCACCGTGTCGTCGCACAGGTCGGCGATGAGGTCACGGTGGCGGGTCGTCCAGACGGTGCCGGCCCGGTCCAGCGGTTCCACGGAGCCCGGCCGGGGTGCGCCCGGTCGCCGGTGCAGCGCGCGCACGTCGGCCCTTCCCGGCGGCCGCTGCACGGACCGGACGGGGTCGAAGTCGTGCATGGGGACGCATCGGCGCACGTCAGCGTCGACTTGATCCACGGCAAGCGATATCCCCCGTCCGGGTGACCGGTGCGGGGCCATGTCCACCCCGGCGGGTGCCCCGGCGCGGTGCCGCGGTCGAACGGGTGACGGGCGCCCTCGGATCAGCGACGGACGGTGAGCACGTGCGCTGCGACCGACGGCAGGTAGCCGCGGTCCCCGGCGTACAAGGCGGTGACCACGGCGGTGCTCGTCGCTCGCGGCAGGGTGACCGTCGCCCTGCCGTCCTGCAGCGTCACCGGTGACAGCGCCCGCAGGTTCACCAGGACGACGACCGTGCCGGTGGGGGACGGGGCTCCGTGCGGCCCGCTGACCTCCACCGTGACCTGGGGGGTGTCGCCGCGGTGGACCGTCCACGTCGCCGTGCTCAGGGACGCCGACGACACGTTCTGCGTGACCCGGTACGAGCGCTGCGACTGCGAGCCGGACACGTCGTCGTTGCCGAGGTAGACGGCCGTGAGCTGGTGCGTCCCGACCCGGAGGTCACGCGGGAGCGCAATCGTCGCGGTGCCCTTCCGGCCCGACACCGTTACGGTCCCGGAGGCCAGCACCTGCCCGCGCTCGCGGATCTCCACCGTGCCCTCCGGGGCGGTGGTCGAACCGGTCACCGTCACCGTCGCGGTGACGGCCGAGCCGTACGGGCCGGCGTTGCGGGACAGCGCCAGCGCCGTCGAGGAGCCGGACTTCTTCAGCGTCGTGCGCACGACGTCCGACATCGAGCCGGCGTACTGCGGTGAGGACGGCACCAGCTCGGCGCGCAGCTCGTGCGTGCCGGCCCCGAGCCGGACGGTGGCGCGCGCCGCGCCGCGGGACACCGCGGCGGTGGCGAGCTCGTCGTCCCCGTCGAGGAAGCGCACGGTCCCCGTCACCTGCCTCGGGGAGACGGTGGCGGTGAGCGTGAGCTGCTGGCCTGCCGTGGATGCCCCGCTGACGGACAGCCGTACGGACGTGGCGGTCGCGGCAGGCACGCCGACGGAGACCACCTCGGCACGGGTCCCGGTCTCGGCGTTCTGGTGCTGCAGCACCAGCAGGCGCCCGTCGGTCACGTCGGCCCGGCGGTGCACGGGGATCGTCGTGCCGCCGTCG
>Ga0164243_10016156_pt1 | contig 10256 bp, 9 predicted proteins | sample OricompcompostOP_FD_108781 | JGI IMG/M metagenome (GOLD analysis project Ga0164243, IMG submission 108781) | Organic Plus compost microbial communities from Emeryville, California, USA - Original compost - Organic plus compost (OP) | ecosystem: Engineered > Solid waste > Mixed feedstock >... | reverse complement strand
GGCCACCGCCAAGCAGCAGACGCTGTCGACGACCCAGGCAGAGCGCAAACTGGCGAAAGCCGTCGAACGAGCTAACCAGGCATTCACCGAGAAGAACCTGCGCTTCACCAAGCTTCGCCAGGATGTCTTTGAGGAGATCGCCGCCACGCACGCTTCGATCGGCGCCTACGACATCCTCGCCAAGCTGGCCGAGAAGGGCACGCGCCTCGCGCCCATCTCTGTTTATCGTGCCATCGACGCCCTTCTCGAAGCCGGCGTCATCCATCGCCTTGAGAGCAAGAACGCCTTCTTCGCCTGCCGGCGCATGGACCATCGCACCGGCCGCCGCCCCATCTTCCTCTGCTGCGAGAAGTGCAATGCCGTGCAGGAGGTTGACTCCGAAGGCATCTTTGACACCATCGACCGCCTGGCGCGCGAGGCCTCGTTCCAGCCGCGCGTGAAGTTCGTCGAGGTCTCAGGCTTGTGCCGCAACTGCCAGTCTAAGAAGGACTGATCCGCCGATGTCGCAGCGCGAAGGACCGGCCGCTCCGGCTCTGGTGCCGTGCGGTCATGGCTCTGGCCATGCCTGCGCGCATCGCCAGGGTGACGCCAGCCCGCGCCCGGTCGACTCAGTCGCGCTCATTTCCGCCCGCGGCATCTGCGTTTCGCGCCACGGCCGCGACCTTCTCATCGACGTCGACATCGACATCCATGCCCGCGAGATCGTCACCCTGATCGGACCCAACGGCGCGGGCAAGACCACGCTGGTGCGCGTGCTGCTCGGACTGGAGCGCCCGGACCGCGGCGTGGTGCATCGCCGCCGCGACTTGAAAATCGGCTACGTGCCGCAGCGCTTCGACAGCGACATCGCCATTCCGATGACGGTCGAGGGCTTTCTCAGGCTCGGCGGCAGCTATTCCGATGCGCACATCGACCAGATCCTGAAGTATGTCGACGCCGCCTCCGCGCGCCACCAGCAGCTTGGCGAGTTGTCCGGCGGCGAGACGCAGCGTGTGCTCCTCGCCCGCGCCCTGCTCCGCCAGCCGAACCTGCTCGTGCTTGATGAGCCGGTGCAGGGCGTCGACTACAGCGGCGAAGCCGATCTCTACAACCTGATAGCCCGGCTGCGCGATGAAGCCGGTTACGGCGTGCTGCTCGTCTCGCATGACCTGCACATCGTCATGGCGCGCTCCGACCGCGTCATCTGCCTCAACCATCACGTCTGCTGCTCGGGCATGCCCGAGGCCGTGGCCCAGCATCCTTCGTATGGGCGACTGTTCGGAGCCGAGGCCGCGCGCGCCTTCGCGCTCTATCGCCACCATCACGATCACAGCCATGATCTCGCCGGCATGCCCAAGGCCGTTACTGCGGCCGGCGACGAAGCGGCCGGCGAGGGCGAACGGCCCCGCCCCGCGCGCGGAGACGAATAGTGCTCGAACCCTTCTTTCTGCGCGCCCTCATCGCCAGCCTGGGGCTAGCCCTTGTTGCCGCACCGCTCGGCTGCTTCGTCGTCTGGCAGCGCATGGCCTACTTCGGCGAGACGGTGGCCCAGGCGGGCCTCATCGGCGTCGCTCTCGGCCTCGCCCTGCAGATGGACGTCACCTGGGGTGTGCTCATCGTCGCTCTCGCGGTCGCAGCACTCTTGCTGTGGTTCTCGCGCCAGAAGCTCGTCGCCCTCGACTCGATCTTAGGCCTGCTGCATCACGCAGCGCTCGCCGCGGGCGTCATCGCCACATCGATGATCAAGGGCGCACCCGTCGACCTCACCGGCTTCCTCTTCGGCGACGTCTTCGCCGTGACGAGGCAGGACGTTGCCATCATTCTCGTCGGCGGCGCCATCGTGCTCGCCATCGTCGCCTGGCTCTGGCAGCCGCTGCTGCGCCTTGCCGTGCACGAGGACCTCGCCGCCGCGGAGGGCGTCGACCGCGAGTTGGTGCGCACCGCTTTCATCGTGCTGCTCGCCGTCGCCATCGCCGTCGCCATGAAGATCGTCGGCATCCTGCTGGTGATGGCCTTCCTGGTCGTCCCCGCCGTCGCCGCCCGTCCGCTGTCACGCACGCCCGAGCGCATGGTCGCCCTGACGGCCCTCATTGCCGCCGGCAGCGTTCTTTCCGGCCTGTGGCTCTCCGCCACGTTCGACAGCCCCGGCGGCCCCTCGATCGTGCTGATTATGTCGGTTTTGGCGGCCGTTTCGCTCAGTTGGGCCTCGCTCAGCCGCGCCAACCGGCCGCGCGGATAGGGCTATTTCGGCCGCCCTCTGGCCAACTTGTCGGCGCTGGATTAGGTAGACGCTTGGTTCAACTGGCGGAAACGGCACCATGCGGGCTTCGCCCACCGATCTCATCGCCGAGAGGCGCCGCACCCACCCCGTTCGCATCGCGGACGTGATCGTCGGCGGCGGCGCACCTGTCGTGGTCCAGTCGATGACCAACACCGACACCGCCGACATTGACGCCACGACCGCACAGGTCGCAGCACTTGCCCGGGCCGGCTCCGAGCTCGTGCGCATCACCGTCGACCGCGACGAAGCCGCCAAGGCCGTCCCGCACATCCGCGACCGTCTGGCGCAGCGCGGCGTCAACGTGCCCCTCGTCGGCGACTTCCACTACAACGGCCACACGCTGCTGGCGGACAACCCCGCCACCGCCGAAGCGCTCGGCAAGTACCGCATCAATCCCGGCAACGTCGGCTTCAAGGACAAGAAGGACCGCCAGTTCGCCGCCATCATCGACACCGCGCTGCGCCACAGGAAGCCCGTGCGCATCGGCGTCAACTGGGGCTCGCTCGATCAGGAGCTGCTGACACGCCTGATGGACGAGAACGCCAGCTCCAACGCGCCCAAGGATGCACGCGCCGTGATGCATGAGGCCATCGTGCAGTCCGCGCTGATCTCGGCACAGCGCGCCGAGGAGCTCGGCATGTCGGCCAACGACATCATCCTTTCCGCCAAGGTCTCCGCGGTGCAGGACCTCGTCGCCGTCTACACGCTGCTCGCCTCGCGCAGCGAATACGCGCTGCACGTCGGCCTCACCGAAGCAGGCATGGGCTCGAAGGGCATCGTCGCCTCCACCGCCGGCATCGGCCTTCTGCTGCAGTCCGGCATCGGCGACACCATCCGCGTCTCGCTGACGCCCGAGCCCGGCGGCGACCGCACGCTCGAGGTGCGCGTCGCCCAGGAAATTCTCCAGTCGATGGGGCTGCGCTCGTTCATGCCCATCGTCACCGCCTGCCCTGGCTGCGGCCGCACGACGTCGACCGTGTTCCAGGAGCTGGCGCGCAACGTCCAGGACATGATCCGCGACCGCATCCCAGAGTGGCGCACGCGCTATCCCGGCGTCGAGACGCTGAACTTCGCCGTCATGGGCTGCATCGTGAACGGCCCAGGCGAATCCAAGCAGGCCGACATCGGCATCTCGCTTCCGGGCACCGGCGAGGCACCCGCCGCCCCCGTCTTCATCGACGGAAAAAAGGTGACAACTCTGCGCGGTCCCAACATTGCCGCTGAATTCCAGCAGCTCGTGGAAGACTATATCGAGCGCCGATTCGGCAGCGGGGGGCACACGGAAGCCGGGTCTGAAACAGACGCCCGAACATCAACTGAATCCAAGACACCAACTGAAGAACGTCACACGGCCTAGAGGCGCGGCCGCGCATTGGGGGGAACGACAATGAAGATCAAGACACCCGCATTGCACTGCGCTTTGCACCTTGGCCCGGCATGCGCCCTAGCGCTTCTCCTTGCCGCTTGCTCCGGCTCATCGCTTCCCGACGTCGACCGCGTGTTCCTCTCTGCCGCCGGCAACTGGGATCGCAACCGCGACGGCATCGTCACATGCGATGAATGGAAGGCCTACGCGGGCGAGCTTTTCGACGCCGCCGACGGCAACCGCGACGGCGCCCTCGATCGCACCGAATACGGGAAAGTCATCGCCACCGATCGCATGTTCGAGACCGCCGACTTCAGCTACTACGACGCCAACAACGACGGCAAAGTCGACCGCATGGAGTTCATCGAGAAGCCGAACCGCGCGTTCGCTCTGCTCGACAAGAGCAACGAGTGCAGATTGTCGGCCAACCAGGTTGCGGGCGCACGTGCTCACAGCGAGCAGATTTTCGATTCCAAGAAGCCCGAATCCGGCGATCCGCGCGAGAAGAAGACGCCGGGCCTGCCGAACTAGCCGGGCGCCCGATTTCTTCCCTGATTTCGACTCTTCGTCGCCAAGCTTAGGCCATTGAAGCTACATAGCTTTATGGCCATACCCGCGCACGCGACGGGAACCTGCGCGCATCTCCAAACGTTAAGCGCGCAATCGTCATCGGAGACGAACGGGGAATCTGAGCCATGAAAAGAATTCTGCTTGCCGGCCTCGCTGCTGGCGCATGGACGAGCTGCGCACTCGCTGCCGATCTCGGGCCGTATACGCCCCCTCCGCCGCCGCGCGCCGAGCCGATCTACGAGCCCGTGCGCGAGCACGATGCATGGAACTGGCAGGGCCTCTACTTCGGCGCCAACGCCGGCTATGGCTGGGGCAACGACAATTCCGCCCGCTATGGCGGCGCCGGCGGCTCGCTCAATCCCGACGGTTGGTTCGGCGGCGGCCAGATCGGCTACAACGCGCAATTCAACTGGCTCGTGCTCGGCCTCGAAGCCGACCTGCAGGGCGCTGACATCAGCGATGCAACCGCGCTCAACGGCGGCTTCGCCAACGTGCAGACCGACATCGACTGGTTCTCCACCGTGCGCGGCCGCATCGGCTACGCAGCCGGATCAACGCTCGTTTATTTCACGGGCGGCTGGGCCTTCGCCGATCTCGACCAGAGCATCACCACGCCAGGCGTTTCGATGAGCAAGGACGAGATCGCCTCGGGCTATACGCTCGGCGGCGGCATCGAGTGGAAGTTCGCACCCAACTGGTCGCTGAAAACCGAATACCTTTATGTCGACCTCGGCGATCAGACGCTGTCCGGTCCGTCCGGCACCTACACGACCGACACCGACTTCCACACCGTGCGCGCCGGCGTCAACTTCCACTTCTGATCCGCAGACATCAGCCCCCACTGTCATCCTCGGCTTCATGCCGAGGATCCACCCGGCGCCTTGCTCCGACGCTTTTCCTCAGAACTATAGCTTCGAAAATTCTGCGCCGTGGGTCCTCGGGACAAGCCCGAGGATGACGTTGAGAGGAGAAAGCCCCAACACTCGCCGCGAAGCGGCCAAGGGATCAACGCGCCCGGCATCACGCCCCGATCGTCCGAGCGCCTATCAGCGAGGGCGTGATCGGCGGCGCAGAGAACTGCGCCCCGGCGCGAGCGCCGGACATCAGCTCGTGCGACGTTCGCCGCACAACAAGCCTGTTTCCGCTTGCGTCACTCAAGAAAAAAAAGCGCTTGCTGCACACTGGATCCCGGCAACAAGTGCCGGGATGACGCTGCGAGGAGGCTACGCCTTGGCCGCGAAGCGGCAAGGCGCCAAAGGCGCCCGGCGCGAGCGCCGGACATCAGCTTGCGCTACATCCGCCGCACGATAAGCTTCTCTCGGCTCGTGTCAGCCAAAAAGCTAATGCCCACGGCTCGCCGTGAAGCGCGCCGCCTCGATCAGCGTTGCGGCCTTCTCGCCGAACGGCTCCAACTCGCGCTCGGCGCCACGCACGGCTTCGTCGAGCTGCGCACGCGCCGCCTCGATCCCGAGCAACGACACCAGCGTTGCCTTTCCCGCCGCACTGTCCTTGCCCGTCGCCTTGCCGACGGTCTCGGCATCGCCCTCCGCATCGAGCAGATCATCGGCGATCTGGAACGCCAGCCCCAGATGCTCACCGTATCGCCGGACGGCCGCGCGATGATCGCTGCCAGCGTCACCCAGCACCGCGCCCGCCTCGCAGGACGCCGCCAGCAGCGCGCCCGTCTTCAACGCTTGCAGCCGCCGCACGTGATCGAGCGTCGGGCTCGCCGGCTCGCCGCGTTTGTCGGCGGCAAGGTCGAGCATCTGCCCCAGCACCATCCCGCGCCCGCCGCTCGCGTGCGCCAGCAGCCGCGCAAGCTCTGCGCGAATGGCGGGGTCCCGATGAGTCTGCGGTCGCGCGATCACTTCGAACGCCAGCGTCAGCAGCGCATCGCCAGCTAAGATCGCCGTCCATTCGTCGAACGCCTTGTGCACCGTCGGCCGGCCACGCCGCACCTCGTCGTCGTCCATCGACGGCAGATCGTCATGCGCCAGCGAATAGCAGTGCACGCATTCGAACGCGGCCCCCGCGTCCAGCGCCTTCTCCGCGGGCACGTCAAAAAGGGCTGCCGTTTCAACGACAAGAAACGGACGGAAGCGCTTGCCCCCGCCCAGCAGCGCATGCTGCATGGCCGCTGCCAGCCGCTCGCCCTTTTCCGGCCCGCATTCTGCGAGCAATTCGGAAAGGCGCTGCTCGATGAGGCCCGCAGCCGCGCCGAGCCTTTGCATGAACGTCATTCTCAGAGTACCTAGAGCGCTTCCGGAAAGGTGGGAACCGGTTTTCCGATAAGAAGCGCGACAAGACAAAGATCTAGAGCCGGGCCAGACCGCCGGTGCCGTTCGGCGCAGGCAGACGCGAGCGGATACAGCATCGGGGCGGTGCAAGCAAAGTATGGACAGGTCCGACCCTCAACGCCCGCGACCCGGCGACAAGTCGAACGCCGACCCCGAGACGCACAAGCCTTCGGGCGAGCAGCAACGCGCCGCCGCGGCGCCGGACGAGAGTTCCCTGTCCTACGATCCTGTCCGTTTCGGCGAGTCCGAGGCAGACGCCGCAGAGCGTTCCCATTTCGATCATCTCGAGCGCGAGACGACGCAGCCGGCGCGGCGCTACGTCGATGTGCCGATCTTCGATCAGCAAAGACGCCCTGCTCCACTGAACAGAGAGCCCGCGCGGCCGGTCACGCCGCCACCAGCCGAACCGCAATCGCAGCCGGAAGCTGCTCCAACGCCCGCCCCCGAGCCGGCGCGCGAAGCGGCACCGGTCTCGCGCAGCAGCACGTTCGAGCCGCAGCCGTTTGCCGTGCCGCGGCCATCGGATCGCCCACTGCCGCAGGTGCCGCGCTGGAGCGAGCCCTCGCCTCCCGCACAGCCCTCGCAACCCGAAGCGCCAATACCCGAACAAGCAGCGGCCGAGGTTTCCGCGCCAGTCGTCCAGCAGCCGAGCACCGACGCGGCCCCCGAAACGGAGACGCAAGAGGAAGTCACCGTTCCAGCCGCGCAGCCCGAGCCTCTTCACGAGCCGCCAGTCGCGCCCGTCACCGAGCTGGCATCTCCTGAATCTGAGCCAGAGCCTGAACCGGAGCCGGACGCGCCCGTTTCGTTGTCGCCTGAGCCGTCTGTTGCAGAGCTCGATGCCGAGCCAGGGCCACAGGTCGAACCCCAGTCCCAGGTCGAACCCCAGCCCCAAACTCAACCCGAGGCAGAGTCAGAGACAGCGACCGCCCCCGGGCCGATGGCCGATGCCGCCCCCGCGGCAGCCATCCATCCGAACGCCCCGCCGCCATTGCCGGCGCCAGAGCGCGTAGCTGAGCCACCTCTGCCGCCGCCGGCTGCCGTTGCCGCCCCGCCGCCGCTGCCGCCCGCGCCTGTCGCCCAGTCCGAGCGCGAGACGCCACCGGTCGCGGCGCGCCCACCCGGGCCGCCTCCGCAGCGTCCCGAGCCATCAGTTTCGCCAACGCCGCCAGCTCTCCCCGGCGATCAGCCGCGTTGGGATTTCCGCCCTGATCAGCCGCCCGGGCCGCCGCCAGCAGCGCCGTCGCCGCTCGCGCCCGAACCGCCGCCCGTTCCGTGCGCCGACCCATCGTTCGACTTCGCGGTTCGGCCCGCATCCGCCGTCGACGCTGATGCGCCGCCCGCCCCCATCGCGCCGGACGGCCGCGACTGGCGCGCCCTTGCCCGCCGCACCGCGCACGCGCTTTTCCTCATCTTCGCCGGCTGGTTCATCGCCGTGCTGCTGCTGATCCTCGCCTATCGCTTCATCAACCCGCCGATCTCGATGCTGATGGCGCAGCGCTTCCTCACTGGCAGCTCCATCAATAAGCAGTGGGCGCCGATCGATCGCATCTCGCCGAACCTCCAGCGCGCCGTCATCGTCGCCGAGGACGGACGCTTTTGCCAGCACTGGGGCGTCGACTTCATCGAGGCGGCAAACGCGCTTCGCCGTGCTTCCGACGGCTACCCGCGCGGCGCCAGCACCATCACTATGCAGGTCGCCAAGAACCTTTTCCTGCTGCCGACCAAGAGCTACCTGCGCAAGGCAGTGGAGATCCCGCTCACCTTCGCCATAGAGCTGGCCTGGTCCAAGCGACGCATCCTCGAGGTTTATCTGAACATTGTGGAATGGGGACCCGGCGTTTTCGGTGCCGAGGCGGCCTCGCGCGCCCATTTCCGCCGTTCCGCCGCCAGCCTCAGCCAACGTCAGGCGGCCCAGCTCGCGGCGGTCCTGCCCAACCCCATCGTCCGCGACGCCGGCTCGCCGGGACCGCGGACCGCCCGCAAGGCTTCGGTCATCCAGTCCCGCGCCGCCCGCGCCCGTTCTGCCTCGGCCTGCGTCGACAACCCGCGTTAACGCTCAGCTTGCCTCTGGCACTCCCAATAGAATGTCGGTATAAGGCGCGCCCATGTGCCCGGCGAGGCGATCCCTGCGCCGGGCTGAGCAACGGAAATTTCCCACAACCGGGGTTTCGGCGGGCCTTTGCGCCCGAGCGGGGCGGATTTAGCCCTTTCCCCGGAAAAGACTACGGAGTTTAGGACTATGGCAGTTCCGCGGAAGAAAGTTTCCCCGATGAAGCGCGGGCAGCGCCGCTCGCACGACGCGATCAGCGCGCCGACCTATGTCGAGGACAAGGATTCGGGCGAGCTTCGCCGTCCCCACCACATCGATCTGAAGACCGGCAAGTACCGCGGCCGTCAGATTCTCGAGCCGAAGGCCGACGTCTAAAAAAGGCCGGACGTCCAAAAAAAGGCCGAGTCGGCAGGCGACACTGCGCCGGTGCTCGGGGGTTTCGGCGTTGCAGCAGCAAGCCCCCCGTGGCAATAGATTCGTCATAGCCCGGCCACACGCGCCGAACAGGGGGACTGCGTAAATGTCGCTTAGGTCGCTGCCGTCAATCATCCTGTCGTTCATTCTCTACAACGTCGTGGTCTTCGTCTCGGGCGGCACCGAGGTGCTGGGCAAGTCGCTGTTCGAGCTGAACATGCTCAGCGGCGGCCTCTGGCAGTTCACGGTTGGCGACCTGATCGTTCTGCTGACGCTGTTTCTGCTCTTCGCCGAGATCGTCAAATCGACGTACACCTCGACGTCCTCGCTCGTCGATCACGGCCTGTCGATGGTCGTCTTCGTTGCGTGCCTGGTCGAGTTCCTGCTCGTGCCGCAGGCTGCCACTTCGACGTTCTTCCTGATCATGATTGCGACCGCCATCGACGTCGTCGCCGGCTTCACCATCGGCATCCGCGTCGCCCGTCGCGACCTCGCCATCGGTGGTGCAATCGACTGATCGGTTGCACCTCGACGACACGGCTGAAAATGAAAAAGCGACCGTCAATGCGGTCGCTTTTTTGATTCAGCACCTCTGCGTCAGCGCAGCAGGATCATTGATCGCCCGAAAGCTTGTCGATCTTCTGCTGCATGTTCGCGAGTTGCGCCTTGAGCTCGGTGATCTCACTGGCCTCGCCGGCTTTTGCCGCCGGCTTCTCGCCTTCGGTGCGCATCTTGCCCGTACCGGGAACGCCGGTGAACGGGCTCCACATCGACAGCGCCTGCTCGAACATCTGCATGTTCTTGCGCGCCTGGTCCTGGTAGACCTCGAACGCTGCGGTCGGGTTCGAGAACGCCGTGGCGAACTGAGCGCGGATCTTCTCCTGCTCCTTCACCAGGTTCTCTAAGCTGAACTGCAGGTAGCCCGGAACCATGCGCCCGATGCTGTCGTCGTAGAAGCGGATGAGCTGGCGCAGGAACGGCACGGGGAGCAACGTCTGGCCGCCCTGCCGGTTCTCCTGCTCGACGATGATCTGCGTGAGCACTGAATGCGTGAGATCGTCGCCGGTCTTCGCGTCATAGACGACGAAATCCCGGTCCGACCGCACCATCGCCGCCAGATCTTCGAGCGTCACGTAGGTGCTCGTCTCGGTATTGTAGAGTCGCCGGTTGGCGTATTTCTTTATGACAACCGCTTCTCTTTTGTCGGCTGGCGCGTCGGGTTTGTTCAACATTGCTGGGCCGTTGCAGAAGATTTTTGCACTGCGGCAGCGTAACACACCCCCGCCCACCGGTGCC
>Ga0164243_10016155_pt1 | contig 10256 bp, 5 predicted proteins | sample OricompcompostOP_FD_108781 | JGI IMG/M metagenome (GOLD analysis project Ga0164243, IMG submission 108781) | Organic Plus compost microbial communities from Emeryville, California, USA - Original compost - Organic plus compost (OP) | ecosystem: Engineered > Solid waste > Mixed feedstock >... | reverse complement strand
TGCCATGGTCGGCCCACTCAACGGCAACTACTCCGCCGAGCAGGCGTTGCGAGAGCTGCTTGCGCCGACCGGGCTCACGTATCGGCCGCTCAACGATCGCGCCTACATCGTGGTCACGACACAGGAACTGACGCAGAAATCCGGCGCTGTGCCTGTCACACCGGAGCGCTTCTCGCGGCCGGATGACGTGGCACCGCAGGCATTGCAGGTGACGCAAGCCGAACCCAGCGTCGTGGGCGGTGGCGGCACTCCAGCCGAAAGCAATGTGTCCGGCAATTCGCCGTCGAATGGCGTTGCCTCGCTGGAGGAAATCATCGTCACGGCGCAGAAGGTCGAGGAGCGTCTGCGGGATATTCCGATGTCGATCACCGCCATGTCGAGTCGCGAGCTGCAGGCGCTGGGCGCGACACAGTTCGTGGACTTTGCCAACACGGTGCCGAGCTTGAACTTCACCAGCAGCGGTGTAGGCCAGACCCAGGTCAATCTGCGCGGTATCACGAGCGGATACAACGTCTCGCCGACGGTTGGAATCTATGTGGACGATGTGCCGTACGGATCCAGCACGGCATTCACGGCAAGCGCACAGCTGGCGTTGGATGTCGGTCTGTTCGACATGACGCGCGTCGAGATCCTGCGCGGACCGCAGGGTACGCTGTACGGTGCCAGCACCATGGGCGGTCTGGTGAAGTACGTGACGAACATGCCGGACACGACCGCTTACGGCGGCACGGTGCGAGCCAATGTTTCCAGTACGCAGGACGGTGGCGTGGGTTACGACGCGTCGAGTGCGGTCAACATTCCTCTGGTGGATGACAAGGCGGCGCTGCGCGTGGGCGGCTTCTATACGCACAATGGCGGCTACGTCGACAATCTCACCCGCAATGACAAAGACGTGGATGCGGCCGATATGTACGGCGGTCGTGTCGATCTGCTGTTCACGCCGACGGATCGCTTGTCCGTGCGGGTGACGGCGTTCGCGCAAGACATCGATCGCGATGGCTCCATCGCTGCGGACTTCAATCGCCTCACCGGCGCTGCAATCGATGGCAAACTGGATCAGCGGCGCGCGATGCCCGAGATTTTCGAGCAGCGTTTCCGCCTGGCCAGTGCCTCGGTGAAGTATTCGTTCGACTTCGCCACGCTGACTTCCATCAGCAGCTATCAGACGGTGAGCAGCGATGCCATCACCGACTTCTCCGAGCTGTACGTGCCTGCGTTTGGTGGGCCGGGTGTGTTCAGTGCAGTCGGCCTGGCTCGCAATGCGGATACGGACAAGTTCACGCAGGAGCTGCGTTTGTCCGGCACCGGCTCGGTGGTCGATTGGTTGATCGGCGGCTTCTATACCAAGGAGGACAGCGAACAGTTCCAGCAGTTGCAGTTGTACGATCCTGCGGGTGCGCGCTCGCCGGTGAACATGCTGACGCTGACTGCGCCGAGCAAATACGAGGAATACGCCGCGTTCGGCAATCTCACCTTCCACATCACCGACAAGCTCGATGTCACGGGCGGCGTTCGCTACGCTCACAACCGGCAACAGCAGGAGCAGTTGGGCTCCGGTGCGCTGATCGGCTTCGTGCCGGTCCGTCGGGACAGCGACGGTGTGCCGACTTATCTCGCCAACGTTCGCTACCGCGTGAACGACAACTTCATGCCGTACGTGCGCTTCGCCACTGGCTATCGACCGGGCGGTCCCAATGCAGTGTTGAACGACCTGAACGGCCAGCCGATGGCGTTGCCGACGTTCGATGACGACCGGCTCACGAGCTACGAGGCGGGGGTCAAGGTCGGCACGGCGGATCGCCGCTTCAACGCCGATATCTCCGTGTATCACGTCGATTGGAAGGACATGCAGATCACTGCGATCCGCAATGGCTTGGGCGTCATCGCGAATGCCGCGAAGGCCCGCAGTGAAGGTCTGGAGATGACGCTGACTGCCTTGCCGATACCGGATCTGACCCTCATGGGCACGTTTGGCTACACCAATGCCGAGCTTACCGCCGACGCGCCGGATCTCGGCGGAGTGAAGGGCGAATCGTTGCCGGATACGCCGGAAGTCACGGCCGCGCTGTCCGCGGAGTATCGGTTCGCTCTGAGCAACTACGAAGCGTTCGCAGGCGGTGTGGTGCGCTACGTCGATGATCGAAACGCGAACTTCGATCTCGCCCAGGGCATGCCGCAATATCACCTGCCGGACTACACGGCAGTCGATCTTCGCACCGGCATGAATGTCGGAGGGACGCGCTTCCAGCTCTATTGCAGGAACGTCACCAACGAACGCGGCCAGCTCTCGGCGATCACCGGCACGTCCGTACTCGGTGGCCCGGCGAACGTCAGCATTCTGCAGCCGCGGACCTACGGCCTCAGCGTCGATGTGAGCTTCTGATCGTGCTCGCATGGTTGAAGAGGGCCGCCATCGCGGCGGCCCTGCTCTGCGCGTGCCCGGTGCTCGCGGATCCCGCGCCGGCGCTGACAAAAACGGACGTCGATGCCTGGCTCGATGGCTTCATGCCGTATGCGCTTCAGCAAGGAGACATTGCGGGAGCCGTGGTCGTCGTGGTGAAGGAGGGGGGCATTCTGACGCAGCGAGGGTTCGGCTATGCCGACCTCGAAGCTCGCGAGCCCATGGACCCCGAGCGCACGCTGATGCGTGTGGGCTCGATCTCGAAGTTGTTCACCTGGACCGCGCTCATGCAACTGGTCGAGCGCGGCCAGGTGGCGCTCGATGCCGACGTGAACACGTATCTGGATTTCCAGATTCCAGCGTTCGAGGGTCGGCCCATCACGGTGCGTAACCTGATGACGCACACGCCGGGTTTTGAAGAGCAGCTCAAGAACGCGCTGACCTACGATTCCGCGGCCGCGCCCAAGTTCGAAACGCTGCTGAAGCGCTGGATACCGAAGCGCATCTTCGCACCGGGGAGCACGCCCGCGTATTCAAATTACGCGACCGCATTGGCGGGATACATCATCCAGCGCGTTTCCGGCATGCCGCTGAACGATTACCTGGAGACGCACGTGCTCGGTCCACTCGGCATGACGAGCTCGACTTTTCGTCAGCCGCTGCCGGATGAGCTGCAGCCGCGAATGGCGAAAGGGTATGCCGCAGCTTCCGGGCCCGCGCGTCCTTTCGAGATCGTCGGACTCGCGCCCGCCGGTGCCTTGTCAGCGCCCGCGACTGACATCGCTCGGTTCATGCTGGCGCATCTGAATCAAGGACGGTTTGGCGAGGCGGAGATTCTCCGGGCGGATACCGCTCGGCTGATGCACGGGACGCCGCTGACCATCCTGCCTCGTGTGGATCGCATGCTGCTGGGCTTTTGGGAGGCCAATTACAAAGGCCGGCGTGTCATTGCGCACGGGGGCGACACGCAGTGGTTCCACAGCGACCTGCGGCTGTACATCGATGACGGCGTCGGCATGTTCGTCGCGTGCAACAGCATGGGCAAGGGAATGGCCGCGATCGACATGCGTATCGAGCTGTTCGAGAAATTTGCCGATCGCTACCTGCCGCTGCCCGATTGGAGCGCGGGCCCCGGCGTGGATGAGCAGACCGCGCGTGAGCATGCGCAACTCCTCGCCGGGAGCTACGTGAGCTCGCGACGCTCCGAATCCAGTTTCATGAGTCTGCTCAATCTGGTCGGTTCGATGGATGTCATCGCCTACGACGATGGCACGATTGGAGTGTCGATGGTCCGCAACGGATCGGGAACGCCGCGACGCTGGCGTGAAGTCGAGCCGTTCGTGTGGCAGCTCGAAGGCAGCTCGCGATTGCTTTCGGCCGAGGTGCGAGACGGAGCCGTTGCGCGCTTCTCTTTCGACGAAGTTTCGCCGTTCATGGTGTTCGAACGGCCCTCGATATTGACGGGGAGCTGGCTGCTGCCTGCATTTCTGGCGGCGCTGGTTGCGATGTTGATGACCGCGCTCGCATGGCCGGTGAGCGCGATCGCTCGTCGACGCTACGGCATCACGGACACTCGTTCCGCCGCCGACCTCGTTGCGCATCGTTGGTTGCGCATCGCTGCCATTGGGACACTCGTGTTGTGGGTGGCGTGGGCGCTGACGATCGGCGCGATGGTGTCCGACCTCTCGAATCTTTCGGAACGGTTGGATGGCTGGCTGTGGACCTTGCACATCGTTTCCATCGTCGCTGTGCCCGCCGGAGTGATCGCCGCGCTATGGCACGCGAACCGCGTTCTTCGCAGCCAGCGGCGCTGGTACGCAAAGGTTTGGGCTATAGCAATGGTCGCGGCGATGAACGTGAGCCTCTGGCTCGCCGTCGCCTGCAACGTGATCACTTTCGGCGTGAATTACTGAGTCGCCGCTGCAGGAGTACGCATGGAAATCGATGTTCGAGTGGAGCACCTGCCGCTGCGCGCGCCGGTTCGTATCACGGGGTACACATTCGTCGAAGTGCCCGTCATCGTGGTCGAGGTGCGAGAGGAAGAGCATGTGGGCCGCGGTGAAGCGGCGGGCATCTACTACAGAAACGAATCGCCGCAGCGGATGATCGGTCAGATCGACGCCATCCGGCCGGTGCTGGCGGCAGGTGCGGATCGAAACATGCTCGCGCATCTGCTGCTGCCGGGAGGCGCACGCAACGCGCTCGACTGCGCGCTCTGGGATCTCGATGCGAAGCGCGCAGGCCAACCCGCATGGCAACTCGCCGGGCTGGATGCGCCGATCCCGAGGATCACGACTTACACGCTCGGTGCCGACGCTCCGGATGCAATGGCCGAGCAAGCGCGTGCGTGGCCGCAGGCGCGAGCACTGAAACTCAAATTGACGGGCGAGCCGATCGATGCCGAGCGGGTGAGGGCAGTTCGGGCCGCGCGTCCCGAGGTGTGGCTGGGCGTGGATGCGAACCAGGGCTACGACGTGAGCTCGCTACGGAACATGCTGCCGGCATTCATCGAAGCCGATGTGCGCTTGATCGAGCAACCGGTCCCGCCGGCGTTGGATGGAGGGTTGGCCGACCTGCACTCGCCGATTCCGATCGCGGGAGATGAAAGTGTGCTGTGTCTGGCGGACCTGCCGCGCTGCGTGGGGCGCTTCGATGTGATCAACATCAAGCTCGACAAATGCGGCGGCCTGACCGAGGGGCTGGCCATGGCCCGCGTCGCCAAGCGGCTCGGCTTCAAGATCATGGTCGGCAACATGGGCGGCAGCTCGCTCGCCATGGCGCCGGGGTTCCTGCTCGCCCAGCTGTGCGATCTGGTCGATCTCGACGGCCCGCTGGTGCTGGCCACCGATCGCTCGCCTGCGGTCAGCTATGAGAACGGCCACATCTTCTGTCCGGATACGTTGTGGGGCGCAGCCGTCGCGACAAACGCATGAGCACGTCTCGATCCACGTGGTTCGGCCAGCCGCGCGGACTCACGATTCTGTTCCTGACAGAAATGTGGGAGAAGTTCTCGTTCTTCGGCATGCGCACGCTGCTGGTTTACTACATGACCAAGCAGCTGCTGATCGGACAGGAGCAGGCTTCGCTGATCTACGGGATGTACGCGGCGTGTGCGTATCTCACACCGATCGCTGGTGGATATCTCGCAGATCGGTGGCTAGGCACTCGACGCGCTGTAATTGCCGGCGGAGCCATCATGTCGGTGGGCCACTTCATGATGGCGTGGGAGAGTTTGTTTCTTCCGGCGCTTGCCACCATCGCGCTGGGCAATGGATTGTTCCTGCCCAATCTGCCCAGTCAGATTCATGGGCTGTACCAGCCAGACGATCCACGGCGCGGGCCCGCCTACAATCTCTATTACGCCGGCATCAACCTCGGGGCGTTCTTCGCGCCGCTCGTGTGTGGAACCTTGGGCGAGATTTACGGCTGGCACTACGGATTCGGCGCGGCCGGCATCGGCATGCTGCTGGGATTGCTGATTTACGTGAGCGGTGCTCGTTATCTGCCGCCGGATACGCCGCGGCGTGCCGCCGACACGTCCAGCGGACGATCTGGCGATGTGACCCGCCAGATGCTTCTGCTGGTGAGCATTGCGCTGGTCGTCGTGGTGTTTCGAGGCGCGTACGAGCAAGTCGGCAACACCTTCGCGATCTGGGCCGACCAGGGCGTCGATCGACGCCTGGGGGCGGGACTGACGATTCCCATGACCTGGTTCCAGTCGCTCAATCCGCTGTTCGTCTTTCTGCTGACGCCGGTGCTGGTGATCTGGTGGACCCGCGCGGGCCGGCAGGGTCGGGATCCTTCGCCGGTGGTCAAAATGGCCATGGGGGCGGCGCTGGTCGCATCGGCCTATCTCATGTTGGCGCTGGTGCTGAGCGTGCAGGTCGGCGCCGTGAGTTGGCTGTGGGCCGCAGCGTTCGTCTTCCTGTTGACCGCAGGCGAGCTGCTCATCCTGCCGACCGGGCTTGCATTGTTCGGTCAACTCGCGCCGCGACGTTTCGCGGCGACGGTGATGGCGCTGTGGTTCCTCGGCTCGTTCGGCGGCAATCTGCTGGCCGGTGTGCTCGGCTCATTGTGGACCTCGTTGGGCGCGGCCGGCTTCTTCATGCTGATGGGCGCAGTGGCGGGACTGGCCGCGGCGCTGCTCCTGCTCATCAAGCGACGCGTTGCGGGGTTCCCTGAATCCCCCTCACTGGAGTTCCCGCAAGCGCGGCGGGACAGCGTGACCGGCGTCTAAGTTTCCGCCTGAGAATCACTGCTGGCGCTTCAGTTCGGTAGGGTCGGTGCCGCCTGTAGGGGCAGCGAAAAACCAGAACGGATCGCAGCGGAGGTTTCAGTGAAGAGTGTTGGCATAGCGGCCGCAGTGAGTGCGGCTCTTTTCTCGTGCGCGTCGCTCGCGGCGCCGGGCTTCATCGATTCGGGGCCCAATCTCTCGGATAACGGTGCTTCGGGCGCGTGGACCTCGCTGTATGCCACCCGCAATCCGGCCGGATCCGAGTTCGCGATCGCGCCCGAGGCGTCGTTTCGCATGGGCATCCTCAGCTCCATCGGCCTGAGCATGGAAGTGGGACCGGTCGACAACTTCTCCGACGAGATCGACGATCTGATCGATGAGCTGGATCGCGATGACATTTCGCTGTCCGAAGGCAACGCGCTGGTCGATCGCTTCAATGCCATTCTCGGTCCCCTGGGCCGCGACGGCTACGTGAAAGTGCAAGGCGGCGTGCAGGTGCCGCTGTTCCCGATTCTCTATCGCAACGACCTCGGCGTGTTCACGCTCGACGCCAACCTCAGCGGTCAGGCGCGCCTGGGCCTGCTGGATGCGCCGCTGACTTACAACTCCGTATCCGAAGAGATCGAGACCGCTTCGGCGGCCTACGTCAAAGCGGGGCAGGTGAATGAGATCGCGCTCGGCTTCAGCAGACCGGTGTGGCAGCAGCCGGGGCGCCGGCTGATCGTGGGCGGCAGCCTGCGTTATCTGCAGGCCAAGCTCAGCAAACAGGTCGTGGCGCTGGAATCGATCGAAGACGACGACGACGTCGAGGACGTGCTCAAGGACAGCTACGACGCCAACGAGCGCAAGACGAGCAACGTGACCGTGGACATCGGCATGATCTACGACGCCTCCAATTACCGCGTCGGCGTGACGTTCGCCAATCTCACCGAGCCTGACTTCAAGTACGGCGCTGTCGGCAACGACTGCGGAGCGCTCAGTGGCACCGCGCAGTACAACTGCTTCACCGCCGCGTACTTCAGCGATCGCATCGCTCTGAACGAAACCTGGACGCTCGAGCGTCTGGCGACCCTGGAAGGCGCGGTGTTCTTCGCCTCCGGCAGGGGTTCGCTCGCGGCCAGCGTCGATCTGAACGACGTGCACGATCCGGTCGGCGATCTCAACCAGAACGCCAAGATCGCGCTCGGCTACAAGACGCAGACCCCCTGGCTGCCGGACTTCCGCGTCGGCTATCGCAAGAATCTGGCGGGCACCGAGCTGAGCAGCGCGTCGCTCGGCTTCACATTCTTCGGCGCCGTGCACTTCGACGTGTCGTGCAGCCTCGACTCGACGGACATCGATGGTCGCTCCGTGCCGAGGACGGCAGCGTTCAACCTCGGCTTCGAGATGGGCTATTGATCAAGGAATGGAGAGAATCAGAATGAAAATTCGTAAGCAGATCCTGGCGGGCGCTGTCGCCAGCGGCATGATCGGACTGGCAGCGTGCGGCGGCGGCTCCAAGGGCACGCAGGATGTCGGCACCAATCCCAGCGGCAGCTCGGGTGCGGGCGGCAGCCGGGTGTTTCATGCCCGCGCGATCGATGGCTATCTCGCCGGTGCCACGGTGTACGTCGATCAGAACGAGAACGGCAAGCTCGACGCTTTCGAGCCGCGCGCGCTCACCGATAGCGACGGCTACTTCTCGTACAACCATCGCACCAGCACGGATTATTGCGTCGACGGCGGCCTGGATCAGTACTGCCTGCGTGGCGCCATCGGCGCGAACACCGAAGTACTGATTCGCGTGACCGGCGGCTACGACACGGTCACCTCGTTGCCTTTCACGGGCATGCTCAGCCTGCGTTCGAGCGACCTGGATCGTAACGATCTGCGGCTGGTGACGCCGTTGACCAGCGCGGTCGCGGACTCTTCGGACGACCTCCAGGCCAAGCTCGATGCGCTGGTCGCGGCGGGCGTGTTCGAGGGATCGTTGGATGACGATCCACTGGCGAGTGGCAAGGCCGACCAGATGAGCCGTGCCCAGTTGATGGCGCTCATGTCACGGATGGTTGGCGAGGTCGGCAAGCTGTCCGAAACCCCAGCTACGTTCGCGGACGTGGAGAGCATGGCCTGGGCCCAGGGCTATATCGCCGCGGCGGCCAAGCTCGTCGAGGTCCCCGGCACCGCCGGAAGGTTTGGAGACGCGTTCGGCACCGTCGAGTCGCTCTCGGACATCGCACGTCGAGCAATCTTCGAGGCCATGAATCCGGGCCAGGTCATGCCCGCGGATTACGAGCTGGCGAACAGGGCGTCGTACCTGCCCGTGCTGGAGAAGACCGCCGGTATCGTCGCGATGAACGAAGAGATCCTGCAATCTCTGCAAGGGGCTGCGACTGCGCAGGACTTGACCGCAATCCTGCGTCTGCAGATGGTGGCCGCGGAGCGCGCCTTCAAGAATCCGAACGATCCCCAGCTGGACAACATTGCGGACTGGGTGCGCAACCAGCTGGCTCAGGGCAATGGCCTTGGCTCCGATCTGACGCAGCTCGGCGGCGACGACATCGATCTGGGCGCGCTCATCGATCCGAGCTTCAATTTCGATCCAAGCTCCAATTCGATCAGCGCCAGCGCGAAGATTCCGGCGCTCGCCGCGACCGCCTTTGCGTCGCTGGTGAACACGGCGTTCTCGGTCAGCCTGGACAAGCCGGACGAGCGCGGCGACGCGGTGTTCTTCATCAGCGGTGCCAACGGTGCGCGCTCCGGCGACATCAAGGTCTGCGTGCGCTATCGCGGTGATGATGGCGATTTCGATACCGTGAGCAGCACCGATCCGAACGGGGCGCTGCTGGTGGGCGGCCACTGGAGCCTGCTGGACGATCACACGCTGACATTGGGCATCAATGTCGCCGGCGGCGTGCGTTCCATGCTGCTCAAGGCGGTCGGTACCAACCCTTCCGGCCTGAACTATCGGTTCGACTTCGGCGACGACCTGTCGGACTGGAGCGGCGCGGCGCCCGCGGCCTTCTCTCCCAGCGAAGTGCCGGCGAACGATGCAGCTTGCAAGACTTCGCTCATCGAGCGATTCGGCCAGATGACCTGAAGCGCGACCGGGGCAGGGCTCATGACGAGCCCTGCCTTCGGTTCCAGCCGCTGTCCTGGCGCAACACGTGGAGATCGTGGACGCGCCGCGTGTAACCGACACGATCGAAGAATTCCAGAATCTGGATGGAACGTTTGCGGCCCAGTCCGATTGCATCCCGATAACTGGCCGCGTTGACGCTGCCGCGCTGGCGCGCCAGTGAGGCGACCACCCCGGCCAGTGTGTCGACGCGGTCGCTGTCATAGAACAAATCCCGCACGATCTGGCAGAGCGCACCGCTCGCGGCTTGGCGACGCAGAATCTGGCGCACCCGTTCCTCGGGCTGGCGGACTGCAGCGGCCAGATCTCTCACCCAAGGAGGCTCGGGGCGCGCCTGCGCGATCAGGGATTGCAGTTGTCGTGCGAGCTCCTGATCGCTTTCTGAAAGCGTCGCCGCATGCTGCGGCAATTGCAGCCACGGCCCCTGACGGATGATCGAGCCGTCCCGCGCAAGCTCGTCGATCAGCGCAGTCCACAGTGGCGTGGCCAGAGCCGGTCGGGTC
>Ga0164243_10016154_pt1 | contig 10256 bp, 7 predicted proteins | sample OricompcompostOP_FD_108781 | JGI IMG/M metagenome (GOLD analysis project Ga0164243, IMG submission 108781) | Organic Plus compost microbial communities from Emeryville, California, USA - Original compost - Organic plus compost (OP) | ecosystem: Engineered > Solid waste > Mixed feedstock >... | reverse complement strand
TCGACAACTATGCGCTGACCGCGCTGGAAGCATCGGCGAGCCAGATCGCCGATATCGAGGTCGGTGGCCTCTAGCCGCGGTTGCGAGAATGAACCGAATCCTGTAGGCTCTGGGGCGGGATCGCATCGATCCCGCCCCCTTCTTGTCCCTTTGGCAGCGCACAGTGCGAGTGTGGCTGCCCACCGAGGAGCGTTCTGGACTTGGCTGGCTAGGCATTTCCCATCTCGTGGACTCCCTCCGTCCACAGCTCGATATGTCCCCTCCTGGCGTCATGAGCCGGGCATGCGCGGGGACAGGCGACGAATGGAATGCCATGCTCACGGTCAGCCACCTCAGCCGCCGCATTGGCGGCGAGACGATCCTCGATGACGTCTCATTTACCATCAATTCGCACGACCGCGTCGGGTTCGTTGGCCCCAATGGTGCCGGCAAGTCGACGTTGTTGCGCCTGCTCGCCGGGATCGATGTGCCGGATGCTGGCGCGGTCGCGTTCGCCCCGAATGTCTCGATCGGATACCTGAAGCAGGGATTCGCCGATCTGCCCGAGGGCACGCTGGCGGATCTCCTCGATGCGCCGACAGGTGGCCTCGTGTCATCCTATCGCGCGCTGGAGCGCGCGACGGCGGCCCTCAGCAACCCTGACTCTCCCGATGCGACGAACGCCTACGACCGCGCGCTGGAGGCTTTCGAGCGGACTGGCGGCTACGATGCGCTGGCGCAGCTCGAGGTGCATCTGGACCGCTTCGGGCTCGGATCCATTCCGTTCGAGCGGCCGCTCGCGACGCTTTCCGGCGGACAGAAGACGCGGGCCGGGCTTGCTGGGCTGCTTGCCTCCTCGCCAGATCTGCTGATCCTCGACGAACCGACGAATCACCTCGATATCGACGCGCTCGGCTGGCTGGAGGATCACCTCGCTCGGAGCGAGAGCGCCATGCTGATCGTCTCGCATGACCGCGGGTTCCTCGATCGCGTTGTCAGCCGCATCCTCGAACTGGACGGGGCGACCCATTCGCTCACCCATTACGCCGGCACCTATACCGACTATGCGCTGCAGAAGGCCCACGCCGAACAGGAACAGGCCGAAGCGTGGTATCGCCAGCAGAAGGAGGTTCGGCGCATCAAGGAGGACATCCGGCGCATGGAGCATCATGCGCGGACGATCGAGGCGAACACGATCGACTTCGCGGTGCGCAAGAAGGCCGCGAAGATCGCCCGGCCGGCAGTCGTGCGCAAGGCCAAGCTGGAACGGATGCTGGAGTCGGAGGATGCCATCGAGAAGCCATCCCTCAGTTGGGGCCTGGCGGTCGATTTCGGCAACGAGTCGGCCTCCGCCGGAGCGCGCCACGTCGCGCAGGTCGATGCTGCGAGCATCTCCCTCGGCGGAAGGGAAGTGCTGCGCAATGTCTCGCTCGACATCCTTCACGGCGACCGCATCGCGCTGATCGGGCCGAACGGCAGCGGGAAATCGACCTTGCTGAAGCTGATCGCGGGCGATATCCGCCCGGACCGCGGTCAGGTGCATCGTGGGGCGGGCGTGAAGGTTGGCTACTTCGCGCAGGAGCAGGATACGCTCGATCTCGGGATCACGGTGCTGGAACAGGTGCGACGGGAGGCGGCGATGCCGGAGAGTGACACGCGAACCTTCCTCCACCGGTTTCTGTTCGGTGGCGATACGGTGCATCGGCAGGTCGGTGCGCTGTCATACGGCGAACGGGCTCGGCTGATGCTCGCGCTGTTGGTGCTGCGCGGCACGAACCTGCTGCTGCTGGATGAGCCGTTGAACCATCTCGACATCCCTTCGCGGGAACGCTTCGAACAGGCATTGGCCCAGTTCGAGGGGACGCAGGTTGTCGTGCTCCACGATCGCTATGCGGTGGAGCGCCTAGCGACGCGGGTGATCGAACTGCGCGATGGTGCGATCGTGGAGCGGGACCCGGGGTCGCTGGAGCACACCCGTGCCTGAGCGATCGCTGCCCGAGCCGTTGTTACCCGAGGACGAGGTCTTTGCGGACGGGAACATGGCCGGTGTGATCCGGCGCGGCAACGAGGTTCGGCGGGGCCGCACTCCCTGGTCGGAGGCCAGCCATTCGGTTCTGCGGCATCTGGAGTCGGTTGGGTTTGCCGCATCACCGCGCTTTCTCGGAAGCGACGGGCTGGTCGATCGCTACTCCTACATCCCTGGAGAAACGGCACCGGCCGATCTCGAACGGTACGGCGCCGATTCCGTGTTGATCGAGGTCGGTCAGCTCGTCCGTCGCTACCACGACGTGATGGTGGGCTTTCAGCCGTCTTCCAACGTGCGCTGGCCAATCATGCCCGGAACGCCGTCGTCCGACGGGACGATCTGCCACAACGACATCGCGCCCTGGAACGTCGTCTTTCGGGAGGGCCATGTGGCAGGGCTGATCGACTGGGACCTCGTTGCGCCGGCTACCCGGGGGTGGGATCTCGCCTATGCGGCCTGGCGATTCGCCCCGCTCTACCCCGGGGAGCTGTACGGGACCACGCGCGACCGGGTGCGGCACGTTCACCTGCTGCTCGACGCGTATGGAATGGCGAGAGGCGAGCGGACCGATCTTCCTGAGACGATTCTGGCGCGCATGCGGTCCGCGTACGACACCGTTGAGCGGTGGGGCGCGAACGGGATGCCGGGCTTCGGGCGACTCTACCGCGAGAAGCTGCACATCGATGCGCTGGATCATATGGCATGGCTCGCGGCCGAGTTTGAACCGATGTGGTAATGGGAGTGCCTCTTCGATCATCACATCATCGGGCAACATATCCCATCGTAAACCACACCTAAAAGAGCCTTGCCGGCGTTCTCCCGCAATGCTACAAGGACGCCACATCCTGACAGGCAGCCATGCGGAGGTGTCCCGCATGGAAAGAGGCGATGCGAAGGAGCGGTGTGTGAAGATCACGGCGGTCAAGGGGTTCCCGGTGTTCGTGGGCCACCGGAACCAGTTTGTCATCACCATTGAGACGGACGAGGGGATCACGGGTGTGGGCGAGGGCGGCATCTCCGGGCGCGAACTGGCGATGCAGGGCATGCTCACCCATTATGCCGACCTCATCATTGGGCTCGATCCGCGCCGGATCGAGCACATCTGGCAACTGCTCTATCGCGGCGCGTATTTCGAGGGTGGCAAGATCGCCGGTGCGGTGATCTCCGCGATCGACATTGCGCTCTGGGATATCCTCGGGCAATCGCTGGGCGTGCCCATCTGGCAGCTGCTCGGCGGCGCCGTCCGCGACCGCGTGCCCTGCTTTGCCACGCCTGGGTCGCTGAGTGACCCGGAGATCGTCCAGAAGGCAGCGGCGAAGGTTGCACAGGGCTGGAACGTGCTCCGGTTCACGCCGGGCCTGGTCCGCGACGGCTGGACCGGTGGGGACGGCTCCGTCTACGAGCCGCTCGAATCCATCAACAACGCGGTAGATGGCCTTACCCTGCTCCGTCAGGAGCTCGGGCCGGATGTGGCGCTCTCCATCGACTTCCACCACCGGCTGAGCGCCGCAGAGTCGGCCGTGTTCTGCCGGCGGGTCGAGCCACTCCACCTCTACTTCGTCGAAGAGCCGATGCGGTGCGAGGATCCGAACGCCTACGCCCAACTCCGCGCGATGACTGGCGTGCCGTTCGCCATCGGCGAGGAGTTCTCGAGCAAGTGGCAGTTCGCACCCTATGTCGAGCGCGGGCTGCTCAACTTCGCGCGGATCGACCTCTGTAATGTGGGTGGTTTCACCGAATCGCGTAAAGTGGCGAACTGGTGCGAGACGCACTACATCGACGTCATGCCCCACAACCCACTCGGCCCAATCTCGACCGCGGCCTGTGTGCATCTTGCCGCGGCGATCACGAATTTCGCCTATCTCGAGTTCATCCCCGGCCACTACACGGACGCGCCGCGCGATCTCTTCCCCAATCTGATCCCGATGGAAGGGACAACCTTCCCGCTGCCGACGACGCCCGGGCTGGGTGTCACCTTCGATGAGGCAGTGGCCGTCTCAGAGGCGTATGCGTATCGTCCGTGGATCGCCCCGCGGTACCATCGGGAGGATGGCAGTTATACGAACTGGTAATTGGCAGGAGGCGTGAGAACCGAGAATGGGACTGCCATTGTGGCTGGTTTTTGGAGCTGATTCGTTTCTCCTCGGGATATGTTGTGTAGAAAAGTGGGCTCACAAACCCCACTCAACGACCGCCGCGCCGAAGAGGTGAGGGGTCGGTAGCACCCCTCACCTCTCGACCCTCACGACTCGTTACGGACGAACGATCGACCCGTTCATCGTTCGCACTTCGGGCCATGCCCCGTTGATCGGATGCTGCGGGAAGGGATATCTGGCGGCCAGCTCCTCGTCGACGTCAATTCCTAGGCCAGGCCGCTCGTTGCTCCACATCGCCCCGTCATGAATCTCGGGACAGCCGGGGAAGACCTCCTTCGTCCGCTCACCGAAGATATGGGCCTCCTGGATGCCGAAGTTCGGCGTCGCGAGATCGAGCGCCAGGTTCGCCGCGTGTCCCACCGGGGACACATCACCAGGCCCGTGCCACGCCGTCCGCACACCGAAATACTCGCTCAGCGCCGCCAGCTTCCGCGCCGGCGTGATGCCGCCGATGTCCGAAATATGAACGCGGATAAAGTCGATCAACCGCTCCGCGATCAGGGGGACGTACTCCGCCTGGTTGACGTAGAGCTCGCCCATCGCGATCGGGATCGCCGAATGCTGACGCAGCAAGGGGAAGTAGCCGTTGTCCTCCGGCGCGAAGGGGTCCTCCAGGAAGAAGAGGTGATAGGGCTCCAGGTCCTTGGCGAGCTGGATCGCCTGGATCGGGGCAATTCGCTCGTGGATATCGTGAAGCAGTTCGATCTCGTCGCCGATCCGGCTGCGCAGGGCATCGAAGAGCTTCGGCACGACCCGGCAATAGGCCGAGGGATTCCATCGCTCCTCGGCAGCCTCTTCCAACCGCCCGCTATAGCGTCGCCCGGACTCCTTCGCCCGCCTGGATGAGACGCCGTAGGTCGCCCCGCCCGGCACGCCCACCTGCGCCCGGATGTGGGTGAACCCCTCCGCCATCAATGCGCGGACGTTCTCCTCCACCTCGTCAATCGACGCGCCCGATGCATGCGAGTAGAGGGTCGCCGCCTCGCGATTCTTGCCGCCCAGCAGTTGATAGACCGGCAGCTTCGCGATCTTGCCCTTGATATCCCACAGCGCCATGTCGACGCCGGACATCGCGTTGTTGAGGACCGGGCCGCTCCGCCAGTAGGAGCTGAGGTACGATGCCTGCCAGATGTCCTCGATGTTGTGGACATCGCGACCGATGAGGAAGGGCTGCAGATATTCCTCGACCGCCGTCTTCACGGCAAGCGGCCGCTGCGTGAAGGTCGCACAGCCCACGCCGTAGAGTCCAGGCTCGGTGGTCTCGACCTTTACGACCACCAGGCGGATGTTGTCCGGCGCGGTGAGGATCACCTTCACGTCGCGGATACGGATGGTTCCGGCGTCGCCCGCGTAGGAGGTCCACACGTCCGGGATCACCGGGGTGATCTCTTCGATTTCGCGCTCAGTCACGCTGTACTCCCCTCTCGCCGGCCGGCGGGCCTAGTGGACCTGCGTCTTCGACCACTCCCGGAAATCGGCCTCGATCTCCGGCGCCCAGTCGTTGCGGTCGATGTCGCCGGAGGTGTACTTGCCCTCCGCGAGACGCATCTTGCCGAAGATGTCGCGGAAGCGCGTGTTCTCGGACTTCTCGACCACTTCCTGGACGAATTGGGGGGGAATGAACGTCACCCCCTCACGGGTGCCCAGCACCGCATCGCCCGGCATGACGGTCGCATTGCCGATGCGGATGGGGATGTTCACGCCAACGAGCGTCACATCATAGATGGCGCTCGGGTGGACGCCCCGGCAGTAGACCGGGAAGTCCTTCAACTCATCGACACGCTCGTAGTCGCGGATGCCGCCGTCGATCACCATGCCGGTGCCGGTCCGTGCGCGCGCCGCCGTGCCCAGGTTGTCTCCAATGAAGGTTCCATCCTCAACCTTGCCGAACAGATCCACCACCAGGACGTCGCCGGGGCGGAGCGTGTCGATCACCCAGGTGTTCTGGCCGCCGTCGCGCCCCTCCTTCGCGCCGATGCCCTTGACAACGTCGTTCAGGTCCGGACGAATCGGAACGAACTGGCACGTGACGGCCCGGCCGACAAGCACGACATCATCATGGAGGTGCTTCCAGCCGCCTTCGAAGACGTAGTGATAGTTGTGGCCGCGCTCCAGCGTGCCCCATGCCTCGTCGTTGGTGACCAGCTTGAGGCGCTTGAGAAGATCATCCGGCACGTTCGGGCGGCCATCGTCCAGGCGGTCGAACGGGTTCTGCGGGGTCAGCGCGGCAATGCGCTCCGGATCGTTGAAGATCATCGCGGATTCTCCTCGTGGATGGTAGAAACACCGTGTACACAACGGGGCACGCATCGACGATGGCCGTGCCCCTGCGTTCGTCAGGACCGTGTGCGGTCACTATACGGAGCTTCCCCACAAGCGCAAGAGGAACATCCACCTTGATGCCAGATCCTGCCGGTCTTTCACATCAGCGGCGTCGGACTGCTTCGGACACCGCACGTTGACCGGGCTCGCGCTGGCACTGGTCCTTGCCTCGGCGGGTATCCATGCGTCGTGGAACTACCTGACAAAGCGAATCAACGGCGGCGTGGCGGCGGTCTGGCTCTTCACGATGGTCAGCTCGCTCGTCTATGCACCGGTCGCCCTGGCGATCGCCCTAATCGAGCGTCTCCACATCGGCCCGGTCGAACTGCTCTTCATGCTCGGTTCAGGCATCTTCCAGCTGCTCTACTTCGTCGTCCTGGCCAAGGGCTACGAGAAGGCGGACCTCTCGATCGTTTATCCGGTAGCCCGTGGCACCGGCCCCTTGTTGGCGACCGTGCTCGCCATCGTTCTCCTGGGCGAGCATCCGACGCCGGTGACGATCGCCGGCTCGGTCCTGATCTGCGGCGGGGTATTCGTCCTGGCGAGCGGCGGGCGGTTGTGCGGCGACCGATCCCTGCTGACAGGCGTCGGATACGGGGTGGCGACCGGGCTCATCATCAGTTGCTACACGGTCTGGGACGGGCATGCCGTCGGGGCGCTGGCGATTCCCGCCGTGATGCAGAGCTGGTCGGCTGAAGCGCTACGCGCGGTCTATCTGACGCCGTATGCCAGACACAACCGAGGGCGGGTTCGCGATGTCTGGGCGCGGTTCCGCCGGCCGGTGATCCTTGTGGGCATCATGAGCGCGGGATCCTACATGCTGGTGCTGACCGCGCTGTCGTTCTCGCCCGTCAGCTCCATCGCCCCGGCGCGGGAGGTGAGCATCATCTTCGGCGCCCTGCTCGGATTCTGGCTCCTGAAGGAGCCGATGACCGGCAGCCGCATCACTGGCGCCCTCGTGATCGTCGGCGGGGTGGTGCTCGTCGTACTCGGCTGAGCCGAACGGCCAGGGACGATGGAAATCATCAACTGACCGGAGATCCAGCCTTGTAGCGCTCAAGGAACCACGCCTGGACGTCGAAGGGCGCCTCGCCATCGAGCGGGTCAATTCGCACCCAGGTGCCATCCTCCCGGAGCTGTGAGGCGTTCACCGTGTCCCGGAGATAGGCATCGAGCACAACATCGCGCAGATGCGAGATGAGCGCGGGAGCTTCCACCGGGGTGATCACCTCCACGCGGCGGTCGAGATTCCGCTCCATCGCATCGGCGCTGCCGATATAGACGAGCGGCGCACCGTTGTTGCCGAAAAAGTAGATCCGGCTGTGTTCGAGAAACCGGCCAACGATGCTGCGGACACGGATCGTCTCACTCCAGCCCGGCACGCCGGGCCGCAGGCAGCAGATCCCGCGCACGATCAGATCGATCTTGACTCCCGCTTGTGACGCTTCGTACAGCGCGCGGATCACGGTACGATCGACCAGCGAATTCATCTTCAGGATCAGCCGCCCGTTCCCATGCGCCCTGTGAATGGCGGTCTCGGCCCGGATGGCCTCCACGATCTGCTCGCGCATATGATCGGGAGCGACCCAGATTTTCCGATAGCGCTCCTGATGCGAATATCCCGTGAGCACGTTGAACAGCTCGCTCACGTCACTTGCCAGATCGTCCCGGGAGGTCAGCAGTCCGATGTCCTCGTAGATGCGCGCGGTGGTCGCATTGTAGTTGCCGGTCGAGATGTGCAGGTACCGGCGAAGGCCATCCGCCTCCCGCCGCACCACCAGCGTCAGCTTGCAATGCGTCTTCAGGCCTACCAGTCCGTAGGCGACGTGGACGCCATGCGACTCGAGCGTCTGCGCCCACGAGATGTTGTTCTCCTCATCGAATCGCGCCTTCAGTTCGACGAGCACGGCCACCTGGGTATCATCGTCGCGGGCCGCGATCAGCGCAGGGATCAGCGGTGAGTCCTTGCCCAGCCGGTAGAGCGTCTGCTTGATCGCCACCACATCCCGGTCCGTGGACGCTGCCTGGACGAATTCGGAGACAATGTTGAACGACTGGAAGGGCAAATGGACGAGGACATCGTGGTCGCGCAGGAGGGCGAAGACGTCGTCGTAGGTCTCCCCGGTCTGCGGCACCGTGAGCCCGTCCGGGAAGAGCGGCGCCGGCGAGAAGGGTGCGTCTTTTAGATCAGGGCGGTCGATGCGGACGAGCTCGAAGAGGTCCTGAAGACCAAGGCGTCCGTCGATTGCGCAGAGGTCTTGCGGGCCGGCATGTACCTGGTCGATCAGCCAGCGCTGGACCTCGACTGGCATCGACGCTTCCACGTCGACGCGAACCGGTGTGCCGAAAGGTCGCTGGGAAATCGTTTCCCGCATCACCTCCAGCAGGTCGGCGTTGTCTTCGTCGTCCTCATCCGGCTCGACATCAGAATCCCGCAGGACGTGGAACGCATAGGACGCGATCACCTCGCTGCCCGGAAACAGGCGGTCGAGATGTGCGGCGACAAGATCCTCCATCCACACGAAGCGAAGCTCCGCCTGGGTTGCGTCGCGGTCCGTGACGAGGACGCTGCCACCGGTTACCTCGGCAAGGTCGGCGGGAACCGGGGCCAACCGCGGCAGCACGGCCGGGATCTTGACGCGCGCGAAGCGGGCAACCCCGTGATTCCGGAGCACGATGATAAGGTTCAGGCTGCCGTTCGAGACGTGCGGAAAGCGCCGCCCGCGATCGATCGCCTGCGGGGTAAGGACGGGAAAGACCTCGCGCTCGAAGACCTCCGTCATCCGCCCCCGCTCATCGTCGGCAAGGTCCTTCCAGGCGAGCGCCTGAATGCCCTGTGCCGCCAGACCGGGCAGGATCTCGCGTTGGACCAGCCGCGCATGCTCCGCCAGGAGCTCGCGAGTGACTTCGTGGATGGCCCGAAGCTGCTGGACTGGCGTACGGCCGTCAGTGGCGCGTTCGCCAATCCCGGCGGCCACCTTCCGCTTCACCCCGGCCACACGGATCATGTAGAACTCGTCGAGGTTCGAGCAGAAGATTGCCGCGAATTTCGCTCGCTCGATCAGCGGCTGCCGGGCGGAAGCCGCCTCGCGAAGCACGCGCCGATTGAACTCGAGCCAGCTCAGCTCGCGATTGAGATAGACGTCCGGGATGAGCTCCGGAAGGCTCGCGAACGGTGAGACCGGCGCGGAGGCATCACCTAGACCATGCTCCGGGGCCGTCGTGGGGTTCGCCCTGATCGGATTGACGCTCTCCGCCGTTCGCATGCTCATCCACCCCTCGTCGCGCTCGCAGGGACGCCGCCACCGATCCGTGCCTGTATGCAAGTATCGCGCATCGCACTGATGAAACTCGTAATGGGGAGATTATGCAGGATCGAAGCAAGCCGGCCGGCATCCTGGCGGCTCCGCGTCGGGAGCAGAAATGCCACCGGCCGCTCACATCGTGTGAGCGGCCGGTATCACACTGCGACGATGCGAGCGAATCGTGCTAGTCGGCAGTGGTGGGCGCAGGATCGGTCGCGCGGGTGCGCATACCGGCCTCGGTATCTTCGACAACGGGCGGGGTCCCGAAGATCTCGATGACTTCCGGTCCGTCAAGCGTCTCTCGCTCGAGCAGGGCGGCCACAAGGGCCTCCAGCTTGTCACGATACGTGGTGTTCAGGCTCACAGCCTGGCGGAGGGCATTCTCGACGATCTCCTGCACGGCGGCATCGAGCCGCTGCGCAGTAGCATCGGAGAACGACTTGTCCTGCGTGATCTCCCGTCCAAGGA
>Ga0164243_10016153_pt1 | contig 10257 bp, 9 predicted proteins | sample OricompcompostOP_FD_108781 | JGI IMG/M metagenome (GOLD analysis project Ga0164243, IMG submission 108781) | Organic Plus compost microbial communities from Emeryville, California, USA - Original compost - Organic plus compost (OP) | ecosystem: Engineered > Solid waste > Mixed feedstock >... | reverse complement strand
GATGTACACCTCGGGGTGGCCCCAGATCCAGATCAGGTTCACGTACATCATGACGTTGCCGCCGAGATCGTTCGTGAAGAAATGCATGTCCAGATAGCGGTCAGCCGACAGCAGGGCCAACGTACCGGCCAGTACCGGGAAGGCGGCCACGATCAGGATGTTGGTCACCAGCGCGGTCCAGGTGAAGACCGGCATTTTCATGAGCGTCATGCCCGGCGTACGCATACGCAGGATGGTGACGATGAAGTTGATGCCGCTCAGCGTGGTGCCTACCCCCGATATCTGGAGCGCCCAGATATAGTAGTCGACCCCGACGCCGGGGCTGCCCTCCAGGCCCGAGAGCGGCGGATAAGCCAGCCAGCCCGTCGCGGCGAATTCGCCCACGAACAGCGACAGCATCATCAGCACGACACCGACACAGAACAGCCAGAAGCTCAGCGAGTTCAGGAACGGGTAGGCCACGTCGCGCGCACCGATTTGCAGCGGCACCACGACGTTCATCAGGCCCGTGATGAAGGGCATCGCCATGAAGAAAATCATGATGACGCCGTGAGCCGTGAAGATCTGGTCGTAATGGTGGGGAGGAAGAAATCCGACTGCGTCGGCAGCTGCGACAGCCTGCTGGCCGCGCATCATGATGGCGTCGGCAAAGCCGCGCAAGAGCATGATCAGCGCAACGATGATGTACATGACACCAATGCGTTTGTGATCGACGCTGGTGAACCATTCGGTCCACAGGTACTTCCATTTACCGAAATAGGTAATCGCGCCCAATAGCGCAACGCCGCCCAGTATCACGGCGGCCATCGTCACCATGACGATGGGCTCGTGAAAAGGAATGGCCTCTAGTGTGAGTTTGCCGAACATCAGTTGTTTCCTGCGATCAAATTCTTCGACGTGGGCGTGCAGCTAGCCGGATCCAGGCCAGCTATCTTGCTCATCGTGTTGTGCATGATGTTGTCGAACATGCCCGTCGGTGCGCTGGAGTAGTACGTGACAGGGTTGTGTTCGCTGGGCTGAACCAGGGCTTGATACGACTCGGGCGTCAACGGGTTGTTGGCGGCCTTGGCTTTGTTGATCCAGTCCTGGAATCCTTCGTTGCTGGTCGCGATGGCGCGGAAACGCATGCCGGAGAAGCCGGCGCCGCTGTAGTTGGCCGAGATGCCGGCGTAGTCGCCAGCTTCGCGAGCGATCAGGTGCAGCTTGGTTTCCATGCCAGCCATCGAGTAGATCTGGCTACCCAATTGCGGAATGAAGAAGGAGTTCATCAACGACGACGAGGTGATGCGGAAATTCACGGGCGTATCGACCGGGAACGCAATCTGGTTGACAGTCGCAATGTCGTAGTCGGGGTAGATGAACAGCCATTTCCAGTCCAGCGACACGACATCGATGTTGATCGGCTTTACCGAGGACTCGATGGGTTTGTAGGGGTCCAGCGCGTGCGTCGACTTGTAGGTCAACACGCCCAGAATCGCCACGATGATGCAGGGGATGGTCCAGACGACCACTTCGATACGCGTCGAGTGCGACCAGCGCGGCAGGTATACCGCTTTGGTATTGCTCGCTCGGTATTTCCAGGCGAAATACAGCGTCATGATGATGACCGGCACCACGATGAGGAGCATGAGCCCCAAAGAGGTGAGAAGCAGCGTTTTTTCCTGGGCGCCGATGTCTCCCTTGGGCGACAGCACTTCCATTGTGCAGCCGCTGAGCAGCATGAGCGCACCAATACCGAGCGTGCGCCCGACGGTGGTGAAGTGGGGGTGTTTCACGTACAACCTTGAGGGTTAATTGCCGAAGCCGGCAAGAATGCACAACGCGTCTTGTTAGGACGCAAAGATGCGGTGAAGCCGCAATGCTAGCCGTTTGTTGCGGCGCAAACCTGCGACGAAAGGTCGCATCGCGGGAAAAGCGCGGGCATTGTAAACGGCAGTAACGCCATTGGGACAAGGTATTTGTGCGAAGCAGCAGGGGTGCGACAATGTGTCGCATCGAAATTTAGGGGTGGCGCCGAATCCGATCCGATCCGTTGAATTGGGACTGAGTCGACGCTGGCACAGGCCGCTGGGCGCGCGAGAATGTCAACGCGCTGAACACGGCTGGAAGGTAGCTAGGGAATCAATCCAGGACGAGATCCCGCTCGGGGCCGGGCTTTTTGGCGAGCTTGCGTTGCAACGAGCGACGATGCATGCCCAGCAGCCGGGCGGCGGCAGATACATTGCCGCTGCACTCGTGCAGTGCCTGCTGGATGTGTTCCCATTCCAGGCGGTGCAGAGGCGTCATGGTGGTTTCGATGGCGGCTGATTCGGCCTTTACCAGACCCAGGGCGCGCAAGATCATCGGGGCGGTGGCTGGCTTGGGCAGGTAATCGTCCGCGCCGCGCTTGATGGCCTCGACCGCGGTCGCCACGCTGGCGTAGCCGGTGACCAGCAAAATGCGCATGTCGGGACGCAAGGCGCGTAGCGGACGGATCAGCGTGAGACCGGAGTCCTCGCCCAGGCGCAGATCGACCAGGGCGAAAGCGGGGAGGGTTTCTTCGGCTACGCGCAAGGCCTCGGCAATGCTGGTGGCGACGCGGGTGTCCAGGTGGTGCCGCGTCAGGCTGCGCTGCAAGGTGCGCACATAGAGTTCATCGTCGTCGATCAATAGTCCGACATCAGAGGCGTTCATAGTGGAGTTCCGGTGCCACGTGTCGCGAGTGGCGTCAGAGGCAAGTGAAAACGGATGCGGGTGCCGCCGCCCTCGGCGGGGGCCATCGTCATGTCGCCGCCGAGCTGTTCTACGGTGGCATGGGACAGGGCCAGCCCAACGCCAAGTCCGCCCGGTTTTTCGCTATTGAATAAGCTGGTGGCGGGCAGCAGCGAATGGTCGGGATCGAAGCCGTGACCGTGGTCGCGCACCTCGCCTTCGAGGGCGCCGTCCCGATATTCCAGGTGCAGGTCGACCCGCGAATTACCGGCGGTCTCGCCGGCATCGGCGGCATTATTGAGCAAGGCTTGTATCAGATGCGAAATCGAGGGTTCCACCCGTAGCGCAGCGGGCAGCTCGCCTGTGCGGTGCAAGTCGATAGTCGGGCGCACAAGACGCCATTGGCTGACTTCGCGCACGAGATCGACCTCGGTGGGTACGGCCAGATTGCGGATGCGCTCGCGGCACAGCGCCAGCAGTTGGCCGAGCAGCTCGGCGTCGGCGCGCAGATCATCCGTGTCGACTTCGGCGGCGATCTCGTCGGCCAACAAGGTCATGGTGGCCAACGGCGTATTGAGCTCGTGCGCCATGGCGGCGGCATGGGTGGCCAGCGCGACGATGCCCTCATTGCGGGTGAAACGCTCGCGCAACGCTGCCAGCTCGCGTTCCCGGCTGCGCAGATCGGCCGCCAGGCGCGTGGAAAAATACAAAACCACCATGGCCGAGATCAGGAAACTGGCGGCAATGCCCGACACGATGAGTGCGTACGGATTATGGTGACCCTCGAGCGGCCGTCCCAACAGGCCCGAAACGAGATAGCCGATCAGGCAAGCCATCGCTGCCGCCAAGGCCCAACTGCGCGGCAACGCCAGGGCAGCCAGCGCGATCAGGATCAGGAACATCAGCCCGAAAGGGTTATGGATGCCGCCGCTCCAACCCACCATCCAGCCCAGGACGATGATGTCGACGAGCAGGTGGGCGAAGGCGACAGCCGGGGAGATCTCGCCGCGGCTGTGCAGCACTCGCAGCGTGGCATACAGGTTGAATGCCACCAGAATGCCGATGCCGCTCCAGAGAGCAACCAGGGGGAGTTCCAGATCCAGCAATTCGCTGGCGACGAGCACCGTCGTGGCCTGACCAGCGATGGCCAGCCAACGTAGTGTGCATAGAGAGCGCAGGAACGAATTGGCGGAACTACCAGGCATAACAAAATTCAGGGCCAAGCGTAGGCGCGAACGCCAGGCGCGGGGGCTCTGGAGAGGCAAGGACCTGCAGTGATGGGGCAAAGCAGGGGCGACGCCCTGGGATAGGCAAGCAGACCCTATTGTATTGCGATTCGATGCGCACTGCTGCGCTGCAATGAGGGACGGTTGCCGGCCACTTGCTGGCGCAAGCATACTGGCGGCTGTGGCATCGAGTGGGATTGCCGTAGAGTCTGGCCCGGAGTGTTTCATGACTGTCGAATCAAATCATCCTCAAATAACGATCACGTATTGCACGCAGTGCCAGTGGCTATTACGGGCGGGGTGGATGGCGCAGGAACTGCTGTCTACGTTCGGCACCGATCTGGGATCGGTGGCCTTGGTGCCAGGCACCGGCGGTGTTTTCCGTATTCATTACGATGGCGACCTCATCTGGGACCGCACGGTGGACGGAGGGTTCCCGGACGCCAAAATATTGAAACAACGTGTACGCGACCGCCTCGATCCCCAGAGGGATTTGGGGCATATCGATCGGTAGAAATAGCGGTGCGCCCCGGGCGTGGAGCGGTTGCTTGCTATAGGGCAGAGCGGTAGCGGGCACCGGTACAGGAGCATTTCACCGTTCGTGATGGTGATGGTGCTGGTGGTGTGCACTGGCTATTTGCCGCTGAGCCCGGCCCTCTGGCTGGAGCGCTGCTTTTTGCATAGAAGCGTGTGCGAATCATTCGCATTTAAGATATCATGTCGGACTTGGAATTTGCCGGTTCTGGCGTTTCCGGCGTGGTGCCGGTTGCGTGGCCGGACGACACTTCGACGTTTTTTGGCTGATTCATGCCTCGTCTTCAACACGGTTGGTCTTCTGGTCCACAATCCTCTGCTGCTTTGCGTATAGGCGCCGGTCTCACGGTGCTGGCAGTGCATTTGGCGGTAGTCGGAGCGATTTACTGGATGCCCGACGAAACTCCGCCCGAGCTGCTGGAACCCGAAGCGGTGATGGTCAGCGTCATTGAAGCGCCGGTGCCTGAAATTGCAAAGGCCGAACCCACGGTTGAGCCGCAACCGGAACCGCCGCCAGAGCCCGAGGTGGAACCGCCGCCGCCCGAGCCGGAACCGGAGATTGAGCCGGAGCCAGAGCCTGAGCCCGTGGTCGAGCCCGAGCCCGAGCCCGAGCCGGTCATCGAAAAGCCTGTGGAGCCTGCTCCCAAGCCGAAACCTAAACCGAAGCCTAAGCCCAAACCTAAACCCAAGGTCGAAAAACCGGTCGAAAAACCAACGCCGCCCAAGCCTACGCCGCCGTCCGAGGCCCCGCCTACCGGTACGCCCGAAGGAGCCAAGGTGACGCAGGCTCCGGTGCAGGGGCCGCCGCCGGATGAGCCGATTCTGGTGTCCAGCGTCGAGTATGCAGGGCGTCGTCCGATGCCGAACTACCCGACGATGTCCAAACGCTTTCGTGAAGAAGGGCGGGTCGTGATCTTGGTCGAGATCAACACCATCGGTGTCGTGGAAAAGGCAACGGTGGATAAAAGCTCGGGCTTTGATCGTTTAGACGAGTCTGCTCTGGCAGCGGCGCGTAAAGCACGCTTTAAACCTCTGATGCGCAATGGCGTGCCGTATCCCGCCAAGGCCAAATTACCGTTCGATTTCGTACTAAGGAACTGAGATGTCTAACGCTATGCATAATGCCATCCTGGTGGCGCAGGCAAGCACCACGCCGACGGCGCCCGCGGCCTCTGGCGCCGCGGCGGCTGCAGGCTCTGTCGCTCCCGCTGCTTCCGGCGCCGCTCCTGCTGTGCCTGGCGCGCAACAAGCCGCCGATGCGCTGCATCAGGCAGGCCCCGCCCTGTCGCAGGCAGGCGACACGTTGCAGCAGGCCGCTGGCGCGTTGCCCCCCATGCCCACGGTACCGGACATGGGTTTCCTGCATTTTGTCGCGCAGAGCGATTTTGTCGGCAAGAGCTTGTTCGCCATCCTGATCATCATGTCGCTGGTGACGTGGTATCTGATCCTGGTGAAGTGCATCAGCAATGTGCGCATGCGCCGCCGTTCGGCCGATTTTCTGAACAAGTTCTGGAATTCCAGTTCGCTGGAACAGGTCGAGAACGAGATCGTGACGCATGGTGCGCGTGATCCGTTCTCGCATTTGGCCAGCCATGCCATGCACGCGCAGGCTCACCACGCGAAATTCGGCGCGACCAAGCTCGAAGAGTCGGGCGCGAATGGCGAGTTCGTGACGCGCACGATGCGTAAGGTCATCGACGAAGAGACCGCCAAGCTCGAAAACGGCTTGACGGTATTGGCCTCGGTCGGCTCGACGGCGCCGTTTGTCGGCTTGTTCGGCACGGTGTGGGGGGTGTACCACGCGCTGGTCGGTATCGGCCTGGCCGACGGTGTGACGATCAACCGTATTGCCGGCCCCGTGGGCGAGGCGCTGATCATGACCGGTCTGGGTCTGGCGGTCGCTATCCCGGCAGTGTTGGCCTATAACGCATTTGTACGTAATAACCGCGTGTTCCTGTCGCGTCTGGACGCGTTTGCGCATGATTTGTTTGCCTTCCTGAGCACGGGCCAGCAGGTGGAGTTGTCTGATGGCAAAGTGCGCGCGCTGCGCCGTCATGGCCAGGGCGGGAACGGCCGAGGAGCGGAATAATGGCTTTTGGCAGCTTTGACAGTAAAGGTCCGGGCAGCCACGCGGTGTCGGAAATCAACATGGTGCCGCTGATCGACGTCATGTTGGTGCTGCTGGTGATTTTCATCATCACGGCACCGTTGATGGCGCACTCGGTGCGCATCAATATGCCGCAGGTCAGCTCCGAGCCGATCGACCAGGAACCCAAAAGCGTGGACCTGGCGATCGATCCCGCCGGGGCGTTGTTCTGGGACGATAAGCCCGTGGCGATGGATGATTTGCCCAACCGTTTCTATACGATGGCGCAGACCAAGCCGCAACCCGAACTGCGCATTCGCGCTGACCTGAATACGCGCTACGAGACCTTGGCCAAGGTCATGGCGGCGGCGCGCCGCTCAGGCTTGTCGCGAATAGGCTTTATCACTACACCGGCGGCCCAGGGCGGCGCCCCAGGCAGTGCTGCACCAGGCGGTGCACCTGCTGGCGCCGGAACGCCGTCTAGCGGATTGCCCGCACCGTCTGCCGCCCCTGCGGCACCGGCGCCCGCCGCGGCACAGTAAACCGCTGCCGACTCGGCATGACACACGCTGTGATGGTCATGCCCAAAACGTGCCAGACTCACCAGGTCTGGCACGTTGCGTTTCAGCGCCTTGTCAGCGCGGCAGCGAGCTCGCATGTCCCGTATCGGCATCGGGGCATAACTGTCACAAGTGTGACGCAGTGCATTTCAGCGCCTTGGCATATCATGTCGCGGATTTGGCGCTTGATTTACAGCGTTTTCGCAGCGCCTGTCTCAATCCTTAACTGCGGCAGATACGGCCGGGCGCCTCACGGCGAATTTCTTCTAAACCATACTTCGCGCTAGAATTCCGCCATGCGAGTACTTGTAATCGAAGACGACATGACCCTGGGCCACGCGCTCCAGGAGTTTTTGGCCGACCAGGGTTATGCGGTCGATTGGCTAACCGACGGAGACAAGGTGCTGGGCGCCTTGGCCGGGCAGACCTATGATCTGCTTTTACTCGACTTGAATCTGCCGGGCCGCAGCGGGCTGGATGTGCTGCGGCAACTGCGCCAGGACGGCAACCAGGTTCCCGTGTTGATCGTGACGGCCCGCGATGGTCTGGACGATCGCGTGGCGGGACTGGATGCCGGGGCGGATGACTACGTGACCAAGCCCTTTGATTTGCCGGAGCTGGCCGCACGCGTACGTGTTTTCGGCCGCCGCCGCTCGGGCCAGGCACAGCCGTTGATCGAGGCGGGCCCGCTCAGTTTCGATACGGTCGGGCGCGAGGTTCGCGCCAATGGTCAGCGTTTATCCTTATCGGTGCGTGAGCTTTCCGTGCTGGAAATGCTGATGGCGCGCGCGGGACGCGTGGTGACCAAGCGCCAGATCGTCAATTCCCTGTCGGCCTGGGACGCAGACTTCAGCGAAAACGCGGTCGAGGTCTACGTCTACCGTTTGCGCAAGCGCCTCGAAGGCACGGGCGCCAGTATCCAGACGGTACGGGGTTTCGGCTATATGCTGGAAACGCAAGCAGCGTGAATACCCATCGCAGGTCCGCGCACGCTGTGCCCCGACCTGCGTCTTCCACTATGCTGGATTCACATTCCTCTATTTCGGACGCGTCTGCGACCGGGCGTTGGCGTTTTTCGCGCGGCTCGTTGGCGCGCTATCTGGTCAAACGGCTGCTACCGCCCATTCTGGTGCTGGTGGCGCTGGATTTGCTGGCCACCTGGGTCATCAGCCATAAATTCGATATGGCCGGCTGGATGCTGGAGGATTTCTTCTGGGTCATGGTCCTGGGCCAAGCGGTACTGGTGGGGGTCTTCGCCGCCGTGATCGTGCAGGGTGTGCGATCCGGGTTGCGTTCGGTCAATCATCTATCCGAAGAAATCCGTCAGCGATCTATCGATGATATGCAGCCGCTGGAGGTTGCGGGCGTGCCAGACGAGATCGCGCCTTTGGTGACGCACACCAATGATCTGTTGTTGCGTCTGGATGCTTCATTGGCCGCGCAGCGCCGGTTCATCGGCCATGCCGCGCATCAACTGCGTACGCCATTGAGCGGGCTGCGCATGGAATCCGAGTTGATGTTGGCGCGTCCGCTGCCGGACGATGTGCGGGCGCGTGCCGAACGCATCAAAGCTGTCAGCGACCGCATGATCCGGCTCGGGCAGCAACTGCTGGTATTGGCGCGATCGGATCCGAACGCGCGTCCGCAGGACAGTTTTGTCCGCATCGACCTGTGTGAATGGGTACGGGTGAGCGGTGCGGAATGGATACCGCATGCCCATGCGGCACATTTTGATATTGACCTGGTGGCGCCGGATCATCCTGTCTGGATCGATGGCGATCCATTGCTGCTGGATGAGCTGCTGGGCAACCTGATCGACAATGCCGTGCGCTATGGCAATGGCAGTGGCCGTATTACGCTGACAGTTAGCGAGAATCCGCCAACACTGATTGTCGAGGACGACGGCCCTGGGATCCCTGGCGAAGAACGCGAGCGCGTGTTCGAAGCGTTTTATCGTTCGCCAGGCTCTACTGCCGGCGGCTCGGGATTGGGGCTGGCCATCGTGCGCGAGATTGCGCATGCCCATGGCGCGTGGTGGAAACTGACCAGCCGGCCCGAATATCCTGGCACGCGCTTGTCTGTGGCTTTCCCCGGCCCTCGCAAGGGGGCGCAATTGACCCGTCAGGATCGTACTGTTTGACTCACTGGGAGTAACGGATGAGTTCGCCTGTGCAGGCCCCTATTTCAGGCAACGACCATGTTGCGTCGTCGAAAGCCATGCTGATGCTGGGGGCGCTGGGAGTGGTTTATGGTGATATCGGCACCAGTCCACTGTATACCCTGCGCGCCTGTCTGGTCGGCTTTGCCGATGTTGAGCCTGATCACATTCTGGGTGTGCTGTCGATTCTGTTCTGGCTGTTGATGCTGGTCGTCTCGTTCAAGTACGTCATGTTGGTACTGCGCGCCGATAACCGGGGCGAGGGCGGCACACTGGCATTGCTGGAGCTTGCCGTACGCGGGCGTTCGGAGCGCTCCCGGTGGCTATTGGTGGTGCTGGGGATTTTCGGAGCCTCGCTGTTTTACGGCGACAGCATGATTACCCCGGCGATTTCGGTGTTGTCCGCGCTGGAAGGCATCGGCGTGGTGTCGCATACGCTGGATCCCTGGATCGTCCCGTTGGCGCTAGTGGTCCTCATACTGCTGTTTGTGATCCAGTCCAAAGGCACCGGGGCCATGGGTAAGTTGTTCGGCCCTATCATGGCGCTGTGGTTTACGACGCTAGCGGTATTGGGGGGATGGCAGATCTGGCAAGCGCCCCAGGTGCTGCAGGCCTTGAATCCCGCGTGGGCGCTGAGCTTCATCGATGAGTTTCCTTTGGGCAGCTTCCTGTTGCTGGGCGCTGTGGTGTTGGCGCTGACAGGGGCGGAGGCGCTTTATGCGGACATGGGCCATTTTGGCCGCCCGGCGATCCGGCGTGCCTGGTTCTCGATGGTGTTGCCGGCTTTGGTGCTGTGCTATTTCGGTCAGGGCGCGTTGTTGTTGCGTGACCCGCAGGCCATTCGCAATCCGTTTTTCCTGATGGCGCCGGAATGGGGGCTGGTACCGCTGGTGATCTTGGCGACTATTGCTACGGTCGTAGCGGCTCAGGCTGTGATTTCTGGCGCGTATTCGGTGACGCGCCAAGCGGTGCAATTGGGCTTTTGGCCGCGGATGCAGATTT
>Ga0164243_10016152_pt1 | contig 10258 bp, 5 predicted proteins | sample OricompcompostOP_FD_108781 | JGI IMG/M metagenome (GOLD analysis project Ga0164243, IMG submission 108781) | Organic Plus compost microbial communities from Emeryville, California, USA - Original compost - Organic plus compost (OP) | ecosystem: Engineered > Solid waste > Mixed feedstock >... | reverse complement strand
TCATCGATATTCTCCAATGCTATCCTGTATACTTTTGCATCCGGCATACCGAATGGATAAGACGGTTTCAATAGCTGGGAAGTGAAATAAATATATTTTCCATCGGGCGACCAAGCCGGGTCTGACTCCGTGATATCGGTTTTGGTAAGGTTGGTTGTTTTATTGTTCTTGAGATTATGTACGAATATTTCACGCTCAAAGTTGCGGTACACGGAGAACATCACGTATTCATCACCGGGCGAAAAACTAGGGTCACTGTTCTGGAAACCCCAAATCTCCTCTTTCGCTAACAGCTTGCTTTTACCGGTCTCCAGGTCGAGCAGTCGAACTTCATCCCTACCACCCAGGTATACAGCTTTATCCCTCTTTTTATTCAAAACGATCTGGCGGTTATTCCTGGCATCGCTGGTAAGTTGCTTCATGGCGCCTTTCCCATCTGCCGCGATGGTGTACAAGTTGGTATAACCTTTATAAGTCTGGTTAAACAACAATGTTTTATCATCGCTCATCCACTTCACTTCGCGCACACGTTCAGCAGAGCCGCGGTTAATTTGTTGAACAAATTTGCCTTCTATATCACTCACGAACAACTCTCCCCTGGAAACGAAAGCTATTTTTTTATTATCGGAAGAAACATCGAATGCCGTAATGTTGGATTTAACATCGAAGTCCTTTTCTTTCGGCAGGATATTATTCCTGATGATCGGGATGTTCAGCTTTCTTTCTTTCCCTGCTTTGACATCGTACAGCCACAGTTGGTAGTCCTTTTCAAAAACGATGGAGCCGCCATCTGCATTTACCTGCGGGGTTTTAATGGAAGCGTTAAAACGGGTCAGCGCTTTCTTTGCACCGGACTTATCCAGGGTATAAAGATTATATTGACCATTTCCTTCATCAGAGATAAAGTAAACATTCCCTTGTTTGTCGATCGTGGCGCCAAAGTCTTTCCCTTCCCAGGTTGTGTATTTTTTATATTGTTTAGTCTTAGGGTTATAAGATTGGATATCGGGATTAAAGGGCCCTTTATACCTTTTACGTTGTACCTGGTTAGAACTTTCCCAGGTATCGTTAAAAAATATCTCGCCCGAAACGGGATTTTCAACCAGGTTATGATCATATTGGAAGAAATAATCCCCGAATACCCTTTGCGGGGTGCCGCCTTTCAGGGCAACTTTAAATCCGGCGGATTGTCCCATCCTGCTGCTGTTAAAATAAATCCATTGCGAGTCCCAGCTCCAGCTCGCTACTTCATCGTTGCCGCTATGGTAAGTTAGTTGTTGGATTTCACCACCTTCAAACGGTATAATGAATATATCACCATTCCCAAATTGCCGCCCGGTAAAGGCGATCCATTTACCATCGGGAGATACCCTGGGATTGGTTTCATAGCCTTGCATAGCCGTAAGCCTGGTGGCTTCACCACTTTTCACGGGCGCTTTCCACAGATCCCCTTCAAAGCTGAAGATGACCGTTTGTCCATCCGGGGTGAGGCAAGGGTTAGACAAAAAATATACCGGGCTTGTCTGGGCAGATAACCGGAATGCGCTGAGCAACACAGCGAGGAATAGGAATTTCTTCATAAAAAAAGCAGTTTGAAGCTTTAAAATACAATAAAAAGGGAGGATGTTGTTGCCGCAGGTAAAATAATGAAGGAGTAGATAAATTGATCGGATGGTGAAAACTGGAATGTAGATTATGGAGTATGGTTTACCATAATGGCTCTAATTCGTAATGATAGCTTCATTTAAATACAGCGTGCATTGAATACATCTCCTAAAAACTACTAATTTTTGAAATTTTAGGAGATAATTGGGATACACCAGGCTGTCAAGCTGGGAACAGAACAAAAATTAGTGATAATCAATTATATAAATATCGATTTCAGGAAACTATTTTCTTTTCAAATTCCTTGACAGGTAAATACTGGCTCTTCTTACCCAATCTTCTCTCTTCAAATAAGCCCTCATTCACCAAACCATTCAGATCATTCCGTGCAGTCTGATTGCTTATGCCGAATTTAATCTCTACCTGTTTTACGGTAAAATAAGCAGTTGGAGTGCGCAGCACTTCCTGGACCAATACAATTTGTCGCTCATTTAAAGTTGTTGAGCGCAGCATACTCATGGCATGCTGTTTTTCTTCTGACTTCTTCTTAATGTACAACTTCAGATCTACTAAAGCCCAACGGATACATTTCAAGTTATAATTAAGAAAATAGGTAAGATCATTATCATCTTGCTCCGTGTGGAGGTAAGCCCTGCTATATTGGGCTTTCGATGACAATATAATCCGGGAAACGGACATAAACTCGATAAGCCAATACCCATGCTTCAGGAGATACCAATAGAAAATCGTCCTGGCAGTTCTTCCATTACCATCAGCAAAAGGATGAATATACCCTACCAAAAAATGGATGATGATTGCCTTTACAATTGGATGTAGAAAGAACCCATATGTTTCCCGATCATTTGCAAAGTCACAAAAGGCCGCCATCAACCTGTCCAAATCTTCCGCCTTGGGCGGTGTATAAATGGCAGTTCCCGTTTGCACATCTACGACTTTTACGTCATCATCCGTCCTAAACGCACCTTCCTCATTTACATCTGCCATGGTCGATTTAGTCAGGATAGCATGCAGATGTTTAATATTGCTTAGGGTAATGGGGATTTTTTTGTTCCTTACAATCCATTGCATAGCATTGTAATTATTTACAATCATCTGCTCCGCTTGATTTTTAGGCTTACGGTTACTCTCCAGCATTTGTTTTGCCACTTTCCTTGTAGTGGCAGCACCTTCCAGTTGACTTGACGCAATAGCTTCTTCCATTAAGGAACTTATAAGATACCTATCCCGGTCCTCTCTAGGAATAATCATTTCCCCTTGCAAGGACCCGCCCAAATTCATATCAAACTCATGCAAATATTCCTGGACTAACGAAGGGAAGCTAATGAAGAACTCCAATTCCCGTAGCCCGCCGATAGCCATCTTCTTATTTGAAAAACGCCTGTATATCTTAACCGCTCCCCAAAGCAATTTTGGGTCAATACCCCACTCTTTCGCCCTGTATTTCCATTTGTCATAATAGTAATACTTATCACTGGCTATGAAATTAAACTCGTCAATCCTCCCGATTTCTGCCAGTGTGGTCAAAAGTTTTGTAAAATCGAAACCCTTGGGAATCAATGGTGGACGTTCAGGCAATCTCATAAAATCTCCTATTTATTTCAAAATTAGGAGATTTCAGGCACATATAGAGTACTCCAAATTCAAATATCTCCTAATTTTTACAATTTTAGGAGATATTTGGAAGAGGGATATTGTCATTTACAGGGGCAGGGATCATTTAATACTATTGTTTAGAGCAGTCCCAACCTTAATCTAGAAAGTTTTCGAGGATGAATTTGTTGTTTTTACCCTTCAAAATAAGAGCAGTCACAACTATTACCATGGCCAGCGTTGAAACTAGTGAGTTGTTTTTACCCTTCAAAATTAGAGCAGTCACAACTGGTATTTGGTCTTGGAAAGATATACGTGCGTTGTTTTTACCCTTCAAAATTAGAGCAGTCACAACAAACACTTCAAATTGAAGGATGTTACACCAGTTGTTTTTACCCTTCAAAATTAGAGCAGTCACAACCTACGGCAAATGGTTACGTATCGAACTACAGTTGTTTTTACCCTTCAAAATTAGAGCAGTCACAACAGAAGTGCTCCTAATAGCATCACGAATCCGTTGTTTTTACCCTTCAAAATTAGAGCAGTCACAACTAACCCGGTAGGTAGCATTAACGAGAATGTGTTGTTTTTACCCTTCAAAATTAGAGCAGTCACAACCTATGTGATATACTGCCTTATTAATCAAAGAGTAAAGTCGATTTCCCAATATAAAAACCGACAAATATGGTATAATTAAAGATTTCAAAAGCAAGTTTTACGAGTCCAATATATTAATAAATTTATTAGTTAACTCTTCTACAAATTTTGCGATGCCCTCAGCATAAGTACTCCAATAATAATTACAATTATAAATCATCTCTAAATATTGCTTAACAGGTAATTGATTATGCGAAAATTTATTCCTGATATAAATCAATATAAAAGAATCCTGAACAATTTGCGATTTTGTTTTGAGAAGTTCGAAGGTTTCACTTGACTCAAATGCATTTTTGCTTAACTCGCTTAGCCAATCTAAATCTTTTATAGAAACATCAGTATGGTATTTTAATAATCCCGTCACCATACATTTTTTAAAATTAGGATTCCTCCCGTTCAACAATTCTTCAGGATATTCAACACCATTGCCCCCCCTCTTTTGTAGGATTCGCCTTTCTAGTTCCTGTAAAGTTTTAAAAATTCTAAATCTTCTGACTTTTTCATAAGACTCCAACTCCATTTCCAATGCTTCTTTAGTCCATTCTTTTTCGCCATCATAGTCAAATATTCTTTGTACTTTTTCATCCTCTAAAAAACGAACAAATTTACCTAAATCTTTTATTTTTACGGCAGGATCATTGATTTGCTTAGATTTAAAGGGGACTTTCATATTCCAAATAAAATCTTCATTTACAAAATTCGGAGATTTATCACCTTCGCCTCTTTTATTCATTCTATCCGCTTCGATTTGCATAGCAGCTCTTTCCTCTTGTGTCAAATAAAAATTTTTTAGTTGCAGTGGAATTTCTTGAGCAAACAACTCTTTCAGCACATCTTTTAATATTAAATGCAGAAACAAATCCTGACCTGCTACCTTCTTAATCTTTTTATTCCATTTTCTAGTAAATAGTTCGAATTGCTGTTTAGGGCTAAGTTCATACTTATTTTCCTCCATATACTCGGAGTTTCTATGAACTTCAAAAAGTTCCTTATAATCACGCTCCCAATAATAAAATTTTTGAAGTTGATGATTATCGTCCTGTATGAAACGATACCAATCTGCATATAGTTCAGGACTTTCTTCTAGGCTCTTACCTTTTATATAGCTAGGTTTTTCATCAAAAATACCCCTTGAAAAAACTATTGGCTGATTTAACAACTCTTCCTTTTGCTTCTCGGTCGATGGAATTAGATAGAGTCTTTTATAAAATATATTCCATAAATATTGTTGCTCAATAAATTTATTCACCAATTTCTTTGATAACCCTCCAATTTGATTAGAAATATTTTCAAAAAATAGCTTTCTATTATTTAAGTATTTTTCGTAAAATTCATCAAATTTATTACTTCTAAAAGCCTTTCGAATCCATAAATTAATAAAGTAATTTTCATCATCAAAATCCCAATATTCCTTTAAAAAATTATATGCTTCGTTTGGCCTTAGGTCATAAAATGCTAAAGATTGTTGTAATTGGCTATGTTGATATCCTTTCCAATTGAATTTTGTTCCCTTCGGCATAAAACGTTTTAAGTCATCAGCAAGCCAGGCCGCTTCACATCCCAATTCCTTACTAGTAAAAATAAATTTTCCTTGCTTTTCATTTATTCCATGCTTTAAGCTTAGCTCCCTTCTATTAGTAGCTATTAATTTCAACTTTACATTACAAATATCAATTTCCTTTTCAATATCATTTCTTAACTTCCCCATTTGTATATCCTCTACATCTTTGGCTCTACGAAGTCGCTTCGTGATTTTTGAAACGGGCACCTTGTCTCCAGTTTCAAACTTATCAATAGCCTGGTATTTTTTAATAATTGTATTTAATAATAGATTTTCTATCTTTTTGCCAATCTCAATTCTGCTTTTCTCATTTTCAATTTCTTGTTTAACTTTATATAAAAGCGCAGGCAATTCATTTAAAGAAAGCAACGCAGTCGGCTTACCCCAAATAATATCTCGCCCAAGTTTATGAACTATTTGATCCTTTGTTAATTTACCATCGATCCTCTTTCTAATTTTACTTTCATTTGAGCTAATGTTTTCGCTAGGCTTCTTGACTTTACACCTTTCTAAATTAATATAGATTGGAATGTTATTCCCTACGAAATTGTAAGAAGGATTAGGAAACAATTCCCACTTTGTATCTTCTTTTAAATTTGAAAAGAAACCGGTTTTTATATCCGTCAGCTCCGATAACCTTCCGAAAGCATTAATTTTTTCTTTAATTATTCTATCGGTCTTAACATGTACACTTTGCATATTTTTTTCACGTCGGTCATGAACATAATTGCCTAAATGTACTTGAAATCTTAAACTTGGAAAATCTATAAACTCATCTAAATAACGTAAAACAAAATAATTGAATTTATCTTCGTATCGTTTACGAATAACGGGATGAGACACCATCATGTTATCAAAACTTCTTAACTCCTCATTATCTTTAAAATATTCATTGACATCTACAATAAATTTATTTTTAGTATCCTCAGTGTAAGTTTGATATAGTTCATCAGGAACTTTACTAAGTTCATCAGCTATTTGTAAAATCAAAGTTTCTTTTAAAAATGTTGTATTCAAACGCTTCTTGACTTTCTTTGCCGACAAATAATTAAAAGTCCAGTGCGTAGCCATATATTTCAAACTATTATTCTTTCGATCAATGGGTTTAGTTTCATCTTTTACAATCTTAGCCTTATATCCTTTAATATTAGCTCTTAAAGTTTCATTTTCATTTCTATAAAGAAACATGCTTAGCAAAAACAGTAACCCACACTCTGAAATGACCACGTGATTTTCAATATCCTGTCCCCGGTTGCACTTGGATTGATAATATGAACATAAATTATCTCCATCTAAAAAATGGGAAAAAGCGTCATTTAAAACGCTATTTTCTATTGCTTCCGGACTTAAATCCACCTCTTTCCCTCGTTTTTTCTTCTCAACTAAAAATGCAGTCTTTTGCTCAATCAATTGTTTTAATTCATCATTTAAATCTTTCTTCAATAAATGTCGAGTCTGATCCACTTTTAATTTATGCTTTTTAACATCATTAATTACCGAGAGTAAGAGACGATCTAAGAGCTCGTAAAAAGATTCATCAAAACAAATAGGTTCATGATAATAATGCGTATAAAAGTTTCTTAAATATTTAACTGCCTTTATTAAGCAAGTAAAGCTCGTTCTGAAATAATCCCTTCTTTTACATTCCTTATCTTGATTTTTGATTTTATTAAAAAGCGGATTTGTTGGTGGCAAATCTATGTAAACTACAACCGGGAAATATTGTTTCAAGAAATCAACTCTTCGCTGATAATCTGTAATGGCAATTTTATCATTAAAAGATTCTTTAATAATGAACTCAAGTTTAGCATTTCCACAATCAAACCGTTTGCGAAATAATTTGAATACTAATTGAATATTATTTTCAGCAAGATTCAAATAACCACCGAAGTAATGCTTGTCCTCATTTAAAGTATGTAAGTAGTTCGTAGCTTTTACATTTTCATCTATTTCCATAGTTACATTTTTTTTTGGGATCTTTAATCAATGAAGAATTAACTGAATTTACACTGAGTTTTGTAATTCTAAATTACTTTCCTAAATACGTTGCATAAAACTTCTTTTCTGGCTATTATATTACTTATTATGTTTTCAATTTTGGTTGAATATCATTAACATATTGATAGACGATCTATTAGTACACCAATAATCCCAAGCATAATTGAAAATATTAAATCACCATGTAGTATCGATCATATTCTTAGATTACAAGCTCTCCATGACTTCTTCTAAATTGGCTCTACAGCAAATTTAGAGGAGAACCCTTTCTATCATGGGTACTGGGTACGTGGACACTAAACCAGGGCGATAATTCTTGATGTTATTCCACTATTTTGGCTGTATTCACCAAGTAACATTGATCGAATTACAGCATAAGTAAATCTAATAAATTTGAAGAAATAACCAGTAAGGAAAACCGGAATCGAGGGATTAATATGCAGGGACAAACATAAAATAATCAGAAGATGCTTTATGCCACTTTATAATTTTGTTCACCGGCTTACTTCCCGATACAGAAAGTTTAAATAATTGACTTTCAATACAATACATCAGAAAAGACATGAGAAACGAAGTATATTTAGGTCATAGGCAATATTTTACTTCACTTCAAATTATATCATTCATCCTATTATTTCTTTGCGCTAAGATCAAAGGCACTTTCCATGTATTCAATATCTCCTCTGGAAATACCCATTTTCTCCGCTACTTGTCTCCAAGTACTGACAGATCGAATTATTTCATCCATTAACGTTTTGGCTTCCTGGTTACTTAATCTGAACGCGCTTGCTTCTTGTAGGGCCAAGTCTAAACTCAGAATACCGCTATCCTCAGAAATATTTAGCTTTAAATGCTCAGAATATAATACAGGATTAATATCATAAGCAGGAGATAAGACCCACCCCTCTGACGTTAACAAAAATCCATGATTACGTAAATGATCATCAGTATTTGAAACACAAATGTTAAAAACCATTCTTTTCCAGAGTTCTTTCATGTTTTCATCGGGATTCGCCCCGGACCTCATGATGAACTCTGCAATATGTTGGTAAGAAATACCATCGTTTCCATCTGCACCATCAGTCAATCCCAATAATGTCAATGCAGAGGCAAAATGTATTCTCCCCTCTTCTGTACGGTCAAAGCGTTTTGTAAGATAGGTATGATGCCTTGCCGTGTATTGCTCAGCCCTCCCAACAGCTATATTTATACCAGCACTATTTCCCAGCTCCATTACTACAGCCTCCCAAATTCCAATATCATACTCATCAAACCGGCTAGGGAATTTCGCAATCCATAAATGCCCTTGAGTGTCAGTTATACTTGCTTTGGGCCTAGCTCCCCCAAGCGAGGTGCCGGGAGCCAATAGTATTCTCATCCATTCTCCAAATCGTGGATTTTCGCGGGCATTGTCCTGCTCTATTTCTAAACTTGCAGCCTCTAATGTTCTAAGAGTATGTATTGGAGGCGCAGCATGTTCAAAGCTATTGTCCAAAAATGGACCATTCGGATCTAACTTAAAGCGTATTCCGCCCATTCTGGGAAAGTCTGCAACTCCAAGCAAATAATCACTTTCAAAAAGCTTAGTAGGCGCACGTCTCTCCAATCTAGCATTATAGCTTTCCTTTCTTTCCATTAGAACCCTTCCCCATCTGTCGGGTGCGGAATCAGTAAAAATCCCAAAGCTAGATTTTTCACCTCTTGTGAATTGGGCGCCAGAATACAGTCCCAGATCAGGATCAAGACTTAAAGCAGGTCCTTCTTGCAACCACTGTTCATCATAGGTAAAAGAAAATATATCTCCTTCCCGTCCAACATCCGCCCTCAATTGTCCCATAAGATGTGGCCCATTGATGCCAACCCAGTCTGCATATACTAATATATTCTTCGCAACTCTCATGACTTTTTCATTCTATTAGACCTCTTTATCTCACTCTTCATGCCAGAAGCTTTTCTAGCGGGAGCCATTTTACCCTGTAGATACTTTGCATCCTCTAACTTCCTACCCAATAAATCGTCTGAAGCTACTTTATTAATATCTTTCTCAAGTCCTAATACAAAAAGTACTTGCATATAAGACCCGATCGCTACCCCTGAGTCGCCTCTTTCAATATTCCATAAAGTAGATCGGGCAATACCAGACCTTTCGGCTACTTGTTCTGCAGTAAGTTTTCTACGCTTTCTTGCTAAACGTAGATTCTGACCTAGCTCTTTAAGTAACTTCGCATTAGTAGGCAGTAATATAACTTTCTTGGAATTCAACTGTGTTTGAAATTTCAAACAAAAATAACTTTTTTGCTTGAAATTTCAAACAAATATTTGCTGCTACATACTTTGATCAGCATCATTTGGAATTTTTAACAGCCTTATAAGTTAAGTGTTCGAATGGTTTGAATTTGAATAATTAAATGATTGATATTTCAAACATAATAAATAAATATGTTTGAAATATCAATCAAATAACTAATTACGGGAATCCTTATCAAAACGCTTGATATTTCGAACACTATAGTATGAAACGTTTGAAATATCATACAACCAAGTGATTCTCCCGCAGTCAGTACTTAATGAACAATACTAAGCCTTTTCAAAACACGAGCAAAATAATACAGGAACAAAAAAGGGCAATCCGCTGGATTGCCCTACTGGTATACATTACGTTAGATAAACAAAGAAAATTTAAAGCAATTAAAAACAAGCTGCTACTTCCCGATACAAAACTTCGAAAAAATAAAATCCAACCGGTCCTCATTCGTCACTTCCCCGGTGATTTCCCCGAGGTAATGCAAGCAATGACGGATATCTAAAGCCAGCAAATCTCCCGGC
>Ga0164243_10016151_pt1 | contig 10258 bp, 9 predicted proteins | sample OricompcompostOP_FD_108781 | JGI IMG/M metagenome (GOLD analysis project Ga0164243, IMG submission 108781) | Organic Plus compost microbial communities from Emeryville, California, USA - Original compost - Organic plus compost (OP) | ecosystem: Engineered > Solid waste > Mixed feedstock >... | reverse complement strand
GCTACGGCCAGGCCTACCTGAACATGGGCGGCGGGCGCAATTCGGACGAAGTCGCGGCCTGGCCCACTGCGGAAGTCAGCTTCATGGACACCCAGTACGGCGTGCGCATCGTGCATGGCCTGGAGCCAGGCCAGCCCGGCTACGACGAGGCCTACGAACGCATGAACCACGACAGCGAAGTCTGGCCCATGGCCGCGACCTTCGCCGTGCAGTCGGTGATCCGTCCGCAGGACACCCGCGACTACCTGATCCGCATGCTCGAAATCCACCGGCTGCGGCTGACCAATGGCGTGGGCGCGCACCATATGCGCGCCTGGCCTACCAGCTATTGAGAAAACCATACGAACGAGGAGACTGCTGGATGAGTACCTACGAAGTCAGGGCCGAAGTGACCGGATCGGTCTGGAAAATCGTGACGGAGGTCGGGCAAAGCGTCGGGGCGGGGGACACCATCATGATCGTCGAGTCCATGAAAATGGAAATCCCGGTCATTGCCGAAGACGGCGGCCGCGTCGAAGCCTTCAAGGTCGAAGAAGGCGCCCCGGTGGCCGAGGGCCAGGTCGTCGCCGTCATGGCGCCTTGAGATCGAAAGCGCCATGAAGACATCCGCCATGCAACGCAGCGCGCCGGCCCAGGCCGAGGCCGGCTGGCAGCCCGAGGTCGACGAACTCAACCGGCGCCGCGCACTGGCCGAGAAGCTGGGCGGCCCCGAGGCCGTGAGCCGCCACCACGACGCCGGGCGCAAGACCATCCGCGAACGCGTCGACGGCCTGGTCGATTCCGGGTCCTTCCGCGAGATCGGCAAGCTCACCGGTCAGGGCCGCTACGAAAAAGACGGCCGCCTGGCCGACGTGGTGCCCGCGCCTTATGTCATGGGCCTGGCCAGCATAGACGGCCGGCCCGTCGCCGTGGGCGGCGAAGACTTCACCGTGCGCGGCGGCACCAGCTGGAGCGGCGACCGCAAGAAGGGCGGGCAGGGCGGCTTCGTCGAGGACATGGCCTACCAGTACCGGATTCCGCTGGTCAATCTGATCGACGGCTCGGGCGGCAGCGTCACGTCCATTACGCGCCGCGGGCATGCGGTGTTTCCGGGGGTGCATGGATTCGAACGCTCGGTGGCGCTGCTGGGCGTGGTCCCCGTGGTATCCGCCGTGCTCGGCACCGCCGCGGGCGGGCCGGCCGGCCGCGCGATACTTTCGCACTGGAGCGTCATGGTGCGCGGCACCAGCCAGGTCTTCGCCGCCGGGCCTCCGGTCGTGCAGCGTTCGCTGGGGCAAAAGCTCGACAAGGAAGAGCTGGGCGGCTCGCGGCTGGCCGTGGACCGCGCCGGCACCATCGACAATGCGGCGGCCAGCGAAGAAGACTGCTTCGCCCTGATCCGGCGCTTCCTGAGCTACATGCCGCAGAACGTATGGGAGCTTCCCCCCGCCGTGCCTTGCGACGATCCCGTGGACCGCGCCGAACCGGCGCTGCTCGACATCGTGCCGCGCGACCGCCGCAAGCCCTACGACATGCGCCGCCTGGTGCGCATGGTCATGGACCGGGATTCCATCTTCGAAATCCAGCCGACCTTCGGCAAGGCCGTGATCACCAGCCTGGCGCGCCTGAACGGCAAGGTGGTGGGCGTCATCGCCAACAACCCCATGTTCTACGGCGGCGCCATGGACGTGAAGGCGGCGCGCAAGCAGATCCATTTCATCGAGCTGTGCGACTGCTTCCACATTCCGCTGGTGTTCTTCGTCGACGTGCCCGGCTTCATGGTCGGCAAGGAAGCCGAAGAAGCAGCCACCCTGCGCGCCGGCATGCGCGCGGTCTATGCCGCGCTGCAGGCCACCGTGCCGATCTTCACGGTGGTCGTGGGCAAGTGCTATGGCATGGCCGGCATGGCCACCACCGACAAGAATGGCCTGGATTTCAAGGTGGCGTGGCCGTCGGCCGAATGGGGTTCGCTGCCCATCGAAGGCGGCGTGGCCGCCGCCTTCCGCCGCGAGATCGCCCAGGCTGCCGATCCCGTCGCGCGCGAGCGCGAAATCGAGGCCGAACTCAAGGCCGTGGCCTCGCCGTTTCGCACCGCCGAGGCCTTCGGCGTGGAAGACATCATCGATCCGCGCGAAACCCGCGCCCACCTGTGCCGCCTGGTCGATACGGTGCAGGGCAGGCTGCGGATTTCGCTGGGCCCCAAACCCAAATACGGCGTCGGTCCCTGAGCCGTACACCAGAGCGCGAAGCATGCGCCTAGCAGTGGGACAAGTGCGATCCCGCACGACTTCGAACCACCAAAGGAGGCAGCAAATGAAAAAACGGATAGGGTTGGCGATAGCGGCGGCGTGCGCGCTGGCGCTGGGAACGGGGGCGGCCCGGGCGGAAACCGATACGGTGACCTTGGCATCCCAGTACGGCATCGGCTACCTGCCGTTGACCGTCATGCAGGAAAAGCAACTGGTGCAGAAACAGCTGGCGGCAGCCGGCATGAAAGACACCAAGGTGTCGTGGACGGTGTTCGGCGCCGGCGCCGCGGCCAACGACGCGCTGCTTTCCGGCAAGCTGGACTTTGCCGCGGGCGGCACGGGGCCGGCCATCATTCTTTGGGACCGCACCCGCCAGAATGTGGACGTGCGCGGCGTGGCGGCGCTCAGCTCCATGCCCAACCTGCTGGTGAGCCGCAATCCCAAGGTCAAGACGGTGAAGGACTTCAGCGACCAGGACAAGATCGCCATGGCGGGGGCCGGCTCTTCGGTGCAGACCATCTACCTGCAGATGGCGGTGGCCAAGGCCTACGGCATGGACAACTACCGCAAGCTGAACCCGCTGATGGTAAACCTGCCGCACCCGGAAGGCCTGCGCGCGCTGCTCTCGGGCGCGGGCGAGGTCACCTCGCAGTTCACCTCGCCGCCGTTCCAGTACTACGCTCTGGAAAAGCCGGGTATCCACACCGTGCTGAACTCCTACGACATCATGGGCGGGCCCAACACTTTCCTGATGGTGTGGAGCACCGAGAAATTTCGCTCGGCCAATCCCAAGACCTACGCGGCGGTGGTGGCGGCGCTTAAAGAAGCCACCGACTGGATCAACGCCAACAAGAAAGAGGCCGCCGAGTTGTACGTGAAGGCGGGCAAGGGCAAGGATTCGGTGGACGAAATCGCCAAAATGGTCGCCGACCCGCAGGTGCGCTACACCCTGACGCCCGAGCGCATCCTGCCGTACGCGCAGTTCATGCACAAGATCGGGACGATCAAGAACGAGCCGAAGTCCTGGAAGGATCTGTTCTTCCCGGAAATCCACGACCTGTCCGGCAGCTGATCGCCAGCAGGCGGTTTATCCGGCCGGCGCCTGCCGCGAGGGGTGCCGGCTCTTTTTGCCTGGCGATGCCGGCCGGGACCTCACCCTGGGCCGTTGTTCCGGTCGATGTCCTCCGTGCAGCCCACGGGCGCCGGCTGAACGGGGCTGGTGGTTCAGCCGCGCCGGGCGGCCTCGATCGCGGCGATGTCGATCTTGCCCATCGTCATCATGGCTTCGAACGCGCGTTTGGCCACTGCCCGATCGGGATCGGTGACCGCCTCCATCAAAACGCGGGGCGTGATCTGCCACGACAGTCCCCACTTGTCTTTGCACCAGCCGCAGGCGCTTTCCTGCCCGCCGTTCTGCACGATCGCGTTCCATAGCCGGTCCGTCTCGGCCTGGTCGTCGGTCGCCACCTGGAACGAGAACGCTTCATTGTGCTTGAACGTCGGACCCCCGTTCAGGCCCAGGCAGGGGATGCCCATTACCGTGAATTCCACCATCAGGACATCGCCTTCCTGGCCCGACGGGTATTCGCCCGGGGCGCGATGCACCGCGGTCACGGTGCTGTCGGGAAAGGTCTCGGCGTAGAAAGTGGCCGCTTCAAGAGCGGCGCCGTCGTACCAGAGGCAGATGGTGTTTTTGGCGGTCATGGGGGTCTCCTCGAAGGGATAGGCAGTCGGGGGCGAATGGGGGCAGCCGGCATCAGGCACAAGAACGCGCCGCGGGTTTATGTCGCGGCGCTGTTCTGATCATCGTATCGCCAAACGGCGGCCTGATCATCGCGCAGCCAGGGGCGCGCGGCGGCGGCAGTGCGAAGGTCCGCAGCAGAATGTATCCGTACGTTGCGGCGGCGCCCCTCCGGTGGCGGCTTGCCCGGGCGATGTTGCGCGCGCGATATCGAATGGATCGGGACGCTGACGAAGGGGGGACAATGCGAGTAAGGTACGAGGCACAGAACTCGATGCCCGGCGCTTCCGCCGGTGCCGCCAGCGGGAATCCAACACCATGAAGACACTTCGTTTCGTACGGTTGCCGGCGCTTGTCGCGGTCGCGTGCGCATTGCTCACCGCCTGCGCGGACCAGCCTCCCGGGCGCCCGGGTCCGGACTACCGGAGCCAGCCGTCTTCCCCGGCGCAGGGGGGGGACGGCACTTCCGGCGCCCCGGGCCGGCGCTTGACCATACAGTCGGGCGAGGGCGAGCCCTTGCATCTTCCCTGGTTCATCCGGGATACGCAGGACTGGATCAACGGTAGCGATCCCGGCCGCGATCGCTAGACGTGTGCTAAGGCTTGCGACCGTGATGCGGCCATCGTATCGATGGCTGGGCCCGATGCCGGATCGGCGCGCGGCGGGCGGACCGTCAGCGATCGACGGTCTTCCTGCCGCGATGCGTGCCGCGTATCGCAGCGAGCAGATCATCGGTATGAACCATCAATTCACGCGCCTGCCGCAGTGTCGGGTATTGCCAAAGCACGGCGCGCCAACGCGGCGATTCCAATAAGTCCCGCCACACCGGCTCCAGGTCCTGCGGATCCGCAGGCTTTTTTTCCGCCAGCGCGCTTGCGAATTTCACGCTGGCCGGGGCGGAAAGAAGTTGCATCCGGCTGGCGGCGCCGAGCAGGCGCGGGGCGGCTTCGGCCGGCGCGTCGCAGCAATAGAGTACCGATCTCGCCAGGCTGGATTCGTCGGTAGCCAGGGCATGCAGCGATGCGCCATGCAAAGCTACGACTCCCTGCCGGGTCTCGAACGGATAAACCGTGTTTTCATCGGCGTGCGCCAGCAGGCGCAGGCCGCGCAGCAGGCGCGCCAGGTCGGTGGTGGCGGCGTCGACGGAGGCCTTGGCTTCGACCAGCAGACAAACGCCCCAGACGGGCGCGTGGCCGCCGTCCGGCGAGTCGTGCGCCTTCACGCGTCTGAGCAGGACGACGTCCCACTCGCTTTTGGCGCGGTCCGGATTGGCCGGTATGGAAGCCGGCACGCGCATGGAGCTGACGACGCGATACGCCCGCGGATCGCGTTCGGCCTGGTTGAGCTGCTGCGCCAGCGTTTCGAGTGCCTGGGTGGCCAGCGCCTCCACGGCGGCGCCGCGTTGTTGCGCGGCAGCCCCTTGCGCGGCGGCGGTGGAGCTGCCGGGGCGCGGGCCATTCCGGTTCACCAGCGTTTGGTACTGGCGCACCAGGGCGTCTGCCGCCAGCTCTTCCAGGCGCCGCAGCCGGTCCAGCTCCGGGCCGTCCAGCAGGCGGGACAGGCCGCGTTGGATGGATGAGGCGTCGGCGCCCTTGGACATGGCGAGCAGGCGCTTGGCGATGTCGTAAACAGTTTCCCAGGACGCCGCCGATGCCGCCGCGTGCAGCCTGGCCAGCGCGTCGCGTTGCGGGCCGGGCGCGCTGCGTTGCTGCCTGGCGGGGTGGGCAATCGCGTTCACGGTGGCGTAAACGGCGCGGCGGTCGCGAGCCGTGTGGGCCGCCAGCGATGCGTACTCGCGCAGGTGGGCGTGCCGGTGGCGCAGGACCATGGCCTGGAAGGCCGGGTCGCCCGATCCGGGGCGTATCGCGTCGTGTATCAGGCGGGCCAGCGCTTCGATGAAAACTCGCTTCAGCGCCGCGTCCGGGACTTCGTCTCGGTCAAGCGCTTCGCGGGCGCGCTCGATCGCGGCCGCCAGCGCCGTTGCCGGCTGCGCGGCATGCGGCGGGCCGGACACGGCTGCGATCGCCGGCAGGCGGTACCGGCGGGAGACGGCGCGCAACGTTTCGTCGAGCAGCGCGGGCAGGGTGGGCGGGGGCATGACGATAAATGGTACAGGGGCCGGCCGCTTCCGGTGGAAGTCCTATCCTCGCCCCATGGGCGCGGGCCGTGGCGTTTTCCCCCGCGATGCGGCGCGCCAAAATGAAAAGGCCCTTCCTTGGGAAGGGCCGAAGAGGAAAGCGGGAGATGCCTGCTATTTTTCCGCCGCCTTCAATTCTTCCACCAGTATAGGCACCGCCATATTGCAGGCATGGATGCCGACCACCGTGGTCAGCTGGATGACTTCCAGGATTTCCTCGCGCGTCGCGCCCAGCTTCAGCGCATTGCGCATATGCCGCCGGACGCCGGGCGCGTACAGATGCGTGGTCGAGGCATTGATCGCCACCATGATCAGCTCCTTGAACTTTGCCGGCAGCGGCCCTTTCTTGTGCGGCACCTGGCGGAATGCCAGGTAGGCTTCCATGAACTCCGGATCCAGCTCGCGCAAGGTATCCCACAGCGGATTCCAGTCTCCCCGTTCAATGTGCTCGTCGCACAAGGATTTGCCATTCGTTTTCGACATATCAAGCTCCCGTAGCGGCGTCCGCGAGCAGCATCTCGGCCGCCCGCTCGCCTATCATGATTGCCGGCGCGTTGGTGTTGGACGAGGCAATCGTCGGCATTACCGACGCGTCCGCCACGCGCAGCCCGGCCACCCCATGCACCCGCAGCCGCGAATCGACCACGGATTCCCCCGGCCGGCCCATGCGGCAGGTGCCCACCGTATGCCATGCCGTCTGCCCGGTTTCGCGGGCGTAGTCCAGCAGTTCCGTGTCGTCGTGCGCCGCGGGTCCGGGACGCTGTTCGCTTTCGATCACGGCCTTCATCGCCGGCTGGCTGGCCACGCGGCCGATGAGCCTGAGCAGGTTGACCGCTGCCCGGCGGTCCGCTTCGCACGACAGGTAGTTCGGCTGGATGGAGGGCGGCGCGAAGGGATCGGGACTCGCGCAATGCACCGAGCCGCGCGATTCCGGATACAGGATGAAGCCGCCGATCGAGAACCCCGAGAACGGGTCGATGCCGGCGTCCTTGCTGCGCGAATAGCGGTCCTTGCCGCTGATGTGATAGACCCGGATCATGGCATCCGGCCGCGCCAGCTCGGGCAGGGTGCGGGTGATCGCGTGGGCGGTCGACGATGTCCCGGCCAGCAGCCCCTTGCGGCGGAAGATGTAGTTCAGCCCGGCCAGCATGCTGCGCCAGTGGCTGTTCATCAGGTCGTTGATGGTGATCGGCAGCGGCGTGCGGTAAGTGCGCCGGACCTGCAGGTGGTCGCTCATGTTCTCGCCGACGGCGGGCAGGTCGCAGACCACGGGAATGCCCAGCTGCTGCAGCCGCGCCGCCTGCCCGATGCCCGACAGCTCCAGGATTTGCGGCGACTGGATGGCGCCGGCGCAGAGCACGACTTCGCGGTGCGCGCGGGCCTGCCGCAGCTGGCCGTCCTGGCGGTATTCGACGCCGGTGGCGCGGCCGTTTTCCACGATCACGCGGGTCACCTGCGCGTCGGTCAGGATCGTCAGGTTGGGGCGGCCGCGGGCAGGCTTCAGGTAGGCCACCGCTGCGCTCCAGCGGCGTCCGTTGCGCGCCGTCTGTTCCAGGTAGCGCACGCCTTCGTAGGAACCCGCGTTGTAGTCCGCCGTGGGGGCGATGCCGGCCTGCATCGAGCCTTCGACGAAAGCGTCCGAGATCGCGTCGCGCTCGCGCACCTGGCGGTCGGTGATCGCCACCGGGCCGTCGTGCCCCCGGTCCTGGCGGTCGGTGTACGGGTTCGATTCCAGCTTGCGGAAGTAGGGCGCGACATCCTTGAAGCTCCAGCCTTGCACGCCCATGGCGGCCCAGCTGTCGTACTCTTTCGGGTCGCCCCATACGTATGCCATGCCGTTGAGGGCGCTGGAGCCGCCCAGCACCTTGCCGCGCGGCCAGTAGACGCGCTGGCCCTTCATGCAAGCCTGCGGCTCGGTCTCGAACTTCCAGGCATAGCGCGCATTGCCGAGCAGCTTGCCCACGCCCAGCGGCACGTGGATCCAGACATGATTGTCCTTGCCGCCGCCTTCGACCAGCAGCACGCGATAGCGCCCGCTTTCGGTCAGGCGGGCCGCGACCGCGCAGCCCGCCGATCCCGCGCCGACGACGACATAGTCGTAAGTTTGCGAGTTCATGCTGCGCCCGGGCTCCGGTGTTTGAACGAGTCGCGGCGGAAGCTGTAGAGCGCGGCCGGGTCCACCTGTACGTCGACCACCGCCGGCGCGTCGCAGGCCAGCGCCGCCGCCACGGTGCGCTCCAGGTCGGCGGCCTTTTCCACGCGGAAACCCTTGGCGCCCCATAGTTCGGCCAGTTTGTCGTAGGGCGGGTTGGGCACGTCCGCGCCCAGGTAGCGCTCGCCGAAGAAATCGCGCTGGTAGGCTTTCTCGGCGCCCCAGCAGCCGTTGTTCATGACGATGCAGACGGTTTTGATGCCATGCGAGACCGCCGTGCCGATTTCGCTGGCCGTCATGCCGAAGCCGCCGTCGCCCATCAGGCTTACCACGGTGCGCTCGGGGCAGGCCAGTTTCACGCCCAGGCCGCAGGCGTACGAAAAGCCCACCAGGCCGAAGTCCAGCGGCGTGAACAATGCCGGGGTCTGGCGATACAGCAGCTGGTCGGTGGCTTGCAGGCAGAGCGTGCCGGCGTCCATGGTGACCATGACGTCTTCGGGCAGCACGCCACGCAGCGTCTTGAACAGGAAGCCGGGCTGGATGGGATCGCGGCCTTGCGCGTTGGAAGCGTCGCGTTCTTCCAGGAAGGCGCGGCGGCGGGCCTGGAATTCGTCCTTCCATGCCGCGGCGCGGGAAGCGTCGTGGCCCGACAGCGCGGCCGAGAGCGCCGAGGCGGTTTCGCCGGCGTCGGCGCAGATGCCCACCGAAATCGGGAAGAAGCGGCCGATGGCCAGCGCGTCTTCGTCGACCTGGATGATGCGCGCGGTCGAGCTGATGTTGTCGTAGGAATAGAAGGTGGTGTTGAAGCCCAGGCGGGTGCCCAGCGCCAGGATGACGTCCGCCTGGCGCGCCAGGTCGGACGCCACGGCGTTGCCGCGCGGCCCCACCTGCCCGCCGTACAGCGGATGCGTGCAGGGCACGGCGTCGCCATGGCCAGGCGAGGTGACGACCGGCGCGTTCAGGCGCTCGGCCAGTTCCAGCGTGCGCGCATGGTGGCGGCCGTTCTTGACACCGCCGCCGGCCAGGATGAGCGGACGCGAGGCGCCCGCCAGCAGTTTGGCGGCCTGCTCGATCAGGTCCGGCGCGGCCGCGCCGGCGCCGACGAACTGGCGGCCCGCCGGTCCCAACGCGGGGGTGTAGGGCATAGTGTCGGCCAGCAGGTCGCGCGGCAGGTTCAGCAGCACGGGCCCGCGCCGCGGGGTCGTGGCGGTGCGGAAGGCTTCGCGCATCATTTCGGGTATGCGCGCGGTCTGCGACAGGGTCCAGGCTTTCTTGGTGACGGGCCGGAACAGCGACAGCTGGTCGACTTCCTGGAAGGCGTCGCGGTAGACGTGCGCCGACGACAGCGACCCGGCCAGCGCGACCACCGGCGAATAGGCCGCCGAGGCCTGGGCCAGCCCGGTGACCAGGTTGGTGGCACCCGGACCGTTCTGGCCGGCCAGGAAGACGCCGGCCTTGCCGCTGGCGCGGGCGTAGCCGTCGGCCATATGTACGCCGGTGCGCTCGTCGCGCACGCCGATGTAGTTCAGCGACTTGGCGTCGTAGAGTGCATCGAAGATTTCCATGCCTGCCGAGCCGATCAGGCCGAATACGTGCGAGACGTCCTCGGCGACGAGCGATTCGGCGACGGCCTGGCCGCCGCTCATGGTCCTGTTGTTGGTCATGTTGACTCCTGTTGCTATTGGGCGCCGGCGCCCGAGGCTTTCACGATACGGCCGAGCTTGTCGATTTCGGTGTCGATGTAGCGGTCGAAGGCGTCGAGCTGCAGGTCGCCGGCGACCAGGCCCTGGTTGCTCAGCTGCTTTTGCACGTCGGGCATCTGGCCGATTTTCTGCATGGCGGCCGCGAGCTTCTCGAGCACGGGGCGAGGGGTGCCGGACTTGGTCACGGCCGCGTACCAGATGCTGTAGTCGAAATCCTTGATGCCGGACTCGGCCACGGTAGGCACCTCGGGCAGCAGCGGCGAGCGTTGCGGGCCGGTCACCGCCAGCGCGCGGATC
>Ga0164243_10016150_pt1 | contig 10259 bp, 7 predicted proteins | sample OricompcompostOP_FD_108781 | JGI IMG/M metagenome (GOLD analysis project Ga0164243, IMG submission 108781) | Organic Plus compost microbial communities from Emeryville, California, USA - Original compost - Organic plus compost (OP) | ecosystem: Engineered > Solid waste > Mixed feedstock >... | reverse complement strand
GAAGCAGTTGGCCGACGCGCAGGAGCGCATCGGGGCCACCTCGGTGAGCGACGCCACCGCCGCCACCAAGACGGCAGCGCCGGGGGCGATGGGGTTCACGTCGTTCGCACGGACGAAAGTGTCGTATCGACTCGACGGTCGGGAGCACACGGCGAGCATCGTCCTCGGGTTGCCGAATGGACGTTCGGCGGACAAGGAGTCGAGCTGGCTCGTCCTCACGCCGATGGTCGGCGAGCTCTCCTGGACCGCCACCCCGTCCTTGTCCGGGTTCTCGCCGCAGGTCTACGTCGGCGCGGTGGCGCAGGATGTGCACGGCAACGTCGACCAGCCCCTCTACCCCGGCACCTACTCGGCGCGGGCGACCTATGGAGCGCTGTATGCGTCACCGTCGGTCCCGGCGACGGTGATCGCCGGCAAGACCAGCCCCGGACCGGGGTTCTCCTTCCGAGCCACCGAGCAGACGAAGCGCACGGTGTCCAAGGCGATTACAGCGGCCTTCCGGAGCTGCTCGGCCGCGGCGGTGACCAGCACCTGCCCGGTCATGAACGGCGAGCTCGCCCGCTCCACGGACTTCACCGGCAACTGGTGGGGAGGCCTCAGCGTCCGACCTACTATCCAGATCGAGCGGAACGTGGTGCGCCTCACCGGTGGGCAGTTCGTCTACCGCCACGGTGGCCGCTCCGAACGCGTCGACTTCGTGGGCAGCGGCACCTTCACGCTGACCGGCGAGGCGGATCCGATGATCGATGTCGACGACTTCTACATCGCGTTGAAACCCGCTCACTGATGCTGCGTCAGCAGCCCGCACCCGGACGCGCCGGAGCCCGACAGGACGCCGCCTTCGCGGGTCCTGCCGGGCTCCTCGGTGTCCGGTCCGGTGTCAGTCCTTACCCGTGAACGGGAAGTGCCAGTGCCGGTGGCCCGGCTGGTAGGACTTGCCCCAGCCGTGCTTGTGCGGCGGCCGCGGCTTGTGGTGCTTCGCCGTCACACTGACCACCTCGGCGCGCTTGCCGTCGGCGCCGTGGAGATGCAGCACGAGCGCCTTGGTCGCCTTGGTGGCATCCGAGCCGAGCTGGTACGGAATGGCGGTGCCACCCTGGTCCGCGTAGAGCGGCTCGGCGACCGAGAGCGCCGGGTCGACCACGTCGTACTTGATCGCCGGTGAGGAGTCGATGGTGCCGCCGGTGTAAGCCGAGGCGGTGCCGACCTGATAGGTGATCGGGAACGACTGGTCGCTGTCAGTGACTCCGATCGCCCCGGGCCAGACCGGGATCAGCATCGAGTCGTTGTCGAACACGTTGGTGTCGACGTCACCGAAGTTGACGTTGACCGGCTCGAGGTCGACGACGTCGCCGCTCTTGAGGTCCACCAGGATCGACAGCAGCGCGTCGGTGTCCGGGTAATCCTGCACGTAGGCCTCGTAGTCGGGAGTCCCGTCACTGTTGACGTCGAAGTCGACGTAGGGGATGACGGTGTGTCCGAGCGAGGCCCACTCGCCCCAGGTGTTGATCCCGAAGTACAGCCAGCCGTCGGCATAGCCCGTCGAACTCTTCGACGAACCGGCACCGACGTACTTCAGGTCACCGGAGTACTCCGAGCCGAACAGCGTGCACCCGTTGGTCTGGGTGCCCGTGCAGGGCTTCTCCCGGCCGCTGACGGCACCGAGTTGCAGTACCGAGGTCAGCGAGGAGTACGCCGCGGAGCCACTGCCCTGGTCGACGCCCTTGCCGCGGAGCAGCAGCGCCGGCGTGGTCGTCCGCGACTTGCCCTTGCCGGTGGTCAGCTCGCCGGCCCTAGCGGTCGTCGCGCTGGTCGGCTTCGCCGCGGCGTAGACCGGGACGCGGAGCGGGGTCTTCCCCTTCTCGGCCACGAGCACGCGGCCGGAGGAGTCGGCGAGGAACTGTCGCGGGACGCCGATGCCGGAGTCGGCGCTCTCGGTCGGATCGAGCGTCTTGCGAAGCTTGCTCGGGACGATGGTCAGCGTCACCCGCGCGGTCGCGGTGTGGCCGGGACGGACGCTCAGCCGGCTCGGTGAGACCCGGTAGGTCACTCCCGGCTGCGCGGTGATGCCGTCGTACGACAGGGTGACGGTCTTCGTGCGGGTGCCGGTGTTCTGTACGACCAGCGTCCGGGTCCGGCTCACCGCCCGCTTGGTGATCGGCGCCTCGACGACACCGAAGGATGCGGTGACGGCGCCCTTGACGTCCTTATCGTAGACGAGCAGGTCGTTGCCGACCGCCGCCAGCGCGTCCACTCGGCCGGCGCCGACCCGGTTGGGGGCGTAGATCGGGCCGCTCTGGTCGTCGCCCCGGTAGAGGTCGTGGCCGGCGGTGTTCATCAGGTCGGCCTTGACCTGCTCGGTGCTCCACGACGGATGTGCCTTCGAGACCAGGGCCGCGATACCGGCGACGTTGGGTGTCGCCATCGAGGTGCCCGACTCGACGAGTACGCCGTTCCCGGTGCCGAGGCCTGCGGAGGCCACGGTGTCGCCGGGCGCGGTCAGATCGGGCTTGACGACCCCCACGGAGCCGTGGCTGCCGCGCGAGCTGAACGAGCTGACCGTGTCGCTGATGCCCGGGGTGATGCTCTTGACCGACGCGGCGAGCGAGCTGTCGAAGGTGACGTTCAGCGTGCCGGCGTCGAGTGCCGGACGCAGCCGGTCGGACTCGGACTTCGGCAGCTGGATGATCGGGATGTCGGCCGAGCCGGTGATCCCGGCGCCGAAGACCTCGAGCGAGGAGTCGAAGATCGCCCCGATCGCGCCGGCTGCGGCGGCGTTGTCGCCGCGCGCCGCGGAGCCACAGCGACGGGTGGCGTCGTTGTCGTCCCAGGACTGCCAGACGACCTTGCCCTTGATCGCGGCCGCGTCGGCCGCGGAGTAGGCATCGCAGCCGTCGGCGTTCGTGCCGGTCACCGCCACCACGTCGCCCGTGACATCGGGGGCGTCGAGCCATGGATAGGCGATCGAGAACTGGCCAGCCGCGGTGCCGGCGACGCCGGCGGGGGCGTTGACCTTCAGGCCGTCGCGGAGTTGGTAGGGATCGACACTGCTCGCGACCGCGACCGAGCGCACCGCGTTGCCCGGCGAGCCACCCGCGTCGGTGACGTCGCCGGCGTTGCCCATGGCGATCACCGGGAGCACGCCGAACTTGGCCAGCGTGTCGATCACGGCGTTCTCGGGGTCGTCGGCCGGGGCGTAGTCGGAGCCGAGGGAGAGGTTGACGATGTCGAGGTGGTCGGAGAAGTCGCCGTCGCCGTTGGGGTCGAGGGCCCAGTCCAGGGCGGGGATGACCTCGTCGGTGGAGCCGGTGCAGCCGAAGACCTTGAGGGCGTAGAGCGAGGCCTCCGGCGCCATGCCCGGACCGATCTTCATGTCGTAGAGGTCGTCGCCGGTCAAGGACCGGTAGTCACCGTGGAAGGTGGACCCATCGGCGTTCTCGCCGTAGCCCGCGACGATGCCGGCCACGTGGGTGCCGTGGTCACCGCAACCGAGCGGGTTCGCGTCCGGATGCGGCACCGGCTGATAGTCGGCCGCGTCCGGGTCGGCGTTGTAGTTGTCGCCGACGAAGTCGTAGCCACCGACCACCTTGGCGGTGGGGGTCCAGGGGCCGGTGTCGGCGGCAAGCGCGGCCTTGTAAGCCTCCGGCGTGCCCGGGCCGCCGAAGTCCGCGTGGGTGTAGTCGATGCCGGTGTCGATGATGCCGACCTTGACCCCCTTGCCGGTGTTGCCGGTCGACTTCCAGGTGTCCAGCGCCTTGGTGAGCTGCGCGGTGCTGGCGTTGGCCAGCTTCTGCTGGGTCAGCGGGGTGATCTTGACGACGTCGGAGCGGTTGGCCAATGCAGCCAGGGCGTCACCGTCTGCCTGGACCGCGATGCCCGGGACGGCGTTGGTCACCGTGAAGAGGGCCTGTGCCTTGCTGTCGTCCGACTTCGCCTGACCGAGCACGGCCTTCGCCTGCTTCTCGATGGCCGTACGCCGCTGCTTGGCGGCGTTGCGGGCCGCGCTCGAGGACGGCGTACCGGCGGCGGAGGAGGCCTGGGCGGCGCCGTTGCCGGACAACTGGACGAAGGCGGTGTGGCGCGCGGAGGGCCGACCACCGGCGATCTCGGGCGCGAGTTTGGCGAGGTCGCGTGAGTGTGGCGTCGCCGCTGGCCCTGGTGAGGCTGCCTCGTCCGAGCCCGATCCCGAAGGCGCTGCTGCTGCTGCTGGCATACCCGTTGCCGCAGCGGAGACGGCAAGGGCAGCGGCCGAAACGGCCGCTAACCTTCGCCATCCGCGCGCGGACAGTCCTCTCTGATGCATCTGTGATCCTCCCGATGGTTCCAGATGAACGGCCGCGCCATCCGCGGCCGAATGGACGAAACCTAGGATGCTTGCCACTGTTGAGGGAAGGGCACACGCAGATTCTCCGGAAATCGGGCCGGTCGACAGGATGTCGATCGGAGCGTGGAGCCGGGCGTCCGGGTTCGGGTCGGGCTGGAAGAATGGACGGCGATGTCCGACAGCTTGCCGCCCCGCCCCGGCCAGGTCACCCTGGCCGGTTGGCTCGTCGTCCTCGGTTCGCTGGCGACCCTGGTCGGTGCCTACGAGCGGATCAGGACGCTCCACAGCATCGACACCAGGGAGTCGGTCCGACGGATGCTCTCCGACCCGCCACTGGCCGGGTCGGGGATCCAGGTCGGGACGGTGCTCGACGTACTCCACGTGCTGGCGTTGGTCACCGCGGCCTGCGCCGTGGCCGCGGTGATCCTCGGCTGGCAGGTGCTCCGCCGGGATAAGCACGCCCGGCTGGCTCTCACCATCGTGGCCGTCCCGCTGCTGCTGGCTGGGCTGGCCGACCGAGGCTTCTACTCGACGGTGGCGGCGGTGGCGGTCGTGTTGCTGTGGGTTCCCCAGTCGCGTGACTGGTTCGACGGTGTCGAGCGGACCTCTGCGCCGCCCCCGCCCGCCGGGCCGCCTGCTCCCGAGGGACAGCGGCCGGCGGCGGGTCAGTCGCCGACGACGTACGCCGCCCCGTCACGGCCCGTCCAGCAGCCTGGCCCGTTCGGCCCACCCGGTCAGCCGGCTGCCTGGCCGCCGGGGCCGGGGACTACTGCTGCGCCGCGGCCGGTGCCCGACCGTCGGCCGACCGCGGTCGTCTGGGCGGCCGTGCTGACCTGGGTCTTCTGCGCGCTGACGACGGCGCTGATGATCGGGTCGGCGCTGCTCGTCGCCAGCGATCCGGCGCCGATGCTCGACGAGATGATCCAACGAGAGCCGTCGCTGGCTGACCAGGGGCTCACCGAGCACCTGCTCGTAGTGCTGATGTGGGTGATCGCGATCTTCGTGATCGGCTGCTGTCTCGCTGCCTCGGCCTGTGCCGTGCTGCTGTGGCGGCGCGTATCCGGGGGCCGGATCGGCCTGATCGTCTTCGTCGTCGCCGCGGTGGCCGCCACGCTCGTGATGACCCTCTCCTCCGCGCCGTTCGTGCTCGGCCTGGCCGGCAGCGTGACCACGCTCGCGCTGCTGCTGCGTCCCGAAGTCCGGACCTGGGTCGCCAGCCGCTGAGACGGGCCGCAAACCGGGTAGCCTCGCGTCTATGTCGGATCCCTACGGCTCCTTTGAGGACAATCCGTACGGCGCCGCGCCGTACGGCGGGCAGCAGCCGCGCCCGCCGTACCCGCCGCAGGGTGGCTTTCCGCTCCAGCCGCCGGCCCCCGCGAAGCGCCCCGGGAACGTGCTTTTCGCGGCGGTCCTCACCATCGTCTGTGCCGGGATCGTCGGCCTCCTCGGCGTGGTCATCGCGGTGGTCACGCTCGCCGCCCGCGACGATGTCACCCGAGAGGTGGCGAAGGACGACAGGTACGCCGACATCGACCCCGACACGGTCGTGGCGGCCGCGGCGGGCATCGGGATCGGGCTGGCCCTGCTCAGCATCGCCGCGATCGTCGCGGCCGCGTTCGTGTTGCGGCGCTCCAATGCGGCGAGGATCACGCTGCTGGTGCTCTCGATCATCGCCGCGATCCTCGGCCTGATCGCGGTCGGATCCCGGATCAGCCTGGTGATCACGATCGCGGCCATCGTGGTCATCGTGATGCTCTTCACCGGCGACGCCGGCCGGTGGTTCCGCTCGAAGCCGACGATCCTGCCGTACTCCGGTTACCGCTCCTGATCGCGGGCGCGCAGATCGGCCTTGCCCAGCCGCCCCAGGGCTTCCTCGATGACCTCCGGTCGCTTGCAGAAGGTCCAGCGGACCAGGTGGCGCCCGGCGCCGGACCGCCGGCCTGAGTCCGTCGGCGGATCGTAGAAACCCTGTAAGGGAATCGCCACCACTCCGGCCCGCTCCGGAAGTGCCCGGCAGAACGCGTCGCCGTCCGCCCAGCCGAGCCGGCTGATGTCGGTCACCGCGAAGTAGGTGCCCTCGGGCACCCGCACGTCCAGTCCGACATCGGACAGCCCGGCGCAGAGTAGGTCCCGTCGGTCGCGGAGACTGGCCGCCAGCTCCACCGGCCACTGACCCAACTCGTCGAGCGCGTACGCCGCCGCTGGCTGTAGTGGCGCACCGGAGGTGAACGTCAGCCACTGCTTGGCCGCGAGCAGCGCGCCGACGAGCTCGGCCGGGCCGGTGGCCCAGCCGACCTTCCACCCGGTGAAGGAGTAGGACTTGCCGATGCTCGACAGGGTCAGGGTGCGCTCCCACATCCCCGGCAGCGTGGCGATCGGTACGTGGGCGACTCCGAAGGTGAGGTGCTCGTAGACCTCGTCGGTCACGACCAGCAGGTCGTGCTCGATGGCCGCGTCCGCGACGGCCTGCAACTCGGCGCGGCTCAGTACCGTCCCGGTGGGATTGTGCGGGCTGTTGAGCAGAATGAGCCGGGCCCGCGGAGTGATGGCAGCACGCAGCGCGGCGGGGTCGAGCCGGCCGCCAGGGGTGGCGTCGGGCGAGCCGTCCAAGGAGAGCGTCACCGGGCGACGTACGCCGCCGGCCATCTGGATCGTGGCCAGATAGCTGTCGTAGTAGGGCTCGAGCACGACCACCTCATCGCCCGGCTCGACCAGCGCCAGCATCGCCGCCGCGATTCCCTCGGTCGCGCCGGTCGTGACGACCACCTCGGTCATCGGGTCGAGGTCCATCCCGTAATGGCGCTGCTGATGCCGGGCGATGGCCTCGCGCAGTGCAGGCACACCTGGACCCGGCGCGTACTGGTTGGCGCCGCTCTCGAGTGCAGCGACGGCTCGCCGGATGGCTGCTTGGGGGCCGTCGACGTCGGGGAAGCCTTGGCCGAGGTTGACCGAGCCGGTGGCGACGGCGAGCGCGGACATCTCCGAGAAGATCGTGGGCGGGATGCCGTGCAGTCGCGAAGCGGTGACAGGAGGCACGCCCCCTAAGGTAGCCGCGTGACTGCTGACGCCTCCTCGAACCCGACCCAGGCCGACCCTGGGCTTGCCGCCGACATCGATGCCACCTGCCGTCTCCGGGGTGAGTTCGTGCTCCGCTCCGGACAGATCTCGAACGAGTACTTCGACAAGTACCTCTTCGAGGCACAGCCGGCGCTCCTCGATCGGGTCGCCGCCCAGATGGTCGGCCTGCTTCCCGAGGACACCGAGCTCCTCGGCGGCCTCGAGATGGGGGGCATCCCGATCGCGGCGATGGTCTCGGCGAAGACTGGTCTCCCCTCGCTGTTCGTACGGAAGAAGGCGAAGGAGTATGGCACCAAGAAGCTGGCCGAAGGCCCTGATGTCGCTGGGAAGCGAATCACTCTGATCGAGGATGTCATCACCACTGGTGGGGCGGTGAAGAACGCCGCGCTCGCGCTGCGCGAGTACGGCGCCACCGTCGAGGTCGTGGTCTGTGCCATCGACCGCAGCCCCGGGGGCCCCACGGACAACCCGCTGGCCGAGGTCGGTCTCGAGATCCGCAGCGTGCTCACCAAGGCGGAGCTCGACGCGGTCCGCGGCTGAGCGGCGGGCGAGGCCGAACCGCGCTCAGTCGTCTCGGACCGAGAGCTGGCGCTCGACCAGTTCCTGCTGCCCCTTCTCAGTCTCGACGGGCCCGGTGGCTGGAGCTGGCTCCGCCCGGCGCTCGCGCAGACGCTTGCGCAGCCACTCGAAGCCGAGCACGACCACGGTGACCGCGAGCAGGCCGTAGGTCACCAGGTCGATGTACTTGCCGAGTGCCGGGAACGCCTTCCCGAGGACATAGCCGATCAGGGTGATCGAGACGACCCAGCCGACGGCACCGATACCGCTCCACAGGAAGAACGTCTCGCGGCGCATCTTGGTGACGCCCGCGACCAGGGTGATGTAGGTCCGGACGAACGGCACGAACCGGCCGATGACCAGCGCGATGTGGCCGTGCTTGTCGAAGAACTCCGAGGTCTGGTCGAGGTACTCCCGCTTGATGATCCGACCGTCGCGCTCGTAGATCCTTGCCCCTATTCGGTCGCCGATGAGATAGCCGACCACGTTGCCGGCGAAGGCGGCGACGATGTAGACGACGAGCGCGAAGATGAGGTCGGCTAGATGGCCGCCGGGGATGATCTTGACCTTGCCCTCGGCGATGAAGAGGCCCATCGCGAAGAGCAGGGTGTCACCGGGCAGGAACGGAAAGAACAGGCCGCACTCGATGAACAGCACGATGATCCCGAGCCAGAAGAGAGCCGCCCCGAACTGGTGCAGGAGGTAGTCCGGACTGAGCCACTTGGTCAGATCGTGAGGGCCAAGCGACATCGTGGTCACCTGGACGAGGAGATCGTGCACAACGAAACAGTAGACGGCAGAACCTGAAGAAGACGTGACGAGGGCTCAATCCATGACAGATGACACGAGGGCGCCGTACGACCCGATGCCGCACGGCCCGGCCGAGATCGGCGTGGGGCCCTGGCAGGGCTCGTGGCCGGAGGGTGCTCAGTGGGACCCCGAGCTGCTCGCGAACGGTGACCGGCGCAACGTTGTCGACCGCTATCGGTACTGGTCGCTGGAGGCCATCGTGGCCGATCTCGACACCCGCCGTCACGACTTCCATGTCGCCATCGAGAACTGGCAGCACGACTTCAACATCGGCACCATCGTGCGTACGGCCAACGCCTTCCTCGCCGCTGAGGTCCACATCGTCGGGAACCGCCGCTGGAACAGGCGTGGGGCGATGGTCACCGACCGCTACCAGCACATCCGGCACCACGCCACGGTCGCGGAGCTGAAGGAGCACCTGGGCGACGTACCCCTGCTGGGGATCGACAACCTCCCCGGCTCACTCCACCTGGAGACGATGAAGCTGCCCCGCCGGGTCTGCTTCCTCTTCGGCCAGGAAGGGCCAGGCCTCTCCGCTCAGGCCAGGGATGCCTGCGATGCGACCTTCTCGATCGCCCAGTTCGGTTCGACCCGCTCGATCAACGCCTCCTCGGCCGCCGCGGTCGCCATGCACGCCTGGATCAGGACATACGCCGATCTCTCCCACGAGGAGGTCTGGCGCGGCTGAGTGGTCGGGCTCGGCCGCTGCGGACGGGACTTGGAGATTCGTTCCTCGAAGGCTCCATGTTCCAGGGGCGACGACCGGCAGGGCCGGCTGACGACCGCCGCATTTTCGGGGTGGCCGGGTCGTGGATCGATCCATTGTTGGTGCCTTCGGTGGGCGGATTAGGGTGGCCGGACCAGGACGTCACCGCCCCGGAGACCGGAGGAGCAGACCATGCCCATCGCCACCCCCGAGAAGTACGCCGAGATGCTTGCGACCGCGAAGGAGAAGGGATTCGCCTACCCCGCGATCAACGTCTCCTCCTCGCAGACTCTCAATGCTGCGCTGGCCGGCTTCGCCGAGGCGGGGTCCGACGGCATCATCCAGATCTCGACCGGCGGCGCCGAGTACCTCTCCGGCCCCACGGTCAAGAACATGGTCACCGGCTCGGTCGCCTTCGCGGCCTACGCCGCCGAGGTCGCCAAGTCGTACGACGTCAACATCGCTCTCCACACCGACCACTGTCCGAAGGACAAGCTCGACGGCTTCGTCCGACCGCTGCTCGCCCTCTCCACTGAGCGGGTCAACCGCGGTGAAGGGCCGCTCTTCCAGTCGCACATGTGGGACGGATCCGCGGTACCGCTGGAGGAGAACCTGCAGATCGCCGAGGAGTTGCTCGCTCAGGCCGCGGCAGCCAAGGTCGTCCTCGAGATCGAGGTCGGTGTGGTCGGCGGGGAGGAGGACGGCATCGTCGGCGCCATCGACGAGAAGCTCTACTCCACTCCCGAGGACGCGATCGCTACGGTGGAGGCTCTCGGTACCGGT
>Ga0164243_10016148_pt1 | contig 10259 bp, 5 predicted proteins | sample OricompcompostOP_FD_108781 | JGI IMG/M metagenome (GOLD analysis project Ga0164243, IMG submission 108781) | Organic Plus compost microbial communities from Emeryville, California, USA - Original compost - Organic plus compost (OP) | ecosystem: Engineered > Solid waste > Mixed feedstock >... | reverse complement strand
GCCCTTTTCCGCGGCCGAAAGGTAGAGCTTGCGGGCGCTGTCGAGATTCTTTTTGACGCCCTGGCCTTTCTCGTAGAGGCCGCCAAGGCGGAATTGCGCAGGCGCAAGGCCCGCGGCGGCGGCGCGCTCGAGCCAGCGGACGGCCTCGGCGGGGCTCTGCGGCACGCCGCGACCCTCTAGATGTCGCAGGCCAATCTCGTATTCGGCGGCGGCGTCGCCGGCGAGGGCGGCTTCGCGCAGGGACGCCGGCAGCCGCTCGGACACGACCGGACGGCCGTCCGCCGGCGTCGTCGGTGCCGGCGGCACCGCCGGCTTCGCCGACGCATTCCGCGACGCCACCGAGCCGGTGACGGCGGGATCGGCGATCGGCTCAAGCCCGGTATTGGCCGGCGCAATGGCGGTCCGGTTCACCGGCAGCAGGACGCCGGACGGCGGCACCGCCGGTTTGGACGCGGGATGGGGTGCGGCCGTGGGAGCCGGCTGCGCGGCGGCCTGCCGGGCCGCCTGCGCGCGTTCCTCGGCCTCTTCCTCGGCCAGCATCTTTTCCTCGATGCCGGGCGGCGGATCGGTGAAGACGATGCCGAGCTCGCCCTGGCTGCCCGGATCCAGCATCTTCAGCGCCACGTGAACGCTCGCCACCAGCGCCACGGCGGCGCCGCCGCCGACGATCAGCGCGCGGACCCGCCGGCCGAGCGTCCAGCCCGACTTGCCGTCCTTCTCGTCCTCTTTCGGTGCGTGACCGGTGGCCGGCGCGGCCGCCTGCGCCGCCCGCCGTGCCGCCGCGATGAAATTCGTGGGAGCGGCGTCGGGCGTGCCCGGCAGGCCCGAGGCGAGCGCCGCCTCGGAAGCGGCGATGCGTTCGGCCGCCGAGGGCTTCGGCCGCATGCGCGGGGCGCCGGAGCCCGGCTCGAGCGGGAAATCCGGCGGCAGATTGGGATTGATCGGCTGGCGCTCGACCGGCTGCGGCGGCATCTGCCGCGGCTTTTCCGCGGCGGGAGCCGGAGCGGGAGCGGGTCGGGCGGGAGCGGCAGCTGGGGCGGCCTGCATCGGCTGCGGCCGCGGCGCGGGCGGCACCGGCTGCGCGGGCGGCGCAGGCGGCATGAAGGCCGGCGCGGCGGCTTCGGGCACCGGCGTGTAGGCCGGCGGCGGTGTCGGCGGCGGGCTGAACGGCTGTGTCGGCGCGGGCTTGTGCGGGCCGGCGAGGCCGCTTTCAATGTTCGCGAGGCGGTCGACCACAAGCCCGAGCGTGCCCTGCACGGCGTCCAGCGTGTCCCTGGTGCGGTCGAGGTCGCGCTTCAGCGGCCCGCCACCCTGCAATTCGTCGATGCGCGACTTCAGCTCGCCGAAGCCGCGTTCGATGGCGCCGAGGACCGGGAGGTCGGCGATTCGCTTTTCCAGCGAGGTCAGCGCCTCCGGGCCGATTCCGGCGGCGCTGCCGACGACGCGGTCGATCTTTGCCGCCAGCCCGCGCACTTCCTCCGACAGTCCGGTCAGCGCCTCGTTGGAGGCGACATGCGAGACGACGCCGCGCAAGGCCGTGATCGTCGCCTCCAGCTGCTGGAAGGCGGCCGGATCATGATGGGTGACCGCGATCTGGTCGACCTTGGCCGCGAGCCCGCGCACCGCTTCCTCGAAGCCGACGAGGCTCTCGGCCGGGGTCAGTGTGCGCAGCGCCTCGCGCACATCGGCAAGGCCCTTTTCCATGTTCGCGATCGTCGCCGGGTCGACGCCCGCCATGCGGCTCTGTTCGATCTTGTCGGCGAGATTGCGGACGTCCGCCTCCAGTGCGTCAAGCGCGCGGCGCGGCATCGCCTCCATCAGGGTGCGGCCGATTTCGGCCAGATCCTTGCGCAGCTCGGCGATCGCCTCGCTGAAGCCGTCGTTGCGGTTGAGATTCTCGATCTGCGCGGTGATGCCCTGCAGCTGCCGCTCAAGGCCCGAGAGGTCGAGGGCGGGCGCCTGCGGCGGATAGGGCGGCTGCGCCATATGGGCCGGCGGCCGGGCGAAAGTCTGCGGCTGGACAGGCGGATAGGGCGCCGCCGCCTGCGATATCGGCGGTGGCGCAAAGCCCTGCGGCGGCTGCAGCTGCGCGAAGGGAGGCGGTGGCTGCTGCGGCTGTGCAAAGGGGTGCGGCGCCTGCTGCGGCTGGGTGAAGGGCTGCGATGGCGGCTGCGCGAAGCCCTGCTGCTGCTGCTGTGGCTGCACCGACGGCGCCGAGGCATCGTGATCAAGCGAATGCTGGCGCGCGGAGATTTCCGCGACCGCACGGTCGATCTCGGCCGACCAGTCGCCCTGCGGCTGCAGCTGCGGCGCCGGCATGTAGTCCGGCTGCGGCGCGGCCGGCGGCCACGGAGCCTGGCCGTAACCCGCGGGCGGATAAGGGGAAGCGGCGGGATACGAGGGCGGCACCGGATAGGCGGGCGCTGGCGCGGCGGAATAGGGCTGCGGCGCCGGCTGGGGCGGCGGATAGGCCGATTGCTGCGGATAGGCCGGCTGCGGCGGATAGGGCGCGTACGGCGTTTGCTGCGCCTGATCCTGCGGCGGATAGGGCGCGTAGGGCGGCTGCTGCGGGTGATAATGCTGCTGCGGCGGATAGGGCGGCTGATATCCGTGCGGAATCGGCCCGCCGGCGCGCTGCAGGATCGCCTGGTCGAGCCACTGGCCGACCGGCATGCCGGCGCGGCGCGCGGCTTCCCGTGCGGTGTCGCGGACTTCCGGCCGCACACCTTTGACATTCCACGGGACGCGTTGCCTCATGCGTTCACCCAGACCGGTCCGGTGAGGACGAACCCGTAAAAGTCCTGCCGGGACCGGCACTTGTTAACAGGTGGTGGCAAGGCGGCGCGGTCCCGTCCCCTCTCCGCCACTTTGTTCGCGTTAGGGTAAACGGCTGGTTAAATTTCGTGATTTGCGGTGGCAGAGCTCCCTCCCTGAAAGGGGGGAGGGTTGGAGAGAGGGGTCAATGCAGCAGGATCCCCCACCCGATTTGCCATAGCGTCGAAGACGCGCGTAAACGCGCTTAAGGCAAATCGACCTCTCACTTGTAGGAGGAGATAAGCGGAAACACAGGAAATACGCGTAAGCTGCTGTGTCGGGCACCACACAGCCCGGCCATGACGAGTCATTGGAAGCGAATGCCGGGAGCCGCAATGCCAAGCTACACCGCGCCAGTCGAGGACGTGCTGTTTCTGCTCAATGACGTGTTCCACATCGAGCACAGGAACAATCTTCCGGGCTTTGCCGACGCCACACCAGATGTGGTTGAGGCAATGCTCGTAGAAGCCGGGAAGCTCTGCAGCGAGGTGCTGCTTCCTCTCAATGCGCGTGGTGACGCTCAGGGATGTACACGGCATGACGATGGCCGCGTCACGACCCCGGACGGGTTCAGGGACGCCTACCGGAAGCTGGTCGAGGGCGGCTGGATCGGCCTCTCGTGCCCGGCGGAGTTCGGCGGCCAGGGGCTGCCGTCGACGCTGACCTCGGTGGTCAACGAATTCCTCGCCTCCTCCAATCTCGCCTTCTCGATGTATCCGGGCCTCGTGCAGGGCGCGGTCGCCGCCATCGTCACGCATGCGCCGGACGAGCTGAAGCGGACATTCCTGCCGAAGATGGTGTCGGGCGAATGGGCCGGCACCATGAATCTCACCGAGCCGCATTGCGGCACCGACCTCGGCCTCCTGCGCACCAAGGCGGTGAAGCAGCCGGACGGCAGCTACAAGATCTCAGGCACGAAGATCTTCATCTCCGGCGGCGAGCAGGACCTCACCGAGAACATCATCCATCTCGTGCTTGCGCGCATCGAGGGCGCGCCGGCCGGCACCAAGGGCATCTCGCTCTTCATCGTACCGAAGCTGACGGTGAATGCCGACGGCACGCTCGGCGAAAAGAACGGCGTCTCCTGCGGCTCGATCGAGCACAAGATGGGCATCCACGGCAACGCCACCTGCGTGATGAACTACGACAACGCCACCGGCTTCCTGATCGGCGAGGAGAACCGCGGGCTCAACGCCATGTTCGTGATGATGAACGAGGCGCGGCTCGGCGTCGGCATCCAGGGGCTCGCGATGTCGGAGATCGCCTATCAGAACGCGGCGGCCTATGCGAAGGAGCGCCTGCAGGGCCGTGCGCTCTCCGGCGCGAAATTCCCCGACAAGCCGGCCGACCCGATCATCGTGCATCCCGACGTGCGACGCACGCTGATGTCGATCCGCGCCTTCAACGAGGCGGCGCGCGCCTTCGTCATCTGGGCCTCGCTGTTCGGCGACATCGCACATCGCTCGTCGGACGAGAAGGAGAAGCAGCACGCCGACGACATGATGGGCCTGCTCACGCCGGTGCTGAAGGGCGTGCTCACCGATATCGGCTTCGCCAATGCGGTTGCCGCGCAGCAGATGTTCGGCGGCCACGGCTATATCCGCGAGACCGGCATGGAGCAGTTCGTGCGCGACGCGCGCATCCCGATGATCTACGAGGGCGCGAACGGCATCCAGGCGCTCGATCTCGTCGGCCGCAAGCTGCCGAAGGACGGCGGCCGGGCGCTGCAGGCCTTCTTCGCCGAGGTGCAGGGCTTTTTGAACGATCACAAGGCTGACGAGGGCCTGAAGCCGTATCTCGGGCCGGTGAACGTCTCGCTCGGCCAGCTGCAGCAGGCGACCATGTGGTTCATGGCGAACGCGTTGCAAAAGCCCGACAATGCCGGCGCCGGCGCGACCGACTACATGCATCTCTTCGGCCTCGTCGTGCTCGGCTATATGTGGCTGCGCATCGTCAAGGCCGCGAACGAGAAGCTTGCCGCGGGTGCCGGCGCGCAGGAACAGGCGCTGAAGAACAAGCTGATCGTGGCAAAGTTTTTCGTCGAGCGCATGCTGCCGGAAACGGCGGCGCATCTCGCGCGGATTTCAGCGGGGGCGGACTCGGTAATGGGGCTGCCGGCGGAGGGATTCTAAGCAAGCGGGCCAACGATGGGTTTCTTTGCGACCGGTACGCTCGTCGCGCCTCGCCACCTCAACCTGTCGCGTATTCGAACAGTTCAAGCCGCGCGGGCGGCTCGACGCTCTCCGCTCTCTCCATTTTCGAAAAGCGGGCCTGCAGATAGCTGACGACGCCGCACAGCGTCCGCGGCGTGAACGGCTTGGGCAGAAGGCCGAGCGCATCGGCGCGATGCGCGCGGGCAAGGTCGACCTGACCAGTGACAAACAGGCCTGGCACATTCCAGCGGGTCCGAATATCTCGCGCCAGATCAAGACCGGACGCCGAATGGCCGAGATTGATGTCGATCAGCGCCAGATCGGGCTTGCGCTGCTCGATCAGCGCCAGCGCTTCCGCCAGCGTTCCGGCCGGTCCCATGATACTGTGTCCCGCCTCGACCAGGCACTGTTCCATCATGAACGCATTCAGCGCATCGTCTTCGACGATCAGGATCACCATAAGCCACCAACGGCTGCGTGTGCTCAAATTTAACGTGCGTTCATGTTTCTTGTTTCATCAAAACGAAACGGAGTTATGCCGCGAGCCTTGATACTGGCACGCGTAACTCGCAGCGCAGCCCCGACGGAAAAAAATCGAACTCGACGTGGCCGCGCAGGCCACGCACGGCGGACTGCATGAACATGGTACCGAAGCCCTGCCGTGTCGGCTGTTTGACGCCGGGGCCGCGCGACTCCTGCCAGACAAGCTTGGCGATCGATTCGCCGCCGGCTTCCGACATCTGCCAGGTCAGCGACACGCAGCCGTCCGCCACGGAGAACGCACCATATTTCGCCGCATTGGTCGCGAGCTCGTGGATGCACAGACCGATGGTTGTGGCCGATGAGGGCCCGACCGCGACGTCGTCACCTTCCGTGCGCACCCGGTCGGGCACATTTGCCGAAGCGTAGGGCGCCAGTGTTTGCCTGGCGATGTCGGCAAGTTGCGTCGACTGAAACCCGCTTGCCGCCAGGATGCTGTGCACGCGCACCAGCGCCGACAGGCGGCCTTCGAATGTCTGCCGGAACGCTTCGAGCGACGGGCTCTGGTGAATGGTCAGGTGGTAGACCGCGAAGACGTTCGACAGGATGTTCTTCACGCGATGGTTGAGTTCGCGCTGCATCGTCTGCTGCATGTCGAGGTAATCGCGGACGTGGAGCTGCTTTCTGCGGGCTGCGAGACCCGATTGGATTCCGGTCAGCAATTCGGCTGTCCGGATCGGGCGCTGCATGAGGGTAAGATGTCTGCTCGGCAGCACGCTCTGGAGCGTGCTCACGGAGGTGTTGGTCTGCTTGTCGGCATCGAGCAGTACAATAAAGGGAATGTCCGACCATTCGGGCTGGTCGGCGAGCGATGCGCCGATGATCTCGAGGTTGGCGGGCGTGAACGCCTCCTGCGTCAGCACCACAGTCCAGGGCTGCTGCGCCAGCATGTCGGCCAGCGGCAATTCGCCGGCAGAGGTCCTGGCCGCGATGCCATGAATACCGAGGAACTGCTGCAGGTATTTCTCGTCCTCACGGAAGGGTGCAACGATCAGAACCCATTCGTCGACGTCGGCCGCGCCTATATTCGTGTCATGACTGCGCATGGACCACGAAGCCGGGAGCACCAACCGGCGCCGGATTGAAAGGCTCGATGCTGACGCCTTTCTCATTGATCGTCATTTCCCGAACATCCAGCCCGTGCGGGCCGTGCCGCTTTTTCACGATGCTTATGCTGCGGCGGAGCATGCCCGGCGCTTCATGCATCCGCAGCAGCAAGACCGTGTCCCCGACGAAACTGACATCCACGTCGATGCCGACGTTCTGGCCCACCAGACCGTGCTGGGCGACGATCAGGATGCTGAGGACGCCGCGCCGCGCCATATATTTCAGGAGCGACTGGATCTGCGTCACCGCCTGATCGCTTTTCGGCAGCGCCGACAGATAGCCGGTAAAGCTGTCGATGACGACGACCCGCGTGTTCCTGTCGTCGACCGCTTCGCGCACGATCAGCGAGAATTCGCCGGCCGATATTTCGGCCGGATTGAAGTCGCTGATCGTCAGCTGCCTGCTTTCGTAATAGGGCCGCAGATTGAGGCCGAGACCTGCCGATCTGCGAAAGAGGGTCTCGAGGCGTTCCTCGAACAGATACATCGCGACCGACTCGCCGCGCTGCAGGGCGGCCAGAGCATACAGCGAAGCCAGAGTGGACTTGCCGGTGCCGGCCTGGCCTGTGATCAGCGTCGTGGTGCCGCCTTCCATGCCGCCGCCCAGCATTTCGTCGAGCGGATCGAGACCGGACTTGATCAGATCTCCGTGGTCGGCTTCCGAGGCAAGGTCGGGGACGATGCGCGGATAGACGTTCACTCCCATTCCGCGTCGGATCGACATGTCGTGATAGCCGTCGGCAAAGCCGACGCCACGCATCTTGCGGATTTCCATGCGGCGGCGGGCGATGCCGTATTCCGGCAGCTCCTTTTCCAGATGGATGATGCCGTGCGCAAGGCCTTCAAGCTGCTTGTCGCCGCCATACTCGACCGGAGAATCGATGATGATGGCGGTGATCTGTGATTTGTTCAGCAGAGATTTGAATCCGAGCAGTTCGCGCCGGTAGCGCATGTGATCGCTCGCGATCTGCCGAATCTCGAGCAGGGAATCATACACGACGCGCTTCGGCGCATGCTGGGCAATGGCATTCTCGACCAGCTCGCGGGTGCGATCCAGCCGGATGTCGGCGGAATGGAAGATCGACTGGTTGCCGGCGCCTTCAAGCGTGTCGGCGGTCTGCAATTCCTGAATGTTGATTCCGTCGAGCGACCAGCCATGCGAGGCTGCGATCTGTTCGAGTTCGGCGCGGGTTTGGGACAGGCTGACATAGAGGACCGATTCCCCGTGTCGGGCGCCCTCGATCAGAAACTGCAGGCCAAGCGTGGTCTTGCCCGTTCCGGGCTCGCCTTCGACGAGATAGAGCCGCGCGTGCGGCAAGCCTCCGCGGAGAATCTCGTCGAGCCCGCTGACGCCAGTTGAAATGACGTCCCTGCGATTGATGTCGTGCACCCCTGCGTCCCCTTGGCTCGTCACCGCCGAACGCGGCCACGGATTAAACGCTGCAGAGAGGGCTTAAGTTCCCCGAGGGCCGGGGCACGTGAATGGCCGGGACGAGTCCGGCTATGGCGGCGAAGCGAGCGTGTGCGCTCACCTCTTCTTCAAAATCTCCTTCATCTCCGCCTCGACCCGCACCGCCGACGCAGTGACCGCGCGCATGGTCTCGCCGATGTCGAGCGCGGCGAATTTTCCGCCGGCGCGCAGGACGCGGCCGTCGACGATCACGGTGTCCACATTCGCCGGTTGGCCGGCATAGACCAGCGAGTTGTAGGGCTCGAACACCGGCGCGATGTTGGGGTCGGTCTTGCGCACGAGGATGATGTCGGCGCGCTTGCCCGGTGTGAGCGAGCCGGTCTCCTTCTCGAGCCCGAGCGCGCGGGCGCCCTCGATGGTGGCAAGCTCGACGATGCGCTTCGGCGCGATCCTCAGCTTCGTGTCGGCGCGCTGCTTGTGGGCGTAGAGGAGCGCGCGCATCACCGTGAAGAAATCGGAGGTCGCCATGGCGCTGGAGGCGTCGATCGACAGCGAGAGCTGCGCGCCCAGCTCCTCGAGCTCGGCATATTGAATGTAGCCGTTGCGCACCGTGGAATAGGGGATCTCGATCGCCGGCGACATCGAGAACTTCACCTTGGCCGCGACCATCTGCGCCCGCTCCTCCGGCGTGAACCCTTGCGTGTGCACGATCAGCCAGTCCGGGCCGAGCAGGTCGCGCTTATGCAGGAAGGGGATGAGGCCGTGCGCGAGATTGCCGTAATGCACCGCGATCGGCAGGCCGAGCCGGCGCGCCTCCGCGATCTCCTTGACGAAGATCTCGTCATCGCCGCCCGCCTTCAATACGGGCGGCGGCGGCAGCCGCAGGTTGACGCCGAGCGTGAGCAGCGGATTGTCCTGCAGCCATTGCTTCTGCACGCGCGCAACATCGGCCATGTCCATCATCACGCCCGGCTTGCCGCGCGCCGGCGGGCCATAGGAGAAACGCCCGCGCATCCCCGTCTCCAGCATGGCGCGGATCTCGGCGTCGGCATGCGCCGGCGAGCGTGTGTTGTGCGAGAAATTGTTCACGGTGGTGATGCCGGACATCAGTGCCTCGGCGAGGCCGAAGCGCACGGAATTGTAGACATCCTCCGGCGTGCAGAGCTCGGCGGCGCGGTTGGTCACCGGGAAATAGCCGAGCACGGGATCGTCGCCCCGGATCGAGCCGCGCAGGAAGGCGTTCCAGAGATGGTTGTGGGTGTCGATGAAGCCGGGCAGCACGATCATGTCGCGCGCGCCGATGATCTGCGCGCCGGGCGCGTCGAGGCTCGGGCCGACGGCGACGATCGCGCCGTCGCGGACATGGATGTCGCCGCTGTCAAGGTCGGCGACATTCGGATCCATCGTCAGGATCGTGCCGCCGCGGATGACAAGGTCGCCGCGCGCCGGCAGGGAGGCGGGCTGCGCCGGCGTCTGCGCAAGCGAGAGACGTGGCATCGCGACCGAGGCGGCGAGGCCCAGCTGCAGCATGCGGCGGCGGGTGAGGCGGGTGCCTGCGGATGCGGGCGCGGCGGGGCGGCGGGTCATGGAAAAAGGTCCCTGCTGAAATGCAGGGGCAGCATCCCAGAGCGCCAGGGAGTCTTCAAGCGCGCGGGACCGACACCTTCCGTTCGTCATGCCCGCGAAAGCGCGGGTCATCGCCCGAACACGCGCCGCGCAACCGCAGTTCTATCTCCCCCCGCCCTGGCGGCGGGGAGGGTCGACGCGAGCGATGGCGAGCGTCGGTGTGGGGCAAACGCGAAGCGTTATCATCGCCCGCACCCCGAACCCCTCCCCACCGTTCGCTGCGCGAACCTGGAGGGAGCAGGCGTGCCGGCGTGCCGAATTTGAGCGACGGCATTTCCGGCCAGACTCTCAGGAGTCGGTCTTGCGAGCGTCGGCACTCATCGGCACGTCACCGGCAATGTGGCGATCGATTCTCGCGCGCGGCAACGACTCGGAGAAAAGCGACAAGCGCGTCGTTGCCAGGTGAATTGTGGCGCGGCTCTCGCGACGACGAGGGAGAATTCAGCGCGCCCAGCGCGCGAGAGGGCGTGAATACCTGCGCGACGAACGCGCGCATCGCGCGCCCATGAAATGCCGAAGTCACGACGTATTGCAGCCGAAGTGACAAGGTGAATTGCGCAATCCAGCTTGTCGAGGAGGGTTGCGTTGAGAAAACACGGTCGATTGACG
>Ga0164243_10016145_pt1 | contig 10260 bp, 9 predicted proteins | sample OricompcompostOP_FD_108781 | JGI IMG/M metagenome (GOLD analysis project Ga0164243, IMG submission 108781) | Organic Plus compost microbial communities from Emeryville, California, USA - Original compost - Organic plus compost (OP) | ecosystem: Engineered > Solid waste > Mixed feedstock >... | reverse complement strand
GGTGGTCTCGGCGGTCTCGCGTGGGGGCGGCACGCCGGCCACCGCCAGGTGCGATCGTCGCCGTTCCCGGGCCGCGTTCGCGGGAGCGAGCGCGAGGGCGCCGTCGGTGTGCCGGGGTCCGATGCGCGCGCTGATCCGTACGACGGTGGGACGCCGCGTCGTGGGACGTCCGGGAACCAGGGCCGGGAGACGGCGTGCTTCGCGCATGAGGGCTCCTTGGGAGGCGGCCATGTTCTCCACCACCAGAGGCACGCGGGCACCGGTTGATACGCGCGTGGCCTCATGCGGTCAAGCGAAGGGCAAAGGAACGGCGGCGGGCGTCGTGTGTGGGGGCGACGCCCGCCGCCATTGGGGACGAGTCCTCCTGTGGGCGTGGGGGGAGGACCCTTAGGACGCGCCGTCCGAGGAGGCCGCGCTGTCCGAGGAGGCCGAGCTGTCCGCGGAATCGGTGTCGGCCCGCTCCGCCTTCTTCTCGGACGATGACGACGACCCGGACGAGGACCCGGACGACCTGCGGCCCGTGGAGGCGGCCGCGGCGGCCAGTTCGGGCTGCGCCGCCGGGTCGGCCGCGACCGAGTCCTCGCCCTCGGGTTCGCGGCCCGGGGTGGCGAAGTCGAACTTCTCGATCAGGAACTTGAAGATCACGTAGTACAGGACGAAGTAGATCACCCCAAGTCCCACGATGAGCGGCAGGCCCTCGGTGTTGTCCTTGGTCATGTTGAGCAGGAAGTCGATGCCACCGGCCGAGAAGCTGAACCCGAGCTGGGCCCCCGCCGCCTCCAGCAACGCCATCGAGATGCCGGTGAGCACGACGTGCACCGCGTACAGGAGGGGCGCGACGAACATGAACGCGAACTCGATGGGCTCGGTGACGCCGGTGACGAACGCGGTGAGCGCGCCGGAGATCATGATGCCGCCGACCGCGGCGCGCCGGTGCGGCGGGGCCGCCCGCCAGATCGCCAGGGCGGCGCCGGGCAGGCCGAACATCAGGACGGGGAAGAACCCGGCCAGGAAGCCGCCCGCGTCGGGGTCGCCGGCCAGGTAGCGGTTGATCTCGCCGTGCACCACGCCGTCCGCGGTCTGGTAGTCGCCGAACACGAACCAGATCAGGGAGTTGGGGATGTGGTGCAGGCCGAACGGCAGCAGCAGGCGGTTGACCACGCCGTAGATGCCGGCGCCCGCGGCGCCCGCGCCGGTCAGCCAGTCGCCGAAGTCGGTCAGCCAGCCGCCCAGGACCGGCCAGATGAACCCGATGACCACGCCCAGCACCACGGCGGCGAACGCGGTGATGATCGGCACGAACCTGCGGCCGCCGAAGAAGGCCAGCCAGGTGGGCAGCTTAATCCGGTAGAACCGCTGGTAGAGCAGGGCGGTGACGACACCGATCAGGATGCCGCCGAGCACGTCGGTGGGGTTCTTGGCGCCCCAGTCGATGACCGTCTGGTTGGCCCCGTCCACCACCTTGGTGATCTGGACCCGTCCCTGGAGCTCGTCGCTGTAGGAGAAGATCACCTTGGAGACCCGGTCGTAGACCAGGTAGCCGACCACGGCGGCGAGCGCGGTGGAGCCGTCGGAGCGGCGCGCGAAGCCGATGGCCACACCGACCGCGAACAACAGCGGCAGGGCGGCGAACAGCGCGTCACCGGCGTTGCCGACGACGTTGGCGACCTCCGTCCAGCCCAGGCCGTCGGCGCCGAGCAGGTCGGCCTGGCCGAGGCGGAGCAGGATGGCCGCGGCGGGGAGGACGGCGATCGGCAGCATCAGGCTGCGGCCGATGCGCTGCAGGACCGCCAGCGCCGCCGACCCTGGACGTGGCGCGGCGGTCCCGTCCACTGCGGTTGTCGAACTCATCAGGGGCTCCTCCAATATCGGGGGGTGACCGGCGCTGGTGCGGCCGGCCTGTTCGGGCTGGAGACGAGGGCCCGGACGGGCGGTTTACGTCCGTCTCGGCGGATTTCCGAGAGCGGTGTGGATCTGGTAGCGGTCGGCCCGGTAGGTCGACACGCCGAGTTCCGCGCAGACGCCCCCGGAGTAGGAGCGGCGTTGCAGGTTCAGCACGGCGCTGCCCCGGGCGATCTTCAGGTGCCTGGCCTCGGTGGCGTCGGCGAGCCCGGCGTCGATGGTCTGGTCGCCGGCGTCGAAGACCAGCCCGTACACCGCCTCCAGGACGCCGTACAGGGACCGGTCGGCCAGCCTCCGGTCGAGCAGGTCGGGGGCCAGCGAGGCCAGGATGTGCGAGCGTTCCACCGCCATCGGCTCGCCGTCGGCGGTGCGCAGCCGTTCGATGATGTGGATGTCGGTGCCCTGCTCGACCTCGAAGATGCGGGCGAGCCGGGCGTCGGCGGGCACGGTGCGGCGGTCGAGGTCGACCGCGCCCGGACGCAGCCCGCGCGACAGCATGTCCTCGGTGAACGAGACGAGCCGGAGCGGCATCTCGATCTTGGGACGTGCCACGAACGTGCCCTTGCCCGGGACCCGGTACAGCCGTCCCTCCGCCACCAACTGGTCCACGCCCTGGCGGACCGTCATCCGGGACAGCCCGTACCGGGCGCACAGCTCCCTCTCGGACGGGATCGGCGCGTCGACCGGCAGCTCCGCCCCCTCGATCATGTCGAGGAGAATGCCCCGGAGCTGGAAGTACTTGGGCACCGGGCTGTGCGGGTCGATGGTCGTCACGGGCTTCCTCGCGGGCCGGGTCAGAGCGGCGGGACTTCCGGTTCGCCGTGTTCGCCTGTTCGTACGTGGTCGTGCTGGTCATACTGGGTCGTACTGGTCTAGGCCGGACTAGACCACAGCCCGCGACGGCATGTCAATGCATGATTCAATAACGACCGGATTTCGCCAGGGACGCCTCCCGCGATGAGAATCTCCAGGTCAGTGGCCGCCGTTCGGTGGCCCTTCAGCGGCCGTTCGGGGACCCTCAGCGGGGGTCTTCCTCCGGTTCGCGGCCCGGGGTCGGCAGGTCGAAGCGCCGGATGACGAAGCTGAAGACCGCGTAGTACAGCACGAAGTAGACCACCCCGAGCCCGACGATCAGGGGCAGCTCGCGCGTGTTGTCCTTGGTGGCGTTGAGCAGCAGGTCGATCAGCCCGGCCGAGAAGCTGAACCCGAGCTGCGCGCCCACCGCCGCCATCAGGTACGTGGACACGCCGGTGAGCACCACGTGGATCCCGTACAGGGCGGGCGCCACGAACATGAACGAGAACTCGATCGGCTCGGTCACGCCGCAGACGAACGCGGTCAGCGCCGCCGACACCATCAGCCCGCCGACCGCGCCGCGCCGGTGCGGGGGCGCGGCCCGCCAGATCGCCACGGCGGCGCCCGGCAGCCCGAACATCAGCACGGGGAAGTACCCGGCCAGGAACCTCCCGGCCTCCGGGTCCCCCGCCAGATAGCGGTTGATCTCCCCGTGCGCGACACCGCCCGCCGCCTCGTAGCCGCCGAAGACGAACCAGACCAGCGAGTTGAGGATGTGGTGCAGGCCGAACGGCAGCAGCAGCCGGTTGGCCACCCCGTAGATCCCCGCGCCGGCCGCGCCGAGCCCGGTGATCCATTCGCCGAACGCGTCGATCCAGCCGCCCAGCGCGGGCCAGACCAGCCCGAACGCGACCCCGAGCAGCAGCGCGGCGGCCGCGCTGACGATGGGGACGAACCGGCGCCCGCCGAAGAAGGCCAGCCAGGACGGCAGCCTGGTCTTGTAGAAGCGCTGGAAGAGCAGGGCGACCAGCAGGCCCACCACGATTCCGCCCAGGACCTGGGTCGGGTTCTGGGCGCCCAGGTCGAGGGCCTGGGCGGGCGACCCGCCCGGGGCCGGCCCGGCGGTGGTCACGGAGCCGCGCAGCTGCTCCGAGTGCGCGAACATGACCTTGGTGACCCGGTCGAACACCAGGTAGGCGATCACGGCCGACAGCGCGGTGGAGCCGTCGGCGCGGCGGGCGAAGCCGATCGCCACCCCCACCGCGAACAGGATGGGCAGGTTGTCCATCACCGCGCCCCCGGCCGCGGCGAACACGTCGGCGACCCTCGTCCAGCCGAGCCCGTCCGGGCCCAGCAGGTCGTCCTGGCCGAGGCGGAGCAGGATCCCCGCCGCGGGCAGCGTCGCGATCGGCAGCATGAGGCTGCGGCCGATCCGCTGCAACACCGTGAACGCCGCGGGCCAGCCGCCCCCGCGGCCCCGCCGGGCGCCGCCCCGACCGCCCCTCCCGTCGTCGCCGAGCAGGGCTTGGGACGTGCCCGGCCCGCCGGTCCCGCCGACGCCCCCCGCCGTGCCGGTGCCGTCCGTGCCGCCCGCCGCGTCCCGGCCGGTGCCGTGTTCGTACGCCATGGAGCCCAAGGTCCGACGACCTCCCCCGAAGAGATCTGGAGCGATCCAGCGGACCGAAGCGTGGAACGTCGGTTTGCTGGCGCTCTATCTGTTTCGTTGACTTGTGGGATATGGTGCGTACTGGTCTAGTCCGGACTAGACCAGTACGCCGCCAAGGCGGCGATCCGTGTTCACGGCGTCACAGAGAGTGCGCGCTCATGGCATCACTTCTGGTCACCGCTAGCAGCGTGATTGCCTCCCCTGAGGATGGCTTTACCCGCGTCTTGTCCCCGGGATACGTCCGGATGGAAAACGGCGTGGTGGTCGACGTGGGCGAGGGACGTCCCGCGAGCGCGCCCGACGTCGAGCTGGACGGCGGAACGCTGGCGCCCGGACTCGTCGACCTCCAGGTCAACGGGTATTACGGGTTCGACATGGTGGACGCCGACCAGGCCGGCTGGCGCACCGTCGTGAGCCGGCTGCCGGAGACCGGGGTGACCTCGTTCCTGCCCACGTTCATCACCGCGCCCGTCGAGGCGCTGGCCGAAGCGCTGCGCCGCACCCGCGACCTGCTGCCCGCGCTGCCGGAGAACACCACCCGCGTGCTGGGCGTCCACCTGGAGGGGCCGTTCCTCTCCGAGAAGCGCAAGGGCGCGCACAACGCCGCGTACCTCACCGACCCCACGCCCGAGGCGATCGGCGCGCTGCTGGAGACCGGGCTGGTCAAGCTGGTCACCCTCGCCCCCGAACGGAACGGCGCGCTGGAGGCCGTCCGAACCCTGGTGGCCAACGGAGTGCTGGTCAGCGTGGGCCACAGCGACGCGACCGCCGGCCAGGTCGCCGCGGCGGCCGACGCCGGGGCGCGCAAGGTCACCCACATCTTCAACGCCCAGTCCGGCGTCCATCACCGCGACCCGGGCGTGGCCGTGCAGGCGCTCGCCGACACCCGGTTGAGCCCCGGCCTCATCCTCGACCTGCACCATGTGTCCGCGCCCGCCTGCCGGCTGGTGTTCCAGGCGGCGGCCGGACGGGTCGTGCTGGTCACTGACGCCGCCGCGTCCGCCGGGATGCCGCCCGGCACCTACGACCTGGGCGGGGAGCCCATCGAGATGCCCGCGGAGGGCCCGCCGCTCCGCGCCGACGGCACGATCGCCGGTTCCGCGCTGCGCCTGGACGAGGCGATCGCCAACGCCGTGCGGATCGGGGTGGACCCGGTCACCGCCGTCGACGCGGCCACCCGCGTGCCCGCCGACCTGATCGGCCGTCCCGACCTGGGCCGCGTCGCCCCCGGCGCCGCGGCCGACCTGGTGTGGCTGGACGAGGGGCACCGGGCGCGTGCCACCTGGATCGCGGGACATGAGGTGTACTCGAGAGATCGGCGGGGGGACGCGTGACGATGACCACCACCAGGATGCGCGCGGAGATCGGCGAGCAGCCCGAGGCGCTGCGCAGGACGATCGACGCGCTGCTGCCGCGCGTCCCCGACCTGGCCGCGCTGGCCGGGGAGACCCGGCAGGTGCTGTTCATCGCGCGCGGCTCGTCCGACAACGCCGCCGTGTACGGGCGGTACCTGGTGGAGTCGCACGCCGGGCGGCTCGCGTCGCTGGCGGCGCCGTCCATCGCCACCACCTACCGGGGCAGGCTGGACCTGGACGGGGTGCTGGCCGTCGCGATCAGCCAGTCCGGCAAGACCGAGGAGATCGTCGAGACCCTGGACTGGGCGGCCGGCTGCGGCGCCAGGACCGTCGCGATCACCAACGGGGAGGGCTCGCCGCTGGCGGAGAGCGCCGAGGTCGCGTTGATCACCGAGGCCGGGGCGGAGATCGCCGTCCCCGCCACCAAGACCTACACCACCCAGCTCGCCGCGCTCGCCGTCCTCGCGATCGGGCTGGGCGCCCAGGGAGGCGGCGGACCGGCCGGCGGGGGCGAACCGCTCGACATCGCCGACCTGCGCCGGGCGCCCGACGAGGTGGCCCGGCTGATCGAGCTGACCGAGGCGTCCGACCAGCTCCCCGAGATCGTGGCGGAACTGGCGGAGGTGCAGGGCACGGTGGTGTCCGGGCGCGGCATCGCGTTCGGCACCGCCCTGGAGCTCGCCCTCAAGATCAAAGAGGCGTGCTACCTGCACGCCATGGGACTGTCGTACGCCGATCTGCTGCACGGGCCCATCGCCGTGGTGGACGACCGGACTCCGGCGCTGCTGGTCGCGGCGGACTCCGGGCCGACCCTGCCGGGGACGGTGGCGCTGGCGCACCGGGTCCGCGACGCGGGCGCCCGAGCGTACGGTGTCGGTGGCGGGCCCGGGCTCGCCGCGGCCTGCTCGCGCGCGCTGCCCGGCCCGGACCTGCCCGAGTGGGTGGCGCCGCTGGGACTGATCGTCCCGGGGCAGATCCTGGTCGAGGCGCTGGCCCGCGGGCTCGGCGCCGACCCCGACGTTCCCCGAGGACTCAACAAGGTGACCCAGACCGACTGACGACCGGGATCGGATCCCCCTAACCCTCCGCAGGAGAGACCATGGACAAGGCCGAGGCCATCGTGAAGGCGCTGGGCGGCGCCGGCAACATCGTGGAGATCGAGCCCTGCGCCACCCGGCTCAGGACCGAGGTGTCCGATCCCGCCAAGGTGGACGACGCGGCGCTGAAGGCGGCGGGCGCCTACGGCGTGATGCGCAGCGGGCGGGTCGTCCAGGTCGTCGTCGGCCCCGAGGCCGACACGATCGCCAGCGACATCGAGGACATCCTCTGACCGGGGACGTCCACTGACCCTCCGCCCACCGAAGACCCCGCGGATACCCAACTCTCACCCTCAGTAACCCTCACCATCCCCTACCCCAGGGAGCCGTAGCGATGACGCGAGTTCTGTCGCCGGTCGGCGGCACGGCCGTCGGGCTTGCCGGCGTGCCCGACCTGGTGTTCGCCAAGGCCATGGTGGGTCCCGGCACGGCGATCGACCCCGTCAGGGAGCCCGGCGACGCGCTGGCCCCCGTGGACGGCACGATCGTCAAGCTGCACCCGCACGCGTACGTGGTCGTGGACGCCGAAGGCCACGGGGTCCTGGTCCACCTCGGCGTGGACACCGTCCAGCTCAAGGGGGAGGGCTTCGAGCTGCTCGCCACCGAGGGCGACCGGGTGGTGGCCGGCCAGCCGCTGGTCGCCTGGAACCCGGCCGCGATCGAGGCGGGCGGCCGTTCCCCCGTGACCGCCGTGGTGGCGCTGGACGCCGGCGAGGACGCGCTCAGCTCCGTGGTGGAGTCGGGCGCCGTCGAGAGGGGGGCCGAGCTTTTCGTCTGGAGCTGACGCAGCCGGGGGAGCCGCTGGTGCTGGTCCGCCCCGCCGCGGTGGTGTTCGACCTGGACGGGACGCTGATCGACACCGAGCCGCGCAGCCGAGTGGTGTGGACCTGGCTGTTCGATTCGCACGGGGTCGCCCACAACCCCGACCTGATCGCCTCGTTCGCGGGACGGCGCGGCAGGGACGTGCTGGCCGAGCTGCTGCACCTGTTCCCCGGCCGCACCGTCGACGAGCTCGTCCAGCAGGCGATCTCCTACCGGCACGGCCCGGACTCGCCCGCCGTCGCTCCCATCCCCGGCGCGGTCGAGTTGGTGCGGCGCCTGCGCGACGCGGGCGTCCCGCTGGGCGTGGCCACGTCGGGGCAGCGCGTCCACGCCGAGAGGATGCTGGAGGAGCTGGGCGTCCGGGACTGCTTCGGCGCCGTCGTCACCGCCGACGACGTGACCGCGGGCAAGCCCGACCCGGAACCCTTCCTGACCGCCTGCGCGTGGCTGGGCGCGCCGCCGGAGCGGTCCGTGGGGTTCGAGGACGCGCCCGCGGGCGTGGACGCGGTGAAGGCCGCGGGCATGACCTGCGTCGGCGTCACCACCACGCTTCCGGCGCGGGCGCTGGCCGCCGCCGACCGCGTCGTGGCCGACCTGAGTGAAGTGGATGTTGTGCCGGGGCCCGCGCTGCGGGTACCGGGTGGCTGAGAGTGTGCCGAGACCCGGCGGTACCGACCTGCCGCCGGGAACTACCGAGGAGTTGCTGTGACCGAGCGTAACGTCAAGATCGAGTCCAGGGTGGGTCTGCACGCGCGGCCGGCCGCGTTGTTCGTGCAGACCGCCGCCAAGGCCCCGATGGACGTCACAGTGGCCAAGCGCGGGGGAACTCCCGTGAACGCCAAGAGCATCCTGGCCGTGCTGGGCCTCGACGCCCGCCACGGCGAGGAGGTCGTGATCGCCGCCGAGGGGGAGGGCGCCGACGACCTGCTCGACACCCTGGAGCGGCTGCTGAGCACCCCGGAGCCCGACGGTGCCTGACGGTTCCACGATGCCCCCCGTCCCGGGCCGGGGCCTGGGGTTGTTCCTGCGGGGCGCCGGCGTGAGCCCCGGGATCGGCGCCGGTCCCGTCCGTACCCTCGCGGGTGCCGTGCCCGAGCCCCCTGTCGGCGCCCGTCACGGCGGCGACGCCGCCGCCGAGAAGGCCGCGGCCGCCGCGGCGCTCGAAGCGGTGGCCGCCGACCTGGAGGAGCGCGGCGAACGGGCCGCCGCGCTCGGCAACAAGGACGGCCAGGAGGTGCTGGGCGCGCAGGCGCTGATGGCCCGCGACCCCGGCCTGGCCGACGGGGTGGCCGCCAAGATCGACAGCGGGCTGGCCGCCGCCCGCGCCGTGTTCGAGGCGTTCGGCACGTACCGGGACATGCTGGCGAGCGCCGGCGAGTACCTGGCCGCCCGGGTGAGCGACCTGGACGACATCCGCGACCGCACCGTGGCCAGGCTGATGGGCCTGCCGATACCGGGCGTGCCCGTGTCGGACACGCCGTTCGTGCTGGTCGCGCGGGATCTCGCGCCCGCCGACACGGCGCTGCTCGACCCGGAGCTGGTGGTCGCGTTCGTGACGGAGGAGGGCGGGCCCACCAGCCACACCGCCATCCTGGCCCGCACCATGGGCGTCCCCGCCGTGGTGGCGCTGGCCGGTGCGATGGAACTGGCCGAGGGCACCCGCGTGCTCGTGGACGGCGCCGCCGGGACGGTGCGCATCGACCCGTCCGAGGACGAGGTGCGGACGGCCCGCGACGCGTCCGCCGCCCGCGCGGCGCTCCTGCGCGAGTCCACCGGCCCGGGTGCCACCAAGGACGGTCACCGCGTCCCCCTGCTGGCCAACATCGGCGGCCCGAAGGACCTGGACGCCGCGCTCCACCACGGGGCGGAGGGGGTGGGCCTCTACCGCACCGAGTTCCTGTTCCTCGACCGCGCGACACGTCCCTCCGACCACGAGCAGGAGCGGGCGTACCGGACGGTCCTGGAGGCGTTCCCCGAGGGCCGCGTCGTCGTCCGGACGCTGGACGCGGGCGCCGACAAGCCCCTGGCCTTCCTGCCGCCGCCCGGCGAGGAGCCCAACCCGGCCCTCGGCGAGCGCGGTCTGCGCATGGCCAGGGCGTACCCGGACGTTCTGCAGGCGCAGCTCCGGGCCCTGGCCGCGGCGGCGTCCGGGCTGCCCGCCAGGCTGGAGGTCATGGCCCCGATGGTGACCGACGCCGACGAGGCGGCGTTCTTCGCCAAGGCGTGCCGCGCCGCCGGGATCGAGCGTCCGGGCATCATGGTGGAGGTGCCCGCCGCGGCGCTGCGCGCCCGCGACCTGGCCGCCGAGGTGGAGTTCTTCAGCATCGGCACCAACGACCTGACCCAGTACGCCTGTGCCGCCGACCGGCAGATCGGCGGCCTGGCCCCGTTCCAGGACCCGTGGCGGCCCGCCATCCTCGACCTGGTGGCGATGACCGCCGGCCCCGCGGCCGACGCGGGCCGCGGGTGCGGGGTGTGCGGCGAGGCCGCCGGGGACCCCGCGCTGGCCTGCGTGCTGGTCGGGCTGGGCGTGACGTCACTGTCGATGAGCGCGCCCTCCCTGCCCTTGGTACGGGCCGCGCTAGCCCGGCACACCTTGGACGAGTGCAAGCGCGCAGCGGCG
>Ga0164243_10016144_pt1 | contig 10260 bp, 3 predicted proteins | sample OricompcompostOP_FD_108781 | JGI IMG/M metagenome (GOLD analysis project Ga0164243, IMG submission 108781) | Organic Plus compost microbial communities from Emeryville, California, USA - Original compost - Organic plus compost (OP) | ecosystem: Engineered > Solid waste > Mixed feedstock >... | reverse complement strand
ATTTAATACCAGTTTGGGAGAAGCATATTTTGCGTTCCACTCCATTACAAACCTGGATATAGCAGTGTCTATCGGGCCATTATCGGCAACAATATTGTACCGCCACTGCACTATGTCATAGGGGTATTGCTTCGCATCCAGTTCCTGCAGGTAAGTCGCAATTTTCTGCGGACCACGGTCAAACACGCCGCCTGGCGCCGTGCCATGCCAGGAGGAGTAACCTTTACCGCCGGCCCAGAATAATATTTTTTCTTCGCCGGAAGGGGAAGACCACCACACCGGCTTATCGCCCCACGCGCGTACAAAATGGCCGACGCGGTCACCCAAATAAGGGTGATTCTCTCCCAAATAATTAGGACCGCTGGAAAAATATTTAACGCCGCCATGAGCCAGCGCCGTTACGGTAGTCCAGGTGTAGCCCGGCACGTCGGAGATCATGGCGCTCGGAATGTCAAGCCCATATTCCCTTTTTAGCTGATTGGCGTAGTCCGTATAGTGAAAGAGCTCCTCCGGCAGGCTAAGCCCCGTCAGGATGTTCGCATACAACGCCGAAAGGCAAATACTGCCTTCTTTTACCGCCCGGATGAATGCGGCCTTCTTTGCAGGCGTGGCCTGTTGCATATAGTTTTCCACCGCCCAGAGGGATTCAATATTCCACTTGAAACGCGCTTCAGCAGGGTAGTTGCGGGTGGCTTCTATCATCTTTAGGGCGTCGTCAATATTTTTCAGGTGTATCTTCAGCACCTCCGGTTGCATATGGGAATAGCCGATGTCCGTATGGGAATGATGGATCAGGTCAAGCTCCCGGTAAGTGACCGGCCGGAGCGTCACATATTTATCCGCCACTACTTTTTTATTGCTGGTAACTACCACGCGTACACTGTCCGGCTTTTTCACCGCATCCACGGGGATGTCAAACCGGTTGATGCCTTCCCGGATCTGGTAAGTAGCTACCTGCTGATGATTCACCTTCACTTCCAGCATTGCCGGCGCGCCGAAGTGCAGCGCCGTGAGCGCCACCGGCTGCTTACCGCTCTTGAGCAGGAAAGGCCGGGTAAACAGGTCCACCTTTTCCTCGAAGGCAAATTTAAAAGTCATGAACCAGTCGTTACTGTTTTGCGCCTGCCCCGTAATACGAAGCGTTACCGGCTGGCCGGGCGTTACCACGCTAACGGGTAAACGAAGAAACATCAGCCCGTGCGCGTCGCTGGCGCCGTCGCGGGTGGTTTGCTGGAATACAATCCGGCTGCTGTCAGCCGCGCCATAGGACCATACGGGCGACTGGTTCCCGGGCAGGGTGGTGAAGGTGAGCGCCTTCCGGTTGTTCACATACAGGTCAAAGTGCCGGGGACCACTGCTGGTACCGCTGGAATGCCCTGCCACCCAGCTGAAATATACGTAAGGCCCTTTGACCTTCGCGGGTACCGGAGCGGTTTGCCATTCAATAGTTTTATGGCCATCGGTAGTTCGCGTCAGCAGGGCGGTAGTGGCATAGTCGGGAAAGGCAGAATAGTACTGTATATTTTCTCCCGAAATCTCCTTTTCATAACCATTGATCCAGTTGATTTCCCCGAAGTAGGGAACGGTTTTCTGTGCGGATACAGGTATGCTGCATCCCAGTACAGCAGCGGTTATACAAGCAAGTATTTTTTTCATGTCGATGCAGGATTAATCGTGAGAGAAATTTCTTCCAGGGTGCGTCCTTTCGTTTCGAAGAGGTTCTTCCTGGCGAAGAAGTAGGAAATAACGCAGCAGCCGGCGAACAGGAAAAAGGTAGCGCCAATGCCGATATGATCTCTTAGCATAGGGAACAACAGGTTTACAATCCAGTCGGATACCCACATGGTGAGGATGCAGATGGAAAGGGCCGTCCCTCTTACAGGCGTGGGAAATATTTCCGTGGCTATCACAAACTTCAGCGGCCCCAGGGAAAAGGCGAAGAACAGCAGGAACAGGCTGATGCTCGCCAGCATCCACCATCCTGTAATATTGTTCAGGAAACATAAGCCTGTCAACGATAATGCGATGGCCGCACAAACGGAACCTACCAGGTATAGCGGCCGCCTGCCCAGCGAATCCACTTTCCAGATGGCGATAAAAGTAAATAACATATTGGCCGCACCGAGGATCACCTGGTATAGCAATGCTTCGTTGGTAACGATGCCGGCTGTACGAAGAATGGTAGGGCCGTAATAGATCACCGCATTAATGCCGCTGAATTGCGACAGCGCCGTTAGCATGGTAGCGAGTACCAGCAGCTTGCGCAAAGGCATCCGCCAGAGTTCAACGCTGCCTGCGTTATGAGCGGAGATGGCCTTCATCCCGGCCAGCTCTTCTTTCGCCAAAGCGGCTCCATTGATCCTGGTAAGTATGTCGAGCGCTTCCCCCTCCCGGCCATAGCGGGCCAGCCAGCGCGGACTCTCAGGCACAATCAGCAACAGCACGAAAAAAGCGGCCGCGGGTATGACCCCCACTAAAAACATCCCTCTCCAGACCTCCATCACAAACAGCCAGCCAGCCAGGCCTTGCGGCGAATGGGAAGCGGAATAGCGTTGTAAGAAAAGGTTGCTGATGTAAGCGGAAAGAATGCCGATGGTGATGGCAAGCTGGTAAAAGGTTACCAGCCGCCCACGAGATTTGGCCGGCGCCAGTTCAGAGATATACAGCGGCGAAATGTTGGAGGCCACGCCCACGCCCATGCCTGCCATGATGCGGAATGCTATCATCAGCGTGTATGCGTTCGCGATAGAGAAGCAGGCAGCGCTGACGAGGAAGAGGATGGCCGCAATGAACAACACCTTCTTCCTGCCTATTTTGTCCGCCAGGTAGCCGGAGAAGGCCACGCCGGCAATGCAGCCCAGCAGGGCGCAGGATACAAACCAGCCTTCCTGTGAGGCGGACAGGCCAAACTGCGTTCTTACCGGGTCAATGATCCCGCTGACCACCGCCATATCAAACCCGAAGAGGAAGCCACCCAGCGCGGCAATGAGCGTTACCAGTGTAGTGAATGAATTGGAATGCTGTTTTTTCATAACGGAAGCTATTTACAGTTAGCAATGCTCGTGTTTAACGTAGGCCACTACGAGGTAGGCCGTTCCTTCGCCCTGGTAGCGGCATTCGTACGATTCAGCGCCAGCCGGGATCACAAACGTTTCCGCGTATTTAAATTCCTGGCGGAGGCCATGGGTGGTTACCTCGATCGCATTTCCTTCTACCAGCATACAAATGTGGCATTGCCCCTCGCAGGGAATGGTGATGGCGCCGGTAAACTCGTACCGGTCGACGGTATAAAAATGTTCCTCATGGGTAGGCAACTTCACTTTTCTGCCGTTCGGGAAAGTGGCAGCCGTGTAGGGATGCGAAATCAGTTTCTCCGGTACATAACTGCCTTTGCGGTCGAAGTAAAGGTTGTCGAATGCGCGTTCCAGGTGAATGGGCCGTGGCTTTCCGTCCAGGCCAAGCCTTTGCCAGTCGTACATCTTGAAGGTGAAAATGTAGGGCGTACTGCTGATTTCCAGCACCAGGTTGTTCTTCCCGGAAGCATGGACGGTGCCGTTTGGAATCAGGAACAGGTCATGTCTATGAGCCTGAAATTCCTGCACGTACTTACTGATATCGACCTTCTCCCCGGTTCGCTGTGCCCTGTCGAGCGTCTCACGGAAGGCCGCAGCATTTATATCTCCCCGAAAACCTAAATAAACCCTTGCATCGGCTTCACAGTCCAGGATATAATAGGTTTCATCCTGCGTGAATGGCTCGCCGAAGTGCTGCCTCGTATAATCAGGCCGCGGGTGGCACTGGATGGAAAGGTTGCCGCCATCGAAGGTATCGAGGAAGTCGAACCGGATAGGGAACGCCGTGCCAAACCTTTCCGCCGCGCGGCCCAGCAGGAGTTTAGGATTATGATAGGCGAGGAAGTCAAATGAAATTTCGAGGAGATGATGGTTCCCGCTGAGGACGATCCCGTTTTCAGGGGAAATCAGCTCGAAGGACCATGCGTAGTTCACCTCGTCCTGGTTAAGGGCGGGAATATGTTGCTTCATCCAGTTCCCTCCCCATACGCCGGCCTCGAACCAGGGCCTCGCGCGGAAGCCCGTATGCAGCATGGCTTCCAGGGCCATGCGGAGCGTGTTGCCGGTGGTGAAGGTGATGGTATCAGGGCGTTGGCCATCGATGATGATATCGATCCGCGGCAGGAGGGAGGCTTTATGTTTGTTGAGGATGGGCCAGTCGATAAAATACAGCCGTTTGTACGTCGCCTCCTGCGTACCGATGTTCGTAACGCTGCCGGCACGCATGCGGTATTGAATTTCGTTCTTCGGAACGTCGATGTACAGCAGCTTCCCGGGAATGTTCGCCAGGGCGGCGCCGGCGCCATAGAGGATGTTAATCCCGTCGAATGCCTCCGGATGCAACAGGGCCAGCTGTTGCGGATTAAAGAAATCTTTCAGGGCGCCGGGATATACTTTCCCGAAAACCGGGTCCTCCGCATATACGTAATCGCTGATCAGGTGGTTGATGTACGCCGTGTCGTGCAGGCATACATCCGTATGGTACCAGCGCACCTGTTTGCCGAGGGAAGCAAATGCCTGGTGCAGTTGCTGGCGGAAGCCTTCCCACAGCACGCCGCCGAAACCGTCGATAATGATAGTTTTTTCGTTGGCCAACATTTGCGCCAACTGCTGAAACCCTTCGTGGACGGGCTGTTCGATAGCGTAGGACGGGAAGATGTTGTAGCCGTTGGCGGCATTGCCGGCGGTCACCGGCAGCAGTGGTTGCAGTGTTTTCCTGATGGGAGCAGTTGCAGCGGCAGCCGGTTGCAAACTGGCAGCGCCGAATAGTATGACCGCTTCCGTATCCTCGGTGATGTGGATTTGCAATGGCAGCAGTTCTTTCAGCACCGGGAGGAACAGGGGCCATGCCTTCGCAATATTTCCACCTATTACCAGGTGTTGGCAGTTAAATTTTTTTATTTGGGGGAGAAGGAAATAAGCCAGGTTTTTCCCAAATGCTTCGTAAATCGCCGCCGCTGCTTCGGGGTATGCCGATGTCATCATGCGTACGTTGCTGGCGGGCATGCCGGTGTTAAATTCAAATTCTTTGAGCAGCCAACGGGTGGAAAAGTAGTCGTCCGCAATGCCCTCCAGGAATGGCTCCTGGTAAAATGCGCCAGGGGCGGGGATGTCCGGATGGCTGGTCAGCAGCTTCCCGTTTTCGAGGAAGGCCGAGCCGAAGCCGGTGCCCAGTGTGAGCGCGATGGTGCGCCCTTCGTATTGCGGGTACATGGCCGCGATGCCGGTAGCAAAGCAATGAGCATCGTTGGCGAAGGTGATAGGCGTACCGGTAAAGTCCTGCAGCACCTGTTTGATATGCAGGCCGAAGAGAGGCCCGAACTTGTTGCCGATATTAACCGCGCAAATCCCGTTCTGATAATCGAACGGCCCTGGAAAGGCAATGCCAATGCTGTCCGCCCCTGGCTGCAGCAGCGGTTGCAGGCACCCGGTAATGGTTTGGATAATGTCCGATGCGGACATATCAGGATGGAGTTGCTTGCGGATGGTTTCAACGGGCGTATTACCTGTGGCATACGCTGCCGCTGTAACATGGCTGCCGCCCACGTCCACTCCTATTTTTCTATGCTTCATTGCGCAAAACTGTTTACTATCCTAAACGGGTCGTTTTATTTCTATGCTGTAGGTAAATGCATCGCTGCGGTAATAGCAGATATTGAATTCAATCGGCTTACGGCCGGCGTCCAGTACGAGGCGTTTGCGTTCCAGCACCGGTGCGCCGGGAGTGATTTTCAGCCAGGCGGCAATCTTTTCTGTCGCCGCAATGGCGCGTATTTCCTCCTGCGAGTACACGGGCACTACATGAAACTCTTCGTCCAGCAGTTCGTATAGCGGCTTTTTGAAGTTCTCGCTGCCGGTAAGGCCTACCCTTGGGTGGAAGTAGGAGCGGAAGTACACCATCGGGTTGCGGCCCGTACTGCGGATACGTTCCAGGGATACCACTTTGGCGCCGTGCGGGATGCCGAGCCGCTCCTCCGTTTCTTTATCCGCTTTCACCACGTCCACCGTATGTTTCAGGTCTTTGAACGGGATGCCTTTATCTTCCATCTCGTGGCTGAAGCTGAGCCAGTTGGCGAGGTCGGTGGTGATTTTCTTTTTGCGAACGGTGGTGCCGCTGCGTTTTTTCCTTTCCAGGAGGCCGTCCCTGACGAGGTTGGAGATGGCCTGCCGGAGGGTGTTTCTGGAAATACCCCATCTTTTGGCGAGGTCAGTTTCTTTGGGAAATGCGTCGCCCACGCGGAAGTGATTTTCGCTGATAAGCTTACGCAGCTGGTCTTCCGCCTGTTGGTGCAGGGGGATTTTGCTGTCGTGGTCCAGGAGAGGTATATTGTTCATATGTTCAAACATATTGAAAGTTGGGGAAAGGGCAAAAAAAATGTGGGGATTGTTATGCAGATGTTAATTGGAAGGGGAGGTTGGAAAGGATATAATAAATTTATATTACTGTGGAAGCCGGAACCGGGCGTTCAGTTGGTTCAGAGTTGATCGGGGATTTAGCCAGGAAGATAACCAATGTATCGTTGAGTATAGGACAAAAAAAGAAAGCGACTTACGCCGCCTTAAATGTTTTCACAACGGAATAATCCTTATTGTGAATTGCTTTCAAATTTCAACTAAGATAATAATTTTTTGAATACTACCAAATTTTTATAAATTATTAACCTCATCATAAAATTTCGCGTCTAATGAAAATAACCCTGGGATTAGATTTAGGAACCAACTCAATCGGATGGTGCGTCCTTGCCTCAGACGAATCAGCCAATAAGCATACCATCTTGGGCGCAGCGCCCCGTATCATACCTATGGATCAGCAGGAGATTGCTGATTTTAATAAAGGGAACCTGGCCTCTGCCACATCTGAAAGGACAAGGCTCAGGAGCGTCCGGCGGCTGCATGAACGCTTTTTGCTTCGGCGGCAGAGGTTACACAGCGTATTGAATATACTTAATTTCCTGCCTGCGCATTATGCCGCTGCGATCGACTTCAACAGGTATCATGGTAAGTTTCTTCCGGGCCAGGAGCCAAAACTTGCCTATAACTTTAATGTAATAACTAACAGGAATGAGTTTTTATTCCGGCAGTCATTCGATGAAATGTTGAAGGAATTAGGCAGGGGGCCGGAAATGCTTGTTCCGTATGACTGGACAATCTACTATTTACGTAAGAAAGCGCTAACCCAGCCTGTTACGAGAGAAGAGCTTGCATGGATCCTGCTGCAATTTAACCAGAAAAGAGGTTATCAGGTGGCAAGGGGTGAAGATATAGAAGCTCCCAGGAAAAAGAGGGAAGAATACATGAAACTAGCCGTTTTGAGGGTAGAGCCCACCGGGGACAGGAAGCAGACAGGGGAAGAGTGGTACAATATCCATCTGGAAAATGGCCTGATCTACAAGCGGGCGAGTAAAATGCCTCCAATGCTGGAAGGAAATATCCTGGAGCTGATTGTAACTACAGATCTGGATGATGCCGGAAATCCTAAGCTGGGTAAGGACGGCCGGATAAAACAAAGCATCAGTGCTCCCAAAGACGATGCCTGGATATTACAAAAGACGAGAGCGGAGCATGATTTGACCCTCAGTGGTAAAACAGCAGGGGCATATATCTTTGACGCACTGGCGAAAAACCCCGATGAAAAAATAAAAGGTAAGCTACTGCGGGTGATTGACCGGAAGTATTATAAGGACGAGCTTTATCAAATTTTGGAGTCGCAGCTTCGCTTTCATCCTGAATTGAGCGATCCCGGCTTGTATGAACGCTCGCTAATGCAGCTCTACCCATCTAACGAAAATCACCGGATAGGGTTACAGCAAAAGGGTTTTATTCATCTGTTAATTGAAGATATTCTGTTTTATCAGAGGAAGTTGAAAAGTAAGAAAGGGCTGATCAGTAACTGCAGGTTTGAAAGCAGGGTATTCAAAAAAGACGATATGCTGGTCAGAGAGCCATTGAAATGTATTCCTAAATCTCATCCGTTATTCCAGGAATTCCGGTTGATAAAGTTTGTTCAGCAGTTGGAGATTTACCAGCGGGAAGTAAATGAAAACGGGAAGTTGGTGTTTGATGTGAAAGTGACGGACCGTTTCCTGCCAACCCCGGCCGAGCGTTTCCAGCTTTTCTTGTGGCTGAATGAAAGAGCCTCCGTCAACCAGGCCGCATTTTTTAAGTACCCGGGGTTTAAGTTGAAAAAGGATGCATCGCTGTATAGATGGAATTATGTGGAGGACCGTGACTATCCCTGTAATGAGACCTACGCGGATATGAGGAGGTATATCTCAAAGCTGGAAGGAGTTGCTGCTGATGTTTTAACTCCTGCATTCCAGGAGTCATTATGGCATATTCTGTATTCGGTGACTGATCCCAGGGAGCTACAATCTGCACTGACCAAATTCGCCATTAAAGAGAAATTACCATCGAACTTTGCGGACGTATTTATAAAGTTCCCGCCATTCGAAAATGCATATGGCGCCTATTCCTATAAGGCCACCCGGAAGTTGCTACAATTAATGCGTTGGGGGGATCTCTGGAGTTATGACAGTATCGATGAAAAGACCCGCGGCCGTATAGATAAAATATTAACAGGCGAATATGATGCCGGTATTCGCGATCGTGTGCGTGAAAAGACAATTCAGCTAAAGGAGCACTCCGATTTTCAGGGCCTGCCTGAATGGTTGGCGACTTACATTGTTTATGACCGTCATGCCGAGGCAAAGGATATAAAGGTTTGGACGAAGCTGGAAGATCTTGATAATTATATCCGGCAGGAATTAAAAATGGGTTCTCTGCGTAATCCCACTGTGGAACGGGTGGTGGCAGAATGCCTTAAAGTGGTCAGGGAATTATGGAAAACTTATGGTTCGCCCGATTCCCGCTTTTTTGATGAGATACATATAGAGCTTGGGCGGGAAATGAAAAATACCAACGAAGACCGCCGCAAGATAACGGAGGCAGCGTTGGCCAATGAGCAAACCAACCTCCGGTTAAAAGCCCTGTTGCAGGAATTGATGAACGATGCTGAAATAGAAAACGTGCGTCCTAACTCTCCTTCTCAGCTGGAAATACTCAAAATTTATGAGGAGGGGGTATTATCAGCGTATGAAAAAAACCTTCCTGACGATATCAGTAAAATATCACGCATGGCCTCCCCGTCCACATCCCAGCTGGTCAGGTATAAATTGTGGCTTGAGCAGAAGTACAGGTCGCCCTATACCGGGGAAATAATACCGCTTAGTAAGCTGTTTACGCCGGCATATGAAATTGAGCACATACTGCCAAAGAGTCGCTATTACGACGATTCCCTGAACAACAAGGTGATTTGTGAATCAGTGGTGAACGCGGATTATAAGGGCAATCAAACTGCATATGAGTTTATAGCCAGCTCTATGGGCAGAATAGTGACGGAATTATCCGGCCCGGGTAAAACGGTGAAGATACTGGCACTGGAAGAGTATGAAAAGCTGGTTAAGGAGTGCTATGGAAAGAACAGGGGGAAGATGAAGCGGTTGCTTATGGATGATATTCCGGAAGCATTTATCCAGCGTCAGTTAAATGATACCAGGTATATTTCAAGGTATATCCGTGAATTGCTGGGTAACCTTGTTCGCGGGGAGGATGAGCAGGAAGCCATTCCCCGGAATATTGTTACTGCCTCTGGTGGCGTAACGGCTATTTTGCGGCAACAATGGGGATTAAATGATGTGTGGAACAGTATTATTGCACCTCGATTTGAAAGGCTGAATGAGTTGAAAGGAACACCGGGAAAGTATGGAAGCATCAATCCAAGGACAGGTAAGTTTTTGCCGGAGGTTCCTTTGGCGGATCAGGAAGGATTCAACAAGAAAAGAATTGACCATCGCCATCATGCCCTGGATGCGATAATAGTGGCTTGTACCACCAGGGACCATATTAATTATCTGAATAATGAAACGGCTCTGGGCAAGGCAAATAAGGAGGAAAAACAAAAAAAACGGTATGACCTCCGTCAAAAATTATGTTTTAAAAAACCTAATGGAACGGGGCAAGATGGGTATTCCTGGGAGTTCATAAAACCATGGGAAACCTTCACGCAGGATGTAAGGGCAATTTTGGAAAACATGGTGGTCAGCTTCCGCCAGGTAAACCGTGTGATTAACAGAACTGTTAACAGATATACCAAATACGAACGTAATAAGGATGGGCAGTTGGAAAAGGT
>Ga0164243_10016143_pt1 | contig 10261 bp, 11 predicted proteins | sample OricompcompostOP_FD_108781 | JGI IMG/M metagenome (GOLD analysis project Ga0164243, IMG submission 108781) | Organic Plus compost microbial communities from Emeryville, California, USA - Original compost - Organic plus compost (OP) | ecosystem: Engineered > Solid waste > Mixed feedstock >... | reverse complement strand
CAGACCCTTCTCATCATACTTCATAACGTCTTCCAGACGGGAAATGGCCGTGCTGATCACGCTGATTCCCTGATGCCCGTTCAGCAGCTCATAGGATCCCGATACCGCATCCATCATTTTCTCGCTATGGGATAGCTTGACCCTTTCTTCGCCCAGCCATTCATCTTCTCCGGATTTTAATGAAGCGGCTGAGATTTCTTCCAGCTGGAAACGATAGAGATCGAGCATCTGATAAGCTTTCTGGCTGGATTCCATCAGCTCCCGGAGCTCCTTCTCCACTTTGGAGAACGCCGCATACCGTTCCTGATATTCCCTTTTGATCGGTCCGATCAGCGTATCCCCGTAAGTATCCAGCAAGCTGAGATGCCTGTCTGCGCGCAACAGATTCTGATGCTCATGCTGACCATGTATGTTGACCAGCTGCTCGCCGACTTCCCGCAGCATCGTCAAGTTAACGAGCTGCCCGTTGATTCTTGACGTGCTCTTGCCTTGGGACGTCAGCTCCCTGCGGATAATTAAATGCTCTTCATGACTTCCTCCGACACCGATCTTGGCCAAGGCTTCCCACACGGGATGGCCTTCCTGCAGCTCGAACATCGCTTCAATCTCCGCCTTGTCGCAGCCGTAGCGGATCAAGTCCGCCGAGCCTCTTCCTCCGGCAATCAGCCCCAAAGCATCGATAATGATGGATTTCCCGGCACCAGTCTCCCCGGTCAGCACGTGAAAGCCGGGATGAAAATGGACGTCGACGGATTCGACGACCGCCAAGTTTCGGATACTCAATGTTAAAAGCATGATAAAAAGCGCACCTCCGCTAAGGCAAATCTATAATTTGTACTATGAAATAAAGCTGTTGATCATCTGGACCAGCCGCTCGCTGTCCTCATTCGTCCGGCAAATGATCAGCGCCGTGTCATCGCCGCAGATCGTTCCCATGATTTCGTTCCATTCCATGTTATCCAGTAAGACGGCAACGGCATTGGCCGTTCCCGGCAGGCACTTCATGACGACCAGGTTGTTCGTATAATCAATGTGCACGAAATTGTCCACCAGCGCGCGCTTAAGCTTCTGAACCGGATTGTAGCGCTGATCCGTCGGCAGTGAATATTTATACCTGCCGTCATCCATCGGCACCTTGATCAGCAGCAGTTCTTTGATGTCCCTGGACACGGTTGCCTGTGTCACCTGAAAACCCGCTTCACGCAGAGCCTCCACCAGCTCGTCCTGTGTCTCGATCTCCTGCTGGGTGATAATCTCGCGTATTTTAATATGGCGTTGTCCTTTCATAGTGGCCTCCCAAATGTTAGTTGCTCATATTTAATCATCATAACCATTCCAGTCCTCTTCATCCCAATCAAAATGAATACGCCGGATTTCCCCTTCGTCGGCATCGACGAAGAGCACGCCGCCTGAGCCCGGATACAGCAGAAAATAGGGCAGCAGACGGTCGCGCAGACCGGATCCGGTCCATTCCAAGGGCAGGCGCCTTCTGGCGACTTTTACAAGGTACAATACCTCTTCATCGTCCTTCACGACATAATCGATAAACAGGCGGCTGTGATATTCCTCCCCGTCCGCCTCAAACAGCAGCGGGATCTTGATTTTGCCGCCGATCACTTCATAGCCTGCCTCCTCCAGCAGATCTACCGCGGGATGGTCATGTATCTGTTCGTTAATCGGCATTTCCGGTACGCGGGCAGGCAGAGGGTTAAACAGCCATGATCTCAGACCGTACGCGATCCAAATGATCAAGAGCACGCCGATCAGCACCATGACCAGCAAGTCTGCACGTCCCTCCATCCTCATCACCTCGCCTTGGTATTCGCGGAAATGCGGAAGAATCCCTTTTTTAAATGTATAAAAATCCGTTTTTCGAATGTATAAACGCATATAAACAAGCTCATTATAACCCAAACAAACGTTCTCATCAATCGTTATTCCAAAGTTTTTGTTTCAGCAGAATGATGACCGTCCCTACAAAAAGAACTCATCCCTTGGATGAGTTCCCTGTAAACGTATGGCGTGCCTGCGCAACTACATCAGAAACCAAAGCCTGCAGCTCTTCTTCGGCTACAGGTTGTCCTACTGTATCCGATGGGCTCGCGGGCACATGCCAATGAGCGAGAAATTCGATATTTCCTTCACCGCCGGTAATCGGCGAAAACGTTAGTCCTTTTAGAATAAAGCCCAACTCCGCGGCAAAAGACAGCACGTTCATCAACACCTCGCGGTGAACTTCAGGTTCCCGGACGACGCCCGACTTCCCGACCTTCTCCCTGCCGGCTTCAAACTGCGGCTTAATCAGCGCAGCCACGTCGGCCGGTTTGTTCAGGAGCGCCATCAGCGGGGGCAGGATGATGCGCAGCGAAATGAAGGATACATCGATGCTGGCAAAATCCGGGGAAGGGCCTTTTAGATCCTCGGGCGTCATGTAACGGAAGTTGGTCCGTTCCATCACGCATACCCGCTCGTCGTTTCGCAGCGACCAATCCAGCTGATTGTACCCGACATCAATGGCGTACACATAGCCGGCTCCGTTCTGAAGCGCGCAATCGGTAAAGCCGCCGGTCGAAGACCCAATATCCAGCATCGCTCTGCCGGTCAGATCGATCCCGAAGGTGCGGAGCGCCTTCTCCAGCTTCAAACCGCCGCGGCTGACATACGGATGCACCGCTCCCTTGACCCTAAGCGGCGTATCGCGCGGAATTTTCGTCCCCGCCTTTTCGACCGGTTCGTCTGCAGCTAAGACCAGCCCGGCCATAATCGCCGCCTTGGCTTTTTCCCGGCTCTCGTAAAAGCCCTGCTCAACGAGCAGGACATCGATTCGTTCTTTAGGCAAATTCATCGTTATCTCCTGACTGCACGGCGATTTCGGCGTCCATTAGGAAGGAAACTGGGTTTTGCCGATCTCGTAAGGATGCAGGGACATCAGCTTCTTGATCTCGCCGACTACTCCTGCTGCCGTAAGACCGGTCTCCTCCCGCTGCTCCTTCACGCTGCCATGCTCGATAAAGCGGTCGGGCACACCCATCAAGGACACTTTCGTGTCAAATATATGCTTCGAAGCATAAAACTCCAGTACGGCGCTGCCCAAGCTGCCCGCTTCGCTGGCTTCCTCGAGCACCACCATATTCGTGCCGTTCTCGGCAAGCTCCAGCAGCATTTCTTCATCCAGCGGCTTCATGAACCGGGCGTTGACCACCTGCAGGTGAATGCCTTCCCGTTTCAGCTGGTCTGCTGCCTCAAGCGCAACCTGAACCATCGGGCCGCAGGCTAAGACGGCGTATCCTTCGCCTTCACGGACGGTTTCCCATTTGCCGATCGGAATCGGCACAAGCTCCTCGTCCAGATGAACTCCCAGGCCGTTGATCCGCGGGTAGCGGTAAGCAATCGGTCCGTCGTTATACTCCAGGGCGGTTTTCATCATATGTCTCAGCTCGTTTTCATCCTTCGGCATCATCATGACCATGTTCGGAATGTGGCGCATAAATGCGATGTCAAACACACCCTGATGCGTCTCGCCGTCGGCTCCAACGAATCCTGCCCGGTCGATGGCGAACATGACGTTGGCGTTGTGGCGGCAAATATCGTGGACGATCTGGTCATACGCACGCTGCATGAACGTGGAATAGACGGCGAACACCGGCTTCATGCCCTCCATCGCCAACGCGGCGCACATCGTCGCCGCGTGCTGCTCCGCAATGCCGACGTCGATCATGCGGTCCGGAAACCGTTCGCTGAACGGAATGAGACCGGAACCACTTGGCATTGCAGGAGTTACCGCAATCAGACGCGGATCCTGCTCCCCAAGCTCGATCAGCGTCTTGCCAAATACGTCGGTGTACATCGGATTTCCTACCGATTTGAGCACCTGGCCCGTTTCGATTTTGTATGGAGATGCCCCGTGCCATTTATATGAATCCGCTTCTGCGGGTTTATATCCTTTGCCTTTGGTGGTAAGCACGTGCACGAATACCGGTCCGCGCACGTTGTCGGCCTGCTTGAACGTTTCGATCAGCTTGTGGATATCATGGCCGTCCACCGGTCCGAGATAAGTTAAGCCCAACTCTTCGAACAGCACGCCGGGAACCATCATGTATTTGAGGCTTTCCTTCAGCCTGGATCCGGTCTTGGCCAGCATGCCGCCGATTGCCGGGATCTTCTTCAGCATCATCTCAAGCTCGTCTTTTGCACGCAAATAATGGCGGTCCGAGCGGATTTTGCTCAAATAGTTATGCATGGCGCCGACGTTCGGCGCAATCGACATCTCGTTGTCGTTCAGAATGACCATCAGGTCCTTCTGTTCATGTCCGATATGGTTCAAGGCTTCGAATGCCATGCCGCCGGTGAGCGCACCGTCCCCGATCATGGCGATCACTTTATTGTTTTCCCTTTTTAAGTCCCGGGCAACGGCCATCCCGATAGCCGCGGACAATGAGGTGCTGCTGTGCCCGGCTTCCCAGACGTCATGCTCGCTTTCGCTGCGTTTGACAAAGCCACACATCCCCTTGTATTTCCGCAGCGTGTCGAACTGATCCATCCGGCCCGTCAGCATCTTGTGAACGTAGGCCTGATGTCCTACATCAAAAATAAATTTATCGCGCGGGCTGTTGTAGCAATAGTGCAGGGCCAGCGTGAGTTCCACCACTCCCAGATTTGATGCGAGATGCCCCCCGGTGACCGACAGCTTCTCAATCAGAAATTGACGGATTTCGGCCGCCAGAGAAGTGAGCTCGTCAACCGATAGTGATTTCAATTGTCCTGGCTCGTTAATTTGTGGAAGCAGCACGGCAATCTCCCCGCTTTCCTTCGTAATTAGTGATATGGTTATCCATGACATTCTTCCATGATTAGATTCTTTTCGCCATTATATCATAAAATGCCCATCATACATAAAGCATCATGCTCTAATGGTCCCTGTGCATTAAATAATCGGCGATCTCCAGCAGGCGCTCCGGATCCTGAAAACCGGCGTTCAAGACAGCCGCTTTGGCTTCACGGGTCAAGGACTCGACCTGCTGCTGCGAAGCTTCCAGACCGATAAAATAAGGATATGTCACCTTCTCCTGCTTGATGTCGCTCTGTGTCTTCTTACCCAGTTTTGCCTCGTCTCCAACCAGGTCCAGAATATCGTCCTGAATTTGAAAGGCGAGCCCCAGGCGGCTGCCAAACGTACGCAGCGCTTCCAGCTCGCGCTCCGAGCCTCCGGCAATCCGTCCGCCGGCAAGGAGGGAGAAAATAATCAGATCGCCCGTCTTGTGCTGGTGGATATACTGAAGATGCTCCAGATCCGTGACTCCCTGCTCCCCTTCCATATCGGCCGCCTGTCCGCCAACCATGCCTCTTGGACCGGCCATCTCCGCGAGGTCCTGCACAATGGCCAAAATCGGGGCCGCATCAATGCCATGCTTCGCCGAGATTCGGGCGATCGTATAAAAGGCATGCGTCAGCAGGGCGTCTCCGGCCAGAATGGCGGTAGCTTCGCCATATACTTTATGATTGGTCAGTTTGCCCCGGCGGTAGTCATCATTATCCATAGCCGGCAAATCATCATGAATGAGCGAGTAGGTATGCACCATTTCAACGGCGCATGCCGCATCAAGGGCCGCCTCCCCATTGCCTCCGAGCGCTTCGCAAGCCGCGATCACCAGCAGCGGACGGAGCCGCTTTCCTCCGGCCATCAAGGAATACGTCATGGATTCCTTTAATGAAGAAGGAACCTGCCAATGATGAGGCAGGCTGTCCTCCAACGAGGCGGTTACTTTCTCGGAAATCTGCTGCATGTATTCCTGGAACGAAACCCGGTCACTCAAAAACTTCACCGCCGCTCTGATCGAGCTGTCCGCCGCCGAACGGCTTCTTGCGAAGCTCCCCATCCTCTTCAACGATCATCTCGATTTTCCGTTCCACCTGTTCGAGCTTCTGCCCGCACAGCTGGGAGAGCTTCATTCCCTGCTGGAACAGCTCGATCGCCTTTTCGAGCGGAACGTCGCCGTGCTCCAGTTCTCCGACGATATCCTCAAGCTGAATCATTGCGTCCTCAAAGCTGAGCTCTTTTTCATTCCCCATGTTCCTGTGCATCCTCCTTCAGTTCCCATACCTGGCAGGATAACTGGCCGTCGTTCACTTTGATCTGGACCACGTCGCCAGGCTGTACCTCATGAATCGATTTAATTAAACGCTTTTCCTGCTCGTCATAAACGAGGCTGTAGCCGCGGGCCATAACCTTCAGCGGACTGAGGGCGTCCAGATGGCGCACGCCGGAAGTAAGCTGGGATTTCTTGTCTTTCAGTATGTTCTGCATCGACTGAAGCAGCTGCCGGCGCGCCGCATCGTTGCGGCTCCGGGCGCCTGTCAGCTGCTCCTGCGGATTGTACCGCATCAGCGCATGGTACATGCGGCTTCTCTTTTCCCGGTTCAGCTGAACCCGGGAACGCAGGTTGCCGCTCAGCCGCTGGCGCAGCATGTCCAGGCGCTCCGCATGCTGCAGCATGTAGCGCCGCGGATGCAGCAGCACGGGCGAGCGCTGCAGGGACGCCAGCTGCTGGCGGCTGCGCTTCACCCGCTGCTGAAGCAGCTGGAGCAGCAGCCGTTCCCGCTGCTGCAGCCGCGCCTTCAGCTCGCCTGCATGCGGCACGGCCAGCTCCGCGGCCGCGGTCGGAGTCGCCGCTCTCAGGTCTGCGGCGAAGTCCGCGATCGTAAAGTCTGTTTCGTGCCCGACGGCCGAAATGACCGGTATATGCGAGGCGCGAATCGCCCGCGCGACCATTTCTTCGTTAAAGGCCCACAGTTCCTCCAGTGAGCCGCCGCCGCGGCCGACGATCAGCACGTCCGCTTCATCCAGCTCGTTCATCGTGCGAATGGCCTTCACGATCGAGGGAGCGGCCCCTTTTCCCTGGACCAGGACAGGGGCGAGAATGATCCGCGCCCGCGGGTAACGCCGCTCAAGCGTCGTCATAATATCGCGTACGGCCGCACCTGTCGGCGACGTGATGACGCCGATCGTCTCCGGAAACTCCGGAATCGGCCGCTTGCGGTCTGCAGCAAACAGCCCTTCTTTCTCCAGCTTTTCCTTAAGCTGCTCGTAAGCCAAATACAGGCTGCCGATCCCGTCGGGCTGCATTTGGGTGGCATAAAATTGGTACTGCCCATCCCGCTCGTATACCGTAACATTCCCTCTAGCGATGACCCTTGAGCCTTCCTTGGGGCGAAACGGCAGCCGCTGGTTATGGGAAGCAAACATAATCGCTTTGATGCGGCTCCCTTCATCCTTGAGCGTGAAATACATATGCCCGCTGGAATGGTGGGTAAAATTCGATATTTCCCCCCGGATCCAGACGTCGGACAGCAGACTGTCCGAGTCCATCTTCATCCGGATATAACGGTTCAAGTCCTTGATTGAAAAAATACGCTGCGGCTCCATGGCATCCGCTCCGTTATGCCAATCCGTGGTGACGTTTGGCCGCGATCAGGGTGTTCTGCATCAGCATCGTAATCGTCATCGGTCCTACGCCGCCAGGCACCGGCGTGATCGGTCCCGATACTTCCTTAACGCTTTCGAAATCCACGTCTCCGGCCAGCTTGCCGTTCTCCAGCCGGTTCATGCCCACGTCGATGACGACGGCACCCGGTTTCACAAAGCTTGCATCGATGAAATTGGCCCGACCGATCGCAACGACCAGAATGTCAGCCTGGCGCGCAATGTCCGCCATGCCGATCGTCCGGGAGTGGCACATCGTCACGGTCGCGTTTTCGCGCTGAAGCAGCAGCGAAACCGGCTTGCCGACGATATTGCTGCGGCCGATGACGACGGCATGCTTACCGGCCAGCTCTACACCCGCACGCTTGATCAGCTCGATGACGCCTGCCGGCGTGCATGGAAGAAGGCTGTCATCTCCGATGACCAGGTTGCCGACGTTTACCGGATGGAATCCGTCAACGTCCTTGTCTACCGCGATCGCGTTAATGACTGCCTTTTCGTCAATATGTCCGGGAAGCGGCAGCTGGACGAGGATGCCGTCAATGGTGTCCTGCTTGTTCAGCTTGTCCACCAATGCAAGCAAATCCTCCTGAGTCGTCGTGGCCGGAAGCCGGTGAACCTCCGAATAGTATCCGAGGTCGTGGCACGCTTTTTCCTTGTTTCGCACATAAACCTGGGAAGCCGGGTCCTCTCCTACCAGCACGACGGCAAGCCCCGGAGTGACACCTTTGGCTGCCAGCTCCTTGACTTCGGCGGCAATTCCGGTCCGGATATCCTCAGAAACCTGTTTTCCATTGATAATAGATGCTGTCATGTCGCTCTCTCTCCCCTGTGTTTTAGATTGGCAAAGCGGACGGCTAAACGTCCTTATGCAAGACTATGACTTCAATTGATCCAGCTCGCGGATCATGTTCCCCAGAACTCCATTGACAAACTTGCCCGAATCCTCGGTTCCGAAATGCTTGGCCAGCTCGATTGCCTCATTGACGGCAACCTTGGCCGGCACGTCGTCGCGATACAGCATTTCATAGGCGGCGAGGCGGAGGATTTGGCGGTCCACCTTGGAGAGGCGGCTCATTTGCCAGCCCTTCAAATAATTTTCCAGCAGGTCGTCCACCGCTTTTTTGCTGCCCCAAATGCCGTTTACGAGCCCCAGCACAAATTCCTTCAGTTCCGCTTCATCGGTGATGGTCCGCTCGGTATCATTTTCCTCGGCGGCATCCTCCAGCAGCATTTCCAGCGCTTCTTCGCTTGTTGCTTCGTTCATTTCCATCTGATACAGGCACTGAACGACCAGTTCCCTGGCTACACGTCTTTTCATCATGTTCCTCCTAGAACCTTGAAATTTCCTCTTGTCCTTATTATGGGTCACCGCGGGAATAAAAACATCGTGATTTACACAAAAAAAACCGTGAGCATGTCAATCTCCAGAATATGGGCTTCAAGAAGCTGCAGCTCTTTTTCCGGAGAAAGGCATATCACGGGTTCATTTGAACGGGCGCCAGCGCTCGGAGAGCCACTGACCCATTTCCCGCCAGCGGAAAAAGGAATCCATCCGAAGATCCTTCCTTTTGCCGGCAGAATATCCTATGAACACTACCAATGCAAAGAACAACATATCCCAAAAACCCGCAAACAAATAAATAAAACCGAAAAAAATGCCGCCGGCAATACCGGTAATCCGTCCTTTGTGACTCTCCCAAATTTCTTTCCAGATCACTCGGAGAATTCACCTCTATTCCACTCTACTCTTGATCACTGGTGCATGGGCCACATTCGCTATATATACCGCCACGTTAGAGACCGGAATGCCTGTCGTTTCCTGAAGGTGATCATGAACCTGCTTCTGCACGTCGGTGGTCATGGCCGGGATGGACACATCGCCGTCAACGACGGCACGAATCATGATTTCAAGGCCCGCTTCCGTCACATGGATCCTGGCCTTCAGGTCCTTGACGCCCCGCACCCGCGAAGCCGCCTTAAGGCACAGGTTCTCGATCGTCTCCACCGAGATCTGAATGTCACCGAATTCGGTCCTCTGATCAATGGAGTGGACATGCGTTCTGTCCGGGCGAATCGAGATATAGAAGAAGCGGATACTGAGTAAAAAGAGGATCACCGCCGCCACGATGACCGTCAGCTGAAGCTCGGCTGTGTTCAGCAGTTCATCCGGAGACGGAACCAAATCACTCATGAGGAGGATGGCAAATACACATATTACTCCGATACTCAAGCTGTAAATAAACAGCAGAAGTCTGTCCAGTATCTTAGCCACGAACAGCACAGCCTCCTTAAATTAGAGTAAACCCTCGACATTTCGGGTGTCGGGGGTTATGGTGACCAATTGAATCCTTTATTTTACGCGCTGACTGTAATCAACGTCTTCGGCTCTTTCCGCGTTTTTGAAGTAAACATCATGGATATGCACATTGACTTCAATGACCGTAAGGCCTGTCATCATTTCGATGGAGCGTTTGACATTGCGCTGGATTTCCGTCGCCACTTCCGGCAGGCGGTTTCCGTACTCGATAATAACCGAGACGTCCACAGCCGCTTCGCGCTGGCCGACTTCCACCTTCACGCCTTTGGACAAATTTTTGCGGCCAAGCAGCTCGGCGATGCCTCCGGCAAATCCGCCGCTCATGCCGGCGACGCCCTTCACTTCCACCGTAGCCAGACCCGCGATCACTTCAATCACTTCAGGTGCTATTTGAATTTCACCGATGTCCGTACGTTCAAATTCACTCGGTAATGTGCTCATCCCTGAATCAACACACCTTT
>Ga0164243_10016142_pt1 | contig 10262 bp, 9 predicted proteins | sample OricompcompostOP_FD_108781 | JGI IMG/M metagenome (GOLD analysis project Ga0164243, IMG submission 108781) | Organic Plus compost microbial communities from Emeryville, California, USA - Original compost - Organic plus compost (OP) | ecosystem: Engineered > Solid waste > Mixed feedstock >... | reverse complement strand
TTGGCCATCAGCTCGAAGAAGGGCGTCAGGTCGATGCCCGGCGCCAGCGTGTCCACGGCGACGGCCTCGTTGTCGTCGGCCAGCTGGACCACGCAGAGCTTGGGCCAGAAGGTCGTCTCACGCAGGAATTCGGTATCGACGGTGACAAATTCGGCCTTGGAAAGGCGGGCGCAGAGATCGGCCAGTTCGGCGGTGGTTGTAATGATCATGTGCCGCGATATAGCCGGTTTGCGCGCAGGCGAATACTACCTGCGGCAAGCCCGGTTGACATGACGCAGCCCTCATGCGCTCTTGCCGCCCAAATTTTCCCGACCTTCGAGGACAACCGTGATGCACCGCTACCGCACCCACACCTGCGGCGCGCTTCGTGAAGACGCCATTGGTACCGACGTGCGGCTGTCGGGCTGGGTGCACCGCATCCGCGACCATGGCGGCGTCCTCTTCATCGACCTGCGCGACCATTACGGCATCACCCAGTGCGTCGCCGATCCGGATTCCCCGGCTTTCAGGGAAATCGAGAAGGTGCGCGCGGAATGGGTCATCCGAATCGACGGCAAGGTGCGCCGCCGTCCGGCCGGCACCGAGAACGACGAACTGCCGACCGGGCAGATCGAGATCTATGCCGCCGAGGTCGAGACGCTTGGACCGGCGGCCGAGCTGCCGCTGCCGGTGTTCGGCGAACCGGACTATCCGGAAGAGACCCGCCTGCGCTACCGCTTCATCGATCTGCGCCGCGAGACGCTGCACAGGAACATCATGACGCGGACGCGGATCATCGCCTCCATGCGCCGCCGCATGGCCGAGATCGGCTTCACCGAATTCGCAACCCCGATCTTGACGGCTTCCAGCCCCGAGGGCGCGCGCGACTTCCTGGTGCCCTCGCGCCTGCATGCCGGCACCTTCTACGCGCTGCCGCAGGCGCCGCAGCAGTACAAGCAGCTTCTGATGGTGGCCGGCTTCGACCGCTACTTCCAGATCGCGCCGTGCTTCCGCGACGAGGACCCGCGCGCAGATCGCCTGCCGGGCGAGTTCTACCAGCTCGACCTGGAGATGAGCTTCGTCGAGCAGGACGATGTCTTCACGACCATGGAGCCGGTGCTGCGCGGCGTGTTCGAGGAGTTCGCCGAGGGCAAGCCGGTGACGCAGCAATTCCGCCGCATCCCTTATGCGGAGTCGATGCTGAAATACGGCTCCGACAAACCGGACCTGCGCAACCCCATTGTCATCGCCGACGTCAGCGTTGAATTCCTGCGCGAGGACGTCACCTTCAACGCCTTCAAGAACGTCATCAACGGCGGTGGCGTGGTGCGCGCCATTCCGGCCCCCGGCGCCGCGACGCAGCCGCGCTCGTTCTTCGACAAGCTCAACGACTGGGCGCGCGGCGAGGGGGCTCCGGGCCTCGGCTACATCGTCTTCGAGGAAGGCGAGGGCGGGGCGCTGGCCGGCAAGGGGCCCATCGCCAAGTTCGTCCCCGCCGAGGCGCAGCAGGCCATTGTGGCCGCGGCCGGGTTGAAGGCGGGTGACGCCGTGTTCTTCGCCGCCGGCAAGGAAGAGGACGCCGCCAAGCTGGCCGGCGCGGCCCGCCTGCGCATCGGTGAGGAACTGGGCCTGGTCGACACCGAGCGGTTCGAGCTCTGCTGGATCGTCGATTTCCCGTTCTACGAGTGGAACGAGGACGAGAAGAAGGTCGACTTCTCGCACAACCCCTTCTCCATGCCGCAGGGGGGCCTGCAGGCGCTGGAGAGCGAGGACCCGCTGAGGATCAAGGCGTTCCAGTACGACCTCGTCTGCAACGGCTACGAGATCGCCTCCGGCGGCATCCGCAACCACCGCCCCGAGACGATGGTGAAGGCCTTCGAGATCGCGGGCTACGGCAAGGAGACGGTGCTGGAGCGCTTCGGCGGCATGTACCGCGCTTTCCAGTACGGCGCGCCGCCGCATGGCGGCATGGCGGCCGGCGTCGACCGCATCGTCATGCTGCTCTGCGGCGCGCAGACCGTGCGCGACGTGGCGCTGTTTCCCATGAACCAGCGCGCCGAGGACATCCTGATGGGCGCGCCTGCCGAGGCCACCCCGCGCCAGCTTCGCGAGCTGCACATCAGGGTCAACCCGCCGCAGAAGTAAGGCGGCGGCCCGGACGCGGGGCCAGGGGCGCGCGAAGGGGTTGGTTGCGGCCCCGCCATTTTGTGAGCAGGATGGACGCGAAGGTGAAAGCCGGGCTGCGGATTCGCAGCCCGTTTTTGCCTGATGACGTGCCATGAGGGGCTCATGACCTCGACAAACGCCAGTGATGATCTCCGCAACAGCGCGCTGCATTACCACCGCTTCCCGAGACCCGGTAAACTCGAAATCCAGCCTACCAAGCCATTGGCGAACCAGCGCGATCTCGCGCTGGCCTATACGCCGGGAGTGGCCACCGCCTGCGAGGCGATAGCCAAGAACGCCGACCAGGTCGCGGAGCTGACGGGGCGCCAGAACCTTGTCGCCGTCGTCACCAACGGCACCGCCGTGCTCGGCCTCGGCGCCATCGGGCCGCTGGCCTCCAAGCCGGTGATGGAAGGCAAGGCCGTCCTCTTCAAGAAATTCGCTGGCATCGACGTCTTCGACATCGAGATTTCGGCTACCGAGCCCAACAACGTCGTCGAGGTGGTGGCGGCGCTGGAGCCGACCTTCGGCGGCATCAATCTCGAGGACATCAAGTCGCCCGAGTGCTTTGAGATCGAGGAGAAGCTGAAGGCGCGGATGGGCATTCCCGTCTTCCACGACGACCAGCACGGCACCGCCATCATCGTGGCCGCCGCCATCGTCAACGCGCTCGAACTGGCGAAGAAGCGGCTGGAGGACGTGAAGATCGTCACCTCCGGCGCCGGCGCCGCGGCGACCGCCTGCCTGAATCTCCTCGTCAGCATGGGCGCGAAGCGGGAGAACATCTGGGTCACCGACATCGACGGCGTGCTCTATGAAGGCCGCAACGCCATCAATCCGTGGACCGGCGTCTACGCCCAGAAGACGGACCTGCGCACTCTGGCCGAGGTCATCGTCGGCGCGGATGTCTTCCTCGGCGTCTCGGCCGGCGGCGTGCTGAAGCCGGAAATGCTCAAAGCCATGGCCCCGAGCCCGCTGATCATGGCGCTGGCCAATCCGATCCCCGAGATCATGCCCGACGTGGCGCGCGAGGCGCGTCCCGACGCCATGATCTGCACCGGGCGCTCCGACTTCCCCAACCAGGTCAACAATGTCCTCTGCTTCCCCTTCATCTTCCGGGGCGCGCTGGACGTTGCCGCCAGCGAGATCAATGAGGAGATGAAGCAGGCGGCGGTGACGGCCATCGCCACTCTTGCCCGCGAATCCGCATCCGACGTGGTGGCGCGCGCCTATGGCGAGACGGTTGCCTTCGGACCCGACTCGCTGATCCCCAACGCCTTCGATCCGCGCCTCATCCTGCGCATTGCCCCGGCCGTCGCCAAGGCGGCGATGGACAGCGGCGTGGCGCGCCGGCCGATCGACGACCTGGAAGCCTACCAGGACCGTCTGACGCGCTTCGTCTACCGCTCCGGCTTCGTGATGAAGCCGATCTTCGCGGCGGCCAAGCAGACGCTGCGCCGGGTCATCTATGCCGAGGGCGAGGACGAGCGCACGTTGCGCGCGGCGCAGGTCATCGTGGAGGAGGGGCTGGCGCAGCCGATCCTCATCGGCCGCCCCTCCGTCATCGCCACGCGCCTGGAGCGCTATGGCCTGTCGATCCGGCCCGACAAGGACTTCTCCATCGTCAACCCGGAAGACGACCCGCGCTACCGCGACTATGTCGCGCTCTACCAGCAGCGCGCCGGCCGCCGCGGCGTCACCCCGGATCTTGCCCGCACCATCGTGCGCACCAACAGCACGGTGATTGCGGCTTTGTCGGTCCTGCGCGACGAGGCGGACGCCATGATCTGCGGCCTGGAAGGCCGCTATCCGCAGCACCTGCAGCACATCGACGACATTCTCGGTCGCGCCGAAGGCGTGTCGGACTACACCGCGCTGTCGCTGCTGATCACGCTGCGCGGCCCGCTGTTCATCGCCGACACCTATGTGACCTTCGACCCGACGCCGCAGGAAATCGCCGAAAAGGCGCGGCTCAGCGCCGAAGTCGTGCGGCGCTTTGGCATTGAGCCGAAGGTGGCGCTGCTCAGCCACGCCAATTTCGGCTCGCGGGAGTCGGACTCGGCGGCCAAGATGCGGCGCGCCACCGAGATCCTGCGCGAGATCGCCCCGGAGCTGGAAGCCGACGGCGAGATGAACGCCGACATCGCGCTCAACCCGCTGCTGCGCGAGCGCGTATTGCCGGATTCGCGTCTAACCGGCGAGGCCAATCTGCTGATCATGCCCAATCTCGATGCCGCCAAGATCGGCACGCAGCTCATCGCGGTGATCGAGGACGCGCTGCCGGTCGGCCCCATTCTGATCGGCCCGGCGCGCCCGGCGCAGATCGTCACCTCGACCACGACCGCGCGCGGTCTCGTCAACGTCACCGCGCTGGCGGCGAGCCAGGTCGAAACGCCGCTCTGAGGCGCCTTTAGGCGCGCAGCGTTTCCTCCATGTCGCGCATCAGGGCCTCGACGTCGAAGCGCGTCGGCAGGCTGGCCTCGATGCCGAGATGCTGCACCGAATGCGCCGAGGCTGCGCGGGCGAACTGGAAGTGTTCCTCCCAGCTTGCCTCGGGCCGGGCGAGGCAGGAATAGACGTAGGAGCCGTGGAAGATGTCGCCGGCGCCGTTGGTGTCGCGCACGTTTTCCTGCGGAATGGGAAGGGCCGGCATTTCGCGGATGTCGCCGGTTTTCTCGCGCCACACCATGCCGCGTTCGCCAAGCGTCACCGCCGAGACGGCGCAGCCGCGCGAAGACAGATAAGCCAGCATGTCCTGTGGGTTGAGCTCCATTTGCTCACACATGCGTTCAGACACCACCGCCACGTCGATATAGCGCAGCAATTCGTCGGTGTTCTCGCGCACGGCGCCGCCGTCGAGCGAGGTCAGCACGCCGGCCTCGCGGCACAGCCTTGCATAGTGCAGCGCGGCGTCCGGCTGGTGGCCGTCGACGTGGAGGGCGCGGCAGCCGCGCAGGTTCAAAGTCGGGAAAGGGTGCAGATGGTCGTCGTCGCGGCAGCGGACGATGGCGCGCTTGCCGTTGTTGGGCATGATGAAGGAAAGCGACATTTCCCGCACGGTGCGGCTGTGCAGGGGCATGCCGTAGCGCGAGGCCATGTCGCGGAACATGCGCGACAGCCAGTCGTCGCCGATCGTGGTCATCAGGTCGGGAATGATGCCGAGCCGGGCGCAGCAGAACGCGGCCACCACCGCATTGCCGCCGAAGCTGACGGCGTAATCGTCGGCGAGAGCCTTCTCGTCTCCGGTCGGGAAATGGCCGGTGATGAAGGTTATGTCGATATAGCTGTGGCCGATGAAGAGCGCCTGCATTGTCCGGAGCCTTTCCGTGCCGCAACGGCACCACGTAAGTCTCTATAAATACAATACGAATGGCGGAGCGTCCTGCGCTATTAACCGCTCCTTAGCCTCGTTCTGCGCTTAATTCCTCGCGTTGGGGGAGGCGCAATGGTGGCTCGCCGGCCAAATGCCGGATGGAGAGTGGTCCTTTTGGCTGCGGTGCTGGCGCTCGCGCCGGCCATCGGCCTCAATCTCCTGCTCTGGTTCCACATCAGCGTGCATGGCGAGGACAATATCCGTGATTCCGCGGACGGCATCCTGCGTCTTGCCGAGGAGCACCTCGACGATGCCATGACGCAGCTCGTCGGGCTGGGCATCAATTCCGCCGCGCAATGCGATCCCGCCTCCGTCGCGCTTCTGCAGCGCGCCATGCTGAGCACGCCCTATACAAGTGAGATCGCGGTGCTTGGCACCGATGGCAAGCCGCGCTGTGCCGCCAACGGGCGCCCGCGCGTGCTGCGCCAGGTTTCCCCCGAGAACGACACCGCCAACCCTCATATCAAACTCTCGGTGGTCGATTTTGGTGCCGACAACGGCCCGCGCATGGTGCGGCTGGTCTGGCGCTACCCCGACGGATCGGGCTTCTCGGCGCTGGTGCCGGGCGAGCGGCTGATCCCGCCGGTGGTGATCGGCCGCCTGCAGGCCAACTTCCTCGCGAAGATCCTGCTGGTGGATGGCACCTACATTTCCAGCCGCCTGTCCAATCCCGGCATGTCGGTGGGATCGAATGCCTTCGAGCTGCGCCGTCTTTCGGACCGCTATCCCTTCGCGGTCAGCATTTCGGTGCCGTATTCGGCACTGTGGCAGAGCTATCGCGAGCTCTTCCTCTACGGCAATGCCGGCAGCCTGGTCCTTGCCGCGCTGATCCTGCTCGGTGCGTGGGGCGTCAGCCGGCTGTGGCAGGGGCCCGAACGCGACATCGCCCAGGCGCTGCGGCGGGGCGACTTCATTCCCTATTACCAGCCGGTCATCGACCTGCAGAGCGGGCGCCTGATGGGCTGCGAGGTGCTGGTGCGCCGACGGCGCTCCAACGGCAGCGTGGAAAGCCCGGGCTCCTTCATCGCGCTGGTCGAGGCGACAGGGCAGATCTTCGACATCACCCGCGCGCTGATGATCCATGCACGCGACGAGCTGGCCGACTGCTACCAGGACCGGCCGCACCTGAAGGTGTCGTTCAATCTCGTGGCCGGCCATTTCGCCGATCTCGACATTGTGCGCCAGGTCCGCGAGATATTTTCGGAAGGCGCCGTGCGCCCGCAGCAGATCGTGCTCGAGGTCACCGAGCGTCAGCCGCTGCCCAACCTCAAGCTGGCGCGCGTCATCATCTCCAAGCTGCAGGATTTCGGTGTGCGCGTGGCGGTGGACGATGTCGGCACCGGCCATGGCGGCTTCTCCTACCTGCTCAAGCTCGGCGCCGACCAGATGAAGATGGACAAGATGTTCGTCGATGCCATCGGCACCGACCGCTGCTCGGCGGCGATCATCGACACCATGGTCAACCTCGCCGAGAGCTTGTCCATGGAGCTGATCGCCGAGGGCGTCGAGACCTTCGAGCAGGCGCAGTATCTGCGCGAGCGCGGTGTCTCCGGGGCGCAGGGCTATGTCTTCGCGCCGCCGCTGCCGGGAGCCTCGTTCAAGGCGCTGATCGCGGCCATGGACCGCGCGCCGGCCACCGCGCCTGCCAAAGCGAGCGACAGCGCGGAAGTGGATACCATGGCGGCCGGCGCCGCCTGAATCGTGTGTGTTCCCAAGGTCACGCTCGTTTTCGCCATCAGCACGGGCGGAACCTTCCGGTGCCGTTGAATCTTCTCATTCTGACTGCAAAAGCCTTTCGGGCGGCGACGCCCGGGCAATTTGCAAGGGGAGGGGGCTCGGCCTTCGGAGGATTGGGTATGAAGAAGTTTCTGGTCTTTTCGGCGATTGCGCTCGGCGTTGCTGCCTGTGGCTCGACCCCGCAGGACCGCGCGCTTTCAGGCGCCGCGATCGGCGGTGCTTCGGGTGCGGTCATCGGCGGTGCAACCGCCGGAACGACGGGTGCCATCGTCGGTGGCGCCGGCGGCGCGGCGGCCGGTGCCATTGTCGGCGGCGCGACCGCTCCGCGGCAGCACCATTATTACCGCTACTGACCCCTTCGCCCTCACAGGGGGCTCGACGCCTCCCGGCCCCGGCCGGGAGGTTTTTCATTTTCGGGGCATGGGCTTGCCGCTCATCCGTGACCGTCGCGGGAAGGCGTGATTTCTGCTAAATCGCATTTCCAGGGGCCCAGGCACGGCCCGTTTCGGGGTGGATGCGATGCGCAAGTTCTTTCTGGTCTGTGCTTTTGTGTGTGCGGGCGGAACGGCGGCCTATGCCGGTGACGGCGCGGTTGCTGGCGGCCTGCTCGGCGCGGGCGCTGGCGCCATCATCGGTGGCGCGGCGTCGAACTCGGTGGGCGGCGCGGTTGCGGGCGGCATCATCGGCGGCGCGGCCGGGGCCATCATCGGCAATGCCGCGGACCAGGACCGCGCCCGCAGAGAGAACCGCGGCTTCTATTACAACCGCCACGGCCGCTGCTATTACGAATATCCGAACGGCCGGGTCGTGCTGGTCGCCCGGCATCCCTGCTGATCTACGGAAGAGACCCTCTTGCCGTCATTGCCGGGCTCGACTCGGCAATCCAGAGCGGCCGGCTCCGTGCGGGTTTGCCTGGACGCCCGGATTACGTTCGCGCATGACGGTGGAATGGCTTTGCCAGTCCCTCAGGCCGGTGTCTTCGGGCTCAGCCGCGGGATCTCGATCTTGGGGCAGCGGTCGCTGACCACTGTGATGCCGCCCTGTTCGGCCTTCGCCTCGGCTTCCCGGTTGACTACGCCGATCTGCGTCCACAGAACCTTGGGCTTGTCCTTCAGCGCCAGCATCTCGTCGACAATGGCCCCGACATGCTCGGGCGCACGAAACACGTCGACCATGTCGACCGGCTCGGGGATGTCGCTCAGGCTGGCATAGACCGTCTCGCCGAGGATTTTCGTTCCGGCCTGGCCCGGATTGACCGGGATGATGCGGTAGCCGTGCTTCTGCACGAACTCCGTCACGTAATAGGCCGGGCGCTCGGGCTTGTTGCTGGCGCCCACCACGGCCACGGTCTTCACACTCGACAGCACGTCGCGGATTTCGGAATCGGTCTCGATCGGCATGGTTCTTCCTGTGTTGCGTGCGGCGCCGGGCGGCTAACCGCTCCGGCGCGCCCGGTCGGGATATCTAGCGGGATGTAGGGATTTCCCTCGCCGCCGGAAGGCGGCGCCTCAGTTTCCGGCGCCCAGCTCGTTGATCCTGTCGAGGAAAGGCTTCACCACGTCGGGGTTGCCCGGCAGCGGCTGGAAGGCGGTCAGCGCGGCATATTCGCTCTGCAGCTCCTCGATGGCGGCCTGCTTGTCGCTGTCGCTCATCGAGGAATCGTTGCGGATCTCCGCCTCGGCGTCCTTGCGCTGCTGCTCCAGGCTCTCTTCGGGGGTGTCGTTTGAGGCGGCGTCGGCGGCGATGCTCACCGACTCTGCCACATTGGCCCAGTCCGAATAGCTGGCGAAACCGTATTTCGAGAGCACCTCGTTGATCTGCTTCACCGCCTCGGGATTGTTGAGGTGGGTGATCAGCAGATAGGCGAGCCCCGTCTCCATGTCGGAGGTCTCGGCGGACGGGTCCTTGGCGTTCAGCTCGCGCCCCAGCGCCGCCAAGTCGGGGAAGCTGTCGAGATAGCGCTTCACGAGTTCGGGCGTGAGCTGCACCTGGACAGGCTCGAAATCGGGCACCTGCGGCCCGGCGCCGGCATTGTCCGGAACGGCCTGCGGGGTGGATGCGTCGGGAGGGGTCTGTGACTCGGCCGGCGGGGTCGAGGCTTCGGGAGCCGCCTGCGTCGTCGTGGCCGCCGGAGCGTCCTCTGCGGCGTTGACCGCGCCGCCGGCCGGCATCAGGCTGATTGCCAGCGCAATCGCGAGTCCGTTGATCTTCATGAGCTTGCTCTCTGGGCCCCGACTCATTCTCACGCGGAGTTTAGCCTTTCGGATATGGCCGGCGAAAGGCGGCGAGTCGCCGGAACGCAGCCGCGCCCGGGAACGTTTGCGAAAGCAGTATCGGCCTGTTTGGTGGATTTCATGACGATTATCTTTATCAAGCGCACGCAGCCCCAGGCGGGGGAGGTGACCCTGCGGATCTATGGCGAGGTCTCCAGCACGCTGGGAGCGGTCGAAGTGCCGCCCGGTGTCTCGGATGCCGGAACCGCGCTTGCCATCGACCATGACGCCCAGCTCGGCGCGCACCAGGCCATTACGGCCGCGGTGGAGATCGCTCAGGCGAACAATCTCGGCATCGGCGTGATCGACGAAAAGAACCTGTGGCGCCCGGAATGGGGCACGCTGGAAGCGGCCGATTAGACCCAGAAACAGGCACTTGCTGCGGGGTATTTTAATACCATTTATGCAAGCTATTGTTTTCCTTACATTTTCTGCCGACCTACCCTCTTGACGAGGCACCTTCCGGCCTGTAGACACCTGCCATCGCGGCTGCGGAGCTTTCTTCCGCGGCCTTTTTGATTTCCGAGGATTTTGGAATGCGGACCTATTCGGCCAAACCAGCCGAGGTCGAGAAGAAGTGGGTCGTGATCGACGCGGAGGGCCTCGTCGTCGGCCGTCTCGCCTCGCTCATCGCCATGCGCCTGCGCGGCAAGCACCTTCCGACCTTCACGCCTCACGTCGACTGCGGTGACAATGTCGTGGTGATCAACGCCGAGAAGGTGGCGTTCACCGGC
>Ga0164243_10016141_pt1 | contig 10262 bp, 7 predicted proteins | sample OricompcompostOP_FD_108781 | JGI IMG/M metagenome (GOLD analysis project Ga0164243, IMG submission 108781) | Organic Plus compost microbial communities from Emeryville, California, USA - Original compost - Organic plus compost (OP) | ecosystem: Engineered > Solid waste > Mixed feedstock >... | reverse complement strand
ATTCTCTTCCGTGAACACCCAACGATCATCGGGCGAACCCGGAAGGCCCACCTGCGGTGCCGTGCGCTCATCCTGTTGCGCTGGATCGAACACTTCGTTGTCGGTCATCGCGGCGCCATCGCCGAGGAACACATACTGACGCAGCGTCGGCTCGATGATCCCGCGGTAGAGGCGTCCCAATGACTGGTATCCCCCGACGACGCTCAACATCCCGTGCTCGATCTGTTGCAGCACGTCGGGCTTGCCGTCGGGCAGGCGAATCTCGGTCACGAGATTCTTCTCGTCGATGGAGGTGTTGTCGTAGTCGACATGGAACAGCTCCCACGCCAGCGCGAGCCCATGAATCGTGTCGGCTTGCGACTCGACGCGCAGGTCCCAGTCGCCGGCGTCGTGCCACGCGCCTCGATTCAAGCCGGGCACGGGCTGACCGGGCTTGAAGCTCGTGAGCGTCGCAGGTCCTTGCAGATAGCCGTCGAAGTGATTGTGGGAGACGGGCGACATGCGGGCGTCGTCGAGATGGCAGGCGTCGTGCCACACGCGATAGCGCTCGTTCACGCGCATGTGGCACATCTGCGCAGGCAGGAAGTATTCGAGCGTCGGCTGCCACACGCCGCGCGTGAAGACGTCGGCGTCGATGCGAAAGACGTGCGATTCGCGCTCGCCATAGCGCGCAACGTAGAGTCCGGGCGCCTGCACGTCAGTGAAGTCGAGGCGCAGGTAGCGATAGCGCAGGAACCGTCCCCACTCCTCGGGCTTTGCCTCGCGCACCGTTTCACGCGCACCTAAGTCGCCGATTCTCTGCAGGACGATGCTGTGGCGTTGCGTGTCTTTGGGATCGAGCTCGATGATGACTTGCTTCGGCTGCTGCGGGTGGTAGCCGACTTGCGAAACCTGGATCACGGGCGTGCGTATCCAGTCGCTCGCCGCGTGCGGCGTGATCAGCCACTCGATCGCTCCGGCCGTCGTGTCCGCCGGCGCGAGCGAGCGCACGATGAACCAGCCGTTGTTGTGATTGCCGCGTCCGTCGTGCAGCTGCAGCTCGCCGCCTTTTACGGCCTCGATCGTGAGGTGCTGGAGGCGCGTTTCTGGCGCGATCTCGAGCCGTCGTCCGGAAGCGAGCGGCGCGAGCTCGTAGTTGCCCTCGCCGTCGCGCGCGCCAGGGCCGCTCGGCTGGCGCGGGAAGACCGCATGCGTCTCGCCTAGCTGATAGCTCTTGCCGAACAACGCTTCGGGAAACAGCTCGAGATTGAAGCCGATCTTGCCCACCCAGCCGTTCGGCACTGGCTGATCCAGATCCACGGTAATGCGGATGGCATCGCCTTCAGGACGCGCGCGAACGGTGTAACCGAACGCGAGATCCGGATAGACGATGGGATTGAAGCCCTTGCGGTCGCGCTCTGCATCCGGATACGCGAGGTGCACGCTGATCTCCTGTGCGGCGCGATCGAGCTTGCGCTCGCCGGGTTTCGGGATCGGCGACCACTGGCCTGGCGCGGGCTCGAGACGCACATCGCCGTTCGAGGCGACGCGCTCGTCGTGCATGATGATGCTGAGTCCGCCTTGATGGCCTTCGGGGTAGTAGTCCTGGCCGAGCATCACATTGATGCCGGCGTTCTCGAAATAACCGGCGTCGTTGAGCCGATAGGCGTCGGCTGCTGCCAATGAAAGCGGGGCCATGCAGCACAGAAGCACGCAGATTGTTCGCATGGATTGGGCTCGCGGTCGGGCTGTGGGGCGCCGATGTTAGCGCAAACATTCCGGGAAAAGTGCGGGTGCGCACCCCGCGTCGTCCCGACGCAAGTCGGGACCGCAAAATGGCAGCGTGCCGAATGAGGTCCCGGCTTGCGCCGGGACGACGGGGGAGAGAGGGTGCCGAATGAGGTCCCGGCTTGCGCCGGGACGACGGGCTAGAGCAATTACAGGTTGCGAACGGCGCCCTTATCGGCGCTCGTCACGAGCTTCGCATACGCCTTCAGCGCCGCCGTGACTTTGCGTTTGCGCGGCTGCTCTGGTTTCCAGCCCTTCGCGGCACGCGCAGCTCGGCGCCGCGCAAGCTCCTCATCGCTCACTTCGAAGCGCACCGTGCGAGCCGGAATGTCGATCACGATCACATCGCCGGTTTCGACCAGGCCGATGTTGCCGCCCTCGGCGGCTTCGGGCGAGACGTGGCCGATCGAGAGCCCGGCGGTTCCGCCCGAGAAGCGGCCGTCGGTGATGAGTGCGCAGACCTTGCCCAGGCCTTTGGATTTCAGATAGCTCGTCGGATACAGCATCTCCTGCATGCCCGGTCCGCCGCGCGGGCCTTCATAGCGAATGACGACGACATCTCCCGCTTTCACCTCGCCCGTCAAAATCGCCGAGACGGCATCCTCCTGACTTTCGACGACGATCGCGGGGCCCTTGAACCTCAAGATGCTCTTGTCGACGCCCGCCGTCTTCACGATGCAGCCGCGCTCGGCGAGATTGCCGTAGAGCACGGCGAGTCCGCCGTCTTGGCTGTACGCGGAGTCTTTATTGCGAATGCAGCCGGACGTGCGATCGGTATCGAGCTCTGAATAGCGGCAGCTCTGCGAAAACGCGGTTTGCGTGCGGATGCCGGCAGGACCGGCGCGAAAGAACTCGTGCACGCCCGGATCCTTCGTGCGTGTCACATCCCATTGTTCGAGCGCTTCGGCGAGCGAACGCGTGTGCACAGTGGGCACGGAAGTATCGAGCAGCCCCGCGCGATCGAGCTCGCCCAGAATGCCCATGACGCCGCCCGCGCGATGTACGTCTTCCAGATGGAAGTGGCTCGATGGCGCAACCTTGCACAGATTCGGCACGCGCCGCGAGAGCCGATCGATGTCGCTCATGTTGAAATCGATCTCGCCCTCCTGCGCGGCGGCCAGCAGATGCAGCACCGTATTCGTCGATCCGCCCATCGCGATGTCGAGCGACATCGCATTCTCGAACGCCGTCTTGCTCGCGATGCTTCGCGGCAGCACGCGAGGATCGTCTGCTTCGTAGTGGCGCTTCGTCAGCTCGACGATGAGACGCCCGGCCTTGCGGAACAGCTGCTCGCGATCCGCGTGCGTCGCGACGAGCGAGCCGTTCCCGGGCAGCGCGAGTCCCAGCGCCTCGGTGAGACAGTTCATGGAATTGGCCGTGAACATCCCCGAGCACGAGCCGCACGTCGGGCAGGCGGAGCGCTCGATACTGCGCACATCCTCGTCCGACACTTTGTCGTCAGCCGCGGCGACGATCGCATCGATGAGATCGAGCGACACTTCCTTGCCCGCGAGCCGCGTCTTGCCGGCTTCCATCGGGCCGCCGGACACGAACACCGTCGGAATGTTCAGGCGCAACGCGGCCATGAGCATGCCGGGCGTGATCTTGTCGCAGTTCGAGATGCACACGAGCGCATCGGCCGTATGCGCGTTGCACATGTACTCCACGCTGTCCGCGATGATCTCGCGCGAGGGCAGGCTGTACAGCATGCCGTCGTGGCCCATCGCGATGCCGTCATCCACGGCAATGGTGTTGAACTCCTTGCCGACGCCGCCCGCGCGCTCGATCTCCTGGATCACGAGCTGGCCGAGGTTCTGCAGATGCGCATGGCCCGGGACGAACTGCGTGAACGAGTTCGCGACCGCGATGATGGGCTTCTCGAAGTCGCCGTCCTGCATGCCGGTGGCGCGCCACAAGGAACGGGCTCCGGCCATGTTGCGGCCGGCGGTGCTGGTGCGGGAACGGTAGACGGGCATGGTCGGAACTGCTTCGCTGAGGAGGACGGCCGAAATTGTGAGTTGGTGGCAGCCATATACGCCAATACAATATCGAGCCGGTCGCTATAGGGTTTACGAATAGTGGAGCTGCGCCAGCTCAAGTACTTCGTCGCGGTCGCGGAAGAGGGCAGCTTCTCGCGCGCCGCGGAGCGGCTGCACATCTCGCAGCCGCCGCTGTCGATGCAGATCAAGAGCCTGGAAGACGAGCTCGGCGCGAAGCTGCTCGAGCGCACCAATCGCGGCATTGCGCTCACGGCCGCGGGGACGGTGTTCATCGCGGAGGCGCGCGCCGTGCTCGCCCGGCTCGAGCGCGCGAAGAGCATGGTGCGCAAGGCGGACAGCGGCGAGATCGGCACGATCTCGATCGGCTTCGTCTCGATTGCGGATTACGGCGTCCTGCCGCCCGCGCTCAAGAGCTTTCGCACGAGCTTGCCGCTCGTCGAAGTCCAGTTGCACGAGCTCACGACGGACGCGCAGATCCGCGAGCTGCGCGCGGGCAAGCTGGACCTGGGCATCGCCCTTGCGCCGGTGAACGAGCCCGATCTCGAGTTCGAGGGGCTGTCGCGCGAAGCGTTGGTGCTTGCCGCGCCATCAGGACATCCGGCCATCAAGCGCGAGGGCGCGATCGACATCCGGGCGCTCGCGAACGAAAGCTTCATCGTCCCGCCGCGGGAGATCGCGCCCGGCCTTTACGATCTCATCATCAGCTATTGCCGCTCGTTCGGCTTCACGCCTCGAATCACCCAGCAGGCGCGGCAAATGCAGACGGTGATCGGGCTCGTGTCCTCCGGAATGGGGTTCTCGCTCGTGCCTTCCTCGGTGCGCAATCTCAAGCGCAGCGGCGTTCAATATCGGGAGCTGCGGCGCAAGGCCGCGCCGATCGAGCTCGGTATCCTGCGGCTGCGCAATTCAGAAAGCGCGCTCACGGCGCGCTTCATCGAAACGCTCAAAGGCGCCGCACGCCCGAGCTAAAAAGCATTGCAGCCGGTGAGCTCGCGGCCGAGCGTCAGCTGATGCACGGTTTCCGCGCCCTCGTACGTGATCACGCTTTCCAGGTTCAGCATGTGGCGGATGGGCGCGTATTCCGCACTGATGCCCGCGCCGCCGAGCAGATCACGGCAGTCACGCGCGATGGCGAGGGCCATGCGGCAATTGTTCCATTTCGCGAGCGAAATCTGCGCGGGCACCATCGTGCCGCGCTCCTTGAGCCGCGCGAGCTGGAGCGCGATCAATTGCGCGGCGGTGATGCGGCGAGCCATGTCCGCGAGCCGCACTTGCACGGTCTGGGTCGCGGCGAGCGTGTGTCCGAACACCGTGCGTGTGCCGACGTAATCGAGAATCTGCTGCATGCAAGCCTGCGCGGCGCCGATCACGCCCCAGGCAATGCCGAAGCGCGCCTGCGTCAGGCACGAGAGCGGTCCCTTCAATCCCACGACGCCCGGCAGCACGGCATCGGCCGGCAGGCGCACGTCGTCGAAGAACAGCGCGGAGGTCACCGAGGCGCGCAGACTGAACTTGTTCTCGATGTCGTGCGTCGTGAATCCCGGCGTGCCGCGCTCGACGACGAAGCCGCGAATGCCGTCTTCCGTCTTTGCCCAGACGATCGCGAGATCGGCGATGCCGCCGTTCGTGATCCACATCTTCGAGCCGTTCAGGATCCAGTCGCCGTTCTTGCGCTTGGCGTGCGTCTTCATGCTCGCGGGATCGGAGCCGCCGTGCGATTCGGTCAGTCCGAAGCAGCCGATCGCCTTGCCGGCCGCCATCGACGGCAGAAACTTTTCTTTCTGCTCGTTCGAGCCGAACGTGTACAGCGGATACATGCACAGCGAGGACTGCACGGACACGAAGCTGCGCAATCCGGAATCGCCGCGCTCGAGCTCCTGGCAGATGAGCCCGTAGCTCGTGGCGTTCATGCCGGCGCAGCCGTAGCCCTCGAGCGACGAGCCGAGCAGCCCGAGCGCAGCCAGCTCCGGCACGAGTTCGCGCGGAAAGCGATGCTGCTCGAAGCATTCGCGGATCACGGGCAGCACGCGCTCATCGACGAATCGCTGCACGGATGCATGCACCATGCGCTCCTCGTCGCTCAGCATCGAGGCGACGTCGTAGAGATCGACGGGATCGAGTTTCGAAGTCGTGTTCATTTGAGCCTCGCGATGGCGCGCGGCCGGCTGCAAGTGCAGGGCCGCGCGCGTGATGAATGATCCTGGGATTCTTGTAGATCAGCGCCGCACGAGCGCCGCGGCGGTTTCGCCGGCGAGCCTGCCGAACGTCGTGGCGGTGAGCAGGCCGTTCCCGGCCATGTAGCCCCACGCGCCCGGCCCCGAAATGCCGCGCGCAGCACCGCCGCCCGCGAACAGATTCGGAAACGCGGAGCCGTCCTTGCGCAATACGCGGGCGCACTCGTCGACGGCGAGTCCGCCTTGCGTGTGAAACAACGCGCCCGTCACGCGCACCGCGTAATACGGAGGTTTCAGGAGATGCTGCGCGCTGAACTTGCGGCCGAAGGGGCACGCACGCTCGCCGCGCGTCATCTCCGCGACTTCTTCGAGCGTCTTCTCGAGCTGCTGCGCCGGCAGGCCGATCGCCGCCGCGAGTGCCGCGGCATCCGGAGCGCTTTGAATCGCGCGCGCCGCGACGGCGTCGCGATAGTCCTGAAATTCGAACATGAGCGTGTGCAGGCGCTGATCGTAGATGTCCCACGCGACGTTGCCGGGCTGTGCGACGACGTTCATGGCCTGCTCCGAATAGCCGAGCGTCTCGTTCGAGAACCGCTCGCCGGCCGCATTCACCTGAAAGCCGCCTTCCATGATGAGCGGCCACAGGATCGGAATGCCGTGTCCGGCCGCGAGGCCGCCATGTCCCTGGTAGGCGCCGATGTCTTGAATGTCCGCGCCGAGCGCGGCGCCCCATTCGATCGCATCGCCGCTGTTGCCGGGATGACCGAAGAACGTCGCGCCCGCGATCTCGGGAATGTATTTCGCGACCATGCCGTCGTTACCCGCGAAGCCCGAGCACGCCAGGATCAAGGCTTCGCACGCGATGTCTTCGTGCGAGCCGTCGGGCCGCTCGATGCGCACGCCGCGAATGCGGCCGCTCGATTCCGCGAACAGGGCCGTGGCGAGCGCTTCGTTCAGGATGTCGACGCCCGCGCGGTCGCACGCCGCGAGCAGGGCGCCCATCAGCTCCTCGCCGGTGCGATTCGCCGTGCCGTGCATGCGCATCGCCGAGTGTCCCGGATACAGGAACGAATCGACGAGCGTGAGCCCGACGCGATGCCGATCGACGAGCTGCTCGATCGTGCGCGCCGACTCGCGCGCCAGGACGAGTGCGATGTTCGGGTCGGTCTGGTGCTTGGCCTTGCGCAAGATGTCTTCGGCGAACAGCTCGGGACTGTCTTCGATGCCTCGCTCACGCTGAAAGCGCGTGCCCGCGGCAGGGATGAGGCCGGTCGACATGCCCGTGCTGCCGTTGCTGCTCGCGTCGCGCTCGAGCACGAGGACGTCCGCGCCGCCGTCGCGCGCTGCAAGCGCTGCCGTGAGGCCGCAGCCGCCGGCGCCGATCACGACGATCGGGACGGAAAGGGAAAACTCCGCAAGAGAGGGCTCGAGAATGCTCATGAATGCGCCTTTTGAGTGCGTGCCGGCCCGGCGCTGCGCGATCTTGCGCCGCTCGAGGCGCCGCATTGCGAGGGCAACAGCGGGCGCGGTTGGCTTGACATCGAATCCGGTTCTGACATTATCAAACCTAGTTAACGAAGTTGAATCAATCATAAGCGCGAGCGGCCGCGCTCGGCAATGCAGCTCGACGGCGCACGGCAGGCGCTTGGGGTTGGCAAGGCGATGACGGCGCAAAGGCGGCCCGCGCTCGCCGTGAACCATTGACGCGGCCGGACACGACAGCCGTCTGGAGGACTCTTGGAGACATCGGACAAGACCGCGCGACAACTCTACGCGGAGCTCAAACAACGGCCGACGCGGCCGCGCATGGGATTCGGGCGCAAGCCCATCCTCGTCAATATCGACCTGCAGCGCGCGTACACCGCCGTCGGCGAATACGCGACCGCATACGAAACCGATCCGCGCCAGCTCGAGTACGTGAATCAGCTCGCGGAATCCGCGCGCTCGAAGCAGTTGCCGGTGGTGTGGACCTATGTCGCGTACATGCTTTCGGGCGAGGACTGCGGCGTATGGGGCACGCGCACGAACACGCCGGATTCGCTGCAGAACATCAAGCACGATTCGGATCGCGCACGGCTCGATCCGCGGCTCAAGATCGACCGGGCGCGCGACATCATCATCAACAAGCGCATGGCCTCGGCGTTTCACGAGACGAACCTGCAATCGCTGATGGTGTGGCATCGCTGCGATACCGTCATCCTCACGGGCGGCTCGACCTCGGGCTGCATCCGCGCGACGGTCGTCGACAGCCTGTCGCGCGGCTATCGCACCGTCGTGCCGGAGGAGTGCGTCGCGGACAAGCATGAAAGCCCGCACTTCGCGAACCTCTATGACATCGCAGTGAAATACGGCGATGTCGTGCCGGTTGCCGACGTGCTGCGCTACTACGCCGATTACGTCGATCGGTCCGCTTGAGGAGTGATGATGGAAGCGGATCCGAATCTCTACGATTATCTGCCCTACAACAAGCGGCCCAAGATCGTCTGGCCGGGCAATGCGCGCATCGCCCTGTGGGTTGCGCCGAACATCGAGTTCTACGAATTCAACCCGCCGCCGAATCCCAAGCGCAAGCCCTGGGCGCGCCCGCTGCCGGACGTGCTCGCGTATTCGCATCGCGACTACGGCAATCGCGCCGGCTGGCGGCGGATGATGGATGTGATGGACGAATGCGGCGTCCGCGGCTCGGTGTCCCTCAACGTGGCGATGTGCGATCACCATCCGGAGATCATCGACGCCTGCAACGAGCGCGGCTGGGAGTTCTATTCCCACGGCATCTACAACACGCGCTACACCTACGGGATGTCGATCGATCAGGAGCGCGCGATCATCGAGGACTCGATCGAAACCGTGCGCAAGCGGACGGGGCAGACGATCGCAGGCTGGCTCGCGCCGGCCTTGTCGAACAATGTCTGGACGATGGATCTGCTCGCGGAATACGGCCTCAAGTACACGTGCGATCTGTTCCATGACGATCAGCCGATGCCGGTCAAGGTGAAATCCGGGCGTCTCATCAGCATTCCGTACTCGCTCGAGATGAACGACGTGATCGCGTATCTCACGAATCAATGTCCGCCGCGCCATTACGGCGAGACGATTCGCCGCCAGTTCGATCAGCTGTTCGCCGAAAGCGAGCGCTCGGGCACGGTGATGTGCATTCCGCTGCATCCGTATCTCGTCGGCCAGCCGCATCGCATCGCCGCGTTCGGCGAGGCGCTGCGCTACATCGCGCGTCAGGAAGGCGTCTGGCTCGCGACCGGTCGCGAAATCGCCGAGCACTACTACGCGAACCACTACGACACGATGCGAGCCGCGTGCGAGGCGCGGCGTCGTGAGGAGTCTGCAACGTGAGTCTGCCGCCGGAGAACATGCAGTATCCGCTGCGCCGCCATGGCATGGATCATGACCGCTACGACTGGTCGAACCTGCAGGACCGTCCCGCCATTCAATGGCCGGGCGGCGCGCGCGTCGCCTTGTGGGTCACGCCGATCCTGCAATGGTTCCCGCTCAACATGACCGCGGCGCCGTTTCTCGCGCCGGGCGGGCTGACGATGCCATACCCGGACTATCGTCATTACACGAATCGCGATTACGGCAATCGCGTCGGCATCTTTCGCCTGCTCGAGCTCATCGACCAGTACGAGCTCACGGCCTCGGTGATGTTGAACGCCGCGATCGCGCGGCGTTATCCGTCGCTCGTGACCGAGCTCACGAGCCGCAATCTCGAGCTCGTCGCGCACGGCCTCGACATGGGGCACTTGCATCACAGCGGCCTCACGCGCGAGCAGGAGACCGAGCTGGTGAAGGGCGCGCTCGACTCGATCCGCACGGTGTCCGGACGCACGATCTCGGGCTGGCTTTCGCCCGGCCGTGCGCAGTCGTGGCACACGCTCGACATTCTCGCGGAAGAGGGCATTCAGTACTGCTGCGATTGGGCGAACGACGACATGCCGTACGAGATGCGCGCGGCAGGGCGCAAGGTGCTTGCGATGCCGCTCGCGCACGAGAGCGACGATCGCATGATCCTGCAGGAATTCCGCCACACCGAAGACCAGTGGCTGCAGCAGGTGAAGGACCAGTTCGATCTGTTGTATCGCGAGTCCGAGCGCTACGGCGGCCGTATCATGAGCCTGCCGCTGCACGCCTGGATCATGGGTGTTCCGTATCGAACGACATACGTGCGCGAAGCGCTCGACTACATCCTCGCGCGCGACGGCGTGTGGGTCGCAACCGGCGAGCAGATCGCCGCCGAGTTTCGCCGCCAGGCAGGCTGATGAGCGCAGCGACACATGCGGCGCGCGCGAGCTCCGGCGCGCTGTTCGAT
>Ga0164243_10016140_pt1 | contig 10262 bp, 11 predicted proteins | sample OricompcompostOP_FD_108781 | JGI IMG/M metagenome (GOLD analysis project Ga0164243, IMG submission 108781) | Organic Plus compost microbial communities from Emeryville, California, USA - Original compost - Organic plus compost (OP) | ecosystem: Engineered > Solid waste > Mixed feedstock >... | reverse complement strand
CCGAAGAAGCGCCGGATGTTGATCGCGTTGGTGGTGTCGTCCGAACCCTGGACAATCACTTTCAGCACGTCGTCGGCGCCGATCAGCGAGGCCGTGACCTGGATGCCGCCGGTGCCCCAGCCGTAGGGCAGGGGCATCTCGCGGCTGCCGAAGGGCACCTGGTAGCCAGGGATGGCCACCGCCTTCAGCAGGGCGCGGCGCAGCATGCGCTTGGTGGATTCGTCCAGGTAGCCGAAGTTGTAGTGCGGGTCGCGCGCGGCCTGGCCTTGGGAAGATGCGTTCATGACGGTTGTGCCTCCTGGCGAGGCGCGGGGACGTCCGCGGGATCGGCGTCGCTTGCCGGATGCGCGGCCCGGCCGTGCTCGGCGCGCAGCCGGCGCAGCAATTCCAGGTTGGCCTGGAAGTCGACGTAGTGCGGCAGCTTCAGGTGCTGCACGAAGCCCGAGGCCTCGACGTTGTCGCTGTGATACAGCACGAACTCGTGGTCATTGGCCGGCGCGTCGGCCGCCTCGCCCAGCTCGGCCGCGCGCAGCGCGCGGTCCACCAGGGCCATCGACATCGCCTTGCGCTCGCCGTAGCCGAACGCCAGGCCGTAGCCGCGCGTGAACTTCGGGCCTTCCTGCGCGGTGCCGGCGAACTGGCTCACCATCTGGCATTCGGTCAGCTCGATCTCGCCGATGACCACGGGCGCGTCCAGCTCCTCGATCACCATCTCCACTTCCAGCGAGCCGTAGCGGATCTCGGCCGCGAAGGGATGGGTGTTGCCGTAGCCGCGCTGCGTGGAGTAGCCCATGGACAGCAGGAAGCCCTCGTCGGCCCGCGCCAGGTTCTGCAGCCGGGCCGGGCGCGCAGCGGGAAACGCCAGCGGCTGGCGTGTCAGGTCGAAAGGTTCGGGGTCGCCGGGCGGCGGCGCGTCGGGATCGATCAGCGCGTCGCGCTGCAGCAGGTCGGTGACGCGCGGCATGGCGCCGGCGTCGGCCGGGAGCGGTTCGTATGCGCCGCGCGGCGCGGCCTCGGCGGCGTGGGCGGGTTCGGCGGGCGCGGGGCGATCCGCCGCCTGCGCGTCGTCTTCCAGGCTGAAGTCCAGCAGCCGTTGCGTGTAGTCGTACGTGGGCCCCAGCACCTGGCCGCCCGGCACGTCCTTGAAGGTGGACGAGATGCGGCGCCGCAGCTGCATGCGGCCCGTGTCCACGGGCTGCGTGTAGCCCAGGCGCGGCAGGGTGGTGCGATAGGCGCGCAGCAGGAACACGGCCTCGATGGCGTCGCCCGCGGCCTGCTTCAGCGCCAGCGCGGCCAGGTGCGGGTCGTACAGCGCGCCTTCGGCCATCACGCGCGACACCGCCAGCGGCATCTGCTCGCGGATCTGCGCCAGCGTCAGCTCGGGCACCGCGGGGTCGCCGCGGCGGTACTGCGCCAGCGTGCGGTAGGAATTGAGGATGGCGCGCTCGCCACCCTTGACGGCAACGTACATGTCAGGCCTCCATGCGGCAGGTGCGCGGCAGGCCACACAGGCGGCGTCCGCTGGTCAGCAGTACGTCCACGCCCAGCGGGAAGCGGCGGTGGTTTTCCTGCCACTGCGCCGGGAACCCGGCCGGCAGGCCGGCGACGCGCAGGATCTGCGCGTCGCGGATGCCGGGGCCGGCCAGCCGCAGCGGCTCGCCGTCGGTCAACGAGGCCACCTCGAGGATCAGCGTGGCCGAACGGTCGGGATAGGCGGGATCGCCAGGGTGGCAGTCGGCCAGCGCCGGCGGCTCGAAGCCCGCCGGCACGGCTGCGAACACCGCCATGCCGGGCCGGCCCATGATGCGGCAGCCGCAATGAAAGCGCAGGAAGCGCGCCACGTCGGCGCCCACGCCCGAGGGCAGCCACAGCGGCGCGTCGCCGTCGGCCAGCGTCAGCAGCACCGCCGCCATGGCCGGCGAGAGGCCGCGCGGCACGCCGCTGCGCGCGGCCAGCTCGATCACGCGGCCGGGGTGCGACAGGGCCTGCAGCGTGGCGCGGAACACCGCCTGCGCGTCGGCCACCGGATCGTCGAAACCCGGCAGCAGCGCGCCGCCGGCGGCCAGCGGCGCCGCCTCGGCCGCGTCGCGGGACAGTTGCGATTCCATTCAGTCCTCTCCTCGAACCAGCGTGAAAAAGTCCACTTTGGTGTGCGCGGCATCCTGCGCACGGGCCTGGCGGCGTGCGGCGTGGGCCTGCGCCAGCGGCTCGATCAGCGCGGCGCGCACGCGTTCGCGCCAGTGCGGCAGCTGCATCAGGGCGTCGGCCATGGCGGCCTGCTCGGCGTGGCGTTCGGCGCGGCCGCGCACATAGGCCACGCCGGTCACGCCGTCGGCCAGCGCCACGGCACAGCGCGTGACGGTGATCTCGCCCAGGTTGAATTGCGCGCCGGTGCCGCCGCTGCGGGCCCGCACCATCGCCATGCCGGTCTCGGGCCGGCGCAGCCATTGGCGCGGCGGCAGTTCGCCCAGCATGGCATAGGCGCGGTCCAGCTCGGCCGCGTCGGCCAGGGCCAGCACGCGCATCCAGCCGCGGCGTGCGGCGTCGGCGCCTGGCGGGGCAGTTTCGGTCTCGGCCATATTTCCTCTAAACGTCTAGATGACTTAAGCAGTATGATCGCTCGCCGGTTCCGATTCAAGCGCGCCCGCATGAATTTATGATGACACGGCACGCCGCCGGTCGATGGCACAATGGGCGACACAGCCGAACACACAGTCGAACAGACAGGAAAACATGGTCGAACGAGGTTCCGGTGTCGCGGTCTGGCGCCAGATAGGCGAGTTGCTGGCCGCGGACATCCGCAAGAAACTGTACGCGCCGGGCGAGCAGCTGCCGCCCGAGCCCGAGCTGGCGGCGCGCTATGCCGTCAACCGCCATACCATCCGGCGCGCCATGGGCGAGCTGGAGCAGAGCGGGTTGGTGCGCATCGAGCAGGGTCGCGGCACCTTCGTGCAGGAACACGCCATCGACTACGCCATCGGCAAGCGCACGCGCTTCTCCGAGAACCTGCGCCGCCAGGGCCTGCCCGCGCACCTGGACCTGCTGGGCAAGCAGCTGCTGCGCAACGCCGAGGCTGCCGGCCACCTGGGCCTGCCGCGCACCGCGCAGCTGCTGCGGGTGCAGATGCGCGGCAGGTCGGGCGACCGGGTCATCGATGTGTCCGAGCATTATTTCGACGCGCGGCGCTTTCCCGACCTGGCCGAGAAGCTGGACGCGCTGGGCTCGGTGTCCAAGGCCTATGCCGAGTACGGCATCGCCGACTACACCCGCAAGTGGTCGCGCATCACGGCGGCGCTGCCCGACCCCGAGACGGCGCGCCTGCTCAGCCTGCCCAAGACGCGCCCCATCCTGCAGGTGGAGGCGCTCAACGTCGACCAGCGGCAGGCGCCGCTGCAGTACGGCGTGACGCGCTTCGGCGGCGACTGGGTGCAGTTGGTGGTGGCCGACGACGACGTGTGAGCGGGGCGGCTCCGCAGCGGGCCGCGGCGGCCTGATTCATCTAGACATCTGGTCGTCATCAAATCGGTCTAGGATGGTCTTCCATGGAACACGCTACCGATCTTCCCGAATCCCTGGCCGGCATCGCCGGCGCCCGGGTGCTGACGCCGCAGGGATTGCGGCCCGCGGCGCTGGCCTTCCAGGGCGGCCGCATCGCCGCCGTGTCCGTCTGCGCCGGGGCCGGCGCGGGCCACCTGGACGCAGGCGGCCTGCTGGTGCTGCCGGGCATCGTCGACCTGCATGGCGATGCCTTCGAGCGCGCGGTGATGCCGCGCCCCGGCGTGGCCTTTCCCTACGAGGGCGCGCTGGCCGACGTCGACTGCCAGCTGCTGGCCAATGGCATCACCACCGAGTTCCACGGCGTGACGTTGTCGTGGGAGGGCGGGCTGCGCGGCGAGCCCTATGCGCGGCGCATGTTCGACACGCTGGCGCGCATGCGCCCGGCGCTGGGCGCCCATCATTACGTGCACCTGCGCTTCGAGACGCACAACGTGGATGGCGTGGCCGCCGCCCAGGGCTGGATCCGCGAGGGACTGGTGCGCTTCCTGGCGCTGAACGATCACCTGCCCAGCATGGTCAAGCGCCTGGGCGACGACCGCAAGCTGCTGCAGTACGCCGAGCGCGCCGAATGCGACCTGGATACCTTCCAGGACCGCATCCGCCAGGCCATGCGGGCCGCGGGCGACGTGGCCGACGCCATGCGCGAGCTGACCGCCACCGCGCACGAGGCCGGCCTGCGCATCGCCTCGCATGACGATCCCGACGGCGCGACCCGCCGCTATTACCACCAGCTCGACTGCCGCGTGGCTGAGTTCCCGCTGACGCGCGAGGCTGCCGAGGTGGCGCGCGAACTGGGCGACGCCATCGTGTTCGGCGCGCCCAACGTGGTGCGTGGCCGCAGCCACACCCAGGCGCCCAACGCCACTGAGATGGTGCGCGCGGGGCTGTGCGACGTGCTGACGTCCGACTATTACTATCCCGCGCCGCTGGCTGGCGCCCTGCGGCTGGTGCGCGACGGTGTGCTGCCGTTGGCCGAAGCCTGGCACCTGGTGTCGCGCAACCCGGCGCGGGCCGCCGGGCTGGACGACCGCGGCGTGCTGGCCGAGGGCATGGCAGCCGACCTGATCGTGGTCGACGACCGCAATCCGGCGCTGCCGCGCGTGTGCGCGGCCATCGTCGGCGGCCGGCTGCGCCATGCCAGCCGACACCTGTCCATCCCTGCCGGGGCCGCGCGGTCCATGGCGGCTTGACGCCATGCCGGCCGCGCATCGCTACGCGCTCTATTTCGCGCCGCCGCCGCCGTGGCGCGATGCCGGCGCGGCCTGGCTGGGCCGCTGCGCGGAAACCGGCGCCAGCCTGCCGCCGGCGCCGGGCGCCGATCCGCGTCAGCCGGCCTGGACCGAGGCGCCGCGCCACTACGGCCTGCACGCCACGCTGAAGCCGCCGTTCCGGCTGCGCCCCGGCCGCACGCCGCAGAGCCTGGACGAGGCGGTGCGCGCCCTGGCGCGCAGCGTGCGGCCCTTCGAGGTGCGTCTGCAACTGCAGGCCTTGCGCGGTTTCCTGGCCTGGCGGCTGGCGGGCGATGCCGCCGCGCAGGCGCCCATGCAGGCCCTCGCGGCGCAAGCCGTGCGCGCGCTGGACGACTGGCGCGCCCCGCCGACGCAGGCCGAGCTGGCGCGCCGCCGCCGGGCGCCGCTGGACGCGGCCCACGAGGCCATGCTGGCGCGCTGGGGCTATCCGTACGTGTTCGAGCAGTTCATTTTTCACATCACGCTGACCGGTCGGCTGGACGAGACCGGCATGCGCGACGCCGGCGCGCAGCTGCACGCGTTGACGCAGTCGCTGCGGGCACACCCGGTGCCGGTGCGCGCCCTCAGCCTCTACGCGCAGCCCGAACCGGACGCCCCTTTCGTGGCGGCGCGCCACTACGGCTTCGACGGTGCCATCGCCGACGCCGTCGGCGCCGGCTACCTGGCGGCCACGAGGCCATGAGCCCATCGGCCCGCCCCAAGAAGGTGTCCGCCAAGAAGGTGTCAGACACCGCGGTGTCTGACACCACACCCCGCGCCGGCGCGCGCCTGATCTACCTGATGGGCCCCTCGGGCAGCGGCAAGGACACGCTGCTGCGCCTGCTGGCGGCTGCGCTGCAGGACGGCGAGCCGGTCCGTGTGGCGCGGCGCTGCATCACCCGCGCCAGCGGCGCCGACGAGGCCAGCGTGGAGGTGTCCGACACCGGCTTCGAGCGTATCGCCGCTGCGGGCGGCTTCGCGCTGCAATGGCGCAGCCATGGCCTGCGCTATGGCATCGGCGTCGAGATCGACGGCTGGCTTGCGCAGGGCGCGGTGGTATTGGTCAATGGCTCGCGCCGCCATCTGGCGGCTGCGCGGGCCCGCTATCCGGCGCTGACGGCCGTGGAGGTCGTAGTGGCGCCCGCCGTGCTGGCGGACCGACTGGCGCGGCGGGGCCGCGAGACGCCCGCGCAGATTGCCGAGCGGCTGGCCGCGGTGATGCTGCCGGCCGGCGAGTGCGCAGGGGTGGTGCGCCTGGATAACAACACCGATCCCGAAGTTGCCGCGCGGGTGTTGCTTGCGCTGGCGCGCCGCCTGCTGGCCGGGCCGGCCTGAGTCCAGGCTCGGCTTCCCGGATCCGGCCCTGTCGCCCTCCCCGGGGCCGCCTTCACGCCCGCATCAACGCTTCCAGCATGGGCAGGTAGTGGGACAGCGGCGGCGTGGCGGCATCGACGTCCTTCGCCAGGTCGTCATAGCGGCGTAGCCGCACCGCCGCCTCGGCATGCGGCTGCGCCGCGAACGCGTGTGTGCCGGCCGCGTCGTACGGGCCACCCTGCAGCGCCAGACTGGCCTGCGAGGCGGGCGATAGCGTGGCGTGGTAGGACGGATCCACCGCGCACAGATAACGCTTGGCCGCCACGTGCAGGCGAATCGGTTCGGTCACCTCGGGGCCCAGCAGCGGCTCCAGCAGCCGCGCCGCCACGTCCTGGTGGCGCATGTCCCGGCTGCGGCTTTCGGCCTGCACCAGGTGGCCCAGGTCGTGCAGCAGCGCGGCCGCCACCAGCCCGGGCGCTTCGCCCGCCCGTTCGGCCAGGTGGGCGCACTGCAGCGCATGTTGCGTCTGGGTGACCGCCTCGTCGCCGTAGAAGGCGCTGCCGTAGCCGTCGAACAGGGCCGAGATCTGCGCCAGCGTCAGCGCGGCCGTGGAAGAAGAGGGGGTCATGGCCGGCGTGCTCCTAGATGAACGCCTTGCGGATGCGCGAGGACAGCACGTCGGTCGCCACCACGAAGGCGATGATGATGATCATGACGGCGCAGGTCTGCGCATACTGGAAGCTGCGGATGATCTCCCACAGCACCATGCCGATGCCGCCCGCGCCCACGATGCCCACCACCGAGGCAGAGCGCACGTTGGACTCGAAGCGGTACAGCGAATAGGAGATCCACAGCGGCATCACCTGCGGGATCACGCCGTAGACGATTTCCTCCAGCGCATTGGCGCCGGTGGCGCGCACGCCCTCCACCGGGCGCGGGTCGATGGCCTCGACCGCCTCGGCGAACAGCTTGGCCAGCACGCCGGTGGTGTGCACCCACAGCGCCAGCACGCCGGCGAACGGCCCCAGGCCCACCGCCACGATGAACAGCATGGCGAACACCATCTCGTTGATGGCACGGCACGCGTCCATCAGCCGGCGCATGGGCTGGTATACCCAGGCCGGCACGATGTTCGAGGCGCACATCAGCCCCGCCGGCACCGCCACCACGATGGCCAGGAAGGTGCCCCAGATGGCGATCTGCACCGTCACCACCATCTCGCTCAGGTAGTTGCGCCAGTCGCGGAAATCGGGCGGGAAGAAATCGGCGGCGAACTGGCCCATGTTGCCGCTGTCGCGCAGCAGGTCCAGCGGCCGCATGTCGGCGCCTTGCCACGACAGGCCCAGCAGCACGAACATGGCCGCCCAGGCCAGCAAGGTGGGCAGCGGGGTGCGCAGGCGCACGGCGGGCACGGCGGCGGGGGAGAGAGTCTGGTTCACGGCGGCGGCCTCGTGCGAAGAAGGAAGAAGGGCGAAAAACGGCCCGCCGCATGGGCGGGCCGCCAGGGCTGGCGCGGCTTACTTGGCCGCGCTGGCCAGCGTGGCCGCCTGCTTGGCCAGCTTGTCCAGCTGGGCATCGACGGCGGCGATGCGCTTGGCCTTCTCGTCGGCCGACAGCGTGGTGTCGCTTTCCAGGCGGGCCCTGGCGCCGGCCAGGTCCATCTGGCGGATGGGGATCAGCTGGTTGTCGTCCGAGACGCGGAAGCCCTTGTAGGTCAGCTTCAGCAGATTGGCCCGCTCCTGCTCCGAGCCCTTGCCGTAGTTGACGAAGAAGTCGCGGATCTTCTGCTTCAGCTCGGGCGACAGGTCGGTGCGCCACACCAGCGGATCGGCCGGGATCAGCGGCGACTTCCACAGCACGCGCACCTGGTCCAGCGCGTCGCGGCCGGTGTTGATGTGGTAGCGCTCGACCGCCTCGGTGTTGGTGATGGCCACGTCGACCTGCTTGTTGATGGCCGACAGCAGGTTGGTCTCGTGGTTGGCGATGCGCACGTTCTTGAACAGCGTCTTGGGCTCGACCTTGTTGGCCAGCCACAGGTAGAAATTGGGCACGGCCGTGCCGGAGGTCGAGTTGGGGTCGCCGGCGCCGTAGCTCAGGGTCTTGCCCTGCTTGATCACGTCGTCCACGGTCTTCAGCGGGCTGTCCTTGTTGGTCAGCAGCAGCGACCAGTAGCCGGGGTTGCCGTCCTTGTCGATCACCGAGGCGAACACCTCGCCGCTGGCGCGGTCCACGGCCTCGATGGCCGACTTGTTGCCGTACCAGGCCAGCTGCACCTTGTTGAAGCGCATGCCTTCGATGATGCCGGCGTAGTCCGAGGCGAAGAAGGGCTTGACGGGCACGCCCAGTGCCTTGCTCAGGTCGGCGATGACGGGGTCCCAGCCGGACTTCAGGTTGGTGGACGATTCGGTGGAGATGATGCCGAAGTTCAGCGTCTTGGCATCCTGCGCCAGGGCGGGCGCGGACAGCACCGCGGCACTGGCGAACAGGGCAGAGAGGGTCTTGACGAACATGGTGGCTCCGTTGAGGCGGGCAGGGGGGAAATCAGGAATCAGGCGGCGGCGTCCAGCGCATGCGCCAGGACGGGCCGCGGGGCGGCCAGCGGGGCCTCCCCGGCCGGCGGCGTCTCGTGCAACTCGGCCAGCTGGGCGCCGTACAGCGCCTGTTGCATGGCCGGCGTCAGCGCCGCCGAGGGGCCGTCGTAGACCACCTTGCCGTGGCGCAGCGCCACCACGCGCGGGCAGTAGCGCAGGGCCACCTCGACCTGGTGCAGCGACACCACCACCGCCACCTTGCGGCGGCGGTTGATGTCGGCCAGCGTGTCCATCACGCGGCGCGAGGATTCGGGGTCCAGCGAGGCGATCGGCTCGTCGGCCAGGATCACGCGCGCGTTCTGCACCAACGTGCGGGCGATGGCGGCGCGCTGCTGCTGGCCGCCGGAGAGGGTCGAGGCCCGCTGAAAGGCGTAATCGTCTATACCAACCTGGGAAAGCGCATCCATGCCCAGCGCCACCTCATGGCGCAGGAACACGCGCAGCAGGCTGCGCCACAGCGGCACGCGCGGCAGCAGGCCGGTCAGCACGTTGGTGATGACCGGCAGGCGGCCCACCAGGTTGAACTGCTGGAACACGAAGCCGATGCCGGCGCGCGAGCGGCGCACCGTGCGGCTGAGCCGACCGCCGCGCTGGATCAGCTCGCCATTGACGTGGACCGCGCCCGAGCCGGGGTCGGCGGCCGTGAAGCCGGCCAGGTGGCGCAGCAGGGTGGACTTGCCCGAACCGGAGGCGCCCAGCAGGGCCACCATCTCGCCCGGGGCGATGCGCAATTGGACGTCGTCCAGCGCCTTGCTGCCGGCCTTGAACGTCTTGCTGAGGCCCTGTACCTCGATGGCGTAAGTCATGTGCGGCTCCCGCGGTGAAATGCTGCGGCAAGTATGGCCATGCCAAATGACCGGTCCGTGAAGTTGCGGCGGCCGGCCCGCCCCGATCCGCGCGTCGGGGACAGAGTCCTGTCATGCGATTGCAGTGTTTGTTTCGGCTTTTGTCGGACAGGATTGCCAGCCATCGCCGGCGGATGCAACTCACGGTATATTGAATCAATTAGTTAATAAAATTTTCAAATAACGAAAATGATCGTCGGCATCGATCTGGGAACGACCAACAGCCTGGTCGGATACTGGAAGGACGGGGAAGCCAGGCTGGTCCCCAATTCGCTGGGCAGCGTGCTGACGCCGTCGTGCGTCAGCCTGGACGGCGATGGCAGCGTGCTGGTGGGCCAGGCGGCACGCGAGCGCCTGCAGAGCCATCCCGGTCGCAGCGCCAGCCTGTTCAAGCGGCACATGGGCAGCGCCAAGCCGTTCCGGCTGGGGCGGCAGACGTTCCGGCCCGAGGAATTGTCGGCGCTGGTGCTGCGGGCGCTGAAGGAAGACGCCGAGGCGGCGCTGGGGCAGGCCGTCACCGAGGCCGTGATCTCGGTGCCGGCGTACTTTTCCGACGGCCAGCGCCAGGCCACGCGCACGGCCGCGCGGCTGGCCGGGCTGCACGTCGAGCGGCTGGTCAACGAGCCCACGGCCGCCGCGCTGGCCTACGGGCTGCACCAGTGCGACGAGTCGTCGCGCTTTCTCGTATTCGACCTGGGAGGCGGCACGTTCGACGTGTCCATCCT